>WNGA01007139.1_pt1 | contig 15651 bp, 18 predicted proteins | sample 5400061 | NCBI WGS metagenome assembly WNGA01 (sample SAMN13153366, study PRJNA577476) | soil metagenome | isolation source: 100 cm soil or saprolite under grassland replicate 2 | place: USA:California | collected 2016-06-15
CCAGGGGAGCGATGTCGCGCAGTTCAAGAAGGCCGGAACGCGCGTGGTGCTGTATCCCGAGGACTTGAAGTCCGGCACCCTGATCTACCCGTACTCCAAAGCCCAGAAGTAGGAAAGGATCGCCCTCCGTCTCCGAGGGCCGCGCGGGCGGCCCTCGGGGCGTGGCGAGCGCCAAACGATCTCTCTCGATCTGCTCCTGAATGCGATCGTGGCCGGGATCCTCATCGGCGGCTTCTACGCCGCGGTGACGCTCGGACTCTCGGTTGCGTTCGGACTGCTGGAAGTCGTCAACATCGCCCACCCGGGGTCCGTCATCCTCGGCTCCTACATGGCCTACGTGATGAACCGTTCCTTCGGGCTCGATCCGATCCTGACCGGGCTGCTCTTCACCCCCGTCTTCTATGGTCTGGGCGTGGCGCTCTACCGCCTCTACTACACCGGCTTCGAGCGAACGGGGGAGGAGTCGCTACGGGGACTGGTCTTCTTCTTCGGCGTGCTCTTCATCGTGGAGGTGGCGCTGCTCCTCGCGTACGGCGTCGATTACCGCATGGTCGAGGCCCGCTACATCGGCCAGTCCTTCCACATTGGCATGGTCGGGATCGCGTATCGCCTGCTGATCCCCTGCATCGTGGGGCTGGCGATGACGCTCACGATTCACTTGGTTCTCTCGAAGACCTTCTTCGGCCGGGCCATCAAGGCGGTGTCCCAGGACAGCCAGGCCCTGCGTCTCATGGGCGCCAACCCGGTCCGGATCAAGCGGATCGCCTTCGGGATGGCCATCGCCACCACGAGCCTGGCGGGCGCGCTCCTGATCCTCATCGGTCCGGTGGAGCCCTCCATCGGCCGCGAGTACATCGGGCGGGTCTTCGCCATCGTCGTGCTGGGGGGCATGGGGAGCATCGGGGGGACGCTGGCGGCCTCCCTGGTCCTGGGCGTGGCGGAGAGCCTCACCGCCACCTTCTACGGGCCCACCTGGTCGCTGGCCGTCTCGTTCGGGATCCTCCTCGTGGTCCTGGCCGTCCGGCCCTCGGGCCTTTTCGGGAGATAGGGCGTGAAGAAGACCCTCCCGCTGTGGGTGGGGCTGGGCGTGGTGCTGGCGGCGCTCGTCCTCGCCCGCCTGGTGGGGAACCGCTACGTCTACTTCGCAGGCTATGTCATCCTGCAGTACGTCGTCCTCGCCACCGCATGGAACGTGCTCGGGGGCTACACAGGCTACGTGAACTTCGGCACGGCGGCGTTCTTCGCCATGGGCGTGTACACGGCCTTGGCCCTCAGCATGGCCGTCCAGGCGCCTCTCCCCCTGCTGATCCTGGCCGGAGGGCTGAGTGCCGGCCTCCTGGGGCTCGGCATCGGGTACCTCACGCTGCGGCTCCGGGGCGTCTTCTTCTCCATCGCCACCCTGGCGCTCTCCGTGGTGCTCCAGACGGTGGCGATGAACTGGGAGTACGTCGGCGGAGCGAAAGGCGTCAGTATCATCCGGCCGAAGCCCATGGCGCCCTTCGCCGACTACGCGGAGTATCTCTTCGTGGTGATGCTCGTGCTGGCCGTCGCGTCGGTGATGCTCGCGCGGTGGATCCAGCATTCCTGGGTAGGCCGGGGTCTGGCCGCCATCCGGGACAACGAGGAGGCGGCCGAGTGCATGGGAGTCCCGACGCTGAGGCTGAAGCTGTTCGCCACCACGGCGAGCGGCTTCCTGATGGGGGTGTCAGGGGCGCCGTATCCCTACTACGTCGGCCTCGTCGAGCCCGTCTCGGCCTTCAGCCTCGACTATGCGGTCAACAGCCTGGCCATGCCGATGATCGGCGGAACGACGACGTGGATCGGTCCCATCGTCGGAGCGTTCCTGCTGGGCTCCGCCCAGCAAGTCGCGACCGTCACGATCTCCTCGGAGGTGAACCTCCTGATCGTGGGGATCGTCCTAGTGGCCTTCGTCCTGCTGGCGCCGCAGGGAATCGTCGGACTCGTCCAGCGGCTCGGCAGGCGGAGGCGCGCCTGATGGCCACCCTCCTGGAAGTTCGCGGCGTGACGAAGCGCTTCGGCGGCTTCCGGGCGCTGAATGACGTCAGCCTCGAGGTGAGGGAGGGAGACCGGTTCGGCCTGATCGGGCCGAACGGCTCAGGGAAAACCACTCTCATCAACTGCATCTCGGGCGCGCTCCGGACCGACGGGGGAGCGCTCGTGTTCCGTGGGAAGAACATCACGACGCTGGCCGCCCATCAGCGGACCAGGCTGGGCATCGCCCGGAGCTTCCAGATCCCGCGGCCCTTCACCAGCATGACCGTTCTCGAAAACCTCTGCATTCCCCTGGAGTACGCGGCCTCCGCGCAGGTTCCGCGGTCCGCAGCGGCCTCGGAGGCCATGGGGATCCTGCGGGTCATCGGGCTGGACGCGAAGGCGCAGGCCCGACCCGGCGACCTCACCCAGATCGACATGCGGAAGCTGGAGCTGGCCAGGGCAATGGCCGCGAAGCCCAGGCTCTTGATCTCGGACGAGGCCATGGCCGGACTGTCCAGCGCGGAGGTGGACGCCATCCTGCCCATCCTCTTCGCCCTCAACGAGCGGGGCATCACCATCATCATGATCGAGCACATCATGCGGGCGGTGATGCGCTTCTCACAGCGGATCGCCGTCCTCGACGCCGGCGAGAAGATCGCCGAGGGCACGCCCGAGGAGGTCGTGAACAACAAGCGCGTGGAGAAGGCGTACCTTGGGGAATAGGCTCGTTGTCACGGACGTCCATGCCGGCTACGGCGCGGTGCGCGTGCTCCACGGCGTCTCGGTCGAGGCCAACCAGGGGGAGACGGTGGTCCTCCTCGGCACCAACGGCAACGGCAAGAGCACGCTCATCAAATGCATCATGGGCCTGATCCAGCCCTCCAGCGGCCAGATCTTCCTGGAAGTGGACGGCCGACGGATCGACCTGGTGGGCCGATCCACCGAGGAGATCGTGAACCTCGGTGTCACGCTCGTCCCCGAGGGACGCCGTCTCTTCCCGAAGCTCACGGTAGAGGAGAACCTGCTGCTCGGCGCCTACCGCCCGGAGGCCCGCCGGGACATCGATCGCAACCTGAGCGCCTGCCTTGAGACATTCCCGATCCTCCTGGAGCGGAAACGGCAGCTGGCGGGAAGCATGAGCGGGGGCGAGCAGCAGATGCTGGCCTTGGCCCGCGCCCTCATGTCGGAGCCGAAGATCCTGTTGGTGGACGAGCCATCCGTGGGGCTGGCGCCCATCCTTGTCAGCCGGGTGATCGCCACGATCAAGGAGCTAAAGGAGCAGCATAACCTCACGGTGCTCATGGCCGAGCAGAACTTCAACCAGGCCACCAAGATCGCCGAGCGGGGGTACATCATCGTCCACGGCAGGATCGAGTTCGAGGGCCGGAGCACGCGTGAGCTCGCCGAAAACGAGCTGGTGAAGAAGTTCTATCTGGGCGTCTAGACAGTCGCTGGGAGGGCAGCATCATCAAGCTGGTGGCGCTGTACGGGAAACCACAGGACCCCGCCCACTTTGACCGCGACGACCGCGACGTCCATATCCCTCTGCCAGGAACATCCCGAGCACCCGGCGTTTCACGAACGTCAAGGAGACATCATGGCAAGGCGATACGACGAGAAGCGTTTCGATCTGGAGCATCTGCGTGAGACGGCCGAGCGGTGCAAGAACTGGGGCCGCTGGGGGCCGAACGACGAAGCGGGAACGCTCAACTTCATCTCGCCGGCCGATATCGCTGCGGCCGGACAACTGATCCGGCGCGGCAAGGTCTTTTCGCTGGCTCTGAATTTCGACCGGGACGGTCCGCAGAAAGGTCTTTGGGGTAACCGCTTCAACCCGATTCACACCATGCTCGCTACTGGAACCGATGCGGTTGCGGGCGTGCAGGACAAGGGCGGCCTGCGCTACGCCGACGACATGGTGTCGCTGCCGATGCAGTGCGGTACCCAGTGGGATGCGCTTGGCCACATCTTCTTCGACGACAAGATGTGGAACGGCTATGACGCCCGCCTGGTCGACTGCCACGGCGCGCAGAAGAACGGCATCGAGAAAGTGAAGGACCGCATGGTCGGCCGCGGCGTGCTGCTCGATGCGGCGCGGCACCTTGGCGTGCCCTATCTCGAGGACGGTATGGCGATCACCACCGAGGACCTTGACGCCACCGCCAAGGCGCAGGGTGTGGAAGTGAGGCGGGGCGACTTCGTCATCGTGCGCACCGGCCAGATGGAACAGCGGCTGGACAGCGGCGACTGGGGCGGCTATGCGGGAGGCGATGCGCCCGGGCTCGCGTTCGAGACCTGCGAATGGATCTACAGGAAAGAGATCGCGGCGATCTGCACCGACACCTGGGGCTGCGAAGTGCGTCCCAACGAAACCACGCAAGCGAGCCAGCCCTGGCACTGGGTGGTGATCCCGATGACAGGCATCACCATGGGCGAGATCTTTTATCTTCGGGACCTTGCCGCCGACTGCGCCGCAGACCGCATATACGAATTCTTCTTCTGCGCACCGCCGCTGCCGGTCACTCAGGCGGTCGGCTCGCCCATCAATCCGATGGCGATCAAGTAGCGCAGAGAACATTACGCGAGCGCCGGGCGACCTTGTCCGGCGCGTCGTGGGGCGCACGTACATCTACCTCCCGGATGCGCCACACCCCCGACCCAAGTCAACGAACGACCGCGGGCGTGTGGACCGGCTCTACACCGCCATCTCGCGCCGCCGCTGGCGCTCGTTGCCGAAGGCGAAGTCCATGGTGCTTACCGGCCGTGGTGGCCGCGGTAGGCTGGCCGGCGCTTCTCGACGAAGGCCCGCAGCCCCTCGACCCGGTCCGCGGAGCAGAAGTTCACGAGCCAGGCTTCTGCCTCGACGACCAGCCCCTGGTCCAGCGAGAGGTCGGCCCCCTCATCGATGGCCTTCTTGGCCTGCCTCACTGCGAGGAAGCTGTTCTGGCCAACGGCGGCCGCGATCTCTCGGCAGGCGTCCAGCAGCCCGGCGGCGGGCGATACTCGGTTGACCAGGCCCAACGCCAGCGCTTCGGGGGCTGACAGGCGCCTCCCAGTGAGGACCAGATCCTTTGCGATCCCCCGGCCGACCAGACGTACCAAGCGCTGGGTTCCGCCCCAGCCGGGGATGAGCCCGACGCTCACCTCCGGCAGCCCTAGCTCTGCCGACTCGGCCGCCAGGCGCAGATCGCAGGCCAAGGCGATCTCGAGCCCGCCTCCGAAAGCGAAGCCGTTGATCGCCGCGATCGTGACCAGCGGCAGCCGATCCAGCCGCCGCAGGAGCCTTTGGCCCCGGTAGACGAAGCGCTCGCCTTCGTCGGGCGTCAGCGCCGCCATGTGGGCGATGTCCCCGCCTCCGACGAAGGCCCGCCCGGCCCCGGTGAGCACCACCGCCCGCCCCTCCGTGTCGCTCTCGAGGCGGGCCAGCGCCGCCTCCAGGTCGTCAAGCACGGTGTCGTTGACCGCGTTGAGCGCCTCCGGTCGGTCGAAGGTGAGCAGCGCCGTCCGCGGCGCCCAGTCGCGGGTGAGCCTGACTGTGTCCGTCATGACGCCGGCCCGTCTCGCCCCACCGGCCCCCCGGCCGCCGGGGTATCGCCTTCGCCGTACGGCAGGCCGAGCACGTAGATGATCTTGCCCAGCGAGATGAACTCGCCGATGGCCCAGGACAGCTCCAGGATCTCGTCCTCGGTGAAGTGCGTCCGCAGGTCGGCGAAGCGCGTGTCGTCCACCTTGTGGTGGTCGTCGTACATCTGGTCCGCATACCGCAGGGCCGCCTTCTCCCGGTCGCTGAACGGGCCGGCCTCGTACGCCCGCAGCGCCGCGACGATCTCCTCGGTGATCCCCTCGCGCCTTCCCAAGGCGTACCGAGTCGTCATTCAGTAATGGCAGCGGTTGAGCTGGGCGAGCCGCAGCCGCACCAGCTCCTTGGTCCGGTGTTCGATCAGTCCCTTCCGGACCAGCGGCGAGTAGAAGGCGACAAAGCGCCTGAGGCTCTCCGGCAGGCGCCCGAAGGCGCGGATGAAATTGGGGTCGCCGCCGTCGGCCTCCCACTTGGCGAGCATGGCCCTGAGCTCCGGCTCAAGCGCCTCGATCTCCAGCATCGGAATCCGCATGGTCACGTTCCCTCCCTGACTCACCGCGATTCGTCCTCTTCGGGCGCGGCGGCCTGCTCGCGGAGCACGCGCTTGAGCACCTTGCCGGACGGGTTGCGCGGCAGCGCCTCGATGAAGCGTACTGCGCGCGGCACCTTGAACCGGGCGAGCCGGGCGCGGCAAAACTCCAGCAGATCCTCCGCGGCCGCGCGGGCTCCGGGCCGCAGCACCACGAAGGCCATCGGCACCTCGCCCCACCGGGCGTCCGGGCGGCCCACCACGGAGGCCTCCAGCACCGCCGAGTGCTCGTAGAGCACCCGCTCAACCTCGGGCGAAGCGATGTTCTCTCCCCCGCTGATGATCATGTCCTTCTTCCGGTCCGCGATGTAGAGAAAGCCGTCGGCGTCCAGCCGCCCGATATCGCCGGTGTGGAACCAGCCGCCGCGGAAGGCGGCAGCCGTCGCCTCCGGGTCCTTCCAGTATCCCTTGAACACCTTCGGCCCGCGGAGGACGATCTCCCCGAGTCCGTCGGGCGGCACCGACCGGCCGTCATCATCCCAGACCTGGACCTCCAGGTGGAGGCAGGGCTTGCCCACCGACCCGAGCTTCTCCACCGTCTTGCGCTTGTCCAGGAAGGTGTCGCCGGACACCGTTTCCGTGAGGCCGTAGGCGTCGGCGAACCACGCGTTCGGGAAGGCGCGGAGGAGCCGCTCGATCAGCGGCAGCGGCATCTTCTCGCCGCCATCGATGATCAGCCGCACGCCCGAGAGATCCCGGCGCTCGAGGGATGGATGCGCCAGGAGCTGGTTGACCATGGCCGGGGCCAGCCACACGTTGGAGATGCCGTGGCCCTCGAGCGCGTCGAGCACCGGTTCGGCCTCGAACTTCCGATGGATCTCGATCGTGCCGCCCGCGTACAGCACGGTCGTGCTCGTCAGGTCGAGGGCGCCCACGTGGTACAACGGGCCGCAGGCGAGCCCCTTGTCCTCGCCCGTCACGCCGAACTCGACCACGTGGGCGATGTTCTTCCAGTAGAGGTTCTCGTAGGTGATCATGACGCCCTTGGGCCGCGCTGTCGTCCCCGACGTGTACATGAGCCGGTGGAGGTCGTCGCCTGCCACGGGCTCCATCGCCGGCGCGTCGCCGTTCTGGCGGAGGACTGCGAAGGCGGTCCAGCCCGCCGACGCCGCGCCGACGCAGACGAAACGGGCCCCGGCGAGCTGCGGCCGGGCGGCCTCGGCCAGCGGGACCAGCTCGGTCTCGGAGACTACGAGCGCGGCCCCGGCGTGGCTGGCGATGTAGGCGACCTCCGCTCCGGCCAGCCGCCAGTTGATCGGCATGAAGACTGCTCCAATCCGGCTAATGGCGAACATCACCTCGATGAACTCGGGGCAGTTGTAGAGGAGCACCGCTACGACGTCGCCCTGGCCGATCCCGAGGCGCCGGAGCCCCGCGGCCGTCCGTGCCGCGCGCCGGTCCAGCTCCCCGTAGGTGATGGTCTCCCGCCCCCACACCAGGCACGGGCGGTCCGGGAAACGGTCGGCGTGGTGGGCAAGGACCCCGGCCAGGTTGAAGGCGCTCATGGCTCGCCCCGTCCGGGGCCGGCGAGCCCCTCCCCGGCGCGCTGTCGCGCGACCTCGATGTGGGCCCGCAGACCAACTTCCAGCGGCGTGAACCCCCGCCGCACCCCGAGCGTCTCTTCGAGCGCCCGATCCGTCACGTGCGTCACGAGGCCGGCGATGTCCCGCTCGCCCGCCGACCGCACCTCGATGCGGGCGCCCGGCGCCAGGCGCCGGACCGTCTCGGCGAGCTCGCGCACCGTGCACGTGTCCCCGCCGGTGTTGAAGAAGCGGCGGCGCTCGAAGCGCTCGCAGGGCGCCGTCAGCAGCGCCAAGAACTGATCGGCCACGTCGTCGACATAGACCATGCTGACGCGGGCGTCGCCAAAGCCGACTGCCACCGGTTCTCCCAGCGCGGCACGGTCCACCAGCTCGCCCGCGAACGCGCTGGCGCCGCGCTGCCGCCCCCAGCCGTATACGATGCTGGGCCGCAGACCGGCCACGGTCAGCCCGAACTGCCGTGCGTAGTGCGTCCCGAGCTGCTCGAGGTAGACCTTGCCCCCGCCGTAGATGGGCAGGCCCTTGGCCACGTACAGCGGCGCGTCCTCCGCAAGCGGCAACTGCCCGGGCCCGTACTCCGCGTCCGACCCGTAGACGGCGATGGAGCTGGCCAGCAGCACGCGCTCCACACCCCCGAGCCGTGCCGCTTCCAGCACGTTGGTCGTCCCCATGATGTTGACCCGCGTGGCGAGCTCCGGGTGCTCGTTGCTTTCGGCGCCCAGGACGTAAGCCAAGTGCACGATGGCGGTCACGTCCCTGGCCCGGACGGCCTCGAGCAGATCCACCAGCGAGCCCACGTCGCCTCGGGTCACCGCCAGCTGGTCTCCGCCGGCCGCGGATAAATGCCGGATCCGCCACTGGGCCGGCGCCCAGTCGAAGAGCACGACGCGCTCGCTGCGGGCGAGTAGCTTCTCCGCCAAGCAGGCGCCGATGAGCCCCGTCCCTCCTGTGATGAGCGTGCTCACGGTCCTCCCTCCTACACCGCCAGGTACCGCTTCATGATCTCGGTCTCCCCGCGGAGCGCGTCCACCGAGCCCTCGTAGGGAATCCGCCCGCTGTCGATGATGTAGGCGCGCTCGGCGACGCGGAGCGCGAAGCGCACGTTCTGCTCCGACAGGAGCATCGACACACCCTCGGCGCGGAGCCGCTCCACCAACCCCGCCAGCGCCTTGACCAGCGCCGGCGCCAGCCCCTCGGACGGCTCGTCCAGGAGGAGCACGTCCGGGTTGCCCATGAGGGTGCGCGCGATGGTGACGAGCTGCTGCTCGCCGCCCGAGAGCGTGCCGCCCGACCGCCGGAGGAGCAGGGCCAGGAGCGGGAACACCGACTCCAGACGCTCCAGGGTCCAGTGCACGTGGCCGTCGGAGCCCAGCTTGGCGGCGATCTCCAAGTTCTCGGCCACGGTCAGGTGCGGAAAGATCTGCCGGTCCTCGGGGACGTAGCCGACGCCCAGCCGCGCGATGCGGTGTGGGGGCAGCCCGCCGATGTCCTGCCCACGCAGCCGGATGCTTCCCGTCGTCTCGACCAGGCCGACGATGCTCTTGAAGGTCGTGCTCTTTCCGGCCCCGTTTCGGCCGAGGAGGACCACCGTCTCGCCGCGGCCGACGGTCAGCGACACGTCGAACAGCACGTGGGCGCGGCCGTAGAAGGCGTGCACGCCCTGCAGCTCCAGCAGTGGCGCTCCGTCGCCCGTCACAGGGTCCCCTCACCCAGGTACGCTTCGACCACCAGCCGGTTGGTGCTGATCTCGGCCGGCGGTCCCTGAGCCACCAGCTCCCCGTGGTGCAGCACCCGGATCGTGCTCGCCACGGTGAAGACGATGTCCATGTCGTGCTCCACGAACACCACGGTCATGCCGAGGTCGCGCCAGAGCTGCTTGACCAGCGCCATGGTCTCGCGCCGCTCCTCCGGGTGCATCCCCGCCGTCGGCTCGTCCAGTAGCAGGAGCTTCGGCCGCAGCGCCAGCGCCAGCGCGATGTCCAGGAGCTTCTGGTCGCCGTGTGAGAGGCTCCCGGCCAGCGTGTCCCCGGCCGCCCCCAGGTGAACCGACTCCAGGATTTCCTGCGCGTGGTCGCGGCCCGCGCGGTCGGCCAAGGCCGCGCGCAGGAGCTGCCGGTGCCGCCGACCGTGGGCCAGGACCGCCGCGTGGACGTTGTCGAGGACGGTCATCGCCGGAAAGATGTTGGCTCGCTGGAAGGCGCGTCCGATCCCTAGGCGGACGATGTCGTGCGAGGAGCGGTGGGTGATATCCACCCCGTCGAAGGTCACCCGTCCGCCGCTCTTGGGTAGGTGGCCGGTGAGCAGGTTGAACAGGGTCGTCTTGCCGGCGCCGTTCGGCCCGATCACCGCCGAGAACTCGCCCGGCTCGATGGCGAAGCTGACCTCGTGCACCGCGCGCAGCCCGCGGAACGACTTGCTCAGCCGCTCCACCGCGAGGAGCGTCACGGCTGCCGTTCCGCCCGGGCCACCGCCCCGCCCGACTGCGCGCCGGGCCCGCCGCCGCCCCGCGGGCTCCGCCAGCGCTCGACGGCGAAGTCCAGGATCCCAATCTTCAGGAACAACGTGAAGGCGATGAGGATCGCGCCCAGGACCAGTCCCCACAGGCTCGTGTACTTGGTGATGACGGCGGTGAGGCTCACCAGGATGGCCGCGCCGACCAGCGGCCCGAGCAGCGTGTTCATGCCCCCGACCAGCACCATGAAGATCGGCTCGGCCGACTTGGTCCAGTAGACGAAATCGGGGTAGGCGCCGCCGACGTGGAGCGCCATCAGCGCGCCGGCGAGACCGGCGAAGGCCCCGGCGGCCACGAAAGCGGCGAGCCGGAGTCCGCGCTCGCTGGCGCCCAGGAAGCCGACGCGGTGGGCGTTGTCGCGGACGGCCCGGAGGAGCAGTCCCCACGGCGAATCCACCAGCATCTTCGCCGCGGCGAAGGCAGCCGTTGCGACCAGCAAGACCAGGTAGTAGAAGGTGAGCGGCGACCGCGCGTGAAGCGTCACCGGGCCGAGCTGGACCGGGGGCACGCGGATGCCGCCGATGAGGCCCTGATCCCCGCCGGTGAGCGCGGTCCACCGGATCACAATCGTGTAGACAATCTGCGCGAACGCCAGCGTGAGCATGGAGAAGTAAATCGTCCCCAGCCGCACGCAGAAGAACCCGATGACCAGCGCCGCCCCGGCGGCGGCAGCCACGGCAGCCACGAGGGACGCCGCGAGGCCCATCGTGGTCTTCTGGAGGAGGATCCCCAGGGTGTAGGCGCCCACGCCGAAGTACGCGGCGTGCCCGAACGACACCATGCCGGTGTAGCCGATGAGCAGGTTGAGGCTCATGGCGAAGACGCCCATTATGAGGATCTGGGGGCCCACGTTGAGCAGGAACGTCGACGGGTACACCCAGGGCAGTACGGCCGCCACTCCCGCCGCCAGCAGCCCCCAGCGCATCAGAGTTCCTTGCCTGCCCCGAGGATGCCCCGCGGGCGGGCCAGCAGCATTACGGCCATGAGCATGAACACCAGCCCTTCCTCCAGCGCGGGGAACGCGATGGAGCCGAAGGCCCGGACGAAACCGATGAGCAGGGCGGCGAGGAAGGCCCCGGCCATGCTCCCCAGCCCGCCGATGACCACGACGATGAACGACTCGACGAGGATCGAGAACCCCATCCCGGGAAAGATGGAGCGGACGGGTGCCGCTAGGACGCCCCCGAGACCGGCCAGGAAGCTGCCCAGCGCGAACACCGCCATGGACATGACCCCCACGTTGATGCCCAGCGCGGCGACCATGGTCGGGTTGTCGGCGACCGCGCGCACGATCTTGCCGAACCGGGTGCGCGTGAGCAGCATCCAGAGGCCCAGGGCCACCAGGATCCCGACGATGATGATGAACGCATAGTAGGCCGGCACCGGCGCGCGCCCGATGAACAGCGGAGGCCGACGGAACGCCTCGGGCACGCCCATGCTCACGAAGTCGTAGCCCCAGATGACCTTGGCCAAGTCGTCGAAGACCAGGATGAACGCGTAGGTCAGCAGGAGCTGGTAAAGCAGCGGAGCCCGGTAGATGCGCCGGATGAAGACGCGCTCGAGCAGCAGCCCGATCACCGCGACCCCGGCGGCGGCGGCGACGGTCGCCAGGCCAAAGTTGACGAAGCCCAGGAGCGTGAACGACAGGTACGCGCCTAGCATGTACAGCGACCCGTGGGCGAAGTTGAGCACCCCCATGACGCCGAAGATCAGCGACAGTCCCGACGCCACCAGAAACAGAATGAGCCCGGTGATCATCGCACTGGTGAACTGGCTCACCAGGCACGCGGGCGAGACGAGACACTGGCCGAAGGCCGCCAGATCCATGTCACGCCCCGCCCGCGCGCCCGGAGTGCGGGGGGAAGGGGCGGTTGCCCCTCCCCCGACACCTCACAGCCATCCTTTGGAGCGGAGGAAGGCCTCCTCCTGCGCCTGGATCTTGTCCCAGGACAGCCCCGAGGTCTTCGGGACCCACGGGGCCTGCGACTGCGTCTGCCCCCAGCCGATGGCGTAGTTGACGATCGTGTGGTCCCGCTTGCGCATGGTCACCGTGCCGTCCACGCCCCACGGCGCCTTGACGGTCAAGCCCTCCAGAACCCGGACCAGATCGTCGCTCTTGGTTGACCCCGCCTTCCGGACGGCCTCGGCGAGGAAGAGCATGCCCGTGTAGCACTCCTGGCTCCAGTTGGTCGGCAGCTCCTTGTACTTCTTCTCGTACCGCTCCGCGAACGCCCGGTTAGCCGACGACTCGGGGACGTTGGTGAGGTAGCGGGAGCCGCTGTGCATGCCCATCGGGACCCGCTTCAGGGTCTTGAGGATAGTGTAGTCGGCCAGGTTGATCCCGAAGAACGCGACCTGGTCGAACAGCCCGTAGAGGCCCCCCTGCTCCACGAAGGTGACAAGGTCGCCGGCCCAGAGCGCCGAGTAGCACGCGTGCGGCTTGTCCTGGAGCATCTTGGTGATGAAGGCGGTGTAGTCGGGCTCGAAGAGCTTGGGCCAGGCCTGCCCGACGACTTGGATCTCCGGCGCCGCGGCCTTAAGCGCCGCGAAAAACTCGTCCGTGGAGGCACGGCCGTACGCGTAGTCGGGCGAGGCGCTGTACCAACGGTTGAACCCCTTCGCTTTCGACACCCCGGCCGCGTAGCTGCCACCCACGATCCCGTCGTGGAGCGTCTGTCGGGCGGCCCGGAACGTGTACGGCGTGCGGGCCTTGGGGTCGGCCGTCAGCTCCGTCGTCTCGCTGGCCGTCACCATGGTAACCATCTTGAGGTCCCGTGACACTTCCCGCACCGCGAAGGCCTCGCGGCTCGAGGAGTGATCCATCAGGAGATCGACCTTGTCTCTGGTGATGAAGTCCCGCGCGATGCGCACGGCGTCCTCGATCTTGCCGGCGCTGTCCTGGCGGCTCGCCCGGACCGGCCGGCCGAGGAGCCCGCCCTTCTCGTTGAGCTCGTCCAGCGCGAGTTCGAGCCCGCGGTAGCCGGTCTCGCCCAGCGCCGCCACGCGCCCAGAGAAGATGCTGACGAAGCCAACGGTGATCGGCTCCGCGCTGTAGGCGCGCGGCCCGGGGAGCAGGCCCCCGGCCGCAGCTCCGAGGCTCGCAGCCCCGGTGGCCTTGAGGAACTGCCGCCGACTCAGCCCTGTGCCCATGGTGTTCTCCTTTTGGGTTCGGTTGCCCGTCCGGTCACGTGAGCGTCTGCCCCCCATCGACGACCACGACGGATCCGGTCATGAAGCTCGAGGCGTCCGAGGCCAGGAACACGATGGTGGGTCCCAGCTCGGCCGGATCGCCGAGCCGCCGCATGGGGATGGAGTGGCGGATCACCTCCTGGCCCTCCTTGCTCGCGAAGAACGCCTCGTTCATCGGCGTCGCGAAGTACCCTGGGCAGACCGCGTTGACCTGCACGTTGTGGCGCGCCAGCTCCAGAGCCATGACGCGGGTGAGCTGGACCAGTCCGGCCTTGCTGGCGCAGTAGGGGGCCAGCCGCGCGAGCGGGGTGAGGGCGCCGATCGAGGCGATGTTGATGATGCGGCCCTGCCGCCGCGCGACCATGGTGCGCGCCACCGCGCGGGCGCAGAGCGCCGGCCCGCGCAGGTTGACCGCCAGCACCTCGTCCCAGTCCTCGGGCGTGAGATCCACGACGGTTTTCTCGGTGCCCGAGATGCCGGCGTTGTTGACGAGGACGTCGATCCGTCCGAAGGCGTGGATGACGGCGGCGGTCAGCGCCTCGATGTCCCGCGCCTCCGCGAGCTCGGCCTGGAAGACCTCGGCGCGCACGCCCTGCCGGGCCGCCTCCTCCGCAGTCCGCGCCAGGTCGGGCGCACTCCGCCCAGCCAGCCCCACGTCGGCGCCGGCCTCGGCCAGGGCGAGCGCCATCGCCCGTCCCAGCCCCCGGCTCGCCCCCGTGACGAGCGCCACGGTCCCGCCGAGATCAATCCGGCTGGCCACGGCCCTGCCCGCCTCCTGGCATGTCGATCACGGCGATCACTTCGCCGATGGGATATACCGATTTCACCTGGCCGAGGATCTCCGCGACGGTGCCGGCGGCTGGCGCTTCGACCTCCACCTCGGCCTTCTCGGTCTCGATGACGAGCAGAATCTCCCCGGCGGCGACCGGTTCGCCGACCCCTTTCCGCCATTCGACGATCGTCGCCTCGGTCATGGTGAGGCCAAGCTTCGGCATCTTGACCTTGACCCGCATCAGCCGATGACTTCCCGCACCGCCAGCGCGATCCGCTCGGCGTCTGGCAGCCAGAACTTCTCCATCGGCGGGCTGAAGGGCACGGGCGTGAACGGGGGCGTGACGCGCCGGACCGGGGCCTTGAGCGCGCGGAAGCCGTGCTCGGCCGCCAGGGCGGCGACCTCGGCGCCGAATCCGCAGGGCCCCCACGCCTCGTGGGCCACGACTAGCCGGCCCGTCCTGGCGATCGAAGCGAGCAGGGCCTCGCGGTCGAAGGGGGAGAGCGTCCGCGGGTCGAGCACCTCGACGCTGATCCCCTCCCGGGCCAGGAGGTCGGCGGCCTTGAGCGCCTCGTGCACCATGCGCGAGAGGGCCACGACCGTGACGTCGGTCCCCGCCCGCCTGACCTCCGCCCGGCCGAGCGCCACCACGTGGTCACCCGCCGGCACCTCGCCCTTCACGGCGTAGAGCGTCTTGTTCTCCACGACGATCACCGGGTTGTCGTCGCGGATCGCCGCCTTGAGCAAGCCCTTCATGTCCGCGGGCGTGCTCGGCATGACGACCTTGAGGCCGGGCACGTGGACCGCCCACGCCTCCAGGCTCCCCGAGTGCTGTGGGCCGGCGTTGAGGCCGGCGCCGGTGTGGGTCCGCAGGACCAGGGGTAGGCGGACCTGGCCCCCGAACATGTACCGCATCTTCGCCATCTGGTTGACCACCTGGTCCCAGCAGGTCCCGATGAAGTCCATGAACATGACTTCCACCACGGGGCGCAGTCCGTTGGCGGCCGCGCCGATCGCGGCGCCCACGATGGCGGTCTCGCTGATGGGCGTGTCCCGGACGCGCTCCTTGCCGAACTGCTGGTACAGCCCCTTGGTGGCTCCGAAGGTGCCGCCGGGCGCGCCCACGTCCTCGCCGAGGACAATCACGCGCTCGTCGCGCGTCATCTCCTCCGCGAGCGCCTCGGCGATGGCTTTGACGTAGCGAATCTCAGGCATAGACGTCTTCGAGGGCCGCTTCCGGCACCGGCCACGGGCTCTCGCGGGCGAAGGCGGTGGCCGCGTCCACCTCGGCCTGGACCTCGTTCGCGAGCCGCCCGTCTTCCGTCGGGGTGAGCAGGCTGCGGTCGAAGGGGGAGAGCGTCCGCGGGTCGAGCACCTCGACGCTGATCCCCTCCCGGGCCAGGAGGTCGGCGGCCTTGAGCGCCTCGTGCACCATGCGCGAGAGGGCCACGACCGTGACGTCGGTCCCCGCCC
>WNGA01008035.1_pt1 | contig 15647 bp, 19 predicted proteins | sample 5400061 | NCBI WGS metagenome assembly WNGA01 (sample SAMN13153366, study PRJNA577476) | soil metagenome | isolation source: 100 cm soil or saprolite under grassland replicate 2 | place: USA:California | collected 2016-06-15
CGCGAGCTCTGCTCGCGCGTCCGTCTGAAATCGCCGGCCGAACCACTCGAACTGTCTAGAAACCGTCCCCTACGGCGCCGCTTGCGGTGCCGCCTTCAGGACGCGCGAGCTCTGCTCGCGCGTCCGTCTGAAATCGCCGGCCGAACCACTCGAACTGTCTAGAAACCGTCCCGTAGGCTTCGTTTCGATGCCTCACGGCGACCTGGCTCAGCTTGCGGCAGTTGTCGGCGCCGTCGGTGCGGCGATGTTCGTGCTCTCACGGACGCGTCTCGAGCTCCTCGCGGGTCTGTGCGTCGTCACGGCGGGCGAAGCGGCCCTCGCGGTCGCGCTGATTCCGGGTCGGGATCTGAAGCTCCTCGTCAGCCCGGCATCGCACCTGCTGGCGCTCGTGCTCGGCGTCCTGCTCGTTTCTGCGGCTGCCGCCGCGCTCGTCCGCTACCCCGACTGGGTCCCGATCGTCCTCCTCGCCGCAGCCCCGTTTCGGATCTCGACGAGCATCGGCGAGCAGAAGGCATATCTCTTGGTGCCGCTGTACATCGTCCTTGCGGCATCGTTGCTCGCGCTCCTCGTCCGCGCACTTCGCGGCGACGTCGGGAGACCGCTGCAGCGCATCCTCGCAGTCCCGGCTGCGGCGTTCCTCCTGCTCGCCGGGCTCTCGCTGATCTGGACGAGGGATCTCAGGCAAGGAAGCATCGAGTTGCTCTTCTTCCTGTTCCCGTTCTCGGCGCTGGTCGTCGCCGTCGCCCGTTCGCCGTTTCGCCGGTGGCACCCGCGCGCGCTTGCGGCAACGCTCGTCGCGCTCGGCGTGTTGTTCTCCGGCGTCGCGCTCTTCCAGCGCCTCACACACGGCCACCTGCTGGCGGGGGACGTCGCGCGGGCGAACGCCTACACGACGTACTTCCGCGTGACCTCGCTGTTCAAGGACCCGAGTGTCTTCGGACGGAACGTCGTGATCGCCATCGCCGTCTTGCTCGTCGCGGTCTGGCTTGCGCGCATCCGCTTCTGGGTGGGAGCGGCGCTGATCGCCTTCCTATGGGCGGGTCTGCTCTTCTCGTACTCGCAGTCCAGCTTCGTCGCCCTCTTCGCCGTCGGCGTTGCGATCTCGTTCGTCCTCGGCGGGCCGAGGCTGCGGCGCGTGCTCCTCGTCGGCGCCGCCGCCTGCGTGCTCGGCGGCGCCGCATTCGTCGCCGCCACCGCCGTCAGCGACTCGGCACGAAAAGCGACGAGCGGCCGCACCCGCCTCGCAAGGGTCACGTGGGTCGTCTTCACGAACCATCCTCTCGTCGGCGTCGGCATCGGCGGCCAGCCGCAGGCGAGCAAGGAGGAGGCCAAGACCCAGCTCTCCGCCACGCGTGACCGTTCGCATACGACGCCGCTCACCGTCGCGGCCGAGCTCGGGATCGTCGGCTTCCTCGTGTACGCGGCTTTGATGGCGGCCGCGATCCGGCTGCTCTCCCTCGTGACGAAGCAGCGTCGCGCGCTCGGCCTCGGCGCGTCGGCCGTGTTCCTCGCGCTGTTCGTGCACTCCCTCTTCTACGCGGGCTTCTTCGAGGACCCGATCGTTTGGGGCGTGCTCGGTGTCGCGGGCTGGTACTTGCTGGCGCCTCCGCTGCTACGGAGCGGACGCCCTAGCCCAGAGGTTTTCGAGCATGATGGAGACCGTCGGGAAGAGCGCGCTTCCGCCGAAGTTCATCACGCCGGCTGAGAACACCTTCGCCCCGCGGGCAGTCGTGTAATACGTCATCTCTGCGGACCGTCCAGGCCCGAACGCGTTCGCAATACGCGCGAGGACGATTATCCCGTGCGGCGCGTGTGGGCCGCGCCGGTCGATCTCGATGCCGTACACACCCCAGCGCGCACCGTTGTGGAAACCGGTCCCGCGAAACAACCATGGCGCAGTTCTCGCACCCGTCACTACATAGGGACGGTTGCGGAAATGGTTCTTCGACCATCCCACGTACACGAGCCCGCTGAGGCTCTCACCGGTACGGCCGAGGTCGCTCCAATGGCCGATCTTGTAGAGGCGTATCCCGCGACGCTCCACGCGGTAATAGAAGTTGTTCGCCGACAAGAACACCAGGTTGCCGCCCCCGTTCCGATACGACTGCACTACGTCGTACATGTGCGCGCTCACGTACTCCTCATGACCCGGGAAGACGACGAGGTCGTAGAGCCGCGCAAGATGCGCTCCGCTGTGGACGCGCTCGAAGTCGTCGTCGGTGAGCACATCGGCGTGCTTGCCGTGCAAGGCAAGCCACCACAGGAACGCCTGGTCGTAGCCGCGGAAGTGCGGGGGAACCCCCCGGTGCAGGAACGGGCGGGTCAGATCGACGCTCCGGATGCGTGAGTCGGCGTACCACGTGTCGCCCACACCGTCCCGGTCGACGTCGCGAAAGTTGTACGCCTGCCAGGTGTTCGTCGGAAGGACGACTGCGACGCGGCTCTCCCCGAGCCGTCGTGGTCGTACTACGAAAGGCGCAAACCCCAGCTTCCCACTCGGTCCATCGAGACGCGCAAAGTAGAGACCGGTTGGCCAATCACCGACCTTGAGGGCGATCCGACGTGAGACCGACTCGATCGTGTCACTCACCGGCACACCGCTCATCGTGTCGTTGCGACGAGCGCGAAGCGCAGGAGGGCCAGAACGGAAGACGCGAAGCGTCGTCCCCCGCATGCTCGACACCACGCTGAGATGCGCAACGTCGCCGGGCCGGTAGCTTCGCCGGCTGAACTTGCCTCGATCGTCCGCGACTCATCGGCGGCAGGTTGAGCAGCTGCGCTCACTCCGCCCGGGACGACGAGAGCCTCCATGCTGACGATTGCCGCGATCAGCATGATGCTCATGGCGCTCCTCCTCTGGATCGTCCCGCCAAGGAGGATCGCGAGGGTCTCTAACCGCTCTCTAACCCACGCCAGGATTTACCGACCGATTAGAGCGCCGGTAGCCCCTTCTCGGACCATGCGCTCCCCTACGCCGCCCACCGTGGCTGGCAAACTTCGGTGGCCGGGTGCGCCGTCGGATTCTCCTCAGCCTTGCAGTCCTCGTCCTCCTTGTCGTCGGCGCGGGCATCGCCGTGCTGCTCAAATCTCGCGAGCGTCCGCAAGGAAAGCTCGACACGAAGCTGGAGGGCATCTCAGTCGAGACAGGTAGCACTGGCCCGATTAAGGCCCCGAAGAAGCGAAAAGGTCACCACCTCGTCGACGACAAGCGGTGCTGGTTGAACTTCGGCGGAAACCCCCAACGGTCACTCGCTCGGCCCTCGATCGACATCGGGCTGCCAGTCCGGCATTTTTGGGTTACAGGGCTCGGGAGCTACATCGAATATCCGCCCGCCTACTGCGGCGGCATCCTGTACGTGAATACGTTCCGCGGTAAGACCGTCGCGCTCAACTCGCACAACGGCCACGTGATCTGGCAGCGGACCGGCGGCCACAAGCCGTCGACGCCCGCAATCGCTGGCCCGCGCCTCATCGTCACGTCGACGGATGGCACCGTCACGGCCTACAACCGCTTCAACGGGCGGCGCCTCTGGCGGCTGAAGATCGCCGCCAAGGTCGAATCGTCTCCCGTTGCGGTCAAGCGGCTCGTCTACTTCGGCGCGACCGACGGCCGCCTCTTTGCCGTCTACGTGCGCACGGGACGCATCAAGTGGGCCTACGACACCGGCGGGAGGGTCAACTCCAGCCCATCAATTGTCGGCAACCGCATCTTCATCTCGACCTATGCAGGCTCGATCTGGTCCCTGCGGCGCAGCGACGGGCACAAGAACTGGGTTCGCTATATCGGCCGCGACTTTCTCCGGCGCGAGAGCTTCTACGCGAGCGTTTCGACCGACGGAAGGCGGCTGTTTACGATCTCACGCTCCGGCGGGGTCTACGCACTCTCGGCGCGCGACGGACACGTGATCTGGCGCTCGAGCGTGAACTCTTGGGGCTACTCGACCCCGGCGGTCGCGCGCGGCCGCGTCTTCATCGGCGGCTTCGACGGCAGAGTCCGGGCGCTTCGGGCCAGCACCGGGCAGGTGATCTGGAGCCGACGACTCGGCGGCCGCTTTCTCGGCCCGGCGTTCGTCGCCGGCAAGTACGTCTTCGTCTCGAATCTCGAACGCCAGACGTACGGTCTGCGCGCCGCCGACGGCAAGCCCGTCTGGCACCTCAAGATCGGCAAGTACTCGCCGGGCATCGTCACGGAGCGGCACTACTTCTTCACGCTCAACGGGATCGTGCAGGCCTGGCACGGGCGGCGGAGCCCGCAGATCCTGGAGAAGCTCCGCGCGAAGCGGATCCGGGCCACCGCTCGGAAGAAGAAGTCAGCGAAGCGGCGGGTGACGACGGCGCCACAGGGGTGAACGCCGTAGGGCGAAGCTCGCGGCGCGCCAGGCGGCCGCGCGTGCGGCGTACGAGGCGAGACGGAGCCGGCCCGCGGCATCCGGTTCGCCGTGCGCCTCGTAGCCAAGCTCGCGTATGAGGTCTCCTGCAATCCGCCCGAAGGCGCCCGCCTCCGCCGCCGACATCTGCGTCCGCCAATTCCGTAGCCCCGGAGTCGGGGGGCGCTCGAGGCTCTGCTGGTGCGGTTTCGCCGACACGTCCACCTTGCCGGCGTACTCCGCCATCGCCGGCTCGTACGCCAGCCCGGCGAACTCGCAGATCCTCCGCAGCTGCGTCTCCACGTCCGCCACCAGGTCTTCGTAACGGATCTCCAGATAGCGCTCGCCGCCGACGCGCCGCCCAAGACGTCGCGCGGCCTGCACCTCGGTCTTCCACTGACAAGCGAAGCCGGTCGCGGTGTGCGGCTGCATCCAGGTGTCCGTCATGAGACCCCGTGGCATCGCCAGGAACGAGAGCGCTGCATCACGCCCGTCGCGGATCAGGTGGACGAACAGGGCGTCGGAAAAGAGCCGCTCGAGGAGGCGAAGGTTCTGCATGTACATCGGCGTCTTGTCTCCCCACCGCTGCTTGCCGTGCTCGTCAGCGTAGACGGCATAGACCGTCGCGATGGCCGCGCCGATCGGCATGCCTTCGAACAACCGGGCGCGGACCTTGCCGAGCGGAACATCCCACTCCGCGAACGTGTTGATCCGGCGGAGATCGTCGACGAAGTCGTCGGGATCGACACGGCGCAGATGCCTGTCGGCCAGTTGCGGAACGAAGTACGACTCGTCCGGAACGGCGAGTTCCGAGTGACGGTCGAGCACGACGCGGAGCAGGGTCGTGCCGGACCGCCGCACGCCGAGGATGAGCAGCGGCGGGCCGCCCGGCGTCGTCACCGCAACGGCGTCGGTGCGGAACGATTCCCGGCGAGATCCTCCGCCAGGAGGATCAGGTGATGGTGGCGCGCGCGCACTGCGTGACCGTTCACGCGCCCGTACCAGGTGAAGTGACTGCGGCGGCGCGTGTAATAGGTATAGACGGCGCGCCGTCCGTCAACGACGAGGATTGCGTGCGCGGGCTCTGACGTTTTGTACGAAACCGTCAACCTCGGTCCATTGCTGCGCAGACCCGTGACGGCGATGCTCGGAGGCTTCGTGTCGATGCGGATCGGATTCGGCAGGTCGATCGTCCGCTGCGCGCGCAGCATGTGCACGACCGGGTAGTAGATCCCGTCCGGCACGACGGAGCCCGACGCGTCGCGGCCGTTCCAGCGCGCATGCACGAGCCCGCGACCGAACTCGCCGTTCGCGATCTCCAGTTCGCGCCCGTCGATGCGGATCGCGATCCGGAGACGATCCGCCCGCCGTAGGGAGAACTGGATCTTCGCCCTCTGCGACTCGCACTCGCAGACGGGAGAGAAGACCTTATCGACGCGCGTCTGCGAGATCGGGCTCGGCTCGAGCTTCAGGCGCTGCGTCACCGCGAAAGCCGTCGCCGTCGCCACGAGCAAGACGAGCGCGAGAATCGTTGGCGCTTTCCGGCTCACGGCCGCGCGATTGTACGCCGCGAACACTCCTCGCCAGCCAGGCCACGAAGGCGAGCAGGCCGAGCCCGAGGCCGATCGCGATCACGTAGCTCGACTCGGGCAGGTCGAGCAGCTTGATCCCGCTGAGCGCGAGCACAGCGGCGAGCCCGAGCCGGAGCGCGGTCTGCGGGAGCCGGACCGTGAAGCGGCTGGCGATCCAGATTCCCGGCACGGATCCCAGCAGCAGCCAGGCCATCGCGTGCAGGTTCACGTTGCCCTGGACGAGATGACCGAGGCCCGCGACCCACAGCAGCGCGGCGGCGTGGAAGATGTCCGTGCCGACGATCTTCGAGATCGTGAGCGGATAGACCATGACCATGACGAGGCCGAAGAACGTCCCGCTGCCCACGGAGGTCAGGCCGACGATGAACCCGAAGACGGCTCCGATCAGCACGGCCCGCACCCGGTCCTTGCGCTGAAGGATGAACGGCGCATCGCTCGGCTGCACGCCGCGCTTCACGAAGGTCTTGGCGACGAGTCCGATCGCGCCGAGCACGAGGGCCGCGCCGATCGCATACCCCTCTGCCGACTGGACGCCGTCGCCGTAGGCGTCTTCCAGCCGGCTCGCGATCGCGACGCCGAGCAGCGACAAGGGGCCGGAGCCGAGGAACATCCAGAGCGTGAGGCGCGCGTGCACGGTGCCGAGCCGGCGGTGCCGGACGGCGCCGAACGTCTTGAAAACCGCACCGTGGAGGATGTCCGTCCCAACCGCATACGTCGGCTTGAAGCCGAACAGCAGCACGAGGATCGGCGTCAACAAGGCGCCGCCGCCCATGCCGGTCAGGCCCACGAGCACGCCGATCAGGAGACCCGTGAGCGTGAACTGCCAGGTCATCTACTGGCGATACGCCTCGATCAATACTTCCGCCACCTCGGGCCGCGAGAACTCCTGCGGCGGCAGCTCCCCCGCGCTCAGCATCTCCCTGACCTTCGTGCCCGAGAGGAAGACGTGCTCGTCGGCGCCGTGCGGGCACGTCTTCGCGGACGCCATCGAGCCGCAGGCGCGACACCAGAAGGAGTGCTCGAAGAACATCGGCTCGATGTCGAGCTCGTGCGGCTCGAACTCGTCGAAGATCAGCTGCGCGTCGTACGTGCCGTAGTAGTCGCCGACACCCGCGTGGTCGCGGCCGACGATGAAGTGCGAGCAGCCGTAGTTCTTGCGGCAGATCGCATGCCAGATCGCCTCGCGCGGACCGGCATAGCGCATTGCGGCCGGAAACGCGGAGAGGACGACGCGGTCGGCGGGGTAGTAGCCGTCGAGCAGGACCCGGTAGCACTCGACCCGCGTCTCGGCAGGTACGTCGTCCGACTTGGTGTCGCCGACGAGCGGGTGCACCAGGAGCCCGTCGACGGTCTCGAGCGCGACCTTCGTCAGGTACTCGTGCGCACGGTGGATCGGGTTGCGCGTCTGGAAGCCGACGACCCGCCGCCAGCCCCGGTCGGCGAAAGCCGCGCGCGTCTCGCCCGGATCCTTCGCCAGCTGCGGGAACGGCGGCTCGACTCGATCGAAGACGCTGACGCGGCCCGCGACATAGAGATCGGCCTGATCGTAGAGCCGGGCGACTCCGGGATGGGCGGCGTCCGTCGTCCGGAAGGCCTGTTGCGCCTCGCGCTCCCTGTCGTACTCGTAGACGTCCTCGATGTCGAGCACGGCGTACTTGCGGCCGGCCTCGTCTGCGAGCGCGACGCGATCGCCCTTCGGCATGCCGACGGCCGCGAGGCAGACCGGAAGAGCCCACGGCAGCCCCGAGGCGAGCCGCATCGACTGGAGCACCGACTCGTAGTCGTCGCGGCCCATAAAGCCCTGGAGCGGCGAGAGCGCACCGCAGGCGAGCATGTCGAGGTCCGAGAGCTCGCGCGACGTCAGCGTCAGGGTCTCGAGCGAATCGAGGCCCTCGGGCCGTTCGCCCGTGCAATCCGTCAGCTCGCCGCCGTGGGGCGCGATCAGGTGCGTCTCGGTGGCGAGGCTCACGCGGCCACCGCTGCCGAGATGAGGCCCATCTTCTCGAGGAACTCGAGGATGCGCCGGGCGCTCTCCTCCGGCGGCTGCGTGTTCGCATCGATCCAGATCTCGGGGTTTTCCGGCTTCTCGTACGGGTCGTTGACGCCTGTGAAGTTCTGGATCTCGCCTTTCAACGCCTTCTCGTACAGCCCCTTGACGTCACGGCGGGTGGCCTCCTCGACGGAAACATCCACGAAGACCTCCACGAACGCTCCGAACTCCTCGACCATTTGTCGAGCACGCGCGCGGACCTCGGCATAGGGCGAGATCGCGGACGCAATCACGGCGGCGCCGTGGCGAGTCAGCCGCGAGGCGACCCAGGCGATTCGCTCGATGTTGAGGTCGCGGTCCTCCTTCGAGAACCCGAGCCCCTTCGACAGACGCATTCGCACGGTGTCGCCGTCGAGGTACTCCACGATTGGTCCACGCTCCTCGATCGCCGGGCCGACGAGGTGAGCGATCGTCGTCTTGCCGGAAGCCGACAGGCCGGTGAACCACAACGTAAAGCCTCCTCCACGCTTGCGGTCCGTCTCCGGATGCTCGTGCGCGTAGATGTGCTCAGTCATTCCCCTCCTTCACTAGTGGCGTGTTGCCGTGGATGCCGCACTCCAGCTTGTCCGAGCCCGACCAGCGGCCGGCTCGCTCGTCCTCGCCTTTGCGAACGGGACGCGTGCAGGGCATGCAGCCGATCGATGGGTAGCCAAGGTCGTGCAGTGGGTTGTATGGAATCTCGTTCACGACGATGTACGCCTCCATGCGCTTCGCATCCCAATCCACGATGGGGTTGACCTTCCAGACCCCGTAGCGTTCGGACCACTCGACCCGTTGTGCGTCCGCGCGCGTCAACGCCTGCTCGCGGCGGATGCCTGCGATCCACGCGTCGTATTGGCCGAGGGCACGTTCGAGCGGCTCGACCTTGCGGATGTGGCAGCAGCGGTCAGGGTCGCGCTCCCACAGGTTCGGTCCCTCCCGAATCGCCTGTTCGGCGACCGAAAGCACCGCTGGATGCTCGAGCCTGAGCCCATACCGCTCGACGAGACGATCGCGCGTCTCGTAGGTCTCTCGGAAGAAGAGCTGCGTGTCCAGCTCGACGACGGGGATGTCGAGGCCGAGCTCGCCGAAGATCATGTGCACGAGGACGGAGGACTGGCGCTGCCACGAGCACGTGAGGCACATGCGGTCGCCGAACTGCTCGTAGGCCCAGAGCAGGGCCTGCTCGGCGCTCATCGCCTCGACGTCAGGAAGCTGGAGTGCCGGCGCGGTCGCCAAGCAGCACCTCCTTCAGCGTGTCGCCGCGCAACCCGAGCCTGAGGGTCTCGAGCGGGATGACCTCCTCCGGCGGGATGTTCCCGAGGTTCACGTTCGGCCCGAACTCCTTTACGAACCAGGCCTGAGAGTCCTTCGTCGGCGCCTCGAAGATCAAGTCGCCGACCTCGATCTCGTGGACGATCTCGTCGACGAGGCCGGTGCGCATCTCGCCGGTCGGCCGGTAGATCCCGGCCGTTCCACCCTCGCGGCCCTCCGCGATCACCTTCCAGGCGCCGGCGTCGAGCTCCTCCTTGATCCACTCGACCCAGAGGTACGGGGCGTAGTTCACGTCCGCGTCCTTGGAGCCGACCTCGGACAGCACGGTGAAGTCGCGCGCGAAGTCGACGATCAGCTCGAGCTTCGTCTCGCGGGGGATCTCGAGGGTGCCGTCGGAGATCTCGACGTGCGAGAAGCGCTGCTCGACGAGCCAGCGCTTGAACTCGTCGACTTTGTCGCGCGCGTAGACGGCCTCGAAGAGCGTTCCCCCACAGACGACGGGCGTGTCGAACGAGCGGTAGAGCGCGATCTTCTTCTCGAGGTTGTTCGTGACGTAGCTCGTGCCCCAGCCGAGCTTGACGATGTCGACGTAGCGCCCGGCCGTGTCGAACATGCCCTCGATCTCGCGCAGGTTCATGCCCTTGTCGATCACGTGCGTCAGGCCTTCGGCCCGAGGCTTGCCGGGCCGCGGGGGTAGGTCGAGGAATCCGTCAAAGCCGCTCATAGAGCTCCTCCAGTCTTTGCTTGGCACGCTCCTGCACGTCGTGGAAGAGCGAGTTCCCGTGTGCGTCGATGCCGACGGTGAGGGGACCGAAGTCCTTGACGCGGAACTTCCACAGGCACTCCGGCATCAGCTCCTCCCACGCGACCTCCTCGATCTCCTCGATCTGCGTCGTCTCCAGAGCGGCGGCGCCGCCGACGATCGCGAAATAGACCATCCCCAGCCGTTGCATGGGCTCGATCGCCTCGTCGGGGAGACCACCCTTGCCGCAGATCGCGCGCACGCCGTAGCGCTCGCCGAGTCCTTCGGTGAAGCGCACCATCCGCGCCGAGGTCGTCGTGCCGATGCAGACCTTCTCGTACTTGCCGGGACCGAGCTTGCGCACGCCCGGTGCGGTGTGCAGCAGGAAGGCGCCGCTCAGGTCCATCGGCGGCTCGATCCCCTCGTCGAAGATGCGCATCTGCGTACGGTCGCGGATCCCGATGATGTGCCCGTCGACGACCACCTCGTCGCCGGCGCGCAGCTCGCGGATGGCCTCTTCGGTGGTCGGGAACGTCAGGCGCTTAGAACTCACGGTCGTAATCGACCTCTCCCTCGGCGGTCACGTGTGCGGTCGCGCGGCGCGCGGCCCAGCACTGGTAGTTGACGGCGACCGGGTTGAGCGTCATGTGCGTGTCCGCGTGCTCGACATGGCACTGGAGGACGGTCACGTCGCCGCCGAGGCCCATCGGGCCGATGCCGGTCTCGTTCAGCAGCTCGAACAGCTCCTCCTCGAGCTTCGCGACGTGCGGATCCGGATTGCGCGTGCCGACGGGCCGGGCGATCGCCTCCTTGGCGAGGTACATCGCGTAGTCCGCGCTGCCGCCGATGCCGACGCCGACGATTCCGGGTGGGCACGGCTTCCCGCCCGCGCCGACGATCGACTCGAGCACGAACTGCTTGATCCCCTTCACCCCGTCGGCGGGGACGCACATCTTGAGGAAGCTCATGTTCTCGCTGCCCGATCCCTTCGGCACGCACTTGACGTCGAGGCCGTCCCAGTCGGGAATGAACTCCCAGTGCACGATCGGAAGCCGGTAGCCGGTGTTGGGTCCCGTGTTCTCGCGCGTGATCGTGTGAACCGCGTTCGAGCGCAGCGGATGCTCGACGGTCGCGCGCTCGGTGCCGGTCTTGAGCGCCGCGTAAATTCGTGCCGGATGCAGGGGAAAGTGCTCGCCGACGCGGCAGGTGTAGACCGCGATTCCCGTGTCCTGGCAGACAAGGTTCTTGTCGCTGTCTGCGATCTGGACGTTCCTGAGGATCGTCTGCAGGACGCGCTGGCCCGGAACGGAGGTCTCCTTCGTCGCCGCGTCCGCGAGCGCATCGCGCAGGTCCTGCGGAATGTCCTTGAGCGCCCAGACGTAGAGGTACGCGGCTGCGTCCTCGACGACTGCTTCCAAATCCGTGGTGACCGTGCTCATGCCTTTGCCCTCTCCGCAGCGGCTTTCCCGGCACGCCGTCCGAAGACGCAGCACTCGAGCAACGAGTTGCCCATCATGCGGTTGCGGCCGTGCGTGCCGCCGGCGATCTCCCCGCAGGCATAGAGACCTTCGACCGTTGTCTGCGCATTCGCGTCGATGACGAGACCGCCGTTCTGATAGTGGAGGACGGGGTAGGTGAAGATTCGTTCCAGCAGTGGATCGATCCCGCCCGCACGGTAGCGGCGCAGCATGTACGGCAGCGAGACGTTCGCGTCGGACTCTGCAATTCGCGTCGTGTCGAGGTAGACAGCCGGGCGTCCGTCCGGTGTCTCGACGCCCTTGCCCTTCTCCACCTCGTCGAAGATTGCCTGGCTGACGGCGTCGCGGGGCCCGAGCGAGTCGGTGAACTCCTCTCCGTCCGCGTTGAGGAGGACGGCGCCGTACGCGCGCGTGGTCTCCGGAATCGAGTAGCCCTGCATATTCGGCGGCCAGGCGCCGCCGTTCGGGTGGTATTGCAGCGCGTCGAAGTCGCGCACCTCGGCGCCGAGATCGACGGCGATCTGCGTGACCTCACCTGTCGCACCGGGATGGTTCGTCGACAGCTCGCCGCGCTCCGCGGCGACGCGGTAGCACCGCCCGCCCGCTGCGAGAACCACCGTCGTGGCGTCGATCACGTGGTCCCCGCAGCGTGCGCGCCAGCCGCTCTCGGTCCGTGCGAGCTCGGCGAGCGGTGACTTGGGAAAGGTCTGGATGCTCGAGCTTTCGACCGCGTCGCGCAGCGCGGTCGTGATTGCGTGGCCGGTGCGGTCGCCGACCTGCAGCAGACGCTTGCGGGACGCACCGCCGCAGCGCGCGAGCCGGTAGCCACCGTTTTTCCCATGGAAGTGCTTCGCACTTCCATGGGGGCCCGAAGAGCTTTCGCGCGTGAACTCGACGCCGAGCTCCTCGAGCCAGTGGATCGCAGAAGGGGCCTCGGAGGTGAGGATCTCGACGAGGCGAGGATCGGCGGTCTCGTGCGACGACTTCCAGACGTCCTCGGCGTGCTGTTCGGGCGAGTCGTCCTCGCCGAAAGCGGCTTGGATCCCGCCCTGGGCCTTGGCCGAGTTACACGACTGGAGCGCGCCCTTCGCGGCCAGTCCGACGCGGGCTCCCGCCCGGTCGGCGGACACCGCGGCGGCGAGCCCGGAGGCTCCGCTGCCGATCACGAGCACGTCGAAGGAGGAGTCCGCCACGACGACCAGACCTTACCACGTCCGGCTAATCCTAGACATTAGGGCTTGTTATTCCTACCAGATCGAGCGCAGCAGCTCTTCGACCTCTGAGACGCTCGCCGGCAGGGGGTTCGCCTTCGCTCCCGCCCGCTCGACGATCGCCGCAGCGACCTCCGCGAGCTCGTGCTCGGGAACACCGAAGTCCCGCAACCGCTCGAAGCCCCCGAGTCGCGCCAGCTCCTCCACGCGCGCGGCTGCATCATCCGTGCCGAGCGCTCTTCCGAAGCGCTCGATCGCCTCGGGCGCAACCGCCGCGTTGAAGCGCAAGGCGGCGGGGAGGCAGAGCGCGTTCATCGCTCCGTGCGGCAGGCCGTAGCGACCGCCGAGCGCCTGCGCCATGGCGTGGCCGAGCGCGAGCATCGAGCCGCCCAGGGCCATGCCTGCGTGCATCGCGCCCTGGAGGAGCTTCGTCCGCGCCCGAAGATCGCCGGGCGCGTCAACCACACGCGGCAGCCACTCGCCGATCAGGCGCGCTCCCTCGAGAGCGTGCTCGTCCGCCTCGGGGTTGTGTCCCTCGACGTAGAGGGCCTCGGCGCTGTGCGCGAGCGCGTTCAGCGCCGTGCCTACGGTCTCCGCGCGGGGCAGCGACAGCGTCAGTTCCGGCTCGTAGACGACGCCGCCGAGCTGGGCGCCCGCCCCGCCTCCGCGCAGCTTGCGCTCGCGGTCGCGGATCCCGAAGAACGGCGTCCACTCGGCGCCCGCATACGTCGTCGGAATGGAGACCACCGGCACACCCGCTTCGGCGGAGATCGCCTTCCCGAGGTCGACGGCGCTGCCCCCGCCGAGCGCGATGACGCCGTCGCCGGCCTGAGCCGCGGCGTCGCCGATGCGCTCGGACGGAACTTCCGTCCAGCGGGCGGCGGTCCTCACGCCGAGCCCGATCTCCCGCCAGCGGTCGCCGGCGACGAGCAGCGGCCGTTCTACGCCGAGCTCGCCCAAGAGGCCGGGGAGCTGGGCGAGGCCCCAGCGGACGATCACGCCGGCAGGTGCTCGCGCGCAAAGCTGAGGAACGCGCGGGCGGCGCGGGTCTCGCTGCGGCCGCTACCCCTGGCGAGGAAGATCTCGCGTACCGGGTCGAGGTCCCGCACCCGGGCCGTCGCGATCGTCCCGGCAGTGAGGTCGGCCTCGATCGCCAAGCGTGAGATGAAGGTCACACCGTGACCTGCCAGGACCGCGCTCCGCACGGACTCCTGCAGGCCGAGCTCGAGATGGACGTCCATGTCGCGGAGACGCGTTCCCGCCTTGCGCAGCTCGTCCTCGATCACCTGACGAACGCCGGCGCCCTCCTGCATGACGATCAGCGGCTCCTGCTTGAGCTGGTCGAGCGTGATCGTCTTCCCCGCGAATGCGTGGCCGGCCGGACAGGCGAGGACGACCTCGTCACGAAAGAACGGCTCGAACGTCACGCCGCGGTGGCGGCGCCCCGCGCCGACGATGCCGAGCTCGAGCTCCCGGTCGGCGACCTGGTCGACGACCGTCTGTGTATCCGAGACGGAGAGCCGGACACGGACGTCGGGGTGGCGTTCCTGGAACTCGCAGAGGAGAACGGGCACGACCGTCCCTCCGGGACCTGTGGAGGCGCCGAGCTCGAGCCGACCGGCGACCGCACCCTCGTCGTCGGCTTCGAGTTCCTCCAGCAGGTGCTCCTCGGCCGCGAGGAGTCGCTGCGCCGACGCGTAGAGTCGGCGCCCCGCCTCGGTCGGCTCGACGCGGCGCCCGGAGCGGTCGAGCAACTGACGGCCGAGCCGCTGCTCGAGGGAGCGAATCTGGAGGCTGACCGCCGGCTGGGTGACCCCGAGCCGCTCCGCCGCCTGGGAGAAGCTCTTCGTCGGTTCGAATCCGACCGGGCCCAGGTCTGGGGACTAACCACGACGCGCCAGTTCGTCGCTGTATCTCCGCAACGCCTTCCGGGCGCTTTCCAGCGTCGCCGCATGGACTAGAGCGGCTAACAGACGGGTCTTGGACGCCTCGCCACCAAGCCGTGCTACCAGGTCTTCAAGCTCCTCACGGACGAACTCCGGGGGCTTGAAATGCACGCCGCGATCAGATCGCGCCATGGGGCCGTCCGTACCTTCCTGTACTAGTACGGGACTAGCACAGTAGGAGTACGGTGCTAGTACGCGAAGGAAGCCGTGATCCTAGTAGGTTCCAACACCCAATCGGAAGGTTGCTACCCCAACCGGTCCCCTCGGTGGGGATCGAACCCACGACCTCCCCTTTACGAAAAGGGCGCTCTACGCCTCGCTAAGGACTCCACTGAGCTACGAGGGGTGGGGGTTGGGGTAGCTACTCCGAAGCTACGCTGGCATCCGGACGGCGTTTAGGATGGGCCGTCCTCTTGACCATCTACGGAAGCTCTGGCATGACAAGGCGCAGAGGCGCGATATGACGCAATGGCGTCACTTCGAATTCAAGAGAGACAAGTTCAAGGCGCTACTGCTGTACTTCTCACAGCGCGGCCTTGACGAAGCTTGAAGTACCTCGCGCCGGTAATCGGTTCGCCAAGTTCCGTGAACCCGCGCATATCGGTGAAGAACAGAAGCTTGTTTAGCTTCGTAGAGCCGATGATGTTTGGTCCAGCCGCCAGGGCGATGCTGCCAGTGCGGGCCGAGATGATCGACCTCGGAGAGGCGAAATTCGAGGAGCGCCCCGCCGAAGATTTGAACGATGTTCTCGTCCCTCTCGTCAAGGCAGACCTTGGACTGTTTACAGCCGACGAGCTGCGTATTGTCAATCAGGTGTTTGAAGAGATGCGTCCCTTCAACGCCAAGGCCATCAGTGACCATTCGCACCTCAAATCAGCCGGCTGGAAGGTCGTTGGCCTCCAAGAGGACATTCCTTACGAGGCAGCGTTCGTCGTCACGGACCCGCCCAGCGCGGAGGCGATCGAACGGGGCAGGGAGTTGGCAGCGAAATACGGCTGGTAGGCCGC
>WNGA01026510.1_pt1 | contig 15646 bp, 13 predicted proteins | sample 5400061 | NCBI WGS metagenome assembly WNGA01 (sample SAMN13153366, study PRJNA577476) | soil metagenome | isolation source: 100 cm soil or saprolite under grassland replicate 2 | place: USA:California | collected 2016-06-15
ATTCCTTCGCCGATCGTCCGCTGGCACGGTCGGCGCCGGACGGAAGCATTCCTGCGCCGACTGTACGAGGCCGCCAAGAGCGCCGACCCGGACGGACTTGTCACCTACGTGAACTACCCGACCACCGAGTATCTCGAACTGCCGTTTCTCGACTTCGTCACCTTCAACGTGTACCTCGAGTCGGAGACCCGGCTGGCCGCTTACCTGCCCCGCCTCCAGAACATCGCCGGCGACCGTCCGCTCATGCTGAGCGAGATCGGGCTCGACAGTCGCCGCCATGGCGAAGCCGGGCAGGCCCGCGTTCTGGACTGGCAGGTGCGGACCGCTTTCGGGGCGGGGTGCGCGGGGACCTTCGTCTTCGCCTGGACCGACGAGTGGCACCGGGGCGGATACGACATCGAGGACTGGGACTTCGGCGTCGTCGACCGCCAGCGGCGGCCCAAGCCGGCCCTGGCTGCCGTCCAGGGCGCGCTCGAAGACATCCCGCTTCCCAAGGAGCACCCGTGGCCGCGCATTTCGGTCGTCGTGTGCACCTACAACGGGAGCCGAACCATCACCGAGTGCCTGGAGGGGCTACTCCGCCTCGAGTACCCGAACTTCGAGGTCGTGGTCGTGGACGACGGCTCCACCGACGACACGGCCGCCATCGTCAGCGCCTACGGTTTTCGCCTCATCCGCACGCCCAACCGCGGGCTCAGCAGCGCGCGCAATACAGGCATGGCCGCCGCCACCGGCGAGATCGTCGCCTACATCGACGACGACGCGTATCCCGATCCCCACTGGCTGACCTATCTCGCGCGCGCCTTCACCACCACCGAGCATGCGGCGGTGGGTGGCCCCAATATCCCGCCTCCCGACGACGGACCGATTGCCACCTGCGTCGCCCACGCGCCGGGCGGCCCCGCCCACGTGCTCCTGTCCGACACCGTGGCCGAGCACATCCCGGGCTGCAACATGGCCTTCCGGCGCGAATGCCTGGAGGCGATCGGCGGCTTCGACGTCCAGTTCCGCACGGCCGGCGACGACGTCGACGTGTGCTGGCGCCTGCAGCAGCGCGGATGGACGCTCGGCTTCCACGCCGCCGCCATGGTCTGGCATCATCGGCGGAATTCGGTGAAAGCCTACTGGCGCCAGCAACGAGGTTATGGCCGCGCAGAGGCGCTCCTCGAGCGCAAGTGGCCCGAGAAGTACAACCGGGCCGGGCACCCGGCGTGGGCGGGACGTGTCTACGGCCGTGGGCTGGCCAAGCTGGCGAGCTGGTTCGGCGGACGCATCTACCAGGGCAGCTGGGGGAGCGCCCCATTTCAGTCGCTGTACCAGCCGGTGCCCAATCCGCTGGCCGCCGTTATCGCGATGCCGGAGTGGTACCTCGTCATCGGTGCCCTCGCCGTCCTGACGTTGCTCGGCACGCTCTGGAGCCCGCTACTCGCCGTCCTGCCCTTGCTGGGGCTGGCCGTCGGCGTCTCGCTGGTACGGGCCTGGGTGAGCGCCGCCGAAGTCACCCACGGCCGGCCGGGACCGGCGCGCGAGCGCCTCGCCTTGCGCGGGCTGACCGCCCTGCTCCACCTCCTGCAGCCGCTGGCACGGCTGCGCGGATGGCTGAGCCTGGAGAACCGCCCGAGCCCGGGCCGTCCCCGGGTCTGGATCCTGATCTTCCGCCCGCTACTCTTCACCGCGTGGAGTGAGCGCTGGCTGGCCCCCGCCGAATGGGTGCGCTCGGTGCAGTCCGCTCTGCAGGCCATGGGTGTTCCGGTCGTGGCCGGGGGGGACTTCGACCGCTGGGATCTCGAGATCCGCGGAGGACGGCTGGGCGGCGTTCGGGTCCTCATGGTCGTCGAGGAGCACGGGGCGGGCCGGCAGTTTGCGCGTCTGCGCGCATGGCCAAACTGTGCCGGGGTGGCAGTAGCGGCCGAAGCCGGGCTGGTGATCCTTGCACTGCTGGCCGTGCTCGACGGCGCCGCGACGGCGGCCGGTATCCTGGCGGGCACAGCCTTTTTGATTGCCGTTCAGGTCGCCGTTGATGTCGCGATCGCCGGCGGTGCCGTGGCCGCTGCGTGGCGCGCCCGAGAGGCGGTGATAGACGAGGACTGGCGTCCTCGATGAAAGCCCTCCGGCGCCTGGGGCAGTGAGGGAGGGGACGGTTTGATCGCTACGTTCACGCGGGCGGATCTCGCCCTGTTCAGGCGCTTGTTTGGGCAAGCCAGACCCTATTGGCCCCACCTCGCCGCGATCTTCCTGCTCGACCTCGTGGCCACACCCTTGGCCCTGCTAGGCCCCGTGCCCCTGAAGATCGCGGTGGACAACATCGTGGGCTCGGAGCCTCTGCCAGGGTTCGTCCGCGCCCTGCTGCCGTCGACGGGGCCGGACTCGACCCTGACCCTTCTCATCCTGGCCGCCGGGCTCCAGATCGCGGTGCTTCTCCTGGGCCAGCTTCGAGACCTCGCCGTGTACGTGCTACGGTCGCGGGCGGGTCTGGGGGTGACCCTCGGCTTCCGGGCCCGGCTCTTTCGGCATGCGCAGCGGCTCTCGCTCGTGTTCCACGACCGCCGAGGCACGGCCGACTCGGTGTACCGGATCCAGTGGGACGCGCCCGGCATCCAGTGGGTGACCATCGACGGCGTCATTCCCTTCCTGTCCGCAGGGGCCATGTTCGCGGGCATGGTGTACGTGATCGCACGCATGGACCTCGAGCTCGCCCTGGTCGCCCTCGTTGTTGGGCCGGTCCTGTTCGTGCTGTCGCGGACGTTCGACCGCCGGACACGGCCGCGCTACCACTACCTCAAGGAGCTGGAGTCGGGTGCCCTCGGCATCGTCCAGGAGGTGTTGGGGGCACTGCGGGTCGTCAAGGCCTTCGGGCACGAAGAGCACGAGCAGAAGCGCTTCGTCCGGCAGTCCGACGCGGGCGCCCAGGCGCGCATGCGGCTGTCCTTCACAGAGGGCACCTATTGGGTGTTCGTTAACCTCACCCTCGGGGTCGGCTCGGCGCTCGTCCTCTTCATCGGCGTCCGCAACGTTCTGGCCGGGCAGCTCACGACCGGCGCTCTGCTGATGGTCCTGTCCTACCTCTCCCAGCTCTACCGTCCGCTCGAAACGATCAGCAGCCAGGCGGCGAGCCTGCAGGATTCGCTGGCCGGCGTCCGGCGCGCGTTCGAGCTTCTCGACGAGCTGCCAGACGTCACCGAGCGGCCGGGAGCCCGGCCTCTGGGGCGGGCGGCCGGCGCCCTTGAATTCCGCGCGGTCAGCTTCACCTACGACCGCGAGGCCGTGCTGCGCAAGCTCTCGTTCCGGGTCGAGCCCGGCACCCGGATGGGGATCGTGGGGCCGACGGGGGCCGGTAAGACTACGCTCGTGAGCTTGCTCTTCCGCTTCTACGATCCGACCGAGGGCCAGGTCATCCTCGACGGCGTCGATATCCGCGATTACCGACTGGCCGATCTGCGCAACCAGTTCGCGGTCGTGTTGCAGGATCCCGTTCTCTTTTCGACCACGATCCGTGAAAACATCGGCTACGGGCGCCCCGAGGCCAGCGCCGCCGACATCGTGGCGGCCGCCCGCGCCGCTAACGCCCACGACTTCATCACGCATCTTCCCGATGGGTACGAAACCGTGCTCGGAGAGCGCGGCATGACCCTCTCCGGCGGCGAGAAACAGCGGCTGTCCATTGCCCGGGCCTTCCTCAAGGACGCCCCCGTCCTGATTCTCGACGAGCCGACGTCGTCGCTCGATGCGGCCACGGAGACGCTGATCGTCGAGGCTCTGGAGCGCCTGACGAGAGGGCGCACGACGCTGATCATCGCCCACCGGCTCTCCACGCTGCGTGACGTCGATCGTATCCTGGTTCTCGACCACGGTCAGGTGGTCGAGAACGGGCGGCCCGCCGAGCTGATCGCGGCCGACGGCCTCTTCGCGCGCCTGTATCGGCAGCAGATCGAGCACGGACGGTGGACGTTGCCGTCACCACTGGCCGTGGCGCCCGACGCCTGAACCATGGCGGAACGCCTGCGTATCGCCGTCACTGGCCTGGCCGCCACCTACCCGTTCGGTGGTGTGTTCTGGGACTATCTGCAATGGGCCCTCGGCTTCGCCCGCCTCGGGCACGACGTGCTCTACGTGGAAGACACGGGCCGATGGGTCTACGACCCGGTGGCGGGGACATTCGTGGAGAGCGGAGAGCGCAATGCGGCCCTCCTGGCGGAGACGCTGAAGGCCTTCGGTCCCGTTCTGGCCGAGCACTGGTTCTACCGGGACGGCACCGGCCAGACCTACGGATGGCGTTGGGCCGACGTCGTCGAGTTCTGCCGGACGGCCGACCTCTTCGTCCACATCTCGGCCTCGTGCTGGATGCGAGACGAATACTTCGCCGCTCGCCGGGTCGTCTTCATCGACTCCGACCCGATGTACACCCAGGAGTCGGTGGAAGGCTATCTCGAGGGTACGCTCGACGCCCTGAGCCAGGAGCGGGTGGAGATGCTCCGACGACACGACGTCTGCTTCACCTTCGCCGAGAACATCGGTGCCCCCGACTGCCGGGTGCCGACCGCGCTGTTCGAGTGGATCCCGATCCGCCAACCCATCGTGCTCGACTGTTTCGAGCCGGCATCGGTACCGGTCGAGGGCCGGCGCCGGGTCCTCACCACCGTCGGCTCCTGGGAGCCGTCCGGGCGCGGAACCGTCGTGGGAGGGGTCACCTACGTCGGCAAGAGCCGCGAGTTCGGGCGCTTCGTGACGCTCCCGGAACGAAGCGCCCTGCCCCTGGAGTTAGCACTTAGCGGCCAGGTCCCGACCGAAGAGTTCCGCATCCACGGGTGGGGGCTGGTGGACCCTCAGCCCCTGTCCGCCGATCCCTGGCGCTACCGTAACTATCTGGCCACGTCGCTCGGCGAGTGGAGCGTCGCCAAACACGCGTACGTGGCCAGCCGGAGCGGTTGGTTCTCCTGTCGGAGCGCCTGCTACCTCGCCCTTGGCGTCCCCGTCATCGTCCAGGACACCGGGTTTGGTTGCGCCATCCCAACCGGCCGAGGCGTGCTTCCGTTTGGCACCATGGAGGAGGCCGTGGACGGCATCGAACAGGTTGCCGCCGACCCGGCCCGACACGGCCGAGCCGCCCTCGACATCGCCCGCGAATATTTCGACTCGGATCGGGTCCTCAGCCGACTGATCGGCCAGGCCGCGAGTCGTGGTTGACCGCCGGCTAATCGTCAACGCGGACGATTTCGGTCAGAGCCGGGGGGTCAACCGCGGCGTGATCGAGGCCCATGAGCGAGGGATCGTGACCAGTGCCAGCCTGATGGTACGGTGGCCGGCGGCCGCCGAGGCGGCCGCCTATGCTCGCTCGAGATCCGGCGTGAGCGTCGGGCTGCACGTCGATCTGGGCGAATGGGCGGCCGAGGCCGGCGCCTGGCGACCACGGTACGCGGTGACAGCCGTCGACGATGCTGGCGCGGTCAGGGACGAGATCGCCCGGCAGGTCGTCCGCTTCCAGGAGTTGATGGGGCGCGATCCTACGCATCTCGATTCGCACCAGCACGTGCATCGCCGCGAACCCGCACGGTCGGCGCTGACGGCCGTGGCCAGCGCTCTCGGCGTGCCGCTCCGCGAGGCGGACCCACGGCTCCGCTACTCCGGTGCTTTCTACGGTCAGACGGTGGACGGGGAGCCGTGGCCAGACGCCATCACCGTGGCCGGGCTGATTCGGACACTGGAGGCATTGCCGCCGGGTATCACCGAGTTGGGGTGCCACCCGGGCCACGCCGAGGACCTGGACACCATGTACCAACGGGAGCGGGCATGGGAGCTGTCCACCCTCTGCGACCCCCGCATCCCGGAAGCGCTGGACCGTCAGCAGATCCGACTCATCTCGTTCAAGGACATGGGCGCCTTCGTCGGGACGATGCCGTGAAGCGACGGCGCCTCGTCGTGCTCGGTGACATCGGCGGGCGCCCGTACGGCGGGCAGACGTGGATGTTCCTGCACTGGCTCTGCGGCCTTCGGGCCCTCGGCCACGACGTGTGGTACGTCGAGGATCACCTGTGGTGGCCGTACGATCCCGAGCAGGATGCCGTGACCGACGACTGCGCCTATGCGGTGCGACACGTTGCCCGTGCCGCGGCCAATGTCGGGCTCGGTGATCGCTGGGCGGTCCGACTCCCGCCGAGAACCGATCCCCACACACGCTGGGCCTTTGATCTCCACCACGTCATCGTCACCTACGGCGAGAACTACGGGAACGCCGACTGCGGGGTCCCACTGAACGGCATTCGGTACCGTACCACCCGTCAGCCGGTCGATCTCCACCACTGGCCGATGGCCTACACCCCCGACGCGCGAGACTTCACGACGATCGGCAGCTATCGGCAGACGGGGAAAGACGTCGAGTACCAGGGCAAACTCTACCGGTGGAGCAAGCACTACGAGTGGGAGAAGATCATCGATCTCCCGAGCCGCACCGGGCAGCCGTTCGAGCTCGCCGTCAACGTCGACGCCACCGACCGTCAGGTTCTGGAGGGCCACGGCTGGCGAGTGGTCTCCCCCTTTCGGTTTTCCCTCGACTTCTTCGGCGCCTACCCGGCCTACATTCGCGGCTCTCGCGGCGAGCTGACGGTGGCCAAGGACCAAAACGTGCGTCTGCGTAGCGGCTGGTTCAGCGACCGGGACGCCTGCTACCTCGCGTCCGGCAAGCCAGTGGTCGCCCAGGACACCGGGTTCAGCAACATGCTGCCGACGGGCGAAGGACTCTTCGCGTTCTCCACCGTCGAGGAGGCGGCAGCCGCCGTGGAGGCGATCAACGCCGACTATCCCCGGCACGCCAAGGCGGCCCGTGCCATCGTCGACGAGTACTTTGAAGCTGGGCGGGTTGCCCAGGTGCTCCTGCAGGCGATCGGGCTCGAGTAGGGCATGAGCGGCCGTGTCTCCGTCCGGCGAAGTCGATGGATCCTACCCATTCTTCGTGGTCGAAAGCTATGCCCGTTCGACGAGTCACTGGGTTCTTCCGCTCGTGGCGGATGTCCCTGAGCGGGCCGGCACCGGAGGTCGCGCTGTCACGGCCTGATCGATGGCGCTCGGGGCGGCGGGCCACCGCGGACGGATCGACGCTCGAGCCCATACTATATGATCGGAGGAAACCATGAACCAGCTCGTACCGGATCGGCTCCGTGAGTTGTGGCAGCAGGTCGACCGGCAGGAACTGACGGCCGAGGTGTTCCAGGCGGAACAAGAACGGCTGCTCGACGCTTACCGGCGAACGTGGGCCGAGGCCCTGAGTCTTGATGGATCCTCGGATCTCGAGAAGAGCCTGCTCGCGGAGCTCGGGCGCTACGTGGCCTGGGACGATCAGGAGGCGTTACGTGCCCGTTGCCGTCGGGCCGTCGACGATCTGAGGCACGAGTGGGGGGGCGTGGATCGTGAGCGCCGGGCGTCGGTCGAGCGGTTTTACGACGCCAGCGACACCCCGCTCTACGAGCTGACCCTGTGGCACACACTGGTCGACGACCTGTCTCCGCTCGCGTACGTAGTGGCCCTGCACTACGCCCAACGTCACCACTGCACGAGCTACCTGGACTTCGGGTCGGGGGTGGGATCGGGCGTCATCCTGTTCGCGCGCCACGGCCTGGCGGTGACAGCGGCTGACATCAGCGGGCCTCTGCTCGGGTTCTGCCGCTGGCGTATGGCGCAACGTGGACTTCCCGGTACCTACGTCGACGTCAAGACAACCCGGCTTCCCTCCGAGGCCTTCGACATGATCACCGCCATGGACGTCTTCGAGCATCTGGTGGATCCGGTCGATACCGTGGAAGAGCTGTGGCGCGCGCTGCGGCCTGGCGGGTTCCTGTTCGGGCGATTCGGGACGGAGTCCGATGACAACCACCCGATGCACATCGTCGAGGATTTCGAGCCGACCTTCGCCAGATTGCGTGCCCTCGGCGGCGTCGAGGTGTGGCGGGACCAGTGGTTGTGGGGTCACCAGGTCTTCCGGAAGGCGTCGTGACCGAGTCTGAGCAGGTCGGACGGCGGGCGCGTGAGTTCTTCGACGGCCTCTGGGCCAAAGGAGACCCCTGGGCTATCGAGACGGCCGAGCTCACCCGCCGAGAGCACGCCCGTCTCATCGAACTCGTGGAGGGGCGGCGGTACCGACGCGTCTTGGAGATCGGCTGCGGGGCCGGGGTCTTCACCAGCCGCCTGGCCGCGATCTCGGATTCAGTGCTCGCGCTGGACATCGCGTCGGCCGCGATCGAGCGGGCGCACGCCCTGAACCTCGGCCACGCCGTCGCATTTCGGGTGGCCAATGTCATGGAGTTCAATCCACGGTCCGAGGGCCCGTGGGACCTGGTCGTGATGAACGAGATGATCTACCTCCTCGGATGGCTCTACCCGTTCTTCAACGTCGCCTGGCTCGCCTCCGAGCTGTTTGCGGCGACGGCGGCCGGCGGGCGAATGATTATGGCGAACACGATGTGCGGCATCGAGCACCCCCTGCTCCTGCCGTGGATCATCCGCACCTACCATGATCTCTTCCGCAACGTCGGATATCAGGTGGAGACGGAAGAGGTGATTCGGGGCGTGAAGGATGGCGTCGAGCTAGAGATCCTGATGTCGCGCCTGGTCAAACCGGCGGCGTCGAGCGACTCGACGGCTTGACCTCGAGCAACTCGGGACGGCAAATTGCTGACTGTGCTGGCAGGGCCGGAGTGCTGCTCTGGATCGGCAAGCACCTCTGAAAGAGCCAGATCATTAGCGCGGGGCTTGCGGTTGGCTCAGACTCGGTTGAGGGGATCGAAACGAGAATCCGAATACTACGGCGTCGGCGAACTGGGGTGAGACGGTGCGCCGAGTACCACCCTTCGCCATCGGGTCGGTCGCTTAATCGACTGGCCGAATGGCTCGCCGCCTAGCGACATCCACCGGGAGCGGTAGAACGAGCTCACCGCGACGGCGAGACCCACTTCGGTTCCGGCCACCGGCCGTCCACCGAGCTGAGCCCAAGGGATCTTCGCTTCGAAGATTACACGCGGCTGGTCCATCGCGACACCAAAGAAGCGCGCTGTGATTGGGATCTCCGTGCAAGCTTCTCGTACGACACGGCAGGCACGCACGTGGAACCTGAGTTTATCGCTGTCGGCTGCCGTCGACTCTGGAATAACGTGAAGCCGTACGAGATGCGCGCGCTCCCTTCGTCTGACGCCGATATCGAGCAATAAGGGCGACGTTCACCGCCTCATGGTCCCAAGATAGGTAGACGTCGCCGAAGACCGCCTCGGCGGGTGAGGCTTGCAACGGAATGAGGGCGGCCGCCTTCGGCCAATCGGTGAGGCTACTGTCCTGGGCATCGATCGTCGCGTAGGGCAACGAGGCTTCGCCTTGCTGGACTATCGGTTTTGGCTGTTCGTTGTGGAGCCTCGGTAGCACTCTATGGATCCGGCCTAAAGCGTCAAGGAGCGTCTCGTAAGGCTTGTCACGGACATCAAGCAGTCCAAAGTTGTAATCCTCTCCGTCCAGGCGGCCGCCGTTGGGGTGATCGTAAAGCTGGAACCAATGGAGTCCGATCACATTCGGTTCGCGGGCGAGCGCTTGGGCGGCGGCGACAGCCCCAATCGCACGCGCCTCCTGTGTCCCCACAGTCATGAGATGACCGGCCCGGTTGATGTTGTTGCTGGGTTGGAGATCGCGCCTGGCCGCCTTGGGAGGCCCCGTACGATTCAGGTTTCCGGTACGATTCTCGATGGCAGCGAAGAACCACTCGGTGACCAGCACAGGTTTCGGGGCAAGCTGCCGTAATCCTTCGAAGTAATACCGCGCGATCCAGCCATCGGGTCCGTCAGCGTTGTAGTTCGTCGCGATGACATCGACATAACGGCCCATGATCCTCACAGCATCGGGATCATAGTAGATGGGAAGGCGGTCACCCAGATAGAGTGCCTCGGGGTCGGCGGTTCGAATTGCGTCGCGCATGATGCGATGATAGTTCTCGACGACGAGACGCGTCCATTCCCGCACGGCGGCGAACCCCTGCCGGCCGGGCCGAAGCCGCGTGGTGGCGCGCGTCTCCTGAAGCAAATCGTCGAAACTCCGGTTGTTCTCGGGCGGCTTGAAGTCGAGTTTGAACGCCTGCCAGTCATTGCCATACCGCTCCCGTAGCATCCGGATCAACCGCTGTTTCGTGTGGTTGCTCGGTGCGTAGCTTGTATAGGCGGTAAAAAGCGGACCATTCCACCAGCCGATCTCGTTGTCGGAGAAATAACCGATCCGGCGCGGGTCACCCTTGTAGGGAGCGATCAGCTGCTCGGCCGTCGCCCTCAGCCGCGCCGGAAGGTCAGGATGAAAGGGATCACCCCAGACGACACCGACCAGGCGGCCAAGTGAAAGCTCGATCGTGCTCGGCATGTTGAGAAGCTGAGGGCTGAGTGACCAGGCGCCAGCCGTATTGAAGCCCCACCCGAGCAGTCGCTCGCGTACTCGTTGGGCCCATGCACCCAAGCTCGGTTGGAAAGAACTCCAGGCATAACCGTGCACTCCATCGCGCTCCGGTGACCCACCGTCGATAACATTGACGCCGATCGAGAAAAAACGATCTCCACACGGAGTCACCAACCAGGCGACGCCACCTTCTGCCTCAACCCGCCAGCGCGAGCTCGGAGCCTTGGCGAAGTCGCCGCAAGCGAACGCCGGCGCGGGGAAAACGATGAGGAACAGCAACAGTCTCAGAAAGCGGGCAAATATCAACACTGTGCGATTGGAGTGGATGCGCACCGTGCCCCGGTCGTCGCGAATCGGCACCGCCTTAGGATAACCCGACGGTTCCACTCGCTTGAGTAAAGATGGCGACCCACTGGATACGGTGTTCGTGCGTCGCTCGTGCCTGGAGTTGCCCCCGGTTTGGTGGAGGGTTCACCGCTTTCGCTCACACCGGTAGCAGCTCGCGCTTCTCATACGCGATGGGGGACAAGTAGTCGAGACTGGAATGCCGGCGGCGCGGATTATACCAGCCCTCGATGAAGTCGAAGATGGCGAGGCGCGCCTCCACCTGGGTGCGGAACCGCTCGCGATCGAGCAACTCGCACTCGAGCGTGGCGAAGAAGCTCTCACACAGGGCGTTGTCGTATGCGTCGCCGACGCTGCCCATCGACTGTCGGACGCCGGCTTCGCGGCAGCGCTTCCCGAACGCCACCGACGTGCACTGGCAGCCCTGGTCGGAGTGATGGATGACGTCCGTCGGCTGGCGCTGTGCTACCGCCATGTCCAGCGCGGCCAGGACCAACTCGGTACGCAGGTGGGTTTCCATCGCCCAGCCGGCCACCCGCCGACTCCAGGCGTCCAGTACGACGGCGAGAAAGAGAAAGCCCGCCCAGGTGGGCACGTACGTGATGTCGGCGACCCACAGTCGATTGGGACCGGGCGCCGTGAATTCGCGCTCGACGAGATCCGGCGCGCATAGGGCAACTTCATTCCGCACTGTTGTCCTGACGGACCTCCGCCGGCTCACGCCCTGCAGCCCTGCGCTGCACATCAGTCGCGCCACGCGCTTGCGGCCAATATGGATCCCTCGCTCGCTCAGCTCGGCATGCACGCGCGGCACGCCGTACGTCCCGCGTGACTCCCGGTGGACAGCCTGGATCTCGGCGCTTGAGCTTCACATCCGCCCGCGCACGGAGCGAGAGCGGCCGCTGGCGCCACGCGTAGTATCCGCTAGGGGAGACACCCAGGACGCGGCACATGGTGGCGATCGGATGGACGGCCTGGTGTGCCGTCACGAACTCGAATCCTTGGACGGAATCGTATTGGTCTCCCGTGCAAACCAGGCCGCGGCTTTTGATAGGATCGCGCGTTCTTCACGGAGCTGGCGTACTTCCCGGCGAAGCCGGCGCAACTCGTCGCGTTCCTCGGCCGTGAGCCCGTCGGTGCGCTCGCCAGCGTCAAGGGCTGTTTGCTTCACCCAGTTCCGGATCGCCTGCGCCGAGGGCTCAAACTGGCGCCCCAGCTCCTCGGGTGTGCGCCCTTTCCGCACCAATTCGATGAGGCGCCGCCGGAACTCCGGCGCGTACGGCCGATGGCTCTTCGGCATCGTGGACGCTCCTTTCCGCCCCAACCATGGGGTGTCCACGAAACCGGAGGCGGTCTCACGCGGTCATCCCGCCGCAGGCTCAGTTCTGCCTGGAGTGCGGAGCCCGTGTGGCGCTGACCTGCACGAAGTGTCGCAGCGAGCTGCCCGCAGGCGCGAAATTCTGCTTAGAGTGCGGGGAGGCCGTCGCGTCGCAGGCAACAGCCGAACCGCGATTCGCATCGCCCGAGTCCTACACGCCGAAGCACCTCGCCGAGAGAATCCTCACGTCCAAGAGCGCGCTCGAAGGAGAGCGCAAGCAGGTGACCGTCCTCTTCGCCGACCTCAAGGGCTCGATGGAGCTGCTCGCCGACCGAGATCCCGAGGAGGCGCGGAAGATTCTCGACCCCGTCCTCGAACGCATGATGGAGGCCGTGCACCGCTATGAGGGTACGGTTAACCAGGTGATGGGCGACGGGATCATGGCGCTTTTTGGCGCGCCGCTCGCCCATGAGGATCACGCCGTGCGGGCCTGCTACGCGGCGCTCCGGATGCAGGAGAGCGTGAAGAAGTACGCGGACGCAGTCCGACGCTCTCACGCGGCCGTTGTCAAGATCCGCATCGGGCTGAACTCCGGGGAGGTCGTCGTGCGCGCCATCGGCGGCGATCTCCACATGAACTACACCGCCGTCGGCCAGACTACGAACCTGGCCGCACGGATGGAGCAGCTCGCCGATCCCGGCACCATCGTGATCATGCCCGGGACGCTGGCGCTGGTCGAGGGCTACGTGGAGGTGAAGTCGTTGGGCCCCGTGCCGGTGAAGGGACTGGCCGGTCCCGTCGAGGTCTACGAGGTGTCGGGGGCGGGCCCGGCGCGCACCCGCCTGCAGGCGGCGCCCGGCGCGGGCGCTTGGCCGGCAGCCCGAGGCCCAGCCGGATACGCCGCACCGATTCCCGGAAGACCTCGAGCCGTGGGGACAACGCCGCCGGCGCAGAGTCTGTGCACATCCTCGGCCTAGAACCTGGAGGGAAGGATGATCCGCCTCTTGCTCACGGTCTTCTTCTCGGCAACGGTTATCGACGTATCGGCCCCAATCACGACCGCCCTGCCGTTCGCTACTGTGGGGGAGGGTTGGGATGGACCAGGGCTTGGTAGTGCGGACCTGACCTTTTACTTCGGCCCACCGACTCCCGACCTCACTCTCGGCGAGCAGCGTGCGACCCTCAGCGCTGCTCTTGACGTATGGGCCTCGGTGGCGGCCGTCAGCTTTACGGAAACGGCTCTTGCTGCCTTACCGAGGTCCATTGATATGACCTTCAGGGTTGGAGGATTCGACCCCGGAGTGCTCGCATTTGCTTTCTTTCCGGCTCCGCCGAATTCGGAGCCGATTGCAGGCGACGCCTTCTTCAACGACGCCTTCTCGTGGGAGATCGGCAATGACCGGGGATCTGCCGCTTTCGACCTCATGCTCATCGCGGTGCATGAATTCGGACATTCGTTGGGCCTCGGCCACGCGAGCGAACCAGGAGCGGTGATGCGGCCGTCGTTCGGTTCCCAAGAGGTCTTCACGGGGCTGCACCCGGACGACGTCGCAGGGATTCAATCGCTCTATGCTGCGATCCCTGAGCCCTCGACTATCCTCTTGCTGACGTCCGGGCTGGCTGAACTTGCCCCAGTTTGATGGACACCCCAGATCGCACAAAAGTGCGGTAGGAGTAGTCCATGGCCAAAGGGAAACGGCGGGCGTTCACGAAGGAGTTCAAGGCGCAGACAGTGCGGCTGGTGCGGGACAGCGGCAAGTCGGTCGGCTTTCCTAGAGGTCGACCGCCTCAACGGCACACCCGCGGTGAACACCACGTCGGTGTAGCCCAGCTCACCTGGTCGACGCGCTAGGCGCCCGTCGGCTGCGCGTCGCCGCCGAGATCCTCGCGGCCTGCCCCACGAAGCGGCCATTACGGCGCTGATCGCGGCCGCGGCTCCAAAGATGGAGCGCCGCGCCGTGGTCAAGCTCGGGGAGGTTCGGCAGGCAGAGGCTGAAACCCGGCCCGATACGGATCAGGTTTCACGGACAGTCAAGGAATCGAACTCCACGAGCGGCGTCGCCGAGCAGGTCCCCATCCGGCGCGGCCCCCGCCTTGGCCGACGCGTGCCCGCTGAGGAACTCCGCCCGTTGCTCCGAGGGGCCGTGGTCCGATGACATGGAGCACGCCCACGCCCTCGACGCCTTCTACCTCGAGCACCGCGCTGCGGCGAGACTCGTCACTACCAGCGTCGGTAACCGGACCGGTGATAGCCGCCGTAGTAGCCGTAGTAACGCTCTAGCAGGCGATCGACCAACTTGACCAGGCCCAACGTGTCCTGATCGCAATAGCAGAGCAGGTCCGTCCGAAGCTGCTGCTTGGCTTCATCCAAGAGCTTGGGTTCCAGGAGTAGGCCGAAACGCCGTGTTGCACCTTCCAATCGTGAAGGTCGCGGGACCAGGAGATGTCGGTGCGGGTCGCCGCTCCCCGCATCGCCGCAAGGTGAGAATGCCCAAAAGGTTTGCTGCTGCCACGCAACCACCATGTCCGTCGCGTAGGCCGGAGTAGCCGCGATCGACAGAGCGCCGAAGATCGCGGCGAGTTGCATCATTGCTTGCCCTCCTCGGCGCGGCCTGCGCGCTTCACGCTGATGCGAGGCGAGAGGCTCAGGCGTGCTTCGATGACGAGAATGGGACGAGCGAGGTCTCAAACGAATCGTGCGACGCCTGGGTCTAGCCGATCTGTGCGGCCGACCGTGCATCGGAGAAAGCGATTTAGTGAATATCACTGGGCTGCATAACCCGGAGACGCGGCGGCTGGGACTGGCTGCCGAGCTCGCTTCGGGTTGAAAGGTCCGTAAAACGTGCACCGTAGACCACGAAGCGTTGGCTTGCCAGATATCGCGACTAATCGCGGTCCACGCCCTCGAGCATCTTGGATCCACAGACCGCGGCGTGATCATGCTCCTGCGCATCGTCCGCGACCGGGTCCGCGCGGTCGCGGTCGGCGGTGATCCCTGGGGAACAACACTCGCGCGAGGCGAAGATCATCCGGACATTCACGCAGGACGCTGTGCTCCGAATCCCGCCGCCGCCGTGCCCGGAGGCGGATCGGAAGCTCCTGCAGGCCACCGGGCGCTTCGTGATCGGTGCCGACCCGAAGCAGAGCACAGCCGGCTGGCTAGCTTGACAGCGGCCACGAGCGGCGTTCCACTATTCGTCTAACCGAGTACCCGTCTAGCTCCAACAGTCATCATCGGGTGACCTGAAGTCTCGCACAGACAGAGGAGTCCAGGGTGAAGCAGTCCGGCACTCTCGTCGCGTCGGTGTCACTTCTCATTGGCATCCTTCTCATGGCGCACCCGAGTCCTGCCGCGAGCGCGTCGCCGCGCGAGCAACTCGACGACTTCTTCCGAAAGGCCACGACGGTTCTCGGCGAGGCCTCCCAGGCCAGTGAGGCGCAACACGAAATCCGTCAACTCGCGCGACTCCTGTTCGATGTCCCGGGCGCGGCGCGCCGCGTGCTCGAGCCCGAATGGAGTGCGCTCAGCGTGGTCGAACGCGAGGAGTTCATCCGGCTCTTCGGTGATCGCCT
>WNGA01007146.1_pt1 | contig 15639 bp, 12 predicted proteins | sample 5400061 | NCBI WGS metagenome assembly WNGA01 (sample SAMN13153366, study PRJNA577476) | soil metagenome | isolation source: 100 cm soil or saprolite under grassland replicate 2 | place: USA:California | collected 2016-06-15
TTCGTGCAGGACGAATTCGCCCTGTGGAACCGGATCACCCGCGAGGTCAAGATCGATCTGCCGGACTAATCGCCTCTCCGCTCTGCCGGAGAGGATAAACAGAATCCGCGTGATCAGTTCGGCCGCTGCTTCGAGACGCCCCTTAAGCCTCATCCTGAGGAGGCCGTAGGCCGTCTCGAAGGAGAGGCTTAAGGGGCTCCTCAGCATGAGGCCGAACTGATCACCCCGCAAAGCGTATAAGATGGCGCGCCGTGAGCCAGCCGAACACGCTTCCCGACATCCGCGACTACGAGGCACTCTACCGCGCGTTCCGCTGGCAAATCCCCGAGCGCTACAACATCGGCGTCGCGGTGTGCGACCGCTGGGCCGAGCGCGATCCGCGCCGGCTCGCGATCCTGCACGAGCGGCCGGACGGGAAACCTGAGGAGATCGGGTACGGCTGGCTGAAGGAGACCTCGAACCGGCTCGCCAACGTGCTCGCCGCCCATGGCATCAAGCGCGGCGACCGCGTCGCCATCCTGCTGCCGCAGATGCCGGAGGTGGCGGCGATCCACGTCGCGATCTACAAGCTCGGCGCGGTGGCGCTGCCGCTCGCCACGCTGTTCGGCGTCGAGGCGATCAAGTACCGGCTGCAAAATTCGGCCGCCAGGGCGCTCGTCACCAATGCCCAGGGTCTTGCGAAGCTCGCCGAGATCCGCGCCGACGTGCCGGTCGAATTGATCCTGTCGACCGACGGCCCGGCCGACGGCGCGCTCTGCTTTGCGGCGACGCTCGCGCGTGCCGCGCCGGACTTCGCGCCGGACGATACGTCCGCCGACGACCCGGCGATGATGATCTACACCTCGGGCACGACCGGCCCGCCCAAGGGCGCGCTTCACGCCCATCGGGTCCTGCTCGGCCATCTCCCCGGCATCCAGATGCCGCACGATTTCTTCCCGCAGGCCGGCGACCGCTTCTGGACGCCGGCCGATTGGGCCTGGGCCGGCGGCCTGCTCGACTGCCTGTTGCCGAGCCTGATGTTCGGCGTGCCGGTGGTCGCGCGCCGGTTCGACAAGTTCGATCCGGAAGAGGCGTTCGCCCTGATGGCGCGCATGACGGTGCGCAATGCCTTCATCCCGCCGACCGCGCTGCGCATGCTGCGCTCGGCGCCGAGCCCGCAAGGGCGCCACGCCATCGCCCTGCGCAGCGTCGGCTCGGGCGGGGAGGCGCTCGGCGCCGAGACGCTCGAATGGGGCAAGTCGGCGCTCGGCCTTTCCATCAACGAGTTCTACGGCCAGACCGAATGCAACCTGGTCGTCGCCGCGTGCGCGATGATCGGCGTGTCGCGGCCCGGCGCGATCGGCCGGGCGGTGCCGGGTCACGAAGTTGCGGTGATCCGTGCCGACGGCTCGCGCGCGGCACCCGGCGAGCTTGGCCAGATTGCGGTGAAGCGTCCCGACCCGGTGATGTTCCTCGGATACTGGGGGCGGCCCGACGCGACGCGGGAAAAGTTCATCGGCGACTGGATGACCACCGGCGATCAGGGCCGGATCGATGACGACGGCTATTTTCATTTCGTCGGCCGCGACGACGACGTCATTACGTCGGCGAGCTACCGCATCGGACCGGGCGAGATCGAGGACTGCCTGATCCGCCACCCGGCGGTCGCGCTTGCCGCGGTGATCGGCAAGCCGGATGCGGTGCGCACCGAGATCGTCAAGGCCTTCATCGTGCTCAAGGACGGCCACGTCCCGTCGGACGCGCTCGCCGCAGACATCCAGGCCTTCGTCAAGACGCGGCTCTCGGCGCACGAATACCCGCGCGAGGTCGCCTTCATCGAATCGATGCCGATGACCACGACCGGCAAGGTGATCCGGCGGCTGCTGCGGGAGCGGGCGTGACGGCGCTTTCGTAGGGTGGGCAAAGGCGAGCACTTGCGAGCCGTGCCCACGCGGATCGTGTCGTGAGAACAAGACCGCGTGGGCACGGCGCGCTTAAAGCAAGCGCGCCTTTGCCCACCCTACGACAGTCAGCGCAACCGGTCGCGCAATGTCTTGGCCGTCGCAATCGCCGTGCGGCGCAGCCCTTCGAGGCGGCAGGCGAGCGCGAAGGCGATGGGTGCCGGCCGCACCGAAATGAGATGGTCGGAAAGCGCAAGACGCTCGCGCCAGAGATGATCGATCATCGGATGGCCGGCGGTGGCGCAGGAATCGGCTCTGGCGAGCGATCTGTCGGCGAGCAGGGCCTCGGTCACGTCCAGCATCAGCTGCACGCCGGGCGAAGCGCGGGCGAACGCCTCGTCATAGGCAATCTTCCAGGTCCATGCCGTTTCCCCGCTGCGCAGCGTCACGACCGCGGCCACCGCGTTCCCGTCGACTCGCAATCGATCGACGCGCGCCTTTCCTTCGCCGGCGAGACCGGTGACGGCGCTCTCGATGAAGCGGCGGACGGTCTCGTTCTCGGTCGCCGCGGTGCCGGCGCGGCCTTTCCAGCCGCGCGCTTCCAGGCGAAGAAAATCGTCTAGCGCGTCGCCGATCACGGAGGCGTGCGTGGCGACGTCGATGGTCAGCGCGCCGGCACCCGCCAGCCGATGGCGCTGCCGGCGCAGCTCCTTGCGCTTCTTCGCTCCGACCGCGCGTTCGATGTAGCGCGCGCGGTCGTCGCTGGGCGCCAGCAGGGCGCGGCGGTGGCGACCGAACGCGGAAGAACGCGCCGGCAGCGAGGCAAGCGCCGTTGCGAACGGCCCCTCGGGAACGAGCGGCAGCAGCAGCATGCCCGGCAGCGCCGGGTCGGCGGCGATGCGGTCGAGCCAGGCGGCAATCGCCGCCACGCATTCGTCGCGATCGACCAGCGGCGTGCCGAGCGGCGCATAAGCGTGCGTCCAACCGGTGAGGACCGGCAGCGGCAGGCCGTAGCGGCGCTCGCTGCGGGCGGGAAAAAATCCAAGGAGTCGATTGGTGTGCGACCACACCAGCCCGGCGCCGACATCGTGTCCGAACACAGTTGCTGCCGGCAGGGCGAAAGCGGGCTCGTAGAACACGTTGGGCTCGAGCGCGCGCGCGGCCAGCGCGCGCCACTCGGCCGCGATCGCGCCCAAGGTGGCGAGCGGCCGCCATTCGACGCGTAGGGGCGCAAGCGCGTGCGGCGCAAGCGCGTGCGGCGTGAGCGCGGCGGCGACGTTCATGGGGGCTCAATGCGCTTGCGGCCGGCCCCAGACGAACACGTGGAGTCCGAGCCGGCGCTTGGTCACGAAGAACAGCAGAATGGACTCGGCGAGCACGGCGCAGGAGGTGGCGATCGCCGCCCCCATGGCGCCGTAGCGCGGGATCAGCAGCAGGCATAGGCCGAGATTTACGGCGAAGGCGAAGGCGTAGACGAGGGCGCAGGCGCGCTGCTCGCCCAGCATGTTGAGCAGGCGCTCGACCGGCCCCACCGCGGCACGCGACAGGAGCCCGATCGCAAGAATGAACATGAGCGAATAGCCTTCGAGGAATTTCGGGCCGAACAGCCACAGGAACGGCTTGCCGAGCGCGAGAATGAGCACGGTGGCGGCGAGCGAGGGCCAAAACGTCCACTTGATGGAATCCGCCAGGAAGGCGGACAGCCGCGCGCGGTCTCCGGCGACGTGGTATTCGGTGAACTTGTGGGTCGCCGCCGCCGCGACCGAGAAGTTGACGAAGGCAACGAGAGCCAGTGTCTTCGCGGCCGCGTAGTAGACCGCCAGCTCGTCCGGCGTGCGGAATTGCTGCAGCACCAGGATGTCGATGTAGGTGAGCAGCAGATAGAAGCTGCCCACCATGAAGATCGGGATGGCGGTCGCAAACCAGGTACGGATCGCATAGGCCTTGGGCCCCCGCTCCACCTTGGTCCTCAACCGGCGTTCGACCATGACGAGCTGGATGACGGCGTTCACCCAGGTCGAGATCACCGCCGCGATCATCGCCGTGGTCGCGTTCGCCGGCAGGCCGGCGACGTGAGCCGTTGCCATCACCGCAATGAGGACGAGCGGCCGGCCGATGTAGGGGGGCACCAGCGCCAGATTGACCCAGTTATAGGAGCGGGCGATGCCGTCGAGCATGCTCGCCAGCGTGTAGAACGGCAGCGACGCGCAGGCGAGGTAGAGCGGCACGACGAGGTAGTGATTGAGCCAGGGCTCGATCAGCATGACGCCGAGCGCGCCGAGCCCGGCGATGAGGGTGGCGATGGCGATCGCCAACCAGCGGCTTCCGGCGAGAAAGCCGCGCAGCAAATCGAACGCCTTGTGCTCGACGTATTCGGGGATGAAACGCTGCGCCGCGATCGCGAGCCCGAAATCGGCGAACGTTCCGATCAGCAGCACCCAGGTCCACACATAGACATAGACGCCGAATTCGAACGAGCCCATCCAGCGCGCCAGCACGACTTGAGAGAGATAGAGCAGGCCGGCGCTCGCGACGCGAATGAGGAACGCGGCGCCGGCGGTGCGCTGCGCCATCGAGCGGTCGCTGCCGTCGGCGAGCCACGCGCGAACGCGCGCAAGCCCCGCGCCGATGGCCGTATGCGGCGGGGAGCCGGCGTCCTGCGAATCGGTCACTGCCACGCCTTGATCCCTCCGCGCCCCTGCTGCGTTTGGCTGCCGGGGGAGGCTAGAAAGAAAGCGTTAAGAATCTGTTGGGTGGTGGCGATCAATCCTCGCTCGCCTTGAATCGTCCCAGTCCCTTCATCACGAACGGCGCGACCAGCGCGATGAAGGCGATGGCGAGCAGCGTCGCCGAGATCGGGCTCTGCACCAGCACCAGCGGGTCGCCGAGGCTGATCGACAGCGCGCGCCGGAGCTGGCTTTCGGCGACCGGGCCGAGAATGAGGCCGACGACCACCGGCGCAATCGGATAGTCGTAGCGGCGCATGAGATAACCCATGACGCCGAACACGCCGAGCATGGTGAGCTCGACCACCGATGGCTTGGCGGCGATCGTCCCCATGGTGGCGAACACGAGAATCCCGGCGTACAGCCACGGCTGCGGGATCGCCAGCAGCCGCACCCATAAGCCCACCAGCGGCAGGTTGAGCACCAGCAGCATGACGTTGGCGATGTACAGACTGGCGATGAGGCCCCACACGAGATCGGGCCGGTCGGCGAACAGGAGCGGCCCCGGGTTGAGCCCGTATTGCTGGAAGCCCGCGAGCATCATCGCCGCAGTGGCGGAGGTCGGCAGGCCGAGGGTGAGCAGCGGCACCAATGTGCCGGCGGCAGAGGCGTTGTTGGCGGCTTCCGGGCCCGCCACGCCTTCGATCGCGCCCCTGCCGAATTCCTCCGGATGCTTGGTGAGCCGTTTTTCCGCCGAGTAGGACAGGAAGGTCGGGATCTCGGCGCCGCCCGCCGGCAACGCGCCGATGGGAAAACCGAACAGGGTGCCGCGCAGCCACGGCATCCACGAGCGTTTCCAATCCTCCCGGGTCATCCACAGCGAGCCGCGCACCGGCTCCAGTTTCTCCTCGGTGTGATGGCGGCGCGAAGCGACGTAGAGCGCCTCGCCGACCGCGAACAGCCCGACCGCCAGCGTCGTGATCTCGACGCCGTCGAGAAGCTCGGGCACGCCGAAGGCAAGACGCGCCTGGCCGGTCAGCTTGTCGATGCCGACGAGGCCCAGGGTGAGGCCGATGAACAGGCTGGTGAGGCCGCGTACCGGCGAGTCGCCGAACGTCGCCGAAACCGTGATGAAGGCGACGCACATCAGCGCGAAATAATCTTCCGGGCCGAATTTCACCGCGACCTCGACCAGCCACGGTGCCAGAAAGGTGAGCCCGATGGTCGCGATCGTGCCGGCGACGAACGAGCCGATGGCCGCGGTGGCGAGCGCCGGCCCGCCGCGGCCGGCCTTGGCCATCTTGTTGCCTTCGAGCGCGGTCGCCATCGAGGCGCTTTCGCCCGGCGTGTTGATGAGGATGGCGGTGGTCGAGCCGCCGTACATGCCGCCGTAATAGATGCCGGCGAACATGATGAGCGAGCCGCCGGGATCGAGCTTGTAGGTGACGGGGAGCAAGAGCGCGACGGTGAGCGCCGGACCGATGCCGGGCAATACGCCGACCGCGGTGCCGAGCAGGACGCCGATCAGCGCGTACCAGAGATTCATCGGCTGCAGCGCGACCGCCATCCCCTGCGCGAGCGAAAGCAGCGTGTCCACGGGACAAGTTCCTTCAGAGCAGGCGCTCGAGCGGCCCCGCGGGGAGGCTCAAGGTGAGCAGCTTGTCGAACAGCAGGTACACCGCGGTACCGAGCACGACGCCGATGAGGAGATCGATGTGGAACGCGCGGCGCCCGAACGCGGCTGCCGTGGTCGCGAACAGGATCGCGGTCGCCGGAATGAAGCCGCCGCCCAGGCCGATCAGCGCGATGAGAACGACGAGGCCGCCGAGAATGAGAAGGATCGCCTTGGGATCGGCCGACTCGCGTTCGGGCAGGCCGCCGGTGAACGCCGTCACGAGGTTGCCGAGGGCGAGCAGCGAAAGCCCCGCCACCACCACGATCGGCATCGCCTTCGGCCCGAGCCCATAGGTCGACGAGAGTTCCAGGCGGCTCATGTCCCAGAAGATCACCGCCGCCAGCACGAACAGCATCGCCGCGATGACGATGGCGGCGGGATCGGCCCGCCTCGTTTGCGCTCCCTCCATGTTCCCCTTCCCCTTACGTATCCTCGACGCGAATTTACGACTTTACGAGGCCGACCGACTTGAGCACCTCGTTAACGCGCGCCTGCTCCTCCTTGAGGAACTTGGCGAACGCGTCGGCGGGAAGATAGGCGTCGTCCCAGCCTTTCTGCTTGAGGATGTCCTTCCACGTGGCGGACTTCACCATCTTGTCGATGGCATCGCTCAGCGCCTTCGTCTGCGCCGGCGTGATGCCGGGGGCTGCGACCACCGAGCGCCAGTTGGCGATCACGAGATCGATGCCCTGCTCCTTGAACGTCGGGACGTCCACCCCCGGCAGGCGCTGCGGCGACGTCACCCCGACGGCGCGCAGCTTGCCCGCCTTGATCTGCCCTTCATATTCGCCATAACCGGAAATGCCGGCCGTCACCTTGCCGCCGAGGATGGCGGCAAGCGACTCGCCGCCGCCCGAGAACGGGATGTAGTTCACCTTCGACGCGTCGGCGCCGGCCGCTCCCGCGAACAGCGCCGCCATGATGTGGTCGATGCCGCCTGCCGAGCCGCCGGCCCAGGTGACCTTGGAGACATCTTTCTTCACCACCTCGGCGAGGTCCTTGGCGGTCTTGATGGGCGAGTTCGCCGGCACCACGATGACCTGGGTCTCCTCGGTGAGCCGCGCGATCGGCGTGACCTGATCGAGGCTCACCGGCGCCCTGTTCATCAGAATGGCGCCGACCATGACGAAGCCGTTGACCATGAGCTGGTTGCCGTCGCCCTTGGCGCCGGTCACGAACTGGGCGAGGCCGACCGTGCCGCCCGCGCCGGCGACGTTGGTCACCTGCACGCTGCGGGCAATCTTCTCGGCGACCAGCGCCTGCTGCATGGCGCGCGCCGTCTGGTCCCAGCCGCCGCCCGGGGCCGCCGGGGCCACGAGCTTGAGCTCCACCTGGGCGAAAGCGGACGTCGTGAGCGCGCTCGCCAGCGCGGCGCCGGCCAATCCGTGGCGAACAGCTTTGAGCAATGCCGACATCTTGATCCTCCGTAAAATCGTCGTGACCCGCGGCGGAACGCCGGTTTGGCCGACTGTAGCAGGCGAGCCGGGGCGCGTCCCGTCAGCCGGCGAAGCCGCTCGCGTCCAGGAACGCTTGCTCCTCCGGCGTGGTTGCGCGCCCGAGCGCCTTGTTGCGGTGGGGGAAGCGGCCGAAGCGGCGGATGATGTCGGCGTGCAGTTCCGCCCATTTCAAGCCGTCCGCGTCATCGGCCGCACGGTTCAATGCCACGCAGCGTTCCTGGTCGGCGAGGTTTTCCGAGTGCTCGAACGGCAGGTAGAAGAATGTCCGCAACGCCGGTGCGACCGCGCGATCGAAGCCGCGGAGAAGCGCGCGATCCGCGACCGCGCGCGCAAGCTGGTCGGCCGCAAAGGCGCGGGCATCGCCGCGGAACATGTTGCGCGGGAACTGGTCGAGCACGATGACGAGCGCGAGCGCGCCGTCCGGGGTCGCTTCCCAGTGCGCGCGTTGGCCCGCCGCCGCCGCCTCATAGGTTGAGAGAAAACGATCGCGGATCGCGGCGTCGAACGCGTCGTCCCGGGAAAACCATTTTTTCGGACCGGCCGCCTGCCAGAACGCGAAGATGTCGCCCGGCTCGACCGAAGCGTCGGGGTCTGCCGTCACACCCGCACCTGGCCGGCCTGGATGCGGTCGTAAAGATCCTTGTCGAGCCGCACGAACGACGCACTCGCCGGGTCGTTGAAGTAGATCGGATCACCGATGCCGCTCGGATCGAAGCCCTGGCGCACCAGATCCACCTTCTTCTGCTTGAAGGTTCCGGTGACGTCGATCTCGCTCTTGATGCGCAGGAACAAGGGTCGCGCGTATTCGGGCAGGTTGCTCATCACGTGAGCGCGGAAGGCGGGCAGGTCGAGATTGCCCTCCGGCACCAAGGCGACCATTCCGGCGCGGCCTTCCTGTCCGGCAATGGCGACGCCGTAGACGTTGGCCTCGTTGATGCCGGGAAACGTCGAAATGGCCTCGGACACTTCGGACGTCGCCACGTTTTCGCCCTTCCAGCGGTACGTGTCGCCGATGCGGTCGACGAAATAGAAGTAACCGTTCTCGTCCTTCTTCATCAGATCGCCGGTGCGAAACCAGGCGTCGCCCGTTTCGAACACGTTGCGGTGGATCTTCTTCTCGGTATCGGCCTGATTGGCATAACCCTCGAAACGGCTGCTGGGCTTTGCCGGGTCATTGAGGATCTTGCCGATCGCTTCGCCCACCTCGTTCGGCTCGCACGGGATGCAGAACCCTTCGGCATTGCGGACCGGCTGCTCCTTCTCGACGTCGAAGCGCACCACCGCGGTCGGGAACCGGTGGGCGACGAACCACGGGATGCGGCCGACCGCCCCTTGCTTGCCCTCGAAGTTGAACATCGCGACGTTGCCCTCGGTCGCGGCGTAGAATTCGAGAACGTGCGGAATGTGAAACCGCTTCTGGAATTCGGGCCACACGTCGGGCCGCAGCCCATTGCCGCAGCACAGACGAATGTGGTGCTTGGTCTCGTTCGGGTTCGGCGGCGTGTGGAGAAGATAGCGGCACAACTCGCCGATATATTGGAACAGCGTGCAGTCCCAGCGCACGACGTCGTCCCAGAACTCGCGGGCCGAGAACCGCTCGCGAATGGCGACCGATCCGCCGGCCACGAGCACCGAGCCGACTGCGCACACGCCGCCGGTCGTGTGGTAGAGCGGCAAGCAAACATACATGCGGTCGCTCGATGTGGTGCCCATGGCGCCGGCAAAGCCGTGGCTGGCCAGCATCAGCCGGTAGTGGTTGATATTGGCGGCCTTGGGCAGGCCGGTCGTGCCCGACGTGTAGATGAACAGCGCCCGATCCTCGATGGTGAGGGCACGTCGCTCGGCGGGAAGCAGGCGCTCGCCGGACAAGCCTTCGATCTCCTTGTCGATGCGCGCGAATTCGGGTGCGCCGTCGCCGTGCGACCAGACCCCGGCGTTGGTGGCGAGGTGCAGGCGCGTGGTCGCAAACGTCGAGCCGAGCTCGGACGCCACGATGACGTGCTTGGGCTCGACGATGTTGATGCAATGGGCGAGCGAGGCGCCGGAGAGATTGGTGTTGAGCAGCGACACGACGCCGCCGACCCGGGTGATGCCGAGCCAGATCGCCATGTATTCCGGCCGGTTCGGCATCAGCAGGCACACCGCCTCGCCCTTGTTGAGGCCCTGGGCCAAGGCCCAGCGGGAGTAGCGGTTGGAGCGTTCGGCGAGGCGGCGATAGGTGAAGCGCTCGCGGTCGGAGAGAAGCGCCGGAGCCTCGTTGAAGCGGTCGGCGAGATCGTCGATGACGTGGGGGAACACCCGCGTCGGGTTCTTGGCGATGGGCGTCGTGAGCCTGAGGGTGCGCAGCGCACCCTTCAGATACGCAACGTCGCCGGTCACACGCTCGATCAATCCCATGGCTCTCCCCCGGTGCGGCGCGGCGGTGTTGTTTTCGTGGGTCCGTTCCGATCGGACCCGGCGCCATCATCGCTAAGATCGGGCACGAGCCGCGACGTGGCAAGGCCCGCGCTCAACGGTCGCGGCCGCCGAACGGCACCAGGGGGTTGTCGAGAACGGCCGCCTGATCGGGGCGATCCGGTGCGGCGGCGCCGAGAAACGCGCCGAACAGGTCGCGGACCGTGCGCGGCTCGATATCCCGGGTAATGAACACGAGCCGAGTGCGGCGATCGTCATCGGGCCAGGCCTCGAGCATCGCGGGCGGGTGGAAGACGTGCTGGACGCCGTGGATCACGACCGGCTGGTCCGGCGTCTCGGCGAGCTTCACCACGCCCTTGAGGCGCAACAGGTTCGGCCCGTGCAGCGAGCGCAACAGGTCGAGAAACATGTCGAAGGTCGCCGACGGCACCGCCGCGTCGGTCACGATCGAGAAGGCGCGGATATGATCGTCGTGGCGGTTGCGATCGTGGCCGTGGTGATGATGCTCTCCGGCTGCCGCATAGGATTCCTCGGCGAGCCAGCGCTTCACGTCGGGGATCTTGCGATCGGGGTCGTAGAGCCCGCAACGGAGGAGCTGGGCCGCGGTTGCTTCACCCGCCTGGGCATCGAGGATCGAAGCGGCGGGATTGAGGGTGCTGAGCCGCGCGCGCAGGCGCTCCGCGTCGCCGCGCCGTGCCGGCGTGCCGAGGAGGTCGGTCTTGGTCAGCACCAGCCGGTCGGCGACCGCGGCCTGTTTCACGGCTTCGGGATGCCGATCAAGGGTCGCCAATCCGTTGACCGCGTCGACGAGCGTCACGACGCCGTCGAGGCGAAAGCGCATGACCAGGTAGGGATGCAGCATCGCCGTGTGCAGCACCGGCGCCGGATCGGCGAGGCCGGTGGTCTCCACGACGACGCGGCGGAACGAGACGCGCCCGTTGTCGAGCCCGCGCAACAGGCGTTCCAGCGCGTCGACGAGGTCGCCGCGCATGGTGCAGCACAGGCATCCGGTGGTCAGCATCACCAGGCCGTCGCCGGCCTGCTCGACCAGGAGATGATCGAGCCCGACCTCGCCGAACTCGTTGATGATGACGGCCGTATCGGCGAGCGCCGGGTCCTTCAACAGCCGATTGAGCAGGGTGGTCTTGCCGGCGCCGAGGAAGCCGGTCAGCACGGTGAGCGGAATCGGCGCCGCGGGTCGCCGGACAGGCGGCGCGCCGACCGCATCGCTCATTGCGTGGCGGCGGCGACGGGCTTGGCTTTCGGCTTCAGGCGCGGCTTTGCCCGCGGCATCGGAACCGCCTCGGGTGAAGCGGGCGCCTCGGCGGCGGCGGCGGAGTTCGTGAATGCCAAGGCCCGCGAGAAGCTATTCGACGGCAGGATGCCGGCGCCGAGCTCGCCGCCGCCCGCCGCAGCGAGGGCTGGCGGCGCAGGTGCTTGCTGCGCCGGGGCGGCGGCGGTCTGAGTGCCGGCGCCGCGCTTCTGCTTCTTGTTGGCGGGGCCGGACGCCAGCTCGATCGCGCCCTGCTTCTTCGCCGGTCCGACGAACACGGGGATCGGCGCCATCGACGTCACGACCGCTTGCTTTGCGGAGTCCGTACCGAAGCTCGATGCCAACATCGCGAGCGGCGAGTTGGTATCGCTCGGGCCCTGCGCAATCGGCTCATCGGAGTCCTCGCTCGGCGGGCGACCCTTTCGCTTGCCGCAGATGTCCTCGCGCAGGTTCGGCGGGGAGGCGGCGATCGGCGTCAGCGTATCCACGCTGCCGAGCGAGGGCGTCAGCCACGAAAGCCCGCCGCTGTTGAACCCCTTGTCCAGCAGGCGCGCCGCCTTTTCGGCCCGTTGCGCCGACGAGTGGGCACCGAGCACGACCGCGATGAACCGCCGGCTCCCGCGGGTCGCGGTGACGACGACATTGAATCCGGAGGCGCAGATGAATCCCGTCTTCATGCCGTCCGCGCCCGGATACGACTCGAGCAACCGATTGGTGTTGCGCATCACGCGCTTTCCGAACTTGATCGCTCCGATGTGCCAATACAATTCGTATTCGGGAAATTCGCGGACCATCGCACGTGCCAGGATGGCGAGATCGCGTGCGGACGTGATCTGCTCGTCGGCCGGCAGCCCGTTGGGATTGACGTAGGTCGTCTGCGTCATGCCCAGCCGCTGCGCGGCACGGTTCATCTCGGTCGCGAAATTCTCGATCGAGCCCGACACGCCCTCGGCGAGGACGACCGCCATGTCGTTCGCCGACTTCACCATCAGCATCTTGAGCGCGTTGTCGACGGTGACCTGGGTACCGGCGTTGAACCCCATCTTGGAAGGCTGCTGCGCCACCGCATTGGGCGATACGGTGAGAACCGTGTCGAACGAGAGGCGCTTCTCCTTGAGGGCGCGCATGGTCACGTACGCGGTCATGATCTTGGTGACCGAAGCCGGATACCACGGATGGGTGGCATGCTCGGCGTGCAGCACCCGGCCGCTGTCGGCTTCGACCAGAAGCAGCGCTTCGGCGGACGCGGCGGTGGCGCTGAACGCGACCGCGGCGGAAGCCGTGATGCCGAGAGCCAGGCCTCGGGCTTTTTTCGACAGCGAGCAAGCCATCACAGGTCGCGGTCCGTATGCATGGAGCGGGCCCTCGGAACGCCTCGACGCAGGATTCAGGTGATCGCTATCTAAACCGAACGCGGAACGCAAGGTAAAGGTCCAACACTTGCCTTGGTGAAGATCGTGCTGGCCGGTTAACGCTCATCGCCAACGAAAGCGACCAAAGTTCGGCAAACAATTCCCCTTGTGCCACGGGACTTTAATGAACATCTGTTCAGCCGTGGTGAATTCTCCACGTGTGTGATATCAAAGACACGGATGACCAATTTTCCGACATGACCGACGTCGGGGCGCGAAAGGCGGACCCGCTGCCCGCAAGCGCCCGATCATTTCGACGCGAGGATCGCGATTGTCGAAGCGTTGAGCGGGCGCGGCGGGCGGCGCCGGCGTAAGGATAGTTGCTCGGCACGGCTGAACTTTCGGGAGACTCCAATGACGGCCTGCATCGTGGGTTGGGCCCACACCCCATTCGGCAAGCTCGACGGCGAGACGGTCGAGAGCCTGATCGTGCGCGTCGCCAACGAAGCCATGGCGGACGCCGGCATCGAGGCCGGGAACGTCGACGAGATCGTGCTCGGCCACTTCAACGCCGGCTTCTCGGCGCAGGACTTTACCGCCGCGCTGGTGCTGCAGGCTTCCCCCGACCTGCGCTTCAAGCGCGCCACCCGGGTCGAAAACGCATGCGCCACCGGCTCGGCAGCGGTCCATCAGGGCATCAAGGCGATCGACGCCAAGCACGCGCGCATCGTGCTCGTCGTCGGCGTCGAGCAGATGACGGCGACGCCCGGTCCCGAGATCGGCCGCAACCTGCTCAAGGCTTCCTACATTCGCGAGGAGGCCGACATCGAGGGCGGTTTTGCCGGCATCTTCGGCAAGATCGCCAACCTCTATTTCCAGAAATACGGCGATCAGTCCGACGCGCTCGCCATGATCGCCGCGAAGAATCACAAGAACGGCGTGGGCAATCCCTATGCCCAGATGCGCAAGGATCTCGGGTATGCGTTCTGCCGCACAGTGAGCGAGAAGAACCCCTATGTCGCGGGCCCGCTCAAGCGCACCGACTGCTCGCTCGTGTCCGATGGCGCGGCGGCGCTGGTGCTCGCGGACGTGGAGACCGCGCTCGCCATGAAGAAAGCGGTGGCGTTTCGCGCATCCGCGCACGCGCAGGATTTCCTGCCGATGAGCAAACGCGACATCCTGAAATTCGAAGGTTGCGGGCATGCCTGGCGTCGCGCGCTCGAACATGCCGGCGTGACGCTCGATGATCTCAGCTTCATCGAGACCCACGACTGCTTCACGATCGCCGAGCTGATCGAGTACGAGGCCATGGGCCTGACGCCGGAAGGGCAGGGCGCGCGCGCCGTTGCCGAGGGCTGGACCCAGAAGGACGGCCGGCTCCCGGTGAATCCGTCCGGCGGCCTCAAGGCCAAAGGCCACCCGATCGGCGCAACCGGCGTTTCGATGCACGCGCTCGCGGCGATGCAGCTCACCGGATCGGCCGGCGGCATCCAGGTGAAGGACGCCAGGCTCGGCGGCATCTTCAACATGGGGGGCGCGGCGGTCGCAAACTACGTGAGCATTCTCGAGCGGATCAAATAGGAAGACAGCCGCTCTCGTCGAAGAGTCGACGCTCCTTGGTGCGCGAAGCGCTTTCGCAACAACGGATCCCATTCGATTCCGCCGTCCGGACGCGTGCTGCATTTGCGCAGCGGTGATAGCCGCAGGCTATCGCCGCTTTTATTTTTTGTATTGGAGAGCACTCGCGAACATCGTACAAAAATAGCGTGTTATTTAAGAATCGCGTGAGCGGGGGTTGAAGCGTCTGGGGCGGGGCTTGGGGGAACGGCGCATAGCGCCGCGATTTTTTATGTCCGATATTCCGACGACCAATATTCCAACCGAGCTGCTGCGCACCCTGATCACCGTCGTCGATCTTCGCAGTTTCACCAGGGCCGCTCAGTCGCTGGGAGTGACGCAACCCGCAGTCAGCGCTCAGATCAAACGGCTGCAGCAGCTTCTCGGCGCCGATCTGTTCGACAAGAGCGCGCCCGGTGTGACCCTGACGCAGACGGGCGAGCTCGTGCTCAACCACGCGCGGCGGATGTTGGCGGTCAACGATCAGATCTTGAGCCTGGTGATGCCGGGCGCGTCGGTCCTGCCGCTGCGCGTCGGCATTCCGGGCGATTTTGCCGGCTCGATACTGCCGAAGACGATCGCTGAGTTCCAGGCGTGCACGCCGCATCTGCGTTTTCAGCTGCGCGGAGATTCCTCGGAGAACCTGCTGCGGGATCTCCGCCAGGGGCAGCTCGATCTTGTCGTCGCCCTGAGCATGTCCGAACCGGTCGATGCGCGTCATGCGTGGCGCGAGCAATTGGTCTGGATTCGCGGTCAAGGCGCGGAAATCCAGGCCGGCGCCCCGCTGCCGCTCGTCACGTTGCGCGAGGGAAGCCTCGTGCACCAGATCGCGACATCGACGCTGAGCCACGCAGGACGGGACTACAAGATCGTGTTTATCGCCTTCGCCTCGGTCGGCCTCATCGCGGCGGTGTCCGCCGGCCTTGGCGTCGCGTTGATGCCCCGCCTTGAAGTGCCGGTGGCCGTCGAGGTCTGGGAGGATGCACCGCTGCCGAAGCCGATCGACATCCATTGCGGCATCTACCTGCGGGATGGGATCGACTGGGAAATGCTGGAGCGGCTGGCCGGCCGCATTGCCGATACGCTGCGCGCGCGCGCCGGGAGCAGCGAATCGAGCCGCGAGGAGATCGCTGCACCTTCGGCGACGCCGGCGGGCGCCGGCGCATCGAACGGGTTGCGAGCAAGCGGAACGTCTTGAGTGCGCGCCGCATCGTCGTTCTCAATGCACGCGACGGTCCGCGTCGGACGGCAGGAACGACGCGTCGAATATGTCGGAAGGGTTGGGCTTGACCTTGAATTTGTAG
>WNGA01007158.1_pt1 | contig 15626 bp, 10 predicted proteins | sample 5400061 | NCBI WGS metagenome assembly WNGA01 (sample SAMN13153366, study PRJNA577476) | soil metagenome | isolation source: 100 cm soil or saprolite under grassland replicate 2 | place: USA:California | collected 2016-06-15
TTTCAGGGGTACTCGGCCCCACGCCACATCTATCTCTCTGCGCAACTCCTCGACGAGCCCAGCAAGTACTCGTGGGGCTACGTCCAGCATGAGTATGCGCACCAGGTCGACCAGTCGCGGTTCAACGACGCCATCCGCAAGCGGCTCAACTACCTCCTGGTCGGCAAGACGTGGAACTGGCATCCCGGAATGCCGCACGGAGCGGCGGGCGGCGAGCGCTTCGCCTCCACGCTCGCGTGGACCTACTGGCCGAGCCCGGACAACCTCCTCGACCGATGGTCGCAGAGCGAGGCGCGCGCGATGCTCCCCGGCCCGTTCAAGAAGCTCATGCGTTCGCTCGTCGGTTGCTGCTGAGCAGGGAAGCCGACGCCCGGACTCGAACCGGGGACCCCTTCATTACGAGTGAAGTGCTCTACCAGCTGAGCTACGTCGGCGAGGCCCTTACTGTAGCGGCGCTCGCCGGTTACTTCTTGCCGTTTCCTTGCCCGCTTCCGTTGCCGTTCCCGTTGTCCGGATGGTCGGGATGCTCGGGCTTGTTCTCGTGACCCGGCGAGTCCGCGGCGGGCGGCGGAGTGGAATCGGCGGCCGGCACGATTGGCGCCGGGTCGACAGGCTGGGTCGTCGACTGCGGCCTGCGCTGTGGTGCCGGGTCGGCGGGAGGTGCTGAGGATTCGGTGCTCGCGGCGGCAGGAGCCGACTCGGGCGCGGGCGACGGCGGAGCCTGCGGCGTCGATGCGGCGTCGGGGGAGGCAGGCGAAGCCGGAGCGGCGGAGGGCGTGTCCTCGGGGTTCGACGCGGGCAGCATGACGGGACGGGGAAGCCGGCGCTCCACCGAGCGGGGCCGTTCGGCTCGGGGAGCGATCCGATTCGGCTGGGATGCGATTAGGGTCGGCCCGCTCGAGGTGATCTTGCGGGCGAAGTGCGTCGCCGCAGCGGGCTTCGGCTTCGCGGCGGGCGCGTGATGCGCATGTGTGAGCGTCGGCGCGGAGGCCGTCGCGACAGCGGCGGTCGCGACTGCGAGTGCCGTCGCCGCGATCTTGACGGCGGCCGCGCCGCCGCCGCCGAGCAGCGCTTTCGCGCAAGCGATTGCGCCACCGACGTCGGCGCCGCGGCGCAGCCGCCTCTTCCACGTGTCAGCGTCCTGCTCCAGGCCCTGAGCGAGTGCGCGACGTGCGCGGAAGATCAGCGTCTCGACCGCAGCCTGAGAGAGCCCGAGCTCGGCCGAGATTTCGCGATAGGTGAGTCCTTGCCACTCGCGCAGAAGAATCGCGCGCCGCTGGTTCTCGGGCATTTCCTCGAGCACGTCCGGGAGCCGGATCAGTTCGTCCGCGACTTGCTCGCGTCCAGGAACGATCTCCTGGAGCACCTCGAAGTTGTTCGGCGCCTCGACCTTGCCACGACGCCAGGAGGAGCGCCGGCGTGAGAGGCAGACGTTGTGGGCGATCTTGAACAGCCAGGCCGACTCGAGCTCGGGAACGATGCCCCGCGACAGGCCGCGGAAGGCGTTCATGAAGGTCGTCTGGACGGCGTCCTCCGCCTCCTCGCGCGACCCGAGCTGGTGCAGGCAGTAGCCGTAGATCTGCGCGGAGTAGCGCTCGTAGAGATCGCTCGCCGCATCCGCGCCAGGAGCGACCGGTCGCTCGATGCGGGTCGCACGGCCTATGGACGGGACTGCGGCCACCTGTCCTCCTGACTGCGGATACGAGCGCCCCCACCCGGACGCGCTCGTAGAGCGAATGTCGGCAGCCCGCCTGCGCCCTACAACCCCTGAACGAGGGTGTCTCTAGACGAGAGCCGGGGTTGTGCCGAGCTCCCCGCGGAGCCGGACGAAAAGGGCCTCCAGCGCCAGCGGCGGACTGAGGTTGAACTCCTCGAACGCGCGCCAGGTCTCCCGCACGATCTCGCAGGCGCGCTCGGCGGCCGCGAGTCGTTCCGTCGTGCCGTCCTCGGCGAGGACCGCGATCCGGTCGGCGTGGACGACCGCGCGCTCCGCGCCGACGGCCACGACGACGAGATCGCGGTACCACGACGCGAGCTCTTCCAGCGCCGCCAGCAGCTCGTCGCGCTCGGCTCCTCGCGCCGCGCGGCGCACACGCTGTTCCGCCTCGCGGGTGGACAGGTCGAGCGTCTCGAGCTCGGTCTCGGCGGCCGCCTTCGCTTGCGCGCCGCGCTCGCGGGCCCCGTCGAGGATCCGTTGCGCGGCTTCGCCCGGCTCGAACCGCGGATCCGCATAGACCGAACGCGCGACCTCGAGCAGCGCCTCGCGCCGCTTGGCCGACTGTGGATCGAGCAGGCGCGAGGCACGGTCGAGCCTGCCCGCCGCGAGCCGCGCGAGCGACGCAGCCCCCGCGGGCTCGAGGCCGGGCGCCCGCGCACTGATCTCCTCGCGGACAGCGCGTTCCGACAGGCGGCTGAACGGCACGAGCTGGCAGCGCGAGCGGATGGTCTCCGGCAGTGGGCCGAGATCGTTCGCGACGAGGACAATCACCGCGTACGGCGGCGGCTCCTCGAGATCCTTGAGCAGGGCGTCGGCGGCGTCCTCGTTCATGGTCTCCGCGGCGAAGACGAGGTAGACGCGCCGCTCGGCCTCGAACGGACGCATGTGGAGGTCGCGCCGCAGCACGCGGATATCGTCGATGCGGATCTGGTCGCCGACGGGCTCGAGGAGGTAGAGGTCGGGATGCGTCCCGCGCTCGACGCGCGCCGGCTCGCCGATCAGCTGTGCCGCGAACGCGATCGCTGCGGCGCGCTTCCCCACTCCGGGCGGCCCGTAGAAGAGGTACGCGTGCGCGGGATCCCCGGCGAGCGCGGCGCGCAGCAGCCGCTTCGCCTCGGCCTGCTCAGGAAAGCTCTGGAAGACGTCCACGGATCTCCTCCGCGATCGCGTCCGTCGGCCGGTCGCCGTTCACGGTCGTGATCCGGTTCGGGAACATGGTTGCGAGCGAACGGTACGCCTCGTCGACGGCCCGGTGGAACTCGGGCCCTTCGCGCTCGATTCGATCCGAAGGCGAGCTGCGCTCGAGGGCGACCTGCGGATCGACGAGCACGAGGAACGTTCGGTCGGGCAAGAGACCGCCGGTTGCCACGAGGTTGAGCTCGAGGACGCGAGAAACGCCCAGGTTGCGGGCGATGCCCTGGTAGGCGAGCGACGAGTCCACGTACCGGTCGCAGACGACGTCCTGTCCCTGAGCGAGCGCCGGTCCGATCACACGGTGGACGAGCTCGGCGCGCGCGGCCGCGAACAGTGAAGCCTCTGCCCAGGCGGTCATCTCGAGCCCGTCCAGCAGGAGTCGCCTGACCTGCTCCCCCAGCGGCGTGCCGCCGGGTTCGCGCGTCGCCACCACCTCCCGGCCCTTCTCCCGCAGAGACTGCGCGAGGAGCTCCGCCTGCGTGGTCTTTCCGGACCCGTCCAGCCCTTCGAAGGTGATGAACACCGCCGCCGTACGATACGGCGCGTGCGGGCGGTCGTGACCGGAGGCGCGGGCTTCATCGGCTCGCACATCGTGGAGGCGTTGCTCGCGCGTGGGGACGAGGTGCACGTGCTGGACGACCTCTCGTCCGGCAAGCGCGAGAACGTTCCCGCAGACGCGCGCGTGCACGAGGGTGACATCCGGGAAGACGCGGAGCGCGTCTTCTCCGAGGCGGGGCCCGACGTGTGCTTCCACCTGGCGGCGCAGGTGGACGTGCGTGTTTCGGTGGAGCGGCCGGATCACGACGCGAACGTGAACGTGATCGGAACGCTCCATGTGTTGGAGGCGGCGCGCCGCCATGGGACGAAGGTGGTCTTCAGCTCCACCGGAGGCGCGATCTACGGCGAGTGCGACGGGCCCGCGCGCGAGGATCATCCACGCAGCCCGCTCGCGCCGTACGGCGTCTCCAAGCTCGCGGGTGAGGAATACATCGCCGCGTACTCGCGACTCTACGGCGGCGGGCACGTCTCGCTGCGCTACGGGAACGTGTACGGGCCGCGCCAGGATCCGCACGGCGAGGCCGGCGTCGTCGCGATCTTCATGAGCCGGTTGCGCGACGGCGAGACGCCGCGCATCTTCGGCGACGGGACGCAAACGCGCGACTACGTATTCGTCCGCGACGTCGTCGTCGCAACGCTTGCCGCGGCGGCGCACGAGGGAGGCGTCTTCAACGTGGGCACCGGCAGCGAGACGTCCGTGCTCGGTCTCTACGAACGCATTCAGCGCGTTGCGGGGATCGAGCGCGAACCGGAGTTTGCGGACCCGCGACCCGGGGAGCTCCAGCGCAGCGTCCTCGACCCGTCGCTGGCGGCACGCGAGCTGGGCTGGAGGCCGGAACACGATCTCGATACCGGGCTCGCCGCGACGTGGGCATGGATCGCCTCGGGATAGCGCGCAGCTTCCTCCTCGTACGGATCGCGTACTGGCTCGGCGCTGCGGTCACGCTGCTGTGGGCACCGATTCGCGACTCTGTCGCGCAGCCTCCGTTCCGAGCGTGGTTCGGGCTCGGCGACTGGCTCTTCGATGCCTTCGCTCAGTGGGATTCCGTCTGGTTCCTTCACATCGCTCGCCACGGCTACGACTCGGACGAGACCACGGCGTTCTTCCCCCTTTATCCGATCGTCGTGCGTGGCGCCTCCGAAGTCCTGCGGTCCGACGTTGCCGCGGCCGTGCTCGTATCGCTTGCGTCAGGTGCGGTTGCAGTGGTCGTCCTGCACCGGCTGGCACGGCCACTGCTCGGAGAGCTCGGCGCGCGAGACGCGGTGTTGCTCGTTGCGCTCTACCCGATCGCCTTCGTGTTCACCGCCGCGTACTCCGACGGACTCTTCCTCGCGCTCGCGATCGGATCGTTCCTGGCGGCCGTTCAGAAGCGCCCGCTCGCGGCAGGAGTGCTCGGTGGTCTCGCATGCGGCACCCGGCTCGTCGGTCTGGCTCTGCTACCCGGACTGGCGGTGCTGCTTTGGCCGGGTGCCCGACGCCGGGTCCTGCGCCTTGCACCACTCCTTCTGCTGCCGGCCGCCGTCGGGGCGTACGCGCTGTACCTCGATCGGCACGTCGGAGACCCGTGGGCCTTCATCCACACGCAGGGGGTCTACTGGCACCGGCACGTCCACGCGCTTGGGCCGTTGAGCGGTCTCTGGCTCGCGTGCAAAGACGGATACCAGGGCGCCGTGGAGATCGCGCGTCATCTTCCACGTGCACCGCACGGCACATTCGAGCACCGCGATCAGTGGGCGTCATGGAACGTCGTTCAGCTCCTCCTGCTCGTCGCCGCGCTCTGGCTGACCTGGATTGCGTGGCGGCGATTCGGCGGAGCCTTCGGGCTGTACTCGCTTGGCCTGATCGTGATCGTCGTGACCTCGCCGGCCGATCTCGTGCCGCTCGTGAGCCTGCCGCGCTTTCTCCTCGCCGACTTTCCGCTCTTCCTCGCACTTGCCACTCTCGCGGGCACACGACCGCGGTTACGAGCGTCGCTGCTCATCGGCTTCGCAACGGTCGGCGGCGCTGCAGCCGCGGCATTCGCGCACCACGTCTGGATCGCCTAGAAGGAGCGGAACGCCGCGGCCCGAACTTCGTCCGGGCGATGGAGCACGCGCACGACCTCGTCCGGCCCTGGCGCCGGGCCACGATCGCCGTCAGCGCGGTCGCCGCGATCGAGCTCGTCGCGCTCGCGGGCGTCGGGATCGTGCTGCTCGGGAATCCGCTCGCGAGCCACTTCCGCGAATCCGCAGCAGCCGCCGCGCCACGGAAGCGCTCCGCGACCCCCGCGCCGGCGAAGAAGGCGGTGCTCGAGCGCAGCCAGACCTCCGTGATGGTCCTGAACGGGAACGGCCGGGCCGGAGCCGCCCACGCGGCCGCGGACCGCGTGAGCGCGCGGGGCTACCTGCTCGGCAACGTCGGGAACGCACCGACCACGACGCCGCGGTCGCTCGTCATGTACCGGCCCGGCTACGCGGCGGAGGGGACACGGCTCGGCCGCGACCTCCATGTCCGTATCGTGCGCCCGCTCGACGGCATGCGCCCGTCACAGCTCATGGGCGCACACCTCGTGCTCATCATCGGCACGTAGCCGGGTCGACCAGGCAACGGGCGCGGTCGAGCTCGCGCCCGGGCACGCTCCCGGGTCCGAACAGGAAGTTGTCGAGCGTGTAGGACTGGTTGAGATCGCGGTACGCCGCGCGGGGACGCTTGAGCACGTCCAGCTCGAACTCGCCGAGCCTGTACCACGTCTCGGGATTCTTCGGCTCCCGGTCGCGCGCACGACGGTAGAGCTCCAACGCCTTCGCCTTGCGCCCGACGAGGTCTTCGCCGAGCGCCCAGACCCATAGGGGCTCTAACGCCAGAGGGTTGAATGCATGCGCCGACTTCGCCTCGTCGACTCCGGCGACCGCGTTGCCTTGCGTGAGCGAGTCGTATGCCGCACTGAGCCGGTGCTCCGAGAGCCAGGGAGACGCGAGGGAGTAGAGGGCAGCTAACGCGCAGACCCCGGCCGCGGCGGCGGGCAACCAGCCGCGGCGGGCCCGACCCGGCCCGGAAACGAGCATCCCCACCGTGAGGAAGAGCGGCCCCTGGACGCCGACGTAATCCCAATCGATGTCCACGAGCGAATGGACGACGCAGACCGCCGCACCGAGAGCGAGCGACGTCGCGGCAGGCGTGCGCTCGCGACGCAGGATCGCGACCGTGGCGGCAGCGAGCGTGAGCGCGATGAGGAGGAAGCCGACGATCCCGGTCTCACTGAGGTCCTGCAGGGGCGCCGAGTGCGGCTCGACGACCGCGAGCGGCGAGTCGCGCTCGATCCGGTCCGTGAGCCCGAACGTTCCCGCTCCGGTGCCCTGCACGGGATGATCGGCGAACGCGTCCCACGCCTCCTTCCACCAGCGCCAGCGGTTGCTGGAGCTGATCGAGACGAGGTGGCCCCTCTCGTTCGTGACCTGCGAGCTGACGCGATTGGAGAACTCGTGCCAGCGGTCGCTGACGAAGTCGCCCGGCCCGCCGGCCCGAACGACCGCCGCCGCGAGCGCCGCGAGCACCACCGCGGCGAGCAAGGCCGCGGCGGCGCGGACGACGCGGCGATCGACCGCGCGCGTAACCACGTACCGCAGAGCGGCAGCGACGACGACGGCGCCGACCACCAGCGCCGCTCCGAAGACGAGCCCGTCCTGCAGGCGAACACCGTGCGGCTGTCCGTCGTCGCTCACACCGGGAAGGAGCAGCGCGACGCCGGCGACGGCGGCGCCCGCGATCCACGCCACCGCCAGCGGCCCGATCGCGTCGAGCCGACGCTCGTCCAGCGCGAGCCACACGAGCGCCGCGACAACCGTGAGCACTATTCCCACGCGCGAGTACGTAAGGACGACGACGACGAGGCCGGCATAGAGAAGCAACGCGCCCGCAGCCCGGGCCCGTCCCACGACCCAGAGCGCAACCGGAACGGACGCGGCCGCCAGCAGTCCGAGCTCGTTCCAGTACCCGAGCGGATAACGCAGGCGCGCCAGCCTCCCGTAGTCGCCGTACAGGCCCGGGATGACTTTCGCGGCCAGCGCCCACACGAACAACGCGCCCAGCAGCACCGCCGCGCCGTACGCAAACCGCCGTGGCGAAACACCACCCAACAGCACCCCGACCACGGCGAACGTGAAGTAGACGAGGCCGCGGTTCGTATAGTCCCACGACCGGCTCGCCTGGATCGACCAGGCGATCGAGACGCCTTGCCACACGACGAATGCAGCCAGAGCTGCGAGGAAGACGACCGCCGCCGTGGACAGCTGCGGAGGGCGTAGCGCCCACCCGTCTGCCGCCACGATCACAGCCGCCGCTCCGATCCAGAACAGCCGCGACTGGCTCGAGCCGTCGTTGAAGAACAACGCTGCGAACGCCATCGCGACGGCGACGGTGGGGAGAATCGCTCCCCGAACGGCCGCCTGTCGCATCGCCGGCGAAGCTAACACAGGCCGCATCTAGTCAAGGGTTCCGGACGTTTGGGGGAAACCCAGGGACCTCGGCCCGCTTACAAACCGTTTACAACCGACACACGCGCGCCTCACTCCCATCCGGCAAGGTGGGCAAGATCGTCGTTAGAGTCCCGCCAAGCCGCAGCCCGGCCTCCGCATGCCCAGGTTCCTGAAGCCCCTCATCCTTCTCGTCATCGCCGCAGCCGCGGCCACGACGTTCGGTGTCGGCACAGCCCAAGCGAGCAAGTGCTCGAACGCACTCATCCACGACTGGTACGTCGACGGACGGATCGACCAGACCTATCCCGTCCACTGCTACCGCGAGGCGCTGAACGACATTCCGGAGGACCAGATCGTGTACGGGACGCTGCGCGACGACCTCACCCGCGCGCTCCAGTCGGTGATTCGGAAGCACAACGGCCACGTCGGCCCAGGCACGCTCGTGCCGGGCGCGGGGGGCCCGGGCGGACCCGGCGGCGCGGCGGGCGGCAAGCACGACGAAGGCTTCTTCCACTGGCTCGCCAAGAAGATCGGGCCCAGCAGCGCCGACTCGATCCCGGTGCCCTTACTCGTCCTCGGGGGCCTCGCGTTAGCGCTGATCGCGGCCGCCGCCGTGAGCTTCTTCGCGCGCCGCTGGCAGGCCCGCAGAGCCACCGCGGAACCGCCTCCCGCAGGCCCCGCGGTCTAGCCCTCCCGCGGCCACGGCGCCGAAGCACCGCGGCCGCGGTGACGAGGAGAGGTCCTACGTGTTCGAGTGCGCCCGGATGCCAAGGCCCGTACCCATCAAGGCAAGGCCGAGCGCTGCGAAGAGCAGCAGAACGAGCCCTGTGAAGGGGAGCTGGCCGACAAGCGGAGCGCCGCTCGCACCGAACGTATTGCGGGGTGACTGCGGGGACGGCACCGCAGTTGTCACGCGCTTACCAGGCGCCGGCTGGGCGGTGCCGGACGCAGGCGCCGAAGGCGCAGTCGTCGCGGTGCCACCGGCGGCCTGAAGGTCGCCCACGGTGGCAGGACCCGGTGCCGGCATCCCGCCGAACGTGATGGACGGCGTTGCGCTCACCGGACCGGACTGGACCGTTCCGGTCGAGCCCGAGGCGGTGTTACCCCCGCCGATCTGCGCCGCGCCGACGGAATCGGAGGTCGAGTTGCTTCCGCCGCTACCGACTGCGACCGGGTTCGATGCCGTCACGGCACCCGCCGGCGTGGCAGCGCCTGCGGCAGAGCCGAGTGTCACCGCGCCCGACTGCACCGCGAGGAACGACCGCGTGGCACTGTTGTTACCGCCCAGCTGAACGGCTCCGACCGAGCCCGACGCCGTGTTGTTCCCACCGCTACCGACCGTCACCGGAACGCCCGCACTCGCGGTGCTGCCGGCGGCGCCTGCCGATGCGGACGGGCTCGTGCTCACCGAGCTCACCTGAACGCTGCCCGTGGAACTGCTCGACGTGTTCCCGCCACCCACCTGCACAGCGCCGACCGAGTTCGACGCGGTGTTGTCGCCGGACCCGGCAACGGATGTCGGCGCGGAAACGGCAGCGGTCGTGCCCCCCTGGTCTGCTCCGAGCGACGGTGTGACCGAGACGTTCCCCGTCTGAACGGTTCCGACCGAGCCGTCCGCGTTGTTGTCGGCAAGCGCGGGTCGCGCAGTGCCGAGTGTGATCGCCATGATCGCGGCGAGCACGAGTACGCACTTGGATCTCATGTCTCCTTCTTTCGTGTCGAGGGACGCCAGGTGACCCGCCCGGCGGTCTTTCGTCACGGCCCGTTCTTTGCCGCGTTTCAATTGGTCAAAACCGGATTTCCAAGAGATCACTCGTTCGAGTGATTCGCCCGCTGCGCGCGCAAGCAACGCCGGAGGAACGTGTCCATTCAGCGACGGCCCGATCGTCCGAGGCTACGCCCGCCGTGGGTCATCCATGCGTGCGAAGAAAGAGACCAAGACGCACGAGGGATCGGCGGGCGTAGCCTCGACAGCGTGACTCACCCCTGATCCGTGCGCAAGGTGTAGGAGACGTGGAGGACGAAGCGCGTCTTCGTTCGCGCGGCGCTGCTGACGCGAAGCGTGACCTTTCCCGCAGCCGTCGTTGCTCGCAGCTCTACCGGGCTCCGGCCCACTGCGCGAGCCTTCGGTTTGTCGAGCGCGAACGCGAGCCGTCCGCGGCCGCCGAAGCGCAACGTTGCAATGAGGGCCCCGTCACCGACCTCGAAGCGGTAGGTGCGCGCACGTATCGATCCGCCGACGATTCCACGGAAGTCCGCCGTCGCGACGCTCGGCCGGAGCAGAGAAAGCGTTCGACCTGCATCGATGCGTCCGTACTGGACGACATCCGGCAGCGGAAGGACCGCGCGCACGAGCGCCTGCTCGACGTCCTGCGCGGTCGCCGTCGGCTCCGCGCTCAACTCGAGCGCGATGAGGCCGGCGACTAGCGGCGTCGCCGATGACGTCCCGCAGAACATCCCGTAGCCACCGGAAAGAACGGGCGCGATGTTGCAGCCGGGAGCCGCGACACGCACCCAGGGACCGAAGTTCGACCACGGGTAGCGGCGGTCGGCAACGGTGGTCGCGGCAACGCTGAGCGCGCGCGAGTCTGCTGCGGGATAGAACGGCGTCGTGGTGCCGCTGTTGCCGGCGGCCGCCACGACGGTCACGCCCTTGCCGGCTGCGTAGGCGATCGCGTTGCTCAGCTCCTGGCTCGCTCCCGGACCGCCGAGGCTGAGGTTGATCACCCGCGCGCCGTGGTCGGTTGCCCAGACGATCGCCGCGGCGATCACCGTGTCGTTGCCGCTCCCCGTCGCGTCGAGCACCTTGATCGGCATGACCGAGCAGCGTGAGCAGATCCCTGCGCCGCCTTCGTGGTTGTCCGCGCGTGCGGCGATCACGCCTGCGACCGCGGTGCCGTGCCCGTGGTCGTCGCTCGGATCCGTGTCGGAGTTGACGAAGTCGTAGCCGGGGACGAGCGCGCCGCGCAGATCCGGCTGCCGCGCGTCGACGCCGGAGTCGATCACCGCGACGACGACGCGGCTCGAGCCGCGCGTCACGTCCCACGCCTTCGGGAAGCCGACGACGCGCAGACCGTCCTGTTGCGGCCAGTCGCTGTCGTCCGGATTCGTGTCGAGCGCTTCGGCGATCAGATCCTGCGCCGCGCTCGCAACAGAAGAGGAGGAGCGGAAGGAACGCAGCGCCTCGGCCCGCCGCTCGGGCTCGACCCCGACGAGATAGGCGTGGATCTTGGGGATCGCCTCCTCGAGCGTCGTCCCCGCGCGGTCGATCACGGCACGGACGGTCGCCTGCGACGTCCCGGGCCTGAAGGTAATCGCGAGACGCCGCGGGTCGTAGCGAGGCTCCGTCGACGACCGCGTGACCTCTTCGGACTGAGGCGCGCCCGCCGGCTCCGAGCTCTGTGTCGGTTCCCCTCCAGTGGGCGCGCCTCCGCTTTCACGGCATCCGATTTCGAGGACCGGATTCACGGCCACACACACGTCGGCGCGGGCGCTGCCCCCGAGGGCGAGGGCGAGAGCGAGCAGCGCCGGCGGTGCGAGCCAACCGGTCATCCGTGTGGGCCGCATGCGTCAGGGGAGGAGACCTGTGACGTGGGGCCCAACTTGCGGAGAATCACTCGAACGAGGGACGGCCGCCGGCGTGCCCTGCCGTCGGCTGAATCCCGCTTCCCAAGCGGCTTTACGGGGCATCGCGTCGGTACAATTCGTTCCGTCCGGGCCTGTTTCTATGGTCCAGATCCCGGTCGGCGGCGCCTCCTAGAAGACGCAACACCAACACCGATCGAGATCTATACCGTCGAACTAGTGCTCGGGAGGGACAGGATGGCGACCGCCAAGGAAATAGAGACTCAGGCCCCGGCTGAGCCGGCTGAGAACACCGTCGTCGACGACACGGCGAGCCTGGCCGTGCGCCGCTACTTCACGATCCCGGGGCGCGATCCCTTCGACGAGATCGAGTGGGAGACGCGGGACGCCTTCATCCCGGGCAAGGACAAGCCGGTCTTCGAGCAGAAGGACGTCGAGTTCCCGAAGTTCTGGTCGCAAACTGCGACCAATATCGTCGCGCAGAAGTACTTCCGCGGCCGCATGACCTCGCCGGAGCGGGAGCGCTCCGTCAAGCAGATGATCGGCAGGGTGGTCGACACGATCTCGGCGTGGGGGCGCAAGGACGGCTACTTCGCGACCGACGAAGAGGCCGACACCTTCGAGGCCGAGCTGAAGGCGATCCTCGTCAACCAGCTCGCCTCCTTCAACTCGCCCGTGTGGTTCAACATGGGTTTTGAGGAAAATCCTCAAGCCTCTGCGTGCTTCATCCTCTCGATCGAGGACTCGATGGAGTCGATCCTCGACTGGATCCGGCGCGAAGGCGTCATCTTCCGCGGCGGCTCCGGCTCCGGCGTGAACTTGTCGAAGCTGCGCTCGTCGAAGGAGCAGCTCTCGAAGGGCGGCTACGCCTCAGGCCCGGTCAGCTTCATGCGCGGCGCCGACGCGTCGGCCGGGACGATCAAGTCCGGCGGCAAGACGCGGCGCGCGGCGAAGATGGTCGTGCTCGACGTCGACCATCCCGACATCGACGAGTTCATCTGGTGCAAGGCGCACGAGGAGCGCAAGGCGCGCGTCCTCGAGGCGGCCGGGTACGACATGTCGCTCGACTCCGCCGACTGGGCGTCGATCCAGTACCAGAACGCGAACAACTCCGTGCGCGTCACCGACGCGTTCATGGAGGCCGTCGAGGCCGACGCCGAGTGGAATCTGACGGCGCGCACCGACGGCACGGTCGTCGACACGGTCAAGGCGCGGGCGCTGCTGAAGGACATGGCGGAGGCGGCCTGGCAGTGCGCCGACCCGGGCGTCCAGTACGACACGACGATCAACAACTGGCACACGCTGCCGAATACCGGCCGGATTAATGCCTCGAACCCGTGCAGTGAGTACATGTCCATTGATGACAGTGCGTGCAACCTCGCCTCGCTGAATCTGATGAAGTTCCGCCGCGAGGACGGCGAGCTCGACGTCGAGGCGCTCTCGCACGCGGTCGACGTCATGTTCCTCGCGCAGGAGATCCTCGTCGGCAACTCCTCGTATCCGACGCCGGAGATCGAGCGGAACGCGAAGGCGTACCGCCAGCTCGGGCTCGGCTACGCGAACCTCGGCGCGCTGCTGATGGCACGCGGGCTCCCATACGACTCCGACGAGGGCCGCGCGTACGCGGCGGCGATCACAGCATTGATGACCGGCCGTGCGTATCGCAAGTCGGCCGAGATCGCTGCTCGGATGGGCCCATTCGCCGGCTACAAGCCGAACGCGGCGGCGATGATCGGCGTCATGGCGCAGCACCGCGCCGCGGTCGGAAACATTCAGGACGCGGACGTCATTCCGGCCGACCTGCTGACCGCGTGCCGCCAGGCGTGGGACGACGTGCTCAACCTCGGCGAGGTGCACGGCTACCGCAACGCGCAGGCGACCGTGCTCGCGCCGACCGGGACTATTTCTTTCATGATGGACTGTGACACGACCGGGGTCGAGCCCGACTTCTCGCTGGTGAAGTCGAAGAAGCTCGTCGGCGGCGGCGAGATCACGATCGTGAACAAGTCCGTGCCGATGGCGCTCGAGAAGCTCGGCTACGCGCCCGCGGAGGTCGAGGAGGTCGTCGCGTTCGTGGACGAGAGAAATACCGTCGTGGGCGCGCCGTTCGTGAAGGCGGAGCACTACCCGGTGTTCGACTGCGCAGTCGGCGACCGAGCGATCCACTACACGGGCCACACGAAGATGATGGGCGCGGTCCAGCCGTTCATCTCCGGCGCGATCTCGAAGTGCGTCGTAGCGGACACCCTGATTGCCACAACCGAGGGCCTCGTTCGCATCGGAAGCCTGCATCGCGGCGAGGAGGAAGACACCTTCCGTGACATGAATCTCACGGTCGCCTCGCTCGACGGCCCGCGCGACACGGATGCGTTCTACTACGGCGGCTCGCGTAGAACGATCGAGTTGACGCTCCGCTCTGGCCACCACCTCGTCGGAACGCCAAACCACCGAGTCCTGGTGGCGTCCCCTGACGGCGGCTTGGAATGGCGGCGCCTCGACGAACTCGAAGCGGGCGATCATGTCGCTACGCAGTACGGAGACGATCTCTGGTCGAGCGCGCCAGTTCGCTTCGAGGATTTCGTCGCAAGAAGGCCGTACGGCAGCCAGAAGGCGATCAGCGTTCCTACGGAGATGAGCGAGGACCTCGCCTTCTTCCTCGGCGCATACGCCGCCGAAGGTCACACCACTCGGCAGAACCACACGGTCCGAATCGCGAATGCGAACGAGGAAGTGATCGCACGTCTCGTCGTACTCGCCAAGGCGCTCTTCGGGATCGAAGCCAGGGTTGCTCGATACTCCGGAAAGTGCCCCTCGATCGAGCTCAGCTCGAAGACACTCGTCGAGTTCTTCGACTATCTGGGCTGTGGCGACCGTTCGCAGAACAAGCGCATCCCCGATGCGGTGCTTCGCTCCCCCAGGTCGATGGTGCTCGCGTTTCTCGAGGGCCTCAGCCTCGATTGCTATCTGCCGGCGAGTCTCCCGAAGTGGGCCATCTGCCTCGCGTCAAACGACCTGCTCGACGATCTGCAGGCCGTGCTCACAAATCTCGGCATAGTCCATAGCCGCATTACTAAGTACAACACCGAATACGACAGATCGTTCGATGAGGTCTACGTCTCGGGCCGTCATACGCAGCACCTCGTCGCGATGCTCCGCTTCCCCGAAGCGCACAAGCGGACTCGAGCCGATGAGATTCTTTCGTCGAGCCTGGGCAATGGAACCGCGGATCTCGTACCGGGAGTGGCAGGTAGTGAGTTGTACGACCTGATCCCGCTGGGTCGTAGTGGGCGATCGGGAAAGGGCACGAGCCGGTCGAAACGCTTCCGGCACCTCGTCGATCCGAGAACGGCGACGGTTTCTCGCGCGTCGCTCGAAGCCGTTGCAACCGAGCCTGGAGTGGAGCTCCCTGACTGGCTGCAGATGATCGTCGAGCGCAACCTTCATTTCAGCCCAGTGACCGACATCGGCGAGGGCGGCGAACGTGAGGTCTTCGACGTCTCCGTGCCGAGCACGCACGCCTTCGTTGGAAACGGGATCGTGAATCACAACACGGTGAACCTGCCGGAGACCGTGACGGTCGACGAGGTGGCGAAGCTCTTCGTCGAGTCGTGGAAGCTCGGCGTGAAGGCGATCGCGATCTACCGCGACAACTGCAAGGTCGCGCAGCCGCTGTCGGGCAAGGCAGACACCGGCGCGCAGGCCACGCTGCTGGAGGCGGCCGCAGTCCCGCCGCTGCCCGCGACGCTGCGCCGCCGCCTGCCGGACGACCGCACGGAGATCGGCCGCAAGTTCCGCGTCGGCGACTACGAGGGCTACATCCATGTGGGCCTCTACGACGACGGGACGCCGGGCGACATCTTCGTCGACATCGCCAAGGAGGGCACGACCCTCGCCGGCCTGATGAACTCGATCATGATCTCGGTCTCGCTCGGCCTGCAGTACGGCGTGCCGCTCGAGGTCTACGTCTCGAAGTTCGCCCACATGCGCTTCGAGCCGAGCGGGATGACGAACGACCCGGACATCCGAGCCGCGAAGTCGATCGTCGACTACATCTTCCGCTGGATGGGGAAGAAGTTCCTGACCGTCGACCAGCAGGAGGAGATCGGGATCCTGTCGG
>WNGA01018042.1_pt1 | contig 15625 bp, 16 predicted proteins | sample 5400061 | NCBI WGS metagenome assembly WNGA01 (sample SAMN13153366, study PRJNA577476) | soil metagenome | isolation source: 100 cm soil or saprolite under grassland replicate 2 | place: USA:California | collected 2016-06-15
CACCGCCACCCCATCGAGCTCCGGCATCTGAATGTCGAGCAGCACGATATCGGGGTGGAGCGCCGCGACTTGCTCCAGCACCTCGCGGCCCGTCGCCGCCTCGCCGACCACCGCGAAGTCGGTCTTGCGCTCGATCAGCTCGCGCAGCCCTTGCCGGAACATCCGGTGATCGTCGGCCAGGAGCAGCCGTGCCGCTGTCATCGCTCACTCCTTCCGCTCGCCGCCCTATCCAGGGGGATCCACGCCCGCACCTCGGTGCCCGCGCCACTTCGTGAGAGCAGTGTCAGGTGCCCCTGGAGGGCGGCCAGGCGCTCGCGCATCTGTCGCAGCCCGACGTGGCCTGGTGCGTGCTCGGGCAGCTGTCCCGGCTCGAAGCCGCGCCCGTTATCCCGGACGATCACCCGCAGCCCCTGGTCGGCCTGGTCAATCGCGACCTCAACCCGTGTGGCACGGGCGTGCCTGGCGACGTTCGTCAGCGCCTCCTGTATGATCCGGAAGCAGGTCGCCTCCAGCACGGGCGCCAACGCCGGCGGCGTATGGTTGAGATCGACCCGCACATCCCAGCCGTGCTGGCCGGCAAACTCGACGATGTAGCGATTCAGCCCGCCAACGAAGCCCAGTTCGTCGAACTGCACCGGGCGCAGGGCAAAGATCGCCCGCCGCAGCTCGGCGATCTGCTCGCGTAGGAGCCCTTTGAGCCCGCTCAACTCCTCGCGCAGGCGCTGCGGGTCGCTCGCGATCCAGTCGAGCCACAGGTCTACACGCATCCGCCAGAAGGCCAGCGTCTGGGCGAACCCATCGTGGATATCGCGGGCAATCCGGGCGCGCTCCTCGGCGATCGCGCGCTCCAGCTCGTAGATCGCCCGCGTCTCGCGCACGCGTCGGCGCGCGCTCACGATCCCCTCGGCGATCTCGCTGGCGATGGTCTCCAGTAATGCCAGTTCGTCGTCAGGGACAAAGCTGGCGCGCTCGCGGTAGAGTTCGATCCACCCCACCAACGCTAGCCCATCGTGGAGCGGTAGCACCAGGCAGGCGCCATCCTCGCCGGACGGGTCTGCCGGGGGGGTGAACTGGCGCGGGCTGGGGTGCTCGGTGAGCCGCGCATCAATCCCGAACAGCGCACGCAGGCGGGCCAGATCATCGGCGCTGACGCCCGCCACGCGCGTCGCGATCGCGCCTGTCGCGTCGCGCAGCAGCAGCGCCGCCGCGCGTGCTGGAATGAGCCGCTGGGGAAAGCTGAGCGCCGCGTCCAGGATCTCGTCCAGTGTCGCGGAGTCGGCGATCTGCTGGTTGACCTCGCTCAACAGCGCCAGGTGACGATTGGCGCGCGTGAGCTGCCGGTTGAGATCCTGCTGCTCCCGCAGCGCGTGCTCCTGGCCGGCCTGGTAGCGCCGCTCCTGCCGGCTGATCCACGTCAGGCTCAGCCAGACTGCCAGCCCGCCCAGCAGCCCCCAGCCGACGACGTCGAAGGCCAGGCGCGGCTGCCCGTGGGGGCTGCCCAGCAGCAGCGTCTCGAGCACCTGACCGAGCGCGAAGGCCAGGGCGATCACGGCGCCCAGCGGCCAGCGCAGCTGCAGCAGCAGCTCCCAACGCGACTCCTGGTGAGGTGTGGGATGAATCTGTGTACCTGCCATGGCATGTACCTCTACTCGCCAGCCCGCCGGTGACATGCTCACCACGTTGAATTCTGCCACTATTGTACCAGTTCGCGCCGCTTCCGGGGCGCAGCTGACCGCGCTGCGGTCTGGCGCGCCTGGCGCCGGGCCCGCGCGATCGATGCGCCGATGGCGATGGTCAGGATGGTACCGATGACGCCGAGCGAGACAGCGATCGGGATTTTGTAGAGATCCGCCAGGACCATTTTCAGGCCGACGAAGACCAGGACGGCCGCGAGGCCCGGCTGCAGGTAGGCGAAGCGGCGGACGGAGTCCGCCAGCAGGAAGTAGAGCGCGCGCAGCCCCAGAATGGCGAACACGTTGGAGGTGTAGACGATAAACGGATCGGTTGTGATCGCGAAGATCGCCGGGATGGAGTCGAGGGCAAAGACCAGGTCGGTGCTCTCGACCACGAGCAGCACGAGCAGCAGCGGCGTGGCCCAGAGCCGGCCGTCGCGGCGCACGACGAAGCGCTGCCCTACGTACTCTGCGGTCAACGGAAAGAAGCGGCGGAGCAGCCGCACCAGCGGGTTCTGGCCGGGATCGACCTCGGTCGTCTTGTGGCGCGCCATCTTGATACCGGTGACAATCAGGAACGCGCCAAAGAGATAGAGCACCCAGTGGAAGCTGGACACCAATGCCGTGCCGAGGCCGATCAGCATCCCGCGCATCACGAGCGCGCCGAGGATGCCATAGAACAGCACGCGGTGCTGATAGACGGCAGGCACCCCGAAGGCGGCGAAGATCAGCACGAACACGAAAATGTTGTCAACGCTGAGCGCCTTCTCGATCAGGTAACCGGTGAAGAACTGCAGCGCCACCTCCGGCCCACGCCAGAGGTAGATGACCAGGTTGAAGCTAAGTGCCAGGGCGATCCAGACCGCGCTCCAGATCGCCGCCTCCTTGAGTGAGACCGCGTGCGCGGCGCGGTGGAAGACCCCCAGGTCGAGGGCGAGCAGCGCCAGGACGAACAGATTGAAGCCGATCCAGATCAGCAGCTCGCTCTGCATTGGTTCTCTCCAAAGCTCCACGGTATTCTCGTGCTGGTGGTGCGTTTGCACCGCTCGTTCACGTTGCTGCGCGCGGCTATCGGTGCATGCCGCGGGCGTCGCATGTGCGGAAGGGAACCTTGCTCGTGGAGGTCATGCCTGGTGTGCCCAGGGGTGGAGCGCACGCTGGCGTGCGCTCCACCGGGCGGCGCGATGTGGGGTGCGTCGGCACGATCGGCGCTGACCGTCCGGTGCGGCACCCGCCCACGCGCCATGGTGATGGCCCCCTGCTCCATCCCACCACCCAATGGGATTGTGCGCTGGCCAACGCGCACGAGCCGTGTGCGTCGACCGTGGCTATACGTGATACCCGCCATGCGTTACCGGGCTGCCGCGCTGCTCGATCGCGCGTGACGTGCCAGCGCCCGCAGTCGCGCGACGCGATCCTCGGTCGGCGGGTGGGTGCGGAACAGACGCAGCACGCCCGCGCCACGCAGCGGGTTGACGATGTAGAGCGCGGCGACCGCGGGGTTCGCCGCCATCGGCACCCGGTGCGCCGCCCACTCCAGCTTCTCCAGCGCGCTAGCCAGTGGCAGCGGGTCATCCAGGATGCGCGCGCCGCCGGCATCCGCCTGGAACTCGCGGGCGCGCGAGATGCCGAGCTGGATGAGCGTGGCCGCCAGCGGGGCGACGAAGAGCAGCAGGAGATTCCCCAGCAGGCTGTCGCCGCCTTCCTCGTCGTCGCCGCTCAGCCCGCCGAAGATTAGCGCCCACTGGCCGATGTTGGCGATCATGGTGATCGCGCCGGCGATGGTGGCGACAATTGCCGACAGCAGCGTGTCGCGGTGCTTGATGTGCGCCAGCTCGTGTGCAAGCACACCTGCCAGCTCGTCACGGTCGAGGATGCGCATGATCCCGGTGGTGACGGCGACGGCGCCCTTGCTCGGGCTGCGGCCGGTCGCGAAGGCATTCGGCGTCTCGCTCTCGACGATGTAGACCTTCGGGGTCGGCAAGCCGGCGCGTTGGGCCAGCCGCGCCACCAGTTCGTGGAGCCAGGGCGCCTCGGCCGGGTTCGCTTCACGCGCGCCCGCCATCCGGAGGACGATTTGGTCTGAGAACCAGTAGGCACCGCCGTTCATCACCAGTGCGACGACGCCGGCGATGATCATGCCCCCGGTGCCGCCAACGCCCCGCCCAATCAGGACGAAGAGCACGGTGAGCGTCGTCAGTAAGGCGGTCAGCTTGATCACATTGCGTCCCATTGGCAATTCCTCTCCCGAACAACTGTCCTATCACGGTACGCTCAGGTCTACAAGACTCGCGCCTCATCGAAGCGCACACATCAGATGCCCCAATCTCGCAGAGCGGTGTGCGTCTCGATACAAGACCACGCGTGTGCGTAGTGGTCTGCTGCGCAGTCCAGGAGGCGCCCACAGCATCCGTTCGTGCCTGAACTGTCCTGAGTGTAGCCGCCGGCGGTCGCCAACGGAAGGGCGAGATTTCCCGATCACGGTGGGGAATATTCCCCATGATGAGGCAGTGAATAGACAGATCTCGCAACTCGATCGAGATCTCCGCGCGTAACGCTTCCCCAATCAGGTCGTCCGAATTCACTGCTCATCTGCTCGTCGCGATCGTATGGAACCTGGAGCGATACCACACGCAGTGGGTATCCACAAAGAGTAGCAGCAAATTGACGTGAGGCATACTTCTGAAAGTATTTAGTTGACAAAGTGTCTATATTAGTATACTCTAATACATGATATTCGCCCTGTATAAGATGTTGAGAAGTGCTTGTGCAAAAGTCCCGATCATCCAACCGATCAGAGATGATTTGGTTGGGAAGCGCCCGATTGTTCACCTGGCCAATGCCGCCCTGGCTTGGTGAGAATCGTGATCTGCATCGCACTCCTCCCAAGCCCACGCGTTATGAGGGTTCAGCGCGTGCCCGACGCCCAGTGTACAGCTGGCGGGCAACGATGACCAGCAGCGTGATCGCCGTCAGCGGCAGGACAAAGGCCCACATGATGCCGCTGAAGACCGGCAGCGCTTCATGGTGGGTCGCGTTCAGCACCAGGTAGAGTGTGTAGGCCACGTAATAGCCTACAAACAGCGCCCCCTCCCAGCGCAGGATGGCCTCCCCGTGGAACGCAATCGGCAGGCACGCGACGGCCACCGCCACCATCACGGGCAGATCGAAGCTGAGCGCCGCGGGTGGGACGCTGATCCCGATCGGCGCCAGCAGACTGGTTATGCCCAGGACCGACAAGATGTTGAAGATGCAACTGCCCACGACGTTGCCGATGGCTATGTCGCGCTCACCCCGCAGGCTTGCGACCACCGACGCCGCAATCTCCGGCAGCGAGGTTCCCACAGACACAATCGTCAGGCCGATGATCAGCTCGCTGATTCCCAGGGCCGTCGCGAATGCGACAGCGCCGTCGACCAGCCAGCGCGCGCCCAGCGTCAGGAGCGCCAGCCCGAGCACTACCAGGCCGATCTGGGCCAAGGTGGTTGGGAGCGCCTGACGTCGTGGGGCGCCGTACTCCGCTGCGAACTCGGCCTGGAGGCGGCAATCATCACCGGTATGTCGAGCCGCAGGATCTGGGGTGCGACGGCCAGCGGGCTGATCAGTGCCGCCAGCCCTAAAATCAACAAGACGTTCGCGATGTTACTGCCGACGACATTGCCGAGCGCCAGGTCCGACTGCCCAGCCAGCGTGGACTGAATGGTGATGGCGAGCTCAGGCGCGCTGGTGCCGAAGGCGACGACGGTCAACCCCACGACGAGCGGCGAGATCCCGCTGGCCGTCGCGAGGCGTGATGCGCCACGCACGAGGATTTCGGCACCGACGAGCAGGAGCACCAAGCCGAGGATAAACGTAAGCAATGTGATGATGCCTATCATGATCCACACCTCCCGCCGCGTCAGCTTGGGCACGCGACCATTCTTGCTCCAGGCGATTCGCAGAGCAACAAAAATGGAGGTGCCACAAAACGTGTGACAGCCTCCACCTGGCCGCGGATGTTTGGGAGCCGGGCCTCCATCTTCATTTCTCTGGATTGTTTCTCTCAGAGAATATACCAAAAGTTTCGTTTGTTGGCAATCGCATGAGCGAGAGTAGCTGTCCAGAGTTAGGGTAAAGAATTTCAGGAGGTCGCTTTTGATGGGCGCTGGCGCTCGGAGCCTGTCTGAGCGGCAACGCCACGCTCATGCGTACCTCGACGAACGTGATCGTCGCCGGGCTTCCCGAGCGCGCCAGCTATCCGATCTGCTTCGGCATCTTCTTGAAGTATTGGTTGATCATCACCATGGCGCCATTACTGATTGCCGCTGTCTACATTTGGCTGCACTATCTGAGGCTGCTGGGGAGCGGAGCGGCAACGAGCACATTGGACACCCAATCGGGTGGAGGCTGATCGTGGACACCCGTGGAGTGATCCGGCGGACAGTGATCCGCCGCGGTCGGAAGCGATTCGCTCGCTAAGCGGCACCAGACGGCGTGATACAGTTCTGCCGTCACGCGACTGACAACGTACGAATATCGGTGCCCATTCATGACGCCCGGTAGGTTGACGGCGGCGTTCCCGGCCCAAACCCACCGGACAGCGCCGGGACATATTCCCCGGTGCGAATCGGGAAATCCTGCCCTTCCGCCGGCGCCCGCCAGCCGCTACACTGAGGCATGAAGGCGTGAGGACGCCAGGGAATGTCATGCTGGGCGCAGCCATAAGACGGAGCGACGAGGCTCCGGATGCCCGGCAGGCTGATCTGCTGCGCTGCGCTCAGCGCGACAAACCAGAAGGTGCTCGCCGCTGGACAGAACAGTCATACTACCACCGCCACGTAACCCTATTAGGTTTGAGGAGGTTGAACGCTATGACCCACCAGGAACTGTTGGCGATCGTCGAGGAAGGGCTGGAAAATAGGCGCATCGCGCCGCACCTGGCGGCTTACATCGCGGCCGAGGTGCTGGGCGTCGAAGCGCGCGCGACCGGGTATGACGAGCGGGTACGCCTTGAAGACGAGACCGATGAGGTGCGCTGTGGCTGATAGGTCGTAACGCGAACGGGAGTGTACCATGTGATTGCTCAGGTCGCTTGAGCGCGGTGAAGAGCTCCATTCAGTACGCCGAGGCGCCAGGGCGCCAATGCCCTGGCGACCAGGTACTCCACTGCTGCGGCATGCGCCCCTCAGCCGTAGCACCAGGAAACATTCCCCACTCACAGCAGGAAATCCTGCTCTGTTGCTGCTGTCCCCTGAGCGCTATACTTGGAGCCAGCACCGCCGTGCGCCTGGTGCGGTCGCCAGCGTGGCATGCGCAGCAGATTCAGCACGCGCACACGTGGGCCGGCTGGTGTTAGGAGCGTGATGCGGACGGGAGGCAACCATGCGCCGCAGGGCCTTCAAACNNNNCGCTGATGGCCGCCTTGGGCACTCCCGCCGCCGTCGTTGAGGCGCCGGAGGCGCGCCAGCCGGCCGCTGAGCAGGATACGCGGCGCGACGGCATCGACACGCTCGCGCGCCTGGCCGATCAGGAGCGGCTGTTCCGGGCGTGGCCGCCTGCGGAGGAGCGTGCAACCGGCGCGTATGGGGACGACTAGAGCGAGGAGAGCGGTGGCGTGACGCGCGCCGTCGGTTGCCGCCATGGCGAGCGCCTTACCTCCCCTGTCTGGGCAGGTTGTCTCACGGGTTTACGATAACGAGAGGAGTTGGCTATGGAGTTTCTTGAGCGCCTATTCGGGCGCAGAAAAGCGTCTGAGGCTCAGCAGCCAGTGACCGAACGCGGCTCGTTCCACATGCAGCCAGAGCCACACGCTGACGAACAGGCGCTGCAGCGCTACCGCTACATGCTCCGGACTGCACCACCCGAAGCGATCGAGCAGGCGCACGCGGAGGCCTTTGCCCGGCTGTCGCCGGCCCAGCGGGCGCAGGTGCTGCGCGAGCTGACCGCCAGGCTGCCCCCGCATGAACAGGCAGCCGCGACACTCGGCCAGGACGACCCACAGACCCTGGCGCGGCTGGCTACCCGCGCCGAGCTGCGCCAGCCGGGGATGCTGGAGCGGACGTTTGGCGGGATGAGTGGCGGCATGCTCGCTGGCACGATCTTCGGCAGCCTGGTGGCGGGCTTTGTCGGCAGTGTAATCGCCCAGCAATTCTTTGACAGCGTTGGGAGCGATGCCAGTTGGGCTGAGGGTAGCATGGGTGAGCAGGCAGAGAGCGACTTCGGTGGCCTCGACCAAGATGTCGGCGGCACTGACTTCGGCGATGTGCTATGAAGCCTGCCCACAGAACCTGGGCGTGTGCCGCCAAAGTTGCGCCGTCGTTCGCTGCGGTGATCGCGCAAATTGTCCTGCTGGACGCGATGTTTTCGCTGGACTCGGTGATTACCGCCGTGGGTATGGCCGATCAACTTGGGGTCATGATCGCCGCTGTCATGATCGCTGTTGGCATTATGATACTGTCGGCAGGCGCGATCAACGATTTTGTCAGCCGTCACCCGACGGTGAAGATGCTGGCGCTCAGTTTCTTGCTGCTGATCGGTGTGTCACTGCTGGCAGAGGGCTTTGACCAACATATTCCGAAAGGATACATCTACTTCGCCATGGGCTTCTCGGTCTTCGTGGAGATGCTCAACGTGCGAGCGCGCAGCCACGCTGCCAGGCCGGTGGAACTGCGCCAGCCCTACGTGCCGGAGGCGAAGTAGCGCTCTGCAGCGTAGGCCCGCTGGAGCAACATCATGCTTGAGACAGTATCGCTCGAAATCGCGATTATTATCGTGCTCATTCTGGCCAATGGATTCTTCGCGGCCTCCGAGATCGCGATCGTCTCGGCGCGCAAGGGCCGCCTGGAGCAGCAGGCGGCAGTGAGGCGCCGCGGCGCGGCGGCAGCCCTGGATTTGTCCGAGCACCCCAACCGCTTCCTGGCGACCGTGCAGGTCGGTATCACCCTGATTGGCACCTTCGCCGCGGCGTTCGGCGGCGATCGACTGGCCGAGCCGATCGCCGCCGGCCTGCGGGCTGCCAGCCCCGCGCTCGCGGACTACGCGAGCGGGATCGCGCTCGGAATCGTCGTCGTGGCAATCGCATACCTGTCCCTGATCCTCGGCGAACTGGTGCCGAAGCGCCTGGCGCTGCAAAACGCCGAGGGGATGGCCGGCTTCGTCGCGCCGGCCATGCAGATGCTGGCGCGGCTGGCCGCCCCGGTGGTCTGGTTCTTGACCGTCTCGACCGAACTGGTGTTGCGGTTGCTGGGGCGCCACAACGTCGCCGAGACACCGGTCACCGAGGAGGACATTCTGGCGCTCGTGCGCGAAGGCGCCGCGGGCGGTACAGTCGAGTCGGAGGAACATGACCTGATCAGCAGTGTGTTCACGTTCACCGATCGAACGGTTCGGTCATTGATGACGCCGCGCACCCAGATTGTGGCGGTCGAGATCGAGACCCCCCTCCCCGCCATCCTGCGCACGATCACTGAGTCGGGCTACTCGCGCGTTCCGGTCTACGAAGCAGCGCTCGATCAGATCATCGGAATCCTCTATGTCAAGGATCTGCTGCGATCCTGGGAGCGCCCGGAGACGATCGACCTGCGGGCACTGCTGCGTCCGCCGCTCTACGTTCTGGAAAGCCGGCGGGCGCTGGATGCTTTCCAGCAGCTCCAGCAGCATCACAGCGCGCTGGCGATCGTGCTCGACGAGTACGGCCAGGTGGCCGGCCTGGTCACATTGGAGGATATGTTGGAGGAACTGGTCGGCGATCTCGCCGACGAGTACGACGAGGCAGCGGAGGCGATCGCGCGGCGCGACGACGGCAGCTACCTGGTCGATGGGCTGCTGCCGATCGCCGACTTCCAGAAGCGGCTGCGCATACCGGGTGTGGATGAGCTCGCACGCGCGCGCGGCTTTGAGACGGTTGCGGGCTTGCTGTTGGCGCTGCTGGGACGTATCCCGATCGCCGGTGAGACTGCGTCCTGGCACGGGTATCGTTTCGAAGTAGTGGACATGGACGGGATGCGGGTCGACAAGGTTCTGATCACCCAACTGCACCTAGACAACGACCAGCAAACCGAAGCCGCGCTGGCCAGCGGCGCGCTGTTGCCGCCGCCGGATAGTGTCGGGAAAGGGGATCGGAAGGAGCGGACGGCTGGTGAGTAGGAGGTACGTGCCTGATGTACCGGCGCAATCCAGCGTTGTGGCTGCCGGGAAGCGTGGAAGGAGGTCATGGTGCTACGACTCATGCCCGACAACACAAACCCAGCAACGCGGTTGCTGCGCTATAGTGTCGCAATTGCCGTCGTCGTGCTGGCATTACTGTTGAAGCTGTTGCTTACTCGTGCGATTGGGGATGAGAGTCCGTTCCTCCTCTTTTTGTCCGCCGTGATGATCAGCGCCTGGTACGGGGGTTTCGGGCCGGGGATCGTGTCTACCATGCTGGCCGCGCTCGTGAGCACGTACTTCTTTCTGGGGCCGGTCTCCTCTCCGGAGGCGGCTGGTACGGCCAACTATGTCAGGTTGGCGTTGTTCCTGATCGAGGGCGGGGTGATCAGCGCGTTCAGTGGCGCGTTACGGCGGGCACGGCAAGCCGCCGAGGAAGCCGTTCGGGTGCGCGATCAGTTTCTCTCCATCGCCGCACATGAGCTCAAAACACCGCTCACCGCACTGCTTGGGTACGCGCAGGTTCTCAATTACCGGATCATCCGTGAAAACAGCCTTTCCGAACGTGAGCGGCACGCGGTGCGGGTGATCGCCGATCAAGCAGCGCGGATCCACAAGCTGATCGACTCGCTCCTTGATCTGGGGCGCATTCAGGCCGGCCAGCTCAGCATCGAGCGGCAGGTGGTCGATGTCGTCGCACTGTCACGGCGGCTGGTGAATGAGCTACAGCCACTACTTGAGCAGCACACCGTCGAGTTCAGGGGCCCAGCCATGCCGCTCCTGGTCGAAGGTGACGCTTTGCGCCTGGAGCAGGTGCTTCAGAATCTGCTTCAGAACGCGATCAAGTACACTCCGGCGGGTGGACCGATCACGATGCACGTCGAACAGCAGGCTGATCAGGTCTGGATGACGGTTTGCGACCGCGGGATCGGCATTCCGGAGGCCGCCCAGCCCCAACTTTTCCAGCGCTTCTACCGTGCCGATAACGTCGCCTCGCGGCACACTCGTGGAATGGGTATTGGGCTGTACGTGGTGAAGGAGTTGGTGACGCTCCACGGCGGAACAGTCGAGGTGATCAGCACGGAGGGGCAGGGGAGCGCATTTACCGTCCGTCTACCGCTCTGTACGTCCTCACGATCGACTCGCCCCTTGCACCACGCTGACGCTGCTGTGTCTTCGCGCGCCCATCACTAAGAACGTGCAAAGATACGGACAGGCGATTGAGCAAGCCGCCGCCGCGCCTATCTGGCGTCGTTTCCAATCGCTCAACCGAATGAGTAGGAAGAGAAGCCCGTGCATACGGAGATGAATCTGCTGGACGCCGGCCTGGGGGTGCTTGCGGTGGTGGTCCTGGTGTTGTTAAACGGCTTTTTCGTCGCCACCGAGTTTTCGCTGGTCAGCGTGCGGCGCACGCGCATCGACGAGCTGGTGGCCGAGGGGCAGCACGGAGCTGTGGTGGTGCAGCACGCGTTGGCGCGGCTCGACTCCTATATCGCGGCGACCCAGCTCGGCATCACCATGGCCAGCCTGGCGCTCGGCTGGATCGGCGAGCCGGCGCTGGCGCACCTGATCGAGCCGGCCCTCGCCGTTCTTCCGGCACACATGATTGCCACTACCGCCCACACGGTTGCGGTCACCGTCGCGTTCGTTATCATCACTGCCCTGCATATCGTGCTCGGCGAGCTCGCGCCAAAGAGCATCGCACTGCAGCGTCCTGAGCGCACCGCGTTGTGGGTGACCGGCCCGACCACGCTATTTATGAAGCTGTTCTGGCCCTTCATCGCGGTGATGAACGGCGCCGGCAACCTGATCGTGCGCGCAATCGGCCTCACGTCGGGCAGCAGCCACGCGACCGTGCATTCATCCGCGGAGCTGCGCCTGCTGGTCGAGCAGAGCGGTGAGGCGGGCGCGATCGACGCGGAGGAGCAGGAGATGCTGATCAACGTGTTCGCCTTTGCCGACCGCCCGGCCTACCAGGCGATGCTACCGCGTCCCGAAGTCGTAACAATCGAGCATGACGCATCGAATCGGACGCTGGTCACGCGCATCGCTGAGACCGGCCACACCCGCTTTCCGGTCATTGGGCCGCACGGCGTTGATGATGTCCGCGGGATCGTCTCCGGCAAGGATCTGTTTGCGGCGCAGCGCGACGGAGCGCTCGACCTCGACGCGCCAATCGCGCCGCTCGTCCGCCCGGCGTTCTTCACGCCGGCCAGCAAGCGGATCGGCGAACTACTCCCTGAGCTGCGCGGCAACCACATCCGCATGGCGATTCTGCTCGACGAGTACGGCGGGATGGCCGGCATCGTGACGCTGGAAGACCTCGTTGAAGAGATCGTCGGCGAGCTAGCCGACGAAGGCGAGGTCGAGCCGCAGGAGGTGCAGACGATCGATGAGCGCACAAGCATTGTGGCGGGCACAGTCCGCGTGGAGGAGGCCAACGATGAGCTGCATCTGGACCTCCCGCAGGGCAAGTACGAGACGCTGGCCGGCTTCATGCTGACGTGCCTGGGCCGGCTGCCCAACCCTGGCGACCGGGTGACCTACCAGAGCGTCTGGCTCACGGTCCTCGAAATGCAGGGGCCGCGCATCAAGCGGATCGAGGTACAGCGCATCCAGGAGCCCAAGTAGCAACGGAGCGAAGAATGGCAGAAACGGAAATGTGTCGATCTACACGTGCGATGCTGATGCGGAAAACCGCGTGTCACTACCCGGAATCGCTGATCGTCTGCCAGGCGCTCTGTCCATGTTTGACGAATACGTGTCACCCAGACATTGCGCAGCACAAAGCGTGACAGAGCGTACACGAAATCGATTAACTGGATTCTTGACCCCGTTGCTACTCAGACCCCAGGTGGAGCTGTCACCGCTCCCTCTGGCCTGCAAACTGGTCATCCCTAGCGGCAGCTCCAGAGAGATCGCCCCGTCCAATACGAAACTGAGGATCGCCATGCGCTAACACCATGCGCTCGATGTGCAGCCCAACGCTATCCACTGTGCGCGAGCGCGATTGATTCAACAGTCGCGACAATGTATGCTCACGCCCAGGCGATCTTCTCGACTTCATGCTGCAAGTCTTTTCGCGTCCCGCGAATGTAAACCAGCGTTGTGTCCAGTGAATCATGGCCCATCATTTGGGCCAGCCGGTGCAGCGGGACCGTTTCCGCCATCCGGTAGCCAAACCGATGGCGCAGGTCGTGTGGGCTCACATCGCTCAGGCGCGCCTGGGTCGCGTACTTCTTGATCAGGTATCCGAGCGCACGCTCGCTGAGCGCGTGGCCAGTCTTCGCTGATGGGAAGAGGTACAGCGCCGTGTCTGCCAGATCGCGCAGGTAGGCCGTCAGCGCGGCGCGGGCCGTGGCGTTGAGCGGGACTTCCCGATATTTGTTGCGTTTGCCGTAGACACAGACGAAGCCACTGCGCTTGCCAATTGTCACACTGTCGCGGCGCAGTGTGCAGAGCTCGCGTGCGCGCAGGCCAGTATGGAGCAGGAGGGTGATGATCGTCTGGTCACGCAGGCTGCCGGTGGCCGTCACCGCGGCGACCAACGCCTCCTCCTCGGTGTCGTCCAGATGGCGCGGGGCGCTGTTCTCAGCTGGAATGAGCTTCACCGGCGCCGCCACATTGCGCCCAATCTGTCCCGTCTCAAGTGCCCAGGCCACATACTGCTTGATGCTGATCAGTGCGCGGTTCACGGAGGCGGGTTTCAGGTGCTGGGTGTGTTGGAGATAGGCCCGATAGCGGGTGATGAGCGGCGTCGTCAGCGCGGGTGGTGTAAAGGCGGGCGCATGCTCTTGTCCCGCCGCCCATGTGCGCTCACACCAGGCGATGAACTGCCGCAGGTCGCTGCGGTAGTTCCGTACGGTCGCAGTGCTGGCATCGGTGTGTTCGCCGAGGGCAGTGGTGTAGGCATCCAGTGCTTGCTGGCCCTCGTCCGACAGGGCGGGTAGCGCCGGTCGTTTCATCGCAATCCCTCCTCAGCACATTAGCAGACATCGGTTCACAGCGTTCTGCGCTGGATTAGCAGACATGATTACGTGGTTTGAGGCCGCCTCATGTCTGCTATACTCACTTAGCAGACATCAGCATCGTGACCGCGGCATCGTGAATACGAAAGGATCTGCCCTCGTATGGCATCGATCGAACGCACCGCCTACCCGCGCTATCAGCGGAGCCTTACCTCGGCTGAGTTGCGGCTCCATTATACCCTGACCGACGACGAACGGGCCTGGCTCCAGGCCACCACTCGTGGTGCGGCACGGATGCTGTGTTGCGCCGTGCTCCTGAAGGCTGTCCAGCACCTCGGCTACTTCCCGGCGCTCGATGCGGTGCCGCAGACCATCGTCCAGCATCTCCGCACGGCGCTCGACCTCGACCCGACCACCACACTCAGCATCTCACCCCGAACACGCTACACCTATCATCGCCTCATCCGTGAGCGACTCGCCCTGATCACGACCGGCCGCGTGGTGCGGCACATCGCCGCCGAGGCGGTCTATCAGGCCGCCCGCGTGATGGACAATCCGGCCGATCTCATCAACGTCGCGATCGATGCGCTCATGCGCCAGCGCGCCGAAGTGCCGGCGTTCTCTACCCTCGACCGGCTGGTGCGCCGTGTCCGCACGCTCGTCAACCGCCAGATCTTCGGCCAGATACTGGCGCGCCTCTCGACGGACGAGCAGGCCCGGCTTGATGCGTTGCTGATCGCGACCGTGGAGCGCAGCCGCACGATCTTCAACACCCTCAAGCTGGTCGCCAAGCGCCCGTCGCATCACCATCTCGACGCGATCCTCACCCACCTGACCAGGGTTTCGCGCCACGCACCTCAGTGGACATCAGGAATGAGATTCCTCGTCGCACCAGGGCACTGGTATGCTATGCAGATAGGACGAATCTCATTTCACCTGTCCCAAGAGCTTACTGGCGCGAGATCCTGCAGATACCCCCATCATTATCAATCAGCCTCTATCGTCACTTCCACCAGAGGTCTGCCTTCGACCAAAGCCTCAAGGTCTGCATCCGATTCTGACATCTGAATGAGCTTGGAGAAGATATCCCGTCGTTCGGCCTGATCTAGAATAACCCTCGCCCTGACCGGTAGGTCGGCCTTAACACTCTCTTTAAGATGGAACATGAATTTAGGGTTGGCCTGAAGATTGGCAAGCCAGTCGCAAAGATATAAGCGACCACCCAGATTCTCGAACGATAGCTCTATGCGACGGGGCAATCCTGATTTCCGACCCGTGGTGGTGATATCGATAGTCTGACCGTGTTCCAATGCGCTCCGAATTCTCTCGTCCATAATACTCCCCTTGATACTGTATACCTTCTCTGTAAAGTCAGCCGCCCAACGCTTGGATTCAGCGGCTTCCTGGAAGCGAAGCTGTTAGGAAGTCCGCTGCAACTTCCCCTACCCTGGTGGATATTCCTCTACGGGAGAAACTGACCCGCCCACCCTACAATATGACCACAACTATGGTCAGTTTCTCACGAACCCATTGTTGAGCGGCGTCCACCATAACATAACCCGTCTACACACTCTCATCGTAACAGACCAGCTCTACTTCATTTCCTTCCGGGTCGCTTACGTAAAGCGAGCGCCAATGCACCCACTCATGCTCAGCCGTTTTCACCCGCAACCCCAGTTCCTCGAATCGCTGCTTCTCGGCAGCGAAATCCGCTAGTGGTATCTCGAAAGCGATGTGATCCATGGGTGACTTCTCTGTACTTAAGCCACGGTAGCCTTCTTCTGCTGTGCGATCAAACAAGGCCAGAATTTGCGTGTGCCCACCAAAGCCTTCGGCGATACGGAAGAAAGCCGAATTGGG
>WNGA01008334.1_pt1 | contig 15623 bp, 13 predicted proteins | sample 5400061 | NCBI WGS metagenome assembly WNGA01 (sample SAMN13153366, study PRJNA577476) | soil metagenome | isolation source: 100 cm soil or saprolite under grassland replicate 2 | place: USA:California | collected 2016-06-15
GCGATCGTGTTGTCGGCTGTCACATCGTCGGGCCTGACGCCGGCGAGATGATCCAGCTCGTCGCAATCGCAGTGACGATGAAGGCGACGAAAGCGGAGATCGACGCGGTGATGGCGGTGCATCCGACCGCCGCCGAGGAGCTCGTGACGTTGCGGGAGAAGGCGCTGAGTTATCGCCGCGAGGCGGCGGAATAGGCGGAAGTTCGGCTCTGCGCGGCGGGCTGCTGCATCCAATTCGATCTGGCTTGGGCTGCCGGGCCTCGTGTATAAGCTCGCGCTCAGCTGGAAAATATCGCCCCTAGGAGGGCTTGAGGGTAGTGGAGGGCGGTCATGCCCGAGCGTTGGACGCGCGACAGTTGGCGGCAAAAGTCGATCGTGCAGGTCCCCGAATATCCCGACCAGGAGGCGCTCGCCTCCGTCGAGCGGCGCATTGCGACGTTTCCGCCGCTCGTTTTTGCCGGCGAAGCGCGCAGCCTGAAAAAGGCGCTCGGCCGCGTTGCCGCGGGCGAGGGCTTTCTGCTGCAGGGAGGCGATTGCGCCGAAGCGTTCACCGAGCCCAGCGCCAACAACGTCAGTGCCAACAATATCCGCGACTTCCTGCGCGTCTTTTTGCAGATGGCCGTGGTGCTGACCTACGCCGCTGCCTTGCCGGTGGTGAAGGTCGGCCGCATCGCCGGTCAATTCGCCAAGCCCCGCACGTCGCCGATGGAGAAGCGCGACGGCAAGGAGTTGCCGAGCTACCGCGGCGACATCATCAACGGCGTCGACTTCGATGAAGCCGCGCGCCGTCCCGACCCGGAACGCCAGATCGAGGCGTATCGCCATTCGGCCGCGACGCTGAACCTGCTGCGCGCTTTCGTGCACGGCGGCTATGCCAATCTCGCGAATGTCCGGCAGTGGACGCTCGGCTTCGTCAAGGACTCGCCGCAGTCGCACCATTACGAGGAACTCGCCGACCGCATCAGCGAGGCGCTCGGCTTCATGCAAGCCTGCGGCCTCGATCTCGAAAGCCACCCCGAGCTCAAGAGCACCGAGTTCTACACCAGCCACGAGGCGCTGCTGCTCGGCTACGAGCAGGCGATGACGCGCGAGGATTCCACGCGTCCCGGCACCTTCTGCTGCACCTCGGCCCACATGCTGTGGATCGGCGACCGCACCCGCCAGCCCGATCACGCGCATGTCGAGTTCTGCCGCGGCCTCATCAACCCGCTGGGACTCAAGTGCGGTCCGTCCACGAGGGTCGACGAGTTGCTGCGGGTGATCGACATTCTCAATCCGGAAAACGAGCCGGGCCGGCTGACGCTGATCGTGCGGCTGGGCGCGGACAAGGTCGGGGATCAGCTGCCGGCCATGATCCGCGCGGTTCAGCGCGAGGGAAAGATCGTGGTGTGGTCGTGCGATCCCATGCACGGCAACACCATCAGCTCGGAAACTGGATACAAGACGCGGCCGTTCGACCGCATCCTGTCGGAGGTGAAGACCTTTTTTGCCGTTCACCGGGCCGAAGGGACGCATGGCGGCGGGGTGCATCTGGAGATGACCGGACAAAACGTCGCGGAATGTACCGGCGGCGCGCGCATGATCACCGACGCGGATTTCAAGGACCGCTATCGCGCACCGCGAGAGCGCGGCCGCTGCCGGCCGCCGCCGGGCTCTGATCGGTACTGCGGCGATTTCCGTCCGCCCCATGCGGAACGGCGTGGGAGTTTTTTGCCCAACCGTTTGTTATGATGAAATGCGGATGCGCGGCGCTTTCGCAAGGCCACAATGATCCGCGCAACGGGAGGTTCTCATGTATCGCCATATGCCTTGGGTGGGCGCGCTTTCGCTTGCCGCCTTCATGTCGATAACGTCGAGTGCAAGCGCTCAGCTTGCGCTTTCCGCTAATGACGGGAAGGCCGTCCTTATCGATGGCGTCAATTCCGTGCCGACCAATCCGTCGGCGGACTCCGTAGCCGTTATCGATCTCAATGCGACGCCGCCCAAGGTGGTCGCCGAGATCCAAGCTCCGGCCAGCGTCGTTGGTCCGCCTTTGAGCGTCGCGGTCGCGCGCGACGAGAGTTTCGCGCTCGTCACGGGGGCCACCAAGCTCGACCCGGCCGATCCCAAGAAAACCGCCCCTGACGACAAGCTCTCGGTGATCGACCTCAAGGCATCGCCGCCCAAGGTCTCGGCGCAACTGCAGGCCGGCAAAGGCGCCGCCGGCGTGTCGATTAACCGCGCCGGGACGCTGGCACTGGTCGCCAACCGCTCCGAGGGAACGGTCTCCGTCTTTTCCATCGCCGGCAATACGCTCACGCCTGTCGGCAAGATAAATTTGGGCGATGACAAATCCGGCCCGAGCCATGTCGCTATTACACCGGACGGCAAGACGGCGCTGGTGACCCGCGACGGCGACAACAAGATTTCCGTGCTGTCGATCGACGGCACCAAGGTCGCGGACACCAAGCGCGAGATCTCAGCGGGACTGCGACCCTACGGGCTCGGCATCCATCCGAACGGGAAGGTTGCGGTCGTCGCCAATATCGGACCCGGCACTGGCGACGCCGACACAGTCAGCTTGATCGACCTTGAGGCTAAGCCTGCGCGCGTCGTCCATACCGTGTCCGTCGGCCAAACGCCCGAAGGGATAGCGCTGTCTCCCGACGGCGCCTTTGCCGCTGTGAACGTGGTAAACGGATCCAATAAGCCCAAGACCAGTCCCTTCTTCAACGATTACGGCTTGGTCAAGGTGCTAAGCGTTAAAGGCAAAGAGTTGGTCCCGCTGACCGAGGCCCAGGTTGGCCACTGGTGCCAGGGGATCGCCTGGAGCAAGGACAATCGCAAGCTTCTGGTCCAATGCATGGTCGAACGGGAGATCACGGTGTTTGACTTCGACGGCAAGGAGCTCAAGCCAGCGGGATCGATCAAGCTCAGCGCAGGCCCGGCCGCGATCCGTACCGCCGAGCCGTAGGCAACGTCACCCAACCCGACTGACTTCAATCCCACCGCGATGGAACGGTTGCTGCGCGCCACCATCAATACTTGGCATGGCCTCCTCGCCGCCGCGCGCAGCGAGGAGGCCTTTCGCCTGGAGCTGATTGCCCTCGTCCTGGCGGTGCCGGTGGCGTTCCTCGTTGCGGAGGCAGCTTGGAAGCGCCTCGCGCTCATCGCGGTCGTGGCTCTGGTCCTCGTCGTCGAACTCTTGAACACGGCGATCGAAAAGCTTTCCGACCGTGTCAACCTTGCCATCGACCCCCAGATCGGCCGGGTCAAGGATATGGGCTCGGCCGCGGTCGGCCTCGCGCTAGTGATCGCCGGCGCTGTCTGGCTGCTGGCCCTTGCCGAGCGATTTGGGCTGATCTGACCGGCGCTGTGCGGCGATTGCCGGGCGCGGGCACGACGCGCTAGACCTAAGCCATGAATGCGCGGCCCGCCGACCGTTTGGCCATCGCGATCGGACAGCTCAATCCGACCGTCGGCGATATCACCGGCAATGCAGATAAGGCGCGCCGCGCGCGCGCCGAAGCCGCCGGCGCCGATCTCGTGGCATTGTCGGAACTGTTCCTGTCCGGGTATCCGCCCGAGGACCTCGTGCTCAAGCCGGCGTTCCAGGCGGCCTGCCGCGCCAAGGTCGAGGAGCTTGCGCGCGAAACCGCGGATGGCGGTCCGGCACTCTTGATCGGCACGCCGTGGCTCGAGGATCGTAAGCTCTACAACGCGTATTGCCTGCTCGATCGCGGCACCATCGCCGCCGTGCAGCTGAAGGTGAACCTGCCCAACTACGGCGTGTTCGACGAACGGCGCCTGTTCGCATCCGGGCCGCCGCCTGGTCCTGTTAATTTTCGCGGCGTGCGCCTCGGCCTTCCGATCTGTGAGGACATCTGGACCGAATGGGGCGACTACGAGGACGTGGTCGAGTGTCTCACCGAGACCGGCGCCGAACTCTTGATCGCGCCCAACGGCTCACCCTATTCCCGTGACAAGGACGAGCTTCGCCTCAACATCGCGGTGGCACGGGTGACCGAGAGCGGCGTGCCGCTGATCTATGTCAACCAGATCGGCGGGCAAGACGAGCTCGTGTTCGACGGCGCCTCGTTTGCCCTGCACGGCGATCGCACGCTCGCCTGCCAGCTCCCGGCCTTCCGCGAAGCCGTCGAGACGACGCGCTGGGAGCGCACCGGCAATGGCTGGCGGTGCGTCGATGGACCGGTCGCTGCGATCGAGCAGGGCGACCAGGCGGATTATTTCGCCTGCATGCTGGGACTGCGCGACTATATCAACAAGATCGGGTGCAAGGGCGTGGTGCTCGGGCTCTCAGGCGGCATCGACTCGTCCCTGGTGGCCACGTTGGCGGTGGACGCGCTGGGCGCCGACCGCGTGCGTTGCGTGATGCTGCCTTATCGCTACACCGCGCAGCAATCGCTCGACGATGCGGCGCAGGTCGCCAAGGCGCTCGGCGTCCGATACGAGGTGGTGCCGATTGAAAGCGCGGTCGCGGGATTGGAAAAAGCGCTCGCGCCGGTCTTCGCAGGCCTGCCGCGCGACGTCACCGAGGAGAACCTGCAGTCGCGCACGCGCGGCACCATTCTGATGGCGATCTCCAACAAGTTCGGCGTCATCGTGGTGACCACCGGCAATAAATCGGAAATGTCGGTCGGCTATGCCACGCTCTACGGCGATATGAACGGCGGCTTCAATCCGATCAAAGATCTCTACAAGACCGAGGTCTATCGGCTGGCCCGGCTGCGCAACGGCTGGAAGCCCGACGGCGCGTTGGGACCCGATGGCCCGGCGATCCCCGACAGCATTCTCACGCGTGCGCCGAGCGCCGAGCTGCGCGAGAACCAGACCGATCAGGACACGCTGCCGCCCTATGACGTGCTCGACCAAGTCCTCGAGCGTCTAGTCGAACGCGAGGAGCCGGTCGCCAAGATCGTCGAGCAAGGCTTCGATCGCGAAACGGTCATGAAGGTCGAGCGCATGCTGCATCTCGCCGAGTACAAGCGCCGGCAAGCGGCCCCCGGCGTCAAGGTGACGCTGAGGAATTTCGGCCGCGACCGCCGCTACCCCATCGTCAACCGCTTCCGCGATTCTGGCGCACCGCTGCCCGAGCCCGACCGCGCGCTGGTGAAGAACGTTGCGGCCAAGAGCGAAGCCTTCGATTTCTGAGCGAGGGCAAAGAGCAAGAGAGGAAGCGATGTATAAAGCCTCCGCGGATATCGCGCTGCCAACTTCGATCATCGGCTCGCTGCCGCGGCCGGCCTGGTACACCGCGGTGTTGGGCCGCAAGAGCTTTCTCGAAGCCATGGTCAATTCGCGCTACCGTGAGCAGTACGAGGACGCGGTCTCCTGCTTTCTGCGCGCGCAAGAAATAGCCGGCCTCGACATCCTCACCGACGGTGACGCGCACTACGACGAGGAGGTCGGGGGCATGAGTTGGCAAGGCTATCCGCTCACCCACATGGACGGCTTTGCCGAAGTGCCGCAGCCGATGACCTACAAGATCGGTGCCGCCGCCTACCCGCGCGGGCACATCCTGCACGACTTCCTGGAGGCGCGCATTTTTCCCAGGATCGTGGGGCCGGTGGGGCGCGGCAGGCTCCAGTACACGGCGATGTGGAAGACGGTGCAGCGCATGACCAAGAAGCCGATCAAGTTCGGAACGATCCTGCCGGAACTGATCGCGGCCTCGGTCGAGGACGACCACTACAAGGATCCGGTCGAGCGCACATGGGCGATCAGCAACGCGCTCAACGAAGAGCTCAATGAGCTGGCGGATGCCGGCTGTCCCGTCATCCAGCTGGAGGAGCCGCAGATCCACATGGTGCCGGCGCGCGGCAAGACCTTCGGCAAGCTCGACGTCGCCGACCTGGTGAAGATTTTCAACAACACCGTGAAGGGGCTGCGCGCAAAGACCGAAGTGTGGTGCCACACCTGCTGGGGCAACCCGTCGCAGCAGCGCATCTTTGCCGACGTGCAGAGCTATCAGCCGACGCTGGAGGCGCTCAACCAGGTGGAGGCCGATGCGCTGACCTTCGAGACGCGCTCGTCCGGCACCGGGGACCTCAAGGCGATCGGCGAGGTCATCAAAGACAAAAAGGTGGTGATCGGCGTAATCGACCACCACACGCTGCAGGTCGAGCGGCCGGACGAGATCGCCGCGCTCATCCGCGAAGCGCTCAAGCATATTCCACCGGAGCGGCTGATCATCTCGTCCGACTGCGGCATGGGCCGCGAGGGCATGGGCCGCCGTCATGCCAGCTACAAGATGGTCGCCATGGTGCTCGGCACCAACATCGTGCGCAAGGAGCTGGGACTGCCGCAGGCACAATGCTTGGCCGCGGATCAGCGCTACTCGCTCACCGTGGGCAAGGCCTAGGGCAGGGCGAAAAACGTTGAGCACGAACGAGCAATTCCAACTCAGCGGCGAGGCCGCCGAGCGCTACGCGCGCTGCGGCGCTCGATACATCCTCGGTCCGTGCGCACCCTCGCTGGTCAACGCCGCTCGGTTGTCCGATGGCGAGCGCGTGTTGGACGTGGCTTGCGGGACCGGGGTCGTGACACGAATTGCGGCGGAGCGCGTCGGTCCCGCCGGACGGGTGATCGGCATCGACCTGAATCCGGGAATGATCGCCGTCGCGCGCTCGCTTCCTGCTCCCAACGGTGCCCCGATCGAATGGCTCGAGCGCAGCGCGCTCGACCTTGGATTGGAGGATGCGAGCTTCGAAGCAGTTCTGTGTCAGCAGGGCCTGCAGTTCTTTCCTGACAAAGCGCGCGCGCTGCGGGAAATGCGCCGCGTGCTCGACCGCGGCGGCCGTCTCGCGCTCAGCGTATGGAAGGGCGTCGGCGCTTATCATCAAGCCGCCGGCGACGGGCTTGCTCAGTTCATATCGGCCGAGGCTGGCGCGCGCTTCTGCGCGTCGCGGCAAGTCCCGACCAAAGAGGACCTGCAGCGCCTCGCGACGGAAGCAGGGTTTGCCGATGTGGAGGTGCGCATCGATCGGATCGATATCCACCTGCCGCGCATTGCTGAGTTCACGCTGGAGCATTTGGCCGGAAGCCCCGTCGCGCAGACCATCGCTGCGGCGCCCGCCGACGCGCGCGCGAAATTCGCGGCGAGCGTCGCGAAACAGCTTGAGCGCTATGCCGACGGCGAGGGGGTGACCTATCCGGAAGAAACGCAGGTGCTGACGGCGCGGGTCCATTGACGGCTTGTTGCACGGGCTCCGAACACATCGTGTCTCGGACGAGCGAGCGCTAGCAAGCGAAGCGCCGAGCGCCCAAATGCCTCAGTCAAACCGCTATGACCGGAGCGCCTGCGTCGTGCTATTCTTGCTGCAGCATTCCTGTCGAGGGCAATGAGGCTCGAATGACACGCATGGCACGAGAGCGAACGACGACGCGGCGCCGCTTCGTCGCTGCAGCCGGCTTGCTTGGCTTCGGTGCGTTGGTGCGCACGCGACCGGCGCAGGCGGGCTATCCCGACCGCCCGATCAAGATCGTGGTGGCGAACACCCCGGGTGGGCCATCCGACATCATTGCCCGCATCATGGCGGCGGCGATGCAAGAGGCGATGGGCGGGACGATATTCGTCGAGAACAAGGGCGGCGCCGGTGGCAATATCGGCATGGGATCCGTCGCGCGCGCGGAGCCCGACGGCTACACCATCCTGCTGTCGACCAGCGCTTACTCGGTCAATCCCGGCCTCTACCAGACGCTGCCCTACGATCCATTCGCGGATTTCAACGCCATTTGCGAGCTTGCGGTGTCGCCGCACGTGTTCGCGGTGAAGCCCGATCTGGGCGTCGCCACGATGAAGGAGTTCGTCGCGCTTGCCAAAGCCAATCCCGATAAGTTCAACGTCTCGACACCGCCGATCGGCACTACGCCGCACCTGCAGGCGGAAGTGCTCAAGCTGCGCGAAGGCCTCCAGGGAATGGCGACGGTGGTGTTTGCGGGAGGCGGCGACGCGCTCAAGGCCCTGCTTAGCGGCACCGTGCAGCTGAGTTCCGGCGTACTGGCGCCGGCGCATCCGCATATCAAGGCCGGCACCATCAAGGGCCTCGCGGTCACCGGGCGCACGCGCTGGCACGACCTGCCCGACATTCCGACCATGCTGGAAGCGGGATATCCCGACTTCGTGTTCGAGACCTATACCGCGCTGATGGCGCCGGCGAAGACGCCGCCGGAAGTCGTCGCTCGCCTCGAGCAGGTCGCGCTCGGCGTTCTGCGGCGGCCGGACATGCGCGCGAAGCTCACCGAGTCCGGATTCGAGGTGACTGCCACGCCCGGCAAGGAGCACATGGCGCGCATCGCACGGGAAGTCCCGATGTTTGCGGACATCATCTCCCGCGCCGGCATCAAAAAGCTGTAGCGGAAAAGGCGGTAGTTCGGCGGTGGTCAGCCCGCCACGATGCTGATGCCAATGCGCGTCTGAAACGGGCTACGATCGGATGTCTACAGATGTTCGCTCTTTCTCTCGCGCGATCATGGCAGACATACCCGACGCCGTTCAGCAATATGTAGAGCAAGTCGCTAAACACGTAGCCGATGCCATTCGTTCCCTTTGGCACACCGCTTCTGCGCACCCTTTTGAATTTGTCATAGCCGTCGCCACTGCAGGTATCTTCATTTTCGCTTGGGTCCTCGCTCGCTCGACGAAGAGGCTCTGGCTCGCGACCAAGGAAGCCTCCGCGATCCAATCGCGCGATCTGCAGGCATCCATTGCCGTCGCTCAGGAGGCCGCAAATGCTGCTGCCAAGTCGGCAGCCGCATCTGCCCGTGCCGTTCTTGATATTCAGCGCGCCTTGATCGTCCCGACACAATTTCAAAGCACCGCAATCGTAAGAAACGATCGGGTCATCGCTTACCGAATTCACTGCCATTTTCGAAAATACCGGAACCACCGTCGCCAGACGGTTCACGGGCACTGCCAATATCGTCATGTGGAAGGGATCGTTGCCCGAGGATTTCAAATATCCAGATCGGATGGAGGCGATCGCGCCAAACGCTTTCGTGGCTCCGCGACTCAAAATTCCGTTCCCGGTGGATATCGCTATTCAGGACCTGCTCGATATCATGAATAAAAAAATGCGGGGATTCATTTATGGATGGGTCGAATATGACGATGTCTTCACGAGTAGCGCCAGGCGACGTACGGAGTTCTGCGTCGAGATAGAAATCATCGGCAACCCTTTGGTCATGCCAAGCAAGGGGGCGCCGGCTCCTTTGGGCTTTGCTGGATACGGAAGATATAACGCAACCGATGAAGATTGCTTCTACAAACCAGGCCAAAAACCGCCCGTCGGTGGACTGCCCGAACCGACACAGCCCCCTTCGGAGAATCGGACTCCTTGAGCGGCCCGCACGTTCGCGCTCCTTACACGTAACCGCATTTGGACGGATGGTTTGTAGTCGTTGCCAGAGTGCCGGCAAAAAGGGTCGTTAGCGTGCGAGCGGCGGTAGTTCGCGGTTCGCGCCTCACCGCACGGGATAGAAGGTCGGCCCGACTGCCCGCACTTTGCGCTTGCCCGGCTCCTGCTCGACCTTTTCCTCGGCGGGGGCGGGCGGCTGCTGCTCGGGGCCGGCCGCGGGAAGCGGCGCGTTGCTCACGCTATCTGCGGCTTGCCCTCGGGTCGGGCTGACCGGTTTTCCCTGCGCGTCGAAGCGTGGCTGCGACAACTGCTTCGCTCGCTCTTCCGTGACGACGATGTCCCCGCGCTCGACCGTCTGATCGCTGCTTTGCCGCAGCGCCTCGGCCCAGGACTGACCGGGCAAGCGGCAATTGCAAGCCGCATTGAGCTGCTTGCGATAGCTGAACGCCGTGGGCAGCTCGGTGTAGAGCCTGCCGCCGATCGACGCCGCGCGGGAGACGTCCTCGCCCGGGTTGCGATGGCTATAGAGGGCGACGTCCGCGGCCGGGCAAAGGCGACGGCAGAGCTGCTCGTCCTCGGCGAATTTGGACGGCACCGTCGAATACGAGATCGGGAAATAGTAGCCGTCGCAGGTTCGCACGCAGAGCGTCCGGTAGGTACCCGCGAGCGGTGCGTTGGGACCGGGCGAGAAGTTGCCGCCGCCGAACAGGTTTTCGAAGAAACCGCCCGGGCCGGCGGTGACGTACTGTCGGTACTGCGGGCCGCAATCGTTCTGACCGAGCGCCACCAGGATGCTGCGGCGCTGGCCCTCCCGCTCGCCGCTGTTGCCCTGCAGCCGCTGGACGTCAATCAAGGTGCGGTCGAGGTTTGCGCGCATCTGCTGGATCTGGTTGTTGAGCGGCCCGCATTGCGGGGACTGGCCGCTGAACAAGGCGAAGAAGCCGCCGCCCTGGCAACCCAGGCGCTGCGATTGCTGGCTGAGGCGGTCAAGCTCGGCCTGCTGCTTTGCCGCGGCGTCCTCGTAGCGCTTGATCTGCTCCGCTTTGGCGGGATCGACTGCGGCGCCGCGGTCCAGCGCCGCGAGCTGGCTTTCGAGCCGTAGACACGCCTGGTTGCGCGCGCCGGGTGCGGCGGCATTGGGAGCAGGCGCTTCCGGAACAGAACTGGGAGGAGGAGGGGGAGAGAATGGAAACCTGAACTGCGCCATCGCCGGCGCGGCGCAGAGAACGAGGATGGGCAGGACGGCCCCTGCGGTCCGCAAGACTGTCGTGATCGCTGTGCCAATCATGGAGCCCGGCCCGACGCCTCCAATGGATGATGGAAGCGCTGCAATGGTGACCAAAGTGTGAAGGCTGGCCGCGACATCCACGCCTAACGCCCTCCGGGTGCCGTGGAAAACGGCCGTTAGCGCCGCCTTTTTGCATCAATCGGTGCGACCGCCCGCGCGGCCTCACTGCGCAAATTCCACAGAATCCCGGCGATGATCAGCGCGGCGCCGGCGAAGACGAAGGCGTCGAGGGGCTCGCCGTAGAGCCACCAGCCGACCACCGCGATCAGCGGGATGCGCAGGAAGTCGAGCGGCACCACGACGGTCGCGTCACCGGCGCGAAATGCGTTGGCAAGGCAATAGTGCGAGGCGAGCCCCGAGATCCCGATCCCGAGCAGCGCGGGCAGCTGACCCAAATCGAGCTTAGTCACGAACAACGGATCCGAGCCGATCAAGGCGAGCGGCAGCTGGATGAGATTCATCCAGAAGATGATCGCGAAATTGGTGTCGGTGCGCGTCAGCTTCTTGGTCATGATGAGCGTGTTGGCGAATCCGAGCGCCGCCAGCAGCACCAACAGGGCGGCCGGCTGGAACGTCGCCAGGCCCGGACGCAGGATCACCAGCACGCCGACGAGGCCGAGCACCACGGCGCCGATGCGGCTCGCGGTCAATCGCTCGCCGAGCACCGGCACGGCCAGCAGCAGCGCCCAGGCCGGGGCGGTGAATTCCAGTGCGAACACGGTCGCGAGCGGCAACAGCAGCAGGCTCGTCGCCCACACATACTGCGATGCCAGGTGAACGATGTTGCGAAAAAAGTGCAGGGGAAGCTGCCGGGTAAAGATCGTCGATCGCAGGTCGGCGCGCGCGGCCGCCAAGGTCGCCATGACTGCCAAGCCCAGACCGGAGCGCACCGCAAGGATCTCAATGACGCTGAGCGTTTCGGCCAGCGCCCGTATGGACACGGCCATTGCCGAGAACGAGAGCAATGCGCCGGTCATCCATAGGACGACGCGAACGAGGTGTCTGGGTGCCACGATTGAGCCGTCGCTGAAGGAAGGCGCACGCGAATTGCGGTGATGTCACTCCGCGTCGGGCTGATTTTCCGGCCGCGCCCGCTCGAAAGCCGCAAGCTTTGCGCAGGCCGCATCGATCGCGACGAGCTTGGGAAATCGATCGAGCGGCACTTTCAGACGCCGCGCGTTGTAGACCTGCGGCACGAGACAAATATCGGCGAGCGTGACCGCGCTGCCGAACGTGTAGGGCGCCGGACGGACCATGGCTTCCATTGCGTCGAAGCCCTCGAGAATCCAGTGATGATACCAGCGATCGATCTTGGCCTGGTCCTGCCCAAGCTCGTTCTTGAGATAGCGCAGCGGCGATGTGTTGTTGAGCGGGTGGATGTCGCAGGCGATCAGCTGCGCCAGCGCCCGCACCTTCGCCCGCTCGACGGGATCGCGCGGCAGCAAAGGCGGCTCACGATGCACCTCGTCGAGATATTCGATGATCGCAAGCGACTGCGTGAGCAGCTCACCGGAATCGAGCCGCAACGCCGGCACCCGCATTTGCGGGTTGACCGTGCGGTACTCCGGTTTCTTGTTGAGGCCGCCTTCTTTCTGCAGGTGGATCGACACCATCTCGGCGCTCAAGCCTTTGAGGTTGAGCGCGATGCGCACCCGGTAGGCAGCGGACGAACGAAAGTAGGTATAAAGCTGCACGTCTCCTCCTTGCAGGGCGATGCCCGATGGTTGGGCGCGGTCGATCAGACCTTGCCGTTCGGCCTGCCGCTTTCGATTTCGGCGACCAGCTCGGCCGAGCGCTTGGTCAACTGCTTCATGGCGCGATCGAAGGCGGGACGGTCGGCGGGCGCGACCACTTCGGCGAGCCGATCCATGAACGCGAGCGCGCTCGGGGCAAGTTCCTCATAGACCGCGCGGCCGGCGGGCGTCAGCGACAGAAAGGACTCGCGCAGGTCCTCGCGATTGGCGCGCCGGCTGACAAATTTGCGTTGCTCGAGCTGCGCCACCGCGCGCGAGACCTTGGTCTTGTGCATATGGGTGTGGGCGCCGACCGCCTTGCCGGTCATCACGCCGTTCTCGCCGAGTGTGACGAGGACGCGCCATTCCGGTATGCCAATACCATAGCGGCCATAGACGCGCATGAGCGCCTGCGAGACCAGGCTGGACAGCACATTGAGCCGATGGGGCAGGAAATCTTCCAGCTTGAGCAGCGGCGCCTCGGGAGGCGCGGCGTGCGCCGCGTTGTCACGGACTGGACCGGAGCTCATCGTTACTCGCGTCGGCGTGCAGCGATCTGTTCAAGGCTCGACCGCGTGCCGCAAACATTGGCCGAAGATCGCGGGCCGTGCAACAAACCGCCGCCGCGGTGTCGCTGGGGAGCACGCTGCAGTTGCATGGTTCCCTGTAAAGAACAGGCCGGAAACAGGGGCACCTGGCCGGCGGTCGTTTTCTACAGCCGCGGGTTGAGATCGCCCCTGGTGCAGGCGCCTGAGGATTGGCGCTTTCCGGCCCTCAGTAAAAGTGCAGCGCGTCATCTTCTTCCGACCGCAAAAAGCGCGCTGGCGCGGGGCGCTGGCGTTTGCGCAACAAAAAGCCCGCGGCGGCATCCCGCCCGGGCGACCCGCGCAGTTTTGGTGAATACGCTTTTCTCGAAGATTCTCGTTACACGAGTCAACAGGAAAAATGCGGTGAGAGCGAATGGCGCCCGCGGACCTGCGGCGGGGCGGCGAGGGTGGTGAGCCGCCCTAGCGCAAGCACTCGATGGCGACGAATTGGTCGCGTGCGGAGGTGCCGGTCGTCGCTAGTTCCGCGCCCGCGATTTCCTGCCGTTCGACCTTACGAAAGGATGCTGCTTCCGTGTAATTGCGGGATTGGCAGTAGGCAGTGGCAACGGCCGCCCCGCAGCTCGCGCCCGTCGCCAGACAGCGATCGACGCCGTAGCCGTCGGAATTATTGGCAATGATGAAGACGCGCTTTTCGGCCTGCGCCGCGGTGGCGAAAACGCCAGCCGCGAGCACGAGCGCGGCGAACACATACCGCATCCCCGACACCCCCCTTCCCCGGTTGTTCCGGGGCGCGACAGTCGTGGAAAAGCCTTAAGGCGCCCCTAACCGAGGCTTCTCCCGCCGTTGGGTTGATGTAGCGGGCTTTTGCGGGCTTTGACTAGGACATGAAAGCCACACTGCCGGGCAATCTTGCGGCGAGCGCCCGGCCTTCTTGCCGACGGGCAGGTTAGGCGGCGTGCCTCGGCTCCGCCCCTTGACGCGCTCGGCGCGCTTGCCCATGCTTTGCCGCGATGAACGGCCTCAACCATATCTGCGGCATTTGCCGTAAGATTATCCGCTAGCGATCCACGCTGGCTGCGGCCGTCTTTTCTCCTCACCCGAGATGTTTGGACGCCCGGCCAGCGAGGCGGCGAGGCGGCTGACCGTTGCGCACGGTCGCGACGAAGTGGTGCGATGGAGTTTGCGCTTTACGATACGCTGACGCGCCGCAAACGCGTGTTCACGCCGCTCGATCCGGCACGCGTGCGCATGTATGTGTGCGGGCCGACGGTCTATGACTTCGCCCATATCGGCAACGCCCGTCCCGTCATCGTTTTCGACGTCTTGTTCCGCCTGCTGCGCCATCTCTACGGCGCCGATCACGTCACCTATGTGCGCAACATCACCGACGTTGACGACAAGATCAACGCGCGCGCCGCGGAGGAATACCCGGATCTGCCGCTGAACGAGGCGATCCGCCGGGTGACGGAGACGACCGACAGGCAGTTTCACGAGGATGTGGCCGCGCTCGGCTGCCTGCCGCCCACGATCGAGCCGCGCGCGACCGAGCATATCGAGGAAATGAAGGCGCTGATCGAGCGTCTCGTCGCCTCCGGCCACGCCTACGTGGCCGAGGACCACGTCCTGTTTCGCGTCTCCTCCATGCCCGATTACGGCCAGCTCTCAAAACGCTCCCTGGACGAGCTGATCGCGGGTGCCCGCGTCGAGGTGGCGCCCTACAAGCGCGACGCCATGGATTTCGTGCTGTGGAAGCCGTCAAAGCCGGGCGAGCCGGCATGGCCTTCGCCATGCGGTATTGCCGCGCCCGGCCGGCCGGGCTGGCATATCGAGTGCTCGGCGATGGCGTGGAGATATCTGGGCGAGACGTTTGATATTCATGGCGGCGGCATCGATCTCGTCTTTCCGCACCACGAAAATGAGATCGCGCAAACCCGCTGCGCGTTCCACTCCCCGCTGATGGCGAATTTCTGGATGCACAACGGCTTCCTGCAGGTCGAAGGCAGGAAGATGGCAAAGTCGGAAGGTAATTTCATCACCATGCGGGAGCTGTTGGCGGACTGGCCGGGTGAGGTGCTGCGCCTCAATATGCTGCGGACACACTATCGCCAACCGATCGACTGGACGATAAGAGGTTTAGAAGAGAGTTCGAGAACGCTGGACGAATGGTATGCCCTATCCGCCACTACGAACGCGAAGGGAATTTTTGGCGGAGAGCATCGCGATCGCCAGTCGCCGTTTCTCGATGCTCTGTGTGATGATCTGAATACTCCAAAGGCAATCACGGAGCTTCATCAGCTTCGTAACGCAGCCGTGCATTGTGATGGCTTGCCTGCGCTTATTGCATTTGTCGGCGCGTTAAAGTTTCTCGGATTTTTGACCGAAACGTTCTCCAACTGGGATGCGCGCAAACACTCGATCCGTGGCATCGATGCTTCAAAGAACGAGAGGCTCATCGATGAGCGCAACGTCGCCCGAAAGGCAAAGAACTTCAAAGAGGCCGACCGCATCCGCGACGAGCTCAATGCGATAGGCATCGAGCTCGAGGACCACAAGGACGGCACAACTACTTGGAAGGTGGCGCCATCGTGATGGCGCAGGCAAAATCGAAGCTGGCGCTGCGGCCGTTCCTGCCGGCGGACGCGCCGCTGCTCGCGGAAATCTTTCGCGCCAGCGTCGCCGAGCTCACCGGCGACGACTAC
>WNGA01017902.1_pt1 | contig 15622 bp, 14 predicted proteins | sample 5400061 | NCBI WGS metagenome assembly WNGA01 (sample SAMN13153366, study PRJNA577476) | soil metagenome | isolation source: 100 cm soil or saprolite under grassland replicate 2 | place: USA:California | collected 2016-06-15
GCCATGCGCATGCCCGATGAGATGGTGCGCATGATGGGCGGGCGCATGGGCCAAAACCTCGCGGCGGATCTCGCGGGCAAGTGTCTCGAGATGACCGTCGTAGGATGGGAACAGGTGACCGTGCCGGCGGGATCATTCCGCGCGTTGCACGTCCGGAGTGCCAACGACCAGAATGAAGGCTGGGTCGTGCCCGATCTCTATTTCGGGATGGTGCGAGCGAAGCTGAAGGATGGCTCGACGATGGATCTGACGGGGCGCGGCACGGACGCAAAGTCCTCCATCACGGAGACGCCGCGCTCGATGCCTTCTCCCCACTGAGCCGCGCCAGCGCGGCACGCGCCTCCGCCACATAGGGCTGCAGCTCGGGATCCGGATTGCGCCACGCGCGGACCACGAAACCGTAGCCGGCAATGGCCAGGTCGCGGTTTCCCAGGTGCTCGTTTACGCGCCCGCGTTCCAATGCTCGCAGTACTTCGACCGGCAAGATGAAGCCCGACAATCCCAGCTGCGGACGTTCCAGGCGTGCCGCCGCCTGGGCGTACCGCCCGCGCGCGGCGAGGAGCTGAATGTGGACGAGATCATCGATTGAGCATGCGCCGAAGCACGACGTGTCGGGCCGCGAGTCGAAGAGCGCGAGCGCCCGTGTCGTATCGCCTCGGGCGAGTGCCGCATACGCGTGTGCCGCGACGGCGACATACGACAACATATCCCGCGTGATAGGCGGCGCGCGGGGCGGCGGATTCTGCCTGACGGAGTCCACATAGCGAATCGTGCGATCCAGCGTCGCCGTGTCACGTGCTGCGGCGAGTAATGGAGCCGCAAAGAGCGTCCCCCCGTCAACCCTTCCGATCCACGAGCGTCCCACCTTCGCGGCACTATCAGGCGACACGGCACCGGCGAGCATGAACTGCGACAGCAGCACCGGAAGCGTCGGGAGCGAGTACGCCTCGTGCATATGGCCACGGCTGGCGAGGGCGACGGGGAACGCGAACACACCGAGATTGCTGGGTTTGCCCTGCGCTTTTTCCTTTTCTGCCTCTGCCCGCATGAGGGTAACCAGCGTCTCCGCTGAGTCGGTCCAGCGGCTGAGCGCGATTCCCACCGTCAGCACCAGATGCGGATCTGCGCTGTCGGCCAGGTAGCGCAGTGCGCCCGCGCGCGTTGCCGGGTCGAGCAAACGGACCACGAGATCCGTGCTCTGTGCGTACGAGCCAATCGCTCCAGCCGTCAGAAACGCCTGGGCGTAGCGTCGGGCGGACTGAGTCCCACCGAACTCGAGGCTCAGGGGGATCGCGTGCACGTACGATGGCGTAAAGGCAGAGTCGAGCTGGATGGCGCGATCGAACGCGTCGAGGCTGGCGCGTGGCTGTAAACCGGCATACACGCCGGCGTGATAACGCGCGTCGCCCAACATGTACCACAGCTCGGGGTCGTTGGGGTAGCGCCGTACCGCTTCATCGAGCGTACCGACCAGTCGCCGGCCCATTGCCCATATCCGGTTCCCCAGCTGGACGGGTCCGCCGTAGACGACCGCGGCCAGCGACTCCGATTGGACGATGAGGCTTTCACGCGGAGCGAGGCCGTGGTTCAGCGCCCCGGCTTGCAGCTTATACGTGCGTGAGAGTGAGTCTGCCGCCGAATGCTGCCAACCGGCGGCCATGCCGGCGTGGCTCCAGGCGAGCGTGAAGCCGCTGTCGAGACCGATCGCCCGCTGGTGGTAGACCAGCGCGGAGTCCCATTCGGAGCGGCGCAGAAACTGTTCACCCTGCAGGAACGCCTTCAGCGCCGGCAGGGACTGCGAGCCGAGCGACGCGCTGCGCACCAGGGCGATCGCCCGCGTCCGGCCCAGCTCGCGCAGCACGCGCACCGTCAGGGAATCGGCGAGCCGGTCGACACGGTCGGCGCGCTCGCGCAGCTCGATCTCGGTGAGAACGGTGGGGCCGGGGACGTCGAGCACGGTGGCGGTGAGCCGGACCGAGTCACCGGCCGCGATCAGGCCGCCGAACAACACTGTCCGGGCGCCCAGCTGCCGTCCCAGCGCCTGCGCGGAGCCCGCGTCCGCCCGCCCGCTCCAACGCCGCACCACGAGCGTGGGCGACACGGTGCGCAGTGGCCCTGCGCCGTCGAGGCTGCGTGACAGCACGTCGACCAGGCCCTCGCGCCACAACGCGAGCTCCGGCCCGCCCAACACGTCGAACGGCGCGATGGCGATGCGATTCGCATCCAGCGCGGTCGCGGTGCGGGGCCGGAGCGCGATCCACCCGGCGCCGAGCAGGATCACGATCATGGCCGCGACGGCGAGGATCCGATTCCGCGGCCGGCGCAGCACGTGACGGAACGTCGCGATCGGTGAGGTGACGGCCACGGACCCGCTCGGCGTCGCCATGCTCTCGAGTGTCTGCAGCAGCTCCTCGGCGGTTTGCGGGCGGTCCGCCGGATTCTTCTGGAGGCACGCCATCACCAGGTTCGCGAGCGCCGGCGGCAGCGTCGGTCGGCGATCGGTAATGGGCACGACCGGCTCCGTGACGTGCGCGGCCAGCATCTGGTGCGGCGCCAGTCCTGCAAACGGTGATCGTCCCGTCAGCGTCTCGTAGGCCATCGCGCCGAATGCGTAGATGTCGGCGCGGTGATCGATGTTCGGATCGCCGGCCGCCTGCTCGGGCGCCATGTAGGCCGGCGTGCCGAGCGCCACGCCGACCGACGTGAGCCCGCTTTCGGGCTTCGCCTGGCTGACGGCTTTCGCGACCCCGAAATCGGCCACGACGGCGTGATGGCCCGAGAGGAGCACGTTGTCCGGCTTGATGTCGCGGTGCACGACGCCACGTGCGTGCGCGTACGCGAGCGCATCCGCCACGTCCGTCAGGATGCGCACGGCATCGCGCACCGGCAGCTCGCCCTCGCGGCTTAGACGGGTGCGCAGTGCCTCGCCTTCGACGAACGGCATCGAGTAATAGAGGAGGTCCTCGTGCCCGCCGGCGGCGAGCAGCGGCACGATGTGCGGATGCTGGAGCGATGCGGAGAGCTGGATTTCGCGGTTGAAGCGGTCGACGCTGATCGCCGCCGCCAGGTCGGGTGGCAGGACCTTGATCACGACGCGCCGCGCGAGCCGCGTCTCTTCGGCAACGAACACGCGGCTCATCCCGCCGCCGCCGAGTTCTTTTTCGACGCGATAGGCAGTCCCGAGCGCCGCCTGCAACCGTTCCGAGAATTCAGCCATGGCCGCCTAAGATAACGTGCGCGTTGACGTGCTGCGGGGGTCTGTCTACTTTGACGCCGTGCCGTTAGTTCTGGTTGCAGTCCTGCTCTTCCTCACCGCCTGCAGCGGACCCTTTCCGCAATCGGTGTTCGCTCCCAAGTCCGATTTCAGCACCGAAGTCGACGGCCTCTTCAAAAACATCTTTTGGTGGGCCGTCGTCGTTTTCATCATTGTCGAGACCATCCTGCTGGTCGCGATCGCGCGCTATCGCGCGCGCCCCGGTGCCGCGACGCCCAAACCGGTCCACGGTCATACCGCCCTCGAGATCGGATGGACGCTCGCACCCGCGCTGATTCTCGTGTTCATCGCCGTCCCGACCATGCGCACGATTTTCGCGACCGCGGGGCACGCGCCGGAAGGCGCGCTGCGTGTCGAGGTCATCGGGCATCAGTGGTGGTGGGAGTATCGCTATCCGGCGTTGAACATCGGCACGGCCAACGAGCTGCACATCCCTGCCGGTACGGCAATCCAGCTCGACATGACATCGGCCGATGTGATCCACAGCTTCTGGGTCCCGCGTCTGGGCGGCAAGCGGGATCTGACCCAGGGGCGCACGAATCGTATCGCCTTCCGCACCGATTCGGTCGGCGAGTACTGGGGCCAGTGCGCGGAGTTCTGCGGCACGTCCCACGCCAACATGCGCCTGCGCGTGATCGTGCAGCCGGATTCCGTCTTCGAGCGCTGGGTGGACCAGCAGCGCGCCGCGCCCGCCGCGCCCGCGCAGGGGTCGCCGGCCGAGCACGGGCAGCAGGTGTTCCGGCGCAGCGCGTGCATCGGGTGTCACACCATCACCGGCGTGTCGGCCGGAATGGTCGGCCCCAACTTGAATCACGTCGGCGGCCGCGGGACGATCGCCGGCGCGCTGTTCCCGAATACCGCCGAGTCGCTGCACCGCTGGATCATGAACGCGCCGTCGCTGAAGCCGGGCGCGCTGATGCCGCCGCAGAACCTCTCCGGCCCCGATCTCGACGCCGTGATCGCCTATCTCCAGAGCTTGAAATGAAGAGCTGGCTCACGACCACCGATCACAAGCGCATCGGGCTGCTGTATTTCTGGACGGCGTTCGGCTTTTTCCTGATCGGCGGGCTGGAGGCGCTGCTGATTCGCTGGCAACTGGCGCGTCCTGAGGGCATGGGGATCAGCGCCGAGACCTACAATCAGCTCTTTACGATGCACGGCACGACGATGGTGTTTCTCGCGCTGATGCCGCTGTCGGCCGCGTTCTTCAACTTCATCGTTCCGCTGCAGATCGGCGCGCGCGACGTCGCGTTCCCGCGGCTGAACGCGTTCAGCTACTGGGTCTTTCTGCTCGGCGGGTTGTTCCTGAACGCGAGCTTTGTGGCGGGACCACTGTTCGGCGCCGACCGCCTGTCGGTGGCGCCCGATGCCGGATGGTTCGGCTACGCGAACCTGACGTCGCGGCAGTTCTCGCAGGGCCCCAACGTCGACTTCTGGCTGCTCGGCCTGCAGATCCTCGGCATCGCGTCGCTTGCCGCCGGCTTCAACTTCATCGTGACGATTCTCAACATGCGCGCCCCCGGCATGCGGATGCTGCGCCTGCCGGTGTTCACCTGGATGACGCTCGTCACGCAGTTCCTCGTCATCACCGCGTTCCCGGTCATCACCGTCGCGCTCGTGCTGCTGATGTTCGACCGCTTCTTCGGGACGCACTTCTTCGTGCCCTCGGGCGGCGGCGATCCGATTCTGTGGCAGCACCTGTTCTGGATGTTCGGCCATCCCGAGGTCTACATCCTGATTCTACCCGCGATGGGCATCGTATCGGAGGTATTGCCGACGTTCTCCAGGAAGCCGCTGTTCGGCTACACCGTGGTCGTGTATTCCGGCGTGCTGATCGCCTTTCTGGGATGGAGCGTCTGGAGCCACCACATGTTCTCCGCGGGGCTCGGGCCGATCGCCGACTCCGTGTTTGCCGGCACGACCATGCTGATCGCGATTCCCACCGGCGTCAAGATCTTCAACTGGATCGGGACGCTGTGGGGCGGGCAGATCCGGTTTACGACGGCGATGCTGTTCGCGATCGCATTCATCGCGATGTTCATTATCGGCGGGCTCGTCGGCGTGACGCACGCGTCGCCGCCCACCGATCTGCAGCAGACCGATACGTACTACATCGTCGCGCACATTCACTATGTGCTGTTCGGCGGGACCATTCTCGGTCTGTTCGCGGGGATGTACTACTGGTGGCCCAAGATGACCGGGCGCCTGCTCTCCGAGACGCTCGGCAAGTGGCATTTCTGGTTGACGCTGATCGGCATGAACCTCGCGTTCTTCCCGATGCACTTCTCCGGGTTGCTGGGCATGCCGCGGCGCATTTACACCTATTCTGCGGACCTCGGCGTCGCCGGATTCAACCTGGCTTCGACGATCGGCGCCTTCCTCATCGGTGTGGCCACGCTCGTGTTCCTCGTGAATCTGCTGCGGACCTACCGGCGGCCGGCCGCCGCGCCCAACGATCCGTGGGGCGGGGCGACGCTCGAATGGGCGATCGCGTCGCCGCCGCCGGTCTACAACTTCACCGTCATCCCCTCGGTCGAGAGCCGCATGCCGCTGTGGCGAACGGAGCGCCACGCGCCGATGGCGCCGCTGCCGGAGCGGCCACCGGCGCCCATCCACGTGCCGGGCGGCTCGTGGTGGCCGATGATCACGGCGTTAGGCCTGCCGGTGATGGCGATCGGAGCGCTGTCGCATCTGCTCCCCGTCGTCATCGCCGGCGCGCTCGTCGTGGTGGTGGGGATCTACCGCTGGGCTTACGAGCCCTTCGAGATGTAAATGGCACACGCGCACGAGGCTCACCGCACCAGCATGGGGCTCGACAGCCGCAAGATGGCGTTCTGGGCGTTCATCGGCTCGGAATGCCTGCTCTTCGGCTCGCTCATCTCGACGTATCTCGTCTATAAAGGAAGAAGCCTCGTCGGGCCGTACCCGCACGAGATCCTGAACATCCCGTTCACCTCGTTCAGCACCTTCGACCTGCTGATGTCGAGCCTCGCGATGGTCCTCGCCCTGGCGGCGGTGCAGCGCGGCGACATGAAGCAGGGGAAGCTGTGGCTGCTCGTGACGGCGCTGCTGGGCCTCGTGTTCCTGGGTGGGCAGTTCTGGGAGTTCAGCCACTTCGTGCACGAGGGACTCGGGCTCACGACGAATCTGTTCGGCTCGACGTTCTACGTGCTCACCGGGACACACGGGGCGCACGTCACGGTCGGCGTGATCTGGCTGCTGACGCTGTGGATCCAGGCGCTGCGGGGGAAGCTGGGCCCCGCGAACGCGCTCACGGTCGAGATCACCGGTCTGTATTGGCACTTCGTGGACGTCGTGTGGATCGTGATCTTCACGGTCGTCTACCTGATTCAATGACGCGACAGGGAAGGGCTGGATGAGCGAGCAAGTACACGCGACAACGGGCACCTATTTACGGGTCGCCGCGATTCTCGTGATGATCACGCTGATCGAGGTCGGCGTGTTCTACGTGCCGGCGTTTCAGGGCGTCCTCGTCCCGGTGCTGCTGGTGCTGTCGGCGGTGAAGTTCGCGCTGGTCGTGATGTTTTACATGCATCTCAAATTCGATAACCGCTTCTTTGCGTTCCTGTTCGGCGGGCCGTTGCTGTTGGGGGTGGCCGTCGTGGTCAGTTTGCTTTTCATCTTCTACGGAACGCTGCGTCTGCGGACAGGGATGTGAAACCGTGGAATACGTGGGATCTCCATCCCAGCGTCGTGATCGGGCTCGTCCTGTTGGGCGGGCTTTATGTCTATCTAGGCGGTCTTAGGTCGCCACGACGCCACGTTGTAAGCTTTGCCGGAGCACTCGCCGTTCTGTTTGTGGCCTTGAACGGGCCGCTGCACAATCTGTCCGACACCTACCTGTTCAGCGCGCACATGGCGCAGCATCTCGTGCTGACGCTCGTCTTTCCGCCGCTGTTGCTGTACGGCTGTCCCGCCGGCGTGGTGCGGCCGCTGCTGCGGCCGAAATGGGTCATGGCAGTGGGACGCGTGGTGACGCGGCCGCTGGCCGCGGCGGTCCTGTTCACGGCGCCGATCGTGATCTGGCACGTGCCGGTGTTGTATGAGGCCGCGCTGCGTCATCACAACCTCCATATCCTCCAGCACCTCGTTTTCCTCACCACCGCGGTCATCATGTGGTGGCCGGTGCTCTCCCCCGTTCCCGAGCTGCCACGCATTCCGCACCTGCTCCAGCTGTTGTACCTGTTCCTGCTCGGCATTCCGATGTCGGTGACGGGCGCGTTGATCTCGCTATCGGATTCAGTGCTCTATCCGTTCTACGCCGCCGCGCCGCGCGTTTGGGGCTTGTCGCCGCTCGAGGATCAACAGATTGGCGGCTTGTTGATGTGGGTCCTGGGGGGACTGATGCTGTGGATCGTGATGAGCGTCGTGTGGTTCCGCTATGCCGTGTGGGATCAGAGAGCAGATGCTGAAACGAGAGTTCCGGAAGAAGCCTACGGGACGAATGATCAATGATCATTCGCCGTTCACCTCTCATTCCCCATCTTCGGTCTCGCCTAGGGGGTGACGGCGCAGCTCTTCGCCGATCCTCGGGTGCTCGCGCCACAGGTAATAGCCCATGCCGAGCGCGGCCAATCCGTTGCCGATCGCGACACTCCACCACGCCAGGTAGCCGAGCAGCGGTTTGGCGAGCAGGGCGACGAGAATGTAGAAGCCGACCTCAAAGAAACAGAATCCAACGATGACGAGAAATAGTGTCGAGGGCGCGAACTCGACCTCGGCCGCCAGCGCCGCCGCGACGCATCCGACCACGACGAACGCGCTGACGTGAATCATCGTGTACCCGAAGATGCGGGCGGGCTCGATGACGACCGCGGAGGGATCGTGCGCGCCCCAGAAGACCGCGCTGCCGAGCATGGCCGGCGTGAACAGCGGCTGGCCGTTGATCGTGTCGACGACCAGGAACCAGGCGGCGACGGTCGCGGCGCCGATGCAGCCGGCGATGAAGCCTTCGCGGAGGATGCGATTCAAGTCCATGGCGGCCCAATATATCGTCGGGCCGAGTGCGTGCTAGATTAGGCCCCATGATCGTGACGCGACGTCCGCTGTTCTATGGTTTCTGCCTACTCGTCGGCGTCCTGCTGTTCGGTGTCGCCGGTCTCCTGCATCCTTTGCTCTCCGGGGATGGTGCCGCGCAGCTCAGTACCATCGCGCGCACGAACGGCTGGCGTGCGATTCACTGGTCGCTGCTGTTTGGTCTGGCATTCATGTACACGGGGGTGGTTGGCGTCGCGCTGCGCCACAACGACACGCCGGGCTCGACACCGGGGCGCGCGGGCGTGCGGCTCGGCGCATTCGCCTTTTCGGTCTGGTCGCTCACCGGCACGCACGCCGTCTTCGTCTACGACATGCTCCACCCGATGGGACTGGCGGCCGAGCGGCTCGCGACGTTTCTGCTGGGGCTCGTGGCCTACATGCTCGGTTGGGCGATACGGAACGGCGAGGTGTGGCCGAAATGGCTCGCGTGGATGGCATGGGTGGTCGCGGTAGTCTGCGGCGTCGTTGGGTTGGTCTTCAGTGAGTTCCTCCCCTACCTCTACTTTGCGCAGGCCGCGTTTGTGGTCTGGCTGGCCGTCACCGCGCTGGTCATGCTGGTGGAGCGACGTCCCATCCCCTGACTGCCGGCTCGCCGAAAACAAATCGGGGGCCGGTGTGCGCGGCCCCCGATCCGTTTCAACGTTCGTAGGGGCGCAGCATGCTGCGCCCCTACCCCCTACGGTACGCGCATCCGCACGACATCTCCGAGCCAGCCGGCGGGCGTCCGCCGCAACACGGAGAGTGTGGCGATGTCGCCTTTGCGGATCGCGCCAACCGCCTGACGGAACTCGGAGACCGTCCGCGTCGGCTGTCCGTTGACCTTCAGGATGATGTCCGGGTACCCGGATGACGCATCCGCCAGCTTGTGATACGCCGGACCGTCGGGGGACACCTGCGCGACGACGAGCGCGCCGCCAGAGCGCAGCACGGGACGGAGGTCCGGGTCGCGAACGTCCTCCTGCGAGAGCGGTTGGACCGAGATCCCGAGTGGACCGGACGCGGGAGTCACGTCGCCCGGCTGATCGGAAGCATCGTTGCTCGCCACATCCGCGTCGGACGGCGGTGAAGCGAGCCGCACGGGAACCGTCTGTTGCTGGCCCCTGCTGCGCACGAACGTTACCCGGACGATCTCGCCCGGTTTCTTGAATCCCACGCGTTGCTGGAGCTGCGGGACCGACACGACGGACTGTCCATCCACCGCGACGATCACGTCGCCCTGCTCGATCCCCGCCCGTCGTGCCGGGGAGTCTTCACTGGTATAGTCGCGGACGACGACGCCCTTGATCGCCGGCAACCCCACCGCCTGCGCGTCTTCCTGCTCCGCGTCCTTGATCATGATCCCCATGACCGCCCGATCGACGTGGCCGGTCGAGATCAGCTGCGTCATCACGGTGCGGGCCAGGTTGATCGGGATTGCAAACCCGTACCCGGAATAGTATCCGGTCTCACTGGCGATGGCCGCATTGATGCCGATGACCTCGCCACGGACGTTGACCAGCGGGCCTCCCGAGTTACCGGGATTGATGGCCGCATCGGTCTGAATGAAATCCTGGATGGCATAGCGGCTCTGGTTCAGCCCCGCGAGCAAGCGTCCCTTGGCGCTCACGATCCCTGCCGTCACGGTGAACGTGAAGTCCGCGCCCAGGGGATTGCCGATCGCCAGCACGAAGTTACCGATGCTGGTCGAGTCGGCATCACCCATGCGCACGGTGGGCAAGCCGGTCGCTTGAATCTTGATGACGGCGACGTCAGTCGACGGATCGGTGCCGACCGTCTTGGCGCTGAACTCGCGATTGTCGTAGAGCCGGACCGTGACGCGGTCCGCGCCCTGGACGACGTGATTGTTCGTGAGGATGTAGCCGTCCTGCGAGACGATGAAGCCCGATCCTGAGCCCTGCTCGATCTGGGGACGACGCGGGATCTGGAAGAAATCCTCAAACCCCGGCGGCAAGCGCCGGTCGGTCGTCCGTTCGCGGCGCTCGGACTTGATGAACACCACCGCCGGCTTCACGTGCTCGGCGACCGATGCGAACGCCTCGCCCAGGTCCGCCGCAGCTTTGGCCTGCGGCAGCGGGCGACTCGTATCCTGAAGGACCGAGCGCACCGCCGCCTCGCCGCGCGTGGGTAACCGGAATGCCGAGGCGAATGCCAGGCCGAGCGCAAACGCCAGGGCCACCAATGTGCCGAATTTCAGCCAGTCCCGCGTCTTCACCGACATCCGTTCCCCCTTTACGACTTTTTCGTTTTATCGTCGTCCATGATTTCGTAATCGGCGTCCACGACCTTCTCATCCTTCTTCCCACCTTCGGCGCCGGGTTGACCATCGCCGCCCCCTCCCCCCGACGCCCCCTCGCCGCCCTGACCTCCGGCACCTGCCGTGCTCCGTGCAGCGTAGAGCGACGCGCCCGCCGCGGAGTAGGCCTGCTGCAGCTCTTCGAGTGCCTTGCTGATCTCGTCGGCGTTGCCGCTACGCAGGGCCGACTGCGCCGACTGAATGGCCGCATCGAGCCGGGACTTGAGGCCCGCCTCGAGCTTGTCGACCCACTCCTTGGACTCCTTGGTCACCTGGTACACCATGTTATCGAGCCGGTTACGCTGCTCGATTACGTCGCGCCGCTTCTTGTCCTCGGCGGCGTGCGCCTCGGCGTCCTTCACCATCTTGTCGATGTCTTTGTCCGCCAACCCGGAGGACGCTTCGATCCGGATCTTCTGCTCCTTGCCCGTCGCCTTGTCCTTGGCGGAGACGTGCAGGATGCCGTTGGCATCGATGTCGAACGTCACCTCGACCTGCGGAATGCCGCGCGGCGCGGGTGGAATTCCGGTGAGCTGGAATTTGCCGATGGTGCGGTTGTCCACGGCCATCTGCCGCTCGCCCTGGAGCACGTGGATCTCCACCGTCGTCTGATTGTCTTCCGCCGTCGAGAACACCTCCGACTTCTTGGTCGGGATGGTCGTGTTGCGCCCAATCAGCACGGTCGTGACGCCGCCCAGCGTCTCGATGCCGAGCGACAGCGGGGTGACGTCGAGCAGCAAGACGTCCTTGACCTCGCCGGCGAGCACGCCGCCCTGAATCGCCGCCCCGATGGCCACCACCTCGTCGGGGTTCACCCCCTTGTGCGGCTCCTTGCCGAAGAAGCTCTTCACTATCTCCTGGACCTTCGGCATCCGCGTTTGGCCACCGACCAGGATGACCTCGTTGATGTCACCCGGCTTGAGCCCGGCATCCGTCAGCGCCTTCTGCATGGGCGGAATCGTGCGCTTCACCAGATCGTCCACCAGCTGCTCGAGCTTCGCGCGGGTGAGCGCGAGGTTCAGATGCTTGGGGCCGGACTGATCCGCCGTGATGAACGGCAGATTGATTTCCGTCTGCATGACGGTCGACAGCTCCATCTTGGCCTTCTCGGCGGCTTCCTTGAGCCGCTGCAGCGCCATCGGATCCTTGGAGAGGTCGATCCCCTGATCGCGCTTGAATTCCCCGACCAGCCAATCCATGACCCGGGCATCGAAGTCGTCGCCGCCCAGGTGGGTGTCGCCGTTCGTGCTCTTGACCTCGAAGACACCCTCGGCGAGTTCCAGAATGGAAATGTCGTAGGTACCGCCGCCCAGGTCGTAGACCGCGACCTTCTCTTCTTTCTTCTTATCGAGTCCGTACGCCAGCGCGGAGGCGGTCGGCTCGTTGATGATCCGGACCACGTCGAGGCCGGCGATCTTGCCGGCGTCCTTGGTCGCCTGGCGCTGTGAATCGTTGAAATACGCGGGGACGGTGATGACCGCCTTTTCGACCTTGTGGCCGAGGTAGTCTTCCGCCGTCTGCCGCATCTTCTGGAGGATCATCGCCGAGATCTCCGGCGGGGCGTATTGCTTGCCGCTGACCTCCACGGCCGCGAGCCCGTTCTGGCCGCGGACGACCTTGTAGGGAACGCGCTTGATCTCTTCGCTCACTTCTTCGAAGCGCCGCCCCATGAAACGCTTGATCGAGAAGATCGTGTTCTGCGGGTTGGTCACCGCCTGCCGCTTCGCCACCTGCCCAACGAGCCGTTCGCCGTCCTTTGTGAAGGCGACCACGGAGGGCGTCGTTCGCCCGCCTTCCGCGTTGGGGATGACGACGGGATCGCCGCCTTCCATGACTGAGACAACGGAATTTGTCGTCCCGAGGTCAATGCCGATGATCTTCTCAGCCATTCTCAGCTCCTGATAGGGATTTGATGCCGACCTGATGCTCTCGGTCGCAGAAGGCAAGCATCGTGCCGAATTAAAATGCCAAAAAGGCAGGCGGTTAGGCGGTTCGGCGGTTCGACTCAGCATTCTAACCGCCGAACCGCCTAACCGTCTAGATTCTGACCCATGTTTCCCTTCCGGGACGAAAACCCCACTGAACGACCCGCTGTCATCACCGTCGCCATCATCATCGCCAATGTGCTCGCCTTCATTCTTGTACAGGGCGCGGCGGCGCAGGGGCCCCTCGCGCGCTCGGTCTGTGACCTCGGCCTAATCCCCGCGGAAATCCTGCAAAACGCCAAGCCGGGCAGCGGTGTGGCGCTCGGTCCGGGGATGTACTGCCTGGTCGACGCAGCGCCGCAGTATTGGACCGTGCTCACGTCGATGTTCATGCACGGCGGCTGGCTGCACCTGATCGGCAACATGGTGTTCCTGTGGGTGTTCGGGAACAACATCGAGGACGTGATGGGGCACGGGAAATTCCTGATGTTCTACCTGCTCTGTGGCATCGCGGCCGCCGCGACGCAGACCTTCGTCAGCCCCCATTCCGTGGTCCCGATGATCGGCGCGTCCGGAGCGATCAGCGGAGTTCTGGGCGCTTATCTCCTATTGTATCCCCGGGTGCGCGTCCACACCCTGATCATTCTGCCGATCTACATCACGACCGTGGCGCTGCCCGCCTGGGTGATGCTCGGGTACTGGATCGTGCTGCAGCTCTTGAGCGGTCTCGGCAGTCTCAGCGACATCGAGAAGGGCGGCGTTGCGTTCTTTGCGCACATCGGCGGGTTTATCGCGGGCATACTGCTGGTGCGGCTGTTCGCCTCGGAGGAGGTGCTGCGCCGCCGCCCGACGCAGCCCGAGGCGTATTACCGGTACCGGACCTATTGAGGATTCTGGAGTCAGGAGCCGGGATCTAGGAGTTCTGACTCCAGACTCCCAGATCCAGACTCCTATCCTTCCGCGTGATGTTTGATGGACTTTCCCTCGACCAGGAATACCACATCCTCAGCAATATTCGTGGCCAGATCCGCCACGCGCTCGAGATTGCGGCTCACGAGAAACAGCTCCATCGCGGTGCCGATGATGTGCGGGTCCTCCATCATGTGCGTCAGCAGGATCCGGAACATCGATGCGTGCAGCGCATCCACGCTGTCGTCGCGGCGGCAGATTGCGCGGCCCGCCTGGGCGTCACCGCGCACGAGCTCCGGCTCCGGCACGATCGGCCGGCTGGCGAGCAGGCGCTCGGCCGATTGCGCGATGTTGACGGCGTGATCCCCCACGCGCTCGAGGTCGTTCGAGATCTTCATCGCCGCGGTGAGGAAGCGCAGGTCGCGGGCCATCGGCTGCTGGGTGGCCAGCAGGCGGATGACCGTTTCCTCGACGTCGAGCTCGAGCTGGTCGATCTCACGATCTCCGGCGATCACGTCGCGCGCCTTGTCGCCGTCGCGCTGCAGCACGGCGTCGGCGGCGGCGGCGAGCGCGGCCTGCGCTTCGCCCGACATGTTGAGGAGCGCGACCTTGAGCGCGGAGAGCTCGTCGTGGAAATGCCTATGGCTCGTCGCTTGTGCGTTCATCCGAACCTTCCCGTGATATAAGCTTCTGTCCGTTCATCGGCAGGGCGAGTGAAGAGCTGCTGCGTCGTTCCGAACTCCAGCAGCTTGCCCACGTAAAAGAATCCCGTGTAATCCGACACGCGCGCCGCCTGCTGCATGTTATGCGTGACGATCACGATTGTGTACGTCCGCTTCAACTCGACCAGCAGCTCCTCGATGCGTTGGGTCGCGATCGGGTCGAGGGCGGAGCACGGCTCATCCATCAGCAGCACCTCCGGCTCGTTGGCGAGCGCGCGCGCGATGCAGAGCCGCTGCTGCTGCCCGCCGGAGAGCGCCGTGCCCGGCTCGCGCAGCCGGTCCTTCACCTCGTCCCACAACGCTGCCTGCCGCAGCGCGCGTTCCACACGGTCCGGCAGCTCGCGCGGGTGGGCCAGAGCGTTGAGGCGCGGCCCGTAGGCCACGTTGTCGTAAACCGGCTTGGGGAACGGATTGGGGCGCTGGAACACCATGCCGATCCGCTGCCGCAGCGCGACCACGTCGGTCCCGGGCGCGAAGATCGACCCGCCGTCGAGCAGGATATCGCCGCCGTGCCGCGCCCCGGGCGTGAGATCGTGCAGCCGGTTGATGGAGCGCAGAAACGTGGTCTTGCCGCACCCCGACGGGCCGATCAGTGCGGTGATCGCGTTGGGCGGAATGGCGCAGCTGACGTCATACAGGGCCTGCGTTGGCCCGTACCAGAAGCTGTACTCTCGGGACTCGACGACCGGCGGATGGGCGGATGGCCGGATCGCCGGATCGTTGTGTACGCCTCGATCCGCCGAACCGCCGATCCGCCGATCCGGCGCTGGGTGCCGGCGGGATCGAGCGACGCGGTCGGCTCGTCGAGCAGCAGGATCTCCGGCTGTGGCGCCACGGCGCGCGCGATGCAGAGGCGCTGCTGCTGGCCGCCCGACAACGCCAGCGCGCTCGTCCGAAGGCGGTCGCTCACCTCGTCCCACAGCGCCGCCTGTCGCAGCGCACGCTCGACGGCGTCGTCGATTTCGCCGCGGGGCCGCCCGCCGTTGACCTTGAGTCCCGCCGCGACGTTGTCGTAGATCGACATCGTGGGGAACGGCGTGGGACGCTGGAAGACCATCCCGATGCGGCGGCGCAGCTCGACCGGGTTTACGTCCGCCGCGTAGATGTTCACGTTGTCGAGCAGCACCTCGCCGCTGACCGTCGCGCCCGGCGTGAGCTCGTGCATCCGGTTGAGGCAGCGGAGCAGGGTGGACTTGCCGCAGCCCGAGGGCCCGATGATGGCGGTGACCGTATGCGCCGGAAACAGCAGCGACACGTCGCGCACGGCCCGCTGTTGTCCAAACAGCGCCGTGAGGTGCGCCGCCTCGAGCCGCAGCCGGGTGTTAGCGGACGCTACCATACCGCTGCCGGGTGACCCAGCGGGCCGCCAGTGAGATCACGAGGACGAGCCCCATCAGGACCAGCGCCGACGCCCAGGCCAGGCGATGCCACTCGTCGAACG
>WNGA01008702.1_pt1 | contig 15620 bp, 23 predicted proteins | sample 5400061 | NCBI WGS metagenome assembly WNGA01 (sample SAMN13153366, study PRJNA577476) | soil metagenome | isolation source: 100 cm soil or saprolite under grassland replicate 2 | place: USA:California | collected 2016-06-15
ATCTGCGCAGACGACGTATAGCTCGACGTGGTAGAGCGCGCCGGTGCAGGCCGCCGCGCGGAACGGCATCGCGCCGCCGGGCCGCTTCAGGGTCTTCGTGATGCCGTTCGAGTAGTAGCAGAGCCGCGCAATGGCCGCGCAGTCCAGCACGCTCGCATCCGCGGGAAGGTTGACCCGTCCCGCAATAGCATCCAGCGCTGGCGCACCGGACGGCACGAACTCTCGCGGCAAGGGTATCGGCTCCAGCGTGGTGTAGATCTTGAACGGCAGCGGCTGATTCGGCCAGTCGAGATAGTGCCGGCTCGATTGCACACTTTCGAGCGCGTGCTTGGTAGCATTGTGATAGGTCCAGGCAGCACGTGTGTCGGAATTACGCATCGTATTCCTCCCACACAATTGTTCTCCAGTGCGCTTTAGCTTTGGGCGTTGTCAAAGCCCCACGATCGGATCGAGCGCGATGCTGCCCGCGCCAGTGAAGAGCAGCGCCAGCGCTACGGCTGCCAGGATGAACTCAAATTCCCAGCCAATGCCCTGACCACCTGCGAACGGAGACTTACCCATGCCGATCCTCACCAAACGGATCGCAACGACCATGTCAATCACAAACCCCACGGCCAGAATGCGCGTGAGCAGGCCGAGGATGAGCAGCCCGGCACCGACCGTCTCCAGCAGTACGACGACCCAGCCGAAGAACATCGGCAGGGGCACGCCCAGCTGCTTCAAGAAACCGCCGAAGCCGGCTGGGCCCTTCATCGGGCCGTTGGGATTGAGCTTGGGCCAGCCGTGGGCGATCATGACGATCCCCAGCGCCAGGCGCAGAATCACCAGGCCCCAAGCGCTGAACGGTGCGAAGATGGTTTCCAACATGGTGTCCTCCTCTTCGGTTCGAGCCAATTCGGTATATCCATCAGGCCACGCTCCCGTCGTGCGTCCGCAAATCGGTGCGGTCGGTCAGCACGACGCCGTTCTGCGATGGATCGTGCACCAGGAGCCCCTCGCGGGTCTGCTCCACAGGCAGCGCCACCGCCCGCACCCGGTCCGCCACCCGCTCCAGCTCGGTGTGGTTCGGCAGCACGACCGTAATGGATAAGATTGTCGGTCATCTCAACCCCTTACACCTGGCAAAGGACCTCCAGGGCTTCAGCCCATATTGTCAGGGACTCGCGCCATGATGGTACCACTGCAGAGCTGAAATGCCAGCCCAGGCACTCCAATTGATACCGTGCGCACATCTCAACCTCGCTGTCATTCCAGAATAGCACAGCGCACTCCCAGGCGCGAGACCCATATTGTACATCGCGCGGAACACTTATGTACCTTCCTCGACCAACTGGGCTTGACGCTCTCGCAACCACAGCGACGGCATATCCTCACGATCGCCGATGCGCTATTGGTCTGCGAGACGCGCAAGACGGTGGCCGACGCCCCCGATGTCTCGAATATGGCCGGCTGCTTGTGCATCAGTCCCTGGACTGCCCAGGATCTCCCCCAACCGCTCGGCGCCTTTCTGGGGCGCTGGGCCATCCAGCAGGCCGAACGGGCGGGTGTTCCACACGTCATCTACGTCAACCTCGACGCCTCGCTGGCCGCCAAACACAAGGACACCCGCCATCTCGAAGGCGTCGACTGGCACTACGATCCTGTCGAGAGTACCAAACGCAAGCCCCGCTCCAAACATGGATTGTGCTGCCTGGCCTGCACCGTCGCGGTTGGGACGATTCTGGTGACCTTCGACCTGCGGCTGTATCTCCGTGCGGCCACGGTGCGGCGGATCAACCGGCGGCGGTCCGCCGCCCGACGGATTCCGTCAGGGTCTCACGCCAGTCAGGTCTGGAGACACGTGAAATGAGCTTCATCCGATGCTGTATGGCATTCCAGTGCCCTGCGCGCGAATAGCGATCTCATTCCTGATGTCCACTGTGGTATGTGGCGCGAAACCCTGCTGGTACGCATCCTGGGATTGGCACGCAGATCAACGTGCAACACTCACAGGGCTACATCCACCAGGCGACTGGGCCGATTACCCAGACGTTCGGGACGCAACACAACGTCAACACCGCTGGCGGTGCCTACATCGAGCGCGCCGAAACCGTCACCATCCTCACAGCCAATGCGCGTACGACGACCCCACCCTTCACTGTGCCCTATCCTACCAATCCGCTGTTTGTTGGGCGGGGTGATGAGCTGGAACGCCTCTATGACCTCCTGCGGCCTGATGCGCCCGTGGCGCGCATCCCGGCCATCGCCGGCACGGGCGGGATCGGCAAGACCCACCTCGCTGTTGCGTTCGCCCACCAGTATCGGGATCGCTTTCTCGGCGGCGTGTTCTGGCTCACGATGACTGACGACGCCAGTGCGCGAACGCAGGTCGCGGACTACGCTGGCCCGCGCGGGCTGAACCTTCCCGGCTGGCAGATAATGAGCTATGACGACCGGATCGTGGCAGTGCGAGCTGCCTGGCAGCAGCATGACGTGCGGCTGCTGATCTTCGACAACCTGGAAGACCCGGCGCTACTGGTGTGGCGACCAACCAGCGGCGGCTGCCGGGTGCTCAGCACCAGCCGTCGGCTGACTGGCATCGGCACAGCGGCGTGGCAGTGCTGCCGCTCGATGTCCTCGCCCGTGATGACAGCCGCCGGCTGCTGCTGACGCCGCGCTACGGCGACCAGGCCATGCCGCCGGAGGAACGCGCAGCCGCCGACGCGATCTGTGCAGAATTGGCGACCTGCCGCTGGCGCTGACACTGGCGGGAGCGTACCTGGAAACGACGCCGAGCATGCCGTTGGACGCCTAGCTTGAGCGCCTACGGACGGCGAGCGTCGATCACTCCTCGCTGAACGCGCTGCTCGACGAAGGCTTGCCGACCGGCCATGCGCCGAGCATCCTGGCAACGTTCGGCTTGAGCTATCAGTGACTGGACACAGCCAACCCGACCGATGCGCTGGCGCTGCGACTGCTGCACCGCGCCGCGTGGTGTACGCCAGTCGCGATCCCGCGACGCCTGCTGCTGCGCGCTGCCGACCTCGACCCCGACGACGTGGACGCGCAGGCCGAGGCTGACGCCGCGCTGCGCCGGCTGGCGGCGGTTGGCTTGATCGAGCCGCTGTCGGACGGGGCACTGCGCCTGCACCATCTGCTGGCCGCCTATGCACGTGCGCGTGCCGCTGACTCGACTGGCGACTGCGCCTTTGTCGAGCAGGCGCTGGTTGCGGAATCAGCGGATTTACACGCTGGGGGAAGCCCACAAGTGTGGCAGCCTTGCCTGGACCACCTGCGTTTCGCGGTGACACGGGCCGAGCCACGTGACGATACGACGGCGACGCTGTTGACTGGCCTGGCCGTACTGCTGAAAACACAACGGGCGTATGCCGAGGCCCGCTCACTCCTCGAACGCGCCCTGGCGATCCGCGAGCGCGTGCTAGGGCCGGAGCACTCGGACACCGCCACTGGTCTGAACAATATAGCCGTGCTGTTGAATACGCAGGGAGCGTATCAGGGCTTCGCGCCACAAACCACAGTGGACATCAGAAATGAGATTGCTGTCCGCGACATGGCGCTGGAATGCCATGCAGCGCGGAACGAATCTCATTTCTGATGTCCCAAGCGCTGACTGGTGCGAGACCCTGACATGGTGGGTGCCTCCTGGGGCTTGTCACGCTGGCTGCTTAGGACAGTGCGGCGAGCAGATTTCGATATTCCGCCTCCGTAAAGGCGCGCAGGGTCTCGGTGCGCACGTTGCCTTGGGCGCCGGTGGCAAGCACGAGTTTCGCGATGGTTTCGTCGTCCGGCGCTTCGGCAACGATGACCATGTCATAGCGGCCCATCACCAGGTAGAACGCCGTGATCTCGGCGCCCATCGCCTGGGCCGCTTGTTTGGCGGCGTCGAGCCGAGCCGGACTCTCCTTCACCTGTCCAATCCCCTGCGGGGTCCAACTGGACAGCACGATATACGTGGCCATGACATCCCCTCCTTGTTCGATTGACTGAGCGCGCGCAGCGTCACCGACCGCACTAGGCGTCCAGTACGCCTACTGTGCCTTCATGGGGCTTTTCGTAGAAAAGGGGCAGGCAGCGGAGCAGTGCGGTGAAGAATACGTGATGGAAGGGAGCGAGGAGCGCGGAAGAACAGAGCCCCTGTGCCTTCATTATACCTCTGAGGTCAAGTGCCAGTTTGCTTCCGCATTGTGATGCCCTAAAATGACCATACGCGTCAGATTCACCGTTGTAAAGGCGCCGCAAGGGCGCGTTCCAGGACCAGAGCCGGCTCCAAAGTATGGTCTGGTGTGTTCGTGAGGCGACTTTCAGCCGCATTTGGGACCGAAAAGCAAAACTTTGATGCGCACCCCACGCGTGGGCACGGCAGATGGGTAGCAGCGGCCCCAATCGGGCGGTGCTACGTAAGCCCATCAGCGACCGATCCGTGGTCTGATTTCGCAAATATGTGCTATAATAGTGGGCGCAGAAAACCCCATCTGACACCGGCAAGCAGTGGACGGGCTTCTGTCCGCGCCGCCGGAGGAGCGCTCATCGGTACACGGCGGAGCGTGCGCGCAGCGCGCCCGGTGGCTCAGGGCACCGCGCAACGGGTGCGACTCCCGTCTCCGCCCAGGTTGCGACGTTCGGTCACACGCGGTAAATATGGTCTTCGGCCAGATGCCAGTCGGGATGCTGCGCGACATGCGCCCGCAAGCAATCAAGCTGTTGCTCAATCGTCTGGGTCTGCTACTGGCGGCTGGTCGAGACGCGGACATACAGGGCGATTTCCATGAGAGTCCTCCTGTGCAGGTGCTGATGGCACTGGCGAGTTGCCAGTGTCGCGTTCCATCGCCCATTGCAAGAGGAACTGGTACGCATAATCCCACCGTCGCTCACCGTCACTGCGGACAATCCCGCTGCGGGTCACTTGCCAGAGATGAGGCAGGGCCTTTTCATGTTTTAACTTCTAGGCCAATGAGCGCAAACGCACGAGTGACCGAGGCGCCATAATGCGCGAGGGCATCGGGTATCGAGCGCCAGTGGACACTCCGAAACAGTGTGAGCAGACCATTACGCAATGCGGCAAGCGCATGCGCGGTATTTCCCTGCGCCGCGTGCCCAGCATCTTCGCCAAACGTCACATCTCGCACGTAATGTGTCTGATTCTCAATCGTCCAATGGCCGCGCCACAACCGTTCGATGGTCGCTGCTCCGGCCTGCGCAGGCGTCATGCTCACCATCGCATACGTCACCTCACAGCTGCGTTTGCCAGTCTTGAGTACGATCCGTTCACACTCTCGTCGCACCACCTGTTGCACAGAGGGCCAATCGACATCCTCGATATGCGCGTTGCCACATCTCAAGCGGCGCGTTTCCAGACGACCATGCCCCTTTTCGGTGGTCGGTTCGACGGTCTGCCACACCTCGTGATCGGCTGGCTGCGCCGGCAGCGTAAACAGCATATCCAAATACTCATACAACGCGGCTTGATTCTTTTTGATGATCATCAAATAGTGGCCGTTCTGGGCACGTATCTGACGTGCGGTTGGGCGCAAGGTGTGCAGGGCATCAAGGGTCACAACTTTGCCGTGCAAGTCGCGACCTTCGAGCAACGCCGGGACAGCACTCCGCTCATCGCGCTTGAGTGCAACCTCGACCTGGCCAAGCACCCTCGCGTCGTCATGCTGCACCAGAGAGACCAAATGACACGGATGGCCAGAGCGCCCAACTCCGCGCACGGCTTTGCCATCGATCGCCACTCCCTGCAACGGAGCAGGTATGGGCGTAGGTGTGGGCGCAGGCGCGCTAGGCGGATGGAACGCGGCCAAGGCCTGTTCCAACGCGGCGACAGAGAGCCGTGCCAGCGCACGCCGGAGGGTGGCGCCGCTCGGCAGACGCGAGACGCTGGGCGGGAGCGCGGCGAACAGTTCGTCGCGATGCTCGCGTACCCAGCGGGCAATCGCCTGGGGAGTGCGCTGCGCACTGGCCAAGGCCATCGCGATCAGACTCAACAGAGTCAGAGAGCGATGCTGACGCCCCTTACGCTTGCGGTAATCTGGCACCTGTTTCAACACTTCCACTAATGTCGTATACTGAGCGCGATCCATCGGGCACTCCTTTCGAGAGCGTGTGAGAATGCTGTCTCAAGGATACCCGATGGGTCAATTGTTAAAACATGAAAGAACCCTGGAGATGAGGGGTCTTCATTGTATCCTCCTGCGTCTGGGATTACCATAACGCAGAAGGATATCCAATCAATTCGATCTGCTGCGGAGTCGCAAGGGGCGCCGCCACCACGACAGTTGCAGTTCGCCCTCGCGGGTACAGCAGAATTTGTCATTTGTGATCATACCACCCACGAGATGCGCAACGAGATGCGCGTGAGGGGCCTCACCGCTTAGTTTGTCCTCTCTTCTCCTAATGAGTAATGTTTCACCATTACTCATTAGGAGATGCATATGACTGTCTGCTCAACAGCTCCGGTCGAGATCCACACCAACCCACAAGATGTCCCTTCGATCCCACCCTGGTTCGCTGAACTGATCCTGTTAGCCCGCCATTTCACTCGGCGCGGCATCCTTGCGACCATTTCGGAGCATGTCCGCCTGGCCCGTGGTCGCGCTGGCCACTATGACGTCATCGACTTTGTCGCTGTCCTCCTCGGTTATGCGCTCAGTGGTGAGCCGACCCTCGAAGCATTCTTCGACCGCCTGCGCCCCTTCGCCGACCCATTCATGGCGCTCTTTGGGCGCGACCAGCTGCCCCACCGCTCCACCCTCAGCCGCTTCCTGGCCGACGTCGACGTGGCCTGCTTGGAGGCCTTGCGCCAGCAGTTCGACCATGACCTCGGCCAGCATGGCGTTGCCGGCGACCACCTCGGTGGGCTCTTTGACCATTCCGGCCACTGCCTGCTCGTTTTCGATATTGACGGTACACGCCAAGCGGCCCGTCAGCGTGCCCTCGTCACTGCGCTGGAGTTTCCTCACCCACGCCGTCGCCTGACCAGGGTGTGTGCGCCGGGCTATCTCGGACGCAAACGCGGTGAGGTCGTGCGCACCCGCACCACCGTGCTCCAAGCCCATACCCAGCAATGGCTGGGCACGTTCTCGGGCGCAGGCAACGGCGATTATGGTACTGAACTTGAGGCGGCATGCCGAGTGATTGTCGCCTATTTGCAGGCGAAAGGGCTGAACCCAGCGCAAGGGCTGCTTCGCCTTGACGCCTTGTATGGCACTGCCTCCCCGCTGGCACACATCCAGCACGCCGGGCTCGGCTTTCTCACACGCGGGCGGGACTACCAGTTGCTTGACCACCCGAAAGTGCGCTCCCGCTTGCAGCATCCGTGTGACGTGACGGTGCAGCATCCGGAAACGCAGGTGCGGCGCGAACTCTTCGACGTGGGCTATATCATGGATTGGCTGGAGCCCATGCCGGGCCTCGCACTCACGTGCCGCGTGATCGTCGCGCGGCAGACCGCTCCCGAGCGTGCCGAAGCAGTGACCACCGGGAAACTAATTGGTCCGTTTGTCTACGAACTCTTTCTGACCACGGCTCCCGCCCAGTGTTTGCGTGCCGACGAGATTGTCGAGCTGTATTACCAGCGCGGTGGCTTTGAACAGGTGCTCAGCGACGAAGATGCGGAGCAGGACCCGGATCGTTGGTGCTCCTGCACCCCACAGGGCCAGGAGTTCTGGCAGATCGTGAGCCAATCGGTCTCTCCCACGCGCTTGGAGTTGGGCATGGTCGCCCAGGAGTACCAGCCGCGCACGACGAGTTGGCAAGATGCCGTTTCAAACACGCAGGCAACACCGGTCGTGTCACCCTCCGAAGCGCCGACACTCGATCAAGGCGAGGGCGCCCCCGTGGTTGAGCAGTATGGACCGCTGGAGGTCGCGCGAAACTGGGGGCGCGCGAGCGGTCGGCTCACGGGACAAGCCTTCGAGGTGCTCTCGAAAGGGACGCTGCGTTGTCCAGCCGACAAGGTGCTGCGCCCCCAGGAACGCCGCAAACAGGCCGATGGGACTATCCGGATCGTGTATCGCGCGAAACAAGAGGATTGCCGCAACTGTGGCTTGGCTCGTGACTGCCTGGGCCGGCAGACCTCAGGCGAGCATCCGCGGCGGGTGAGTGCCGTGCGGAAACGGATAGCTCAGCCAGATGGGATAAAGGCCGCGCTTGTGCATGTGGAAGCGACACTGCTGGATCCGCCCAGCGAGGGGCACGACCTGGTCTGGTGTGATCTGCCGGGGTACCGGATCCGCCACGATTATGTGACGCGATTGCATCGGCAACGCGTGATGCTGATGGCGTTGCGAGTCGATGACCCTGCACCGGCGCTGCCGGCAGCGCCGCGACTATGGACCCGCGCCGAGCGGGCGCATCGCCGGTTGAGTTGGGCAGCACGTCTCGCCCGCAACCGGTGCGCAGTGGATCCACCCGGTTACAGATGCACAGTCTTCGGCGTTGCGTCAGTCCTGGCCACCTATCTGGGCCTCGCGTCAGACCCGCCTGGATGACAGCTCGTTGCGCCTCTCGTGGGTACCATTGAGCTGGTCTTCAAGCGCATCAAACAGCTGCTGCGGCTCGCGCCGTTGCGCTGCCAGAATCGGGCCGCGGTGGAGGCGACCGTGCGAGCGATCCTGATTGCCTGGGCGCTGCAGGAGCAGGTGGCCGGTGAGGTGCGGGCGCTGCTGCCCAGTGGAGCGCGTGATCCGCAGGCGCCGGCCAGTAGCTGGCTGCTGGCGGGACTGAGCGTGCAGACGCTGCGGCAGCAGGTGCGTGGCAACTGGACCTTGGCACGCATCCGCGCCTGTCGAGCGCAGTTGGGCCGGTTCTTGGTCACGAGTCCACGGAAACGGCGTCAGCTGGAGGCCGACCTGCGCCAATGGCTGGAAGACCGATTTCGCGGCCGGCAAGCGCTCCTGGAGGCAGCATGATCGGAGATCGATTGGTAAGGTACTCGATTACCGTTATGTTCGCGCCTATGGGGTGGTACCCTGGGCGGCATTCCAGCGCGCGGCATGTTCGGCCAGTGTCGCATCCGGATAGGCTTGCAGTTGTGCGCGCAGACTCGGCTCGTGGGTCGGCGTAATCGTCGCGGTCAGCCCGGGCGGGACGCGCGGGGTCAGATCGCCCGTATCGCGGCGCTTGGCGAGCCAGCGCTTGAGCGTCGCCAAGCTGACTTGGAACGTAGTCACGGCATCGGTACGCGCCATCCCGCGGTCGAGTGCGGCCAGTACCCGGTGTCGTAAATCAACCGAGTAAGCTTTCATGCCGACAAGCATACCACAGGCTCAATATCTTTGCTCACCGCTATAGACAAGGTTCTTGAGCGCTTTACAATGATTGCGTCACAGGTCGCAGGTCGCAAGCAGCAGCCTCCTGCGACATGCGACATGCGACATGCGACAAACTGTAAAGCCAGTTCGGGCAGAAAAGAACCTTGTCTTAGTGTATAATAGCGCCATAGCAAGAAGAGTGGCGAAGGAAGAAGTGGCCTAGCGGCGGTTCCCGCACATCCTCGGTCGCCCTATCCCATCAGTCCTTAATATACTCGGCGGTGTCCCGCGTATCCAGGGGCGCTTCAGGCGTGCACGCAACCTACAGGGTTACGTGTCCGACGGCTCAACTACATGCCATAGAAGGCGAAAGGGAGTCATGCTACACTTTATTCGGTACACCTGCAAAGCCGAGTTGCTGCCCGTCGTTGAAGGGGCACTCGCAGCAAACGGCTACACGATGGATCTCCCCGCGCAGCAGCATTTCAGTGGTGCCACGGCGCTGGTGATGCGGTGTGGGACAACCACTGTGCTCCTTGAGCACCCGGCCAACAGCGCGGTCGACGCGATTGAGGTCTGGGGCGATGGCCAGAGCGCTACAGCAACCTTATTCGAATCACTGCCCATCGAACTGCACAAGCAGCCGCCGCTCCGTTCTGCAACTCGCCCCCCTTAGCGAGTCGACGGGTGGGCGCAGGCGCAGTAGGCACACCATAGCGCCGAAGGGATGGAACACGATGCGCATCCAAACATACGCGAGCTGGGTACATCGGCACGCAGTCCCACCGGCTGCCGGAACAGCCGCGCAGCCGGTGGACGACCTTACCGGCCTCATCGACGACTTGATCGCGCAGGTAGCATACTACCCCTCGTTCGTGGTCGAGATTACACCCGATGCCCGCGGTCTCCTGATTGCGGGAGCACAGCGGGTGGTCCAGACGGAAGAACAGCCGGATGGGATGGTCTTTCTGCGAACACAAGGCGGCAAAGTGTGGGTCACTCATGCTGATTATCATCGGTTGTTGGCATGAGCATGGGGTACGGCACAGTTGAGCGCGCAGAGTCGCGATAACACAGTGGGCGCAGATGGCTTTGCAGACAGGTATCCTGTTTTTGGATACGCACATCGCACGCCGCGTCCTAATGCGGTCCGTTGCCAACCCTGGGTTGTAATGATACTGCTGGCAAACTCAGATTCGAGCGATTTTCGCCCCACCTGCGCGTTCTACCAGCGGCAATCGCCCCACTTTGAGGCTGTAGATCACGATGTGCCGTGAGCACTTCCCCACCGAAGGTAGTTTGCCAGCAGTATCTTGTAATAGTAGCATGTCTCCTACTCCCTACCAGTTCCTAGCCTCTCTGTCGCACAACAGGCAATCTATGAAACCCCCTGCGACCTCTCAGCCTACCGTTTACGTCTTAGTCGCCCCGAAGTGTGGCACGTTGCCGTACTCGGTCAACCACCGCCACCAGGTCTTGAGCGACGGATTGAAGAAATACTGTCGACGGGGAGCCAGTCAGTCTTCCCGACGAGGTGCTACAGTTCCTCATTAGAAGGCGCAACAAACAGACAAAGCTCGGTGAATAGGTAGAGGCACACCACTTCCCGCGACGCCGGCGCACACGAGAGTAGCCCCCTACCGGCAGCACATTCCAGCGTTAGTCTGTCGCCCTCCAAAACAACCTTATAACGTGTTATTTTACGTGCTGTCATCCGCCCCCAGTCAATATGCCCCTGGAGTGCTATACTAGGCACAAAGGAGGGCGTGACCAATGAGCAAAGCACAGAAGCGGTCGCCCCTGCCAGCGCCGGCACTGACAGAAAAAGACCTAGCCCACCTCAACTGGATCCGACGGAATAGCACGCATCTCGTGCGCAGCGCGCTTAAGCTCTATCGCGAGGGCGGACGCGGCGCCTTTATCGTCAGAGAAGAAGACGCGAAACCGTCCGGGACAGCCGCGCGCTACCTTACCGTTACTGGCGTGCAAACAACCGAAATCAGATGGCCGGATGTAACGACGGCAGAGCTGGTTCGTACGTACAATCCAGCACAGCAGTTCGTCATCGTCTTCCTGTACCGCAGCGGCGCAGCCAGTGCGTACACAATTCGCTTTGTCAAGATGGGGGATACATTCACGGTCGAAGCCGCCTAGCTCACCCCCCGTATCACGTATCAAGCGTGCCTCTGGTTGTTGCGAGGGGCGCCTATAATTCAAATAAACATTCGTCATGCCTCTGTTTGATTGGCAGCCCTGACCTCCGCCCCGCCCGTGTGGTTCACCCGCACTGGTCCCAAACGTACCCTTACACGCGGGTGGGGGCATCACCCGCACGCGGTGGCGGTCGCCATCCATTGCGCAGCGCCGCCCGCACGATTAAGTCAATGACGACCTGCGACCCCCGCTGCTGGCGCTTCGTTTCGAGAAACGCCAGCGCGGCCTCCACTTCCGCGACCCGGCTGGCCGGCATCGAGATCAGCAGATGCCCGCCCTTGCCTTTATCTGACCGGCGTGTGATCTTCACTGTTCCTCTTCAGATTAATGATGTATATACACCATAGTAGAGAATGTGCTTCATGGATTTGCAAACACGCTCAATGTATGCTATACTGTGTATATACACAGCAGCACATGTATCTGCTGTGACACGGAGAACGAAGACCATGATCAACTTCATTCTGTGGGTTCTCTTCGGTGCGCTGGTCGGCTGGCTGGCGAGTGTGGTCATGCGGACCAACGCGCAGCAGGGGATGCTCCTCAATATCGTCGTCGGCATCGTTGGGGCGTTCCTCGGCGGGTATCTGTTTAACCTCCTCGGGCTCGGCGGCTCGACCATCAACACGAGCGACTTCAGCCTCGGCGCCTTGTTCGTTTCGTTCATTGGGGCGGTGGTGCTGCTGGCGATCGTCAAGCTGATCCAGCGCGGAACTGTCCGTTCCCATTGACCGCGGCCGATCTGACTGGCGCATAGTGCTTCGACCCACTACAACGCCAATTCTTCCAGCGCATCAGGTCCGGTCGCTCAGGTGAACGCGGTGCACTGACACTCCATGGTCTCCACGTTGGGGACCAGGAGGGAAGGAATACAGCCATGACCCAGGTCCACACGAGCTTCGACGCCCTGTTGGCCACGGCCCACGATCTCGCAATCACGGTGGTTACGGGCCAATTCGGGCCGCCCATCGCCGGGCGCGTGTGGATCGGCAACCGCGCTCTCGACACCATTCTGTGTCCCGATCACGCCGAACGACGGGTGGCGATCCTGATTGCACCCGGTGGGCCGGGCGGGACCACTATCCACATCGGTCAGCGGACCCTTGACGCTGCGGATCTCGACCGGCTGACCCAGAACACCGCCGCAGCCGGCGGGAGCCTCACGCAGGGCCATCTGGCGGTGCTCACGCCCGAAATGTGGCTGGCGCGCCACGATAGCGCGCCGCACAACGCCAGCACTCCCACCACACTTGCGGCAGCCACGGCCGCCGGCTGGCCGGCCAGTTGCGGGAACAATCCGGTGTTATTCCTCGACGACATGCCGATTTACGCGCTGCTTGCACAGGCAAACGTCGGACGAACCGTCACACTGCTGGTTGGGACGGTCGCAGCGCCAGGGGAGCCACACGTCCAGCAGATCGGCGTCATGCCTCCCGAGCACGCGATGCATACCCAGCGCGCCCCCGTCACCACCACGCACCGACCGGACGATGGAGGGGCCATACCCGCCGCGGATGTCCTACGCGTCGTTCAGCACGATGCATGGGAGCAATCGCGCAGTACGCGTACAGCACAGCCAGCAGAACGTGAACCTGCCGTCGGGGATCGGATCATCATTCGGCAGGGGCGACGGTCGCTTCCCGCGCTCATGGATCGGATCGGGACCGTCGTCGAGATCTTCCGCACGCCGCGCGACAGCTGCCTGGTGCGCCTGGACGGCGACACAGATTTCCAGCGGGAATGGTTTTGCTATCACGATGAAGTCGCACTCTATCCCACAATTCCTGAGCGAAACGTGATGTACGCGCACTAGGCGTGATCACGGCAGCATAGGCCGGTGGCCGACACTGTGATCGCATGGGGATCATCCCCTAGCATTGCTACGAACAAGCATCGCCTATAGAAAGTGGACAGGGAGGCACAACAATGATGGTAATGGTAGCCAGCGCCGCCAAAACAAATGCCGGCCTTGCGGTTTCCATCTTTGGATGGATCGTGATCGCTTTTGCTATTCGTAATCCAGGGATACGGCTGGAAATGTTGGAGCTTGCGACTATAGTCACCGGATTCTGTCTATTAGTCGGTGGACTTTTAATGATGCTCCGGGTAGAGCGGTAGTCTGAATCGGGGTCTCAACAGCAACGGATACCGTTGGCAAATCCGCTCGAGTGGGGCTTTGAGGGTGACTTCCAGCGCTCTTGCCACGCAGCATAGGGCGCAGCTATGGTGAAATCGTTTCGGTCAGTTCGTATTCAAATCCCTAACATCCACATCGCCCGTGTGGATCGCCCGTACTAGTCCCAAACGTACACTTACACACGGCTGGGGGATTCACCTTCACGCGGTGGCGGTCGCCATCCATTGCGCAGCGCCGCCCGCACGATCAGATCAATGACGACCTGCGACCCGCGCTTCTGGCGCTTCTCCTCAAGAAAGGTCAGCGCTGCCTCGATCTCAGCGACCCGGCTGGCCGGCACCGAGATCAGCAGATGTCCGCTCTTCCCATTCTCTGACCGGCGTGTAACCTTCATTTTCTCCTCATAGAGTATCTGAGTATATACAGTATAGTATATCATATATCTCGTAAATTGCTATAACTTAACCTAGAGAAATTTGACGTGTATATACATTCGTGATATACTCTGTCTATACACAGGCGCACTCCTCCTCCACTTTCCCGGTTGGGTTGCACCGCGCGGCCCCGTGCCGAGGCGCTCGCCATCGCTGCCAACGCGCAGCGAGCAGCAGAAGACGCACGCACAAGGTGTGACTGGGTATGCTACAACCACTTGGCACGCTTTCCACGCCGGGCCAAGTCAGATCGAAGCCATCGTGGCACGCGAAAAGGAGACTATCCATGTCCACCGAACAGAACAAGACCTTCGTCCGCCGGTACTGGGAGGAGGTCTGGAACAAAGGCAACCTTGCGGTCGTGGATGAGCTGATCGCCAGCGATTTCGACGGGCATCCGCTGCCCGGCGAACCCGACTTTGGCCGCGGTCCCGCAGGGCAGAAACAACTCGTTGGGATGTATCGCACGGCCTTTCCCGATCTCCGAATGACCATCGAGGACATGACCGCCGAGGGCGATCGGGTCGCGGTGCGGTGGACCGCGCGCGGCACCCAGACCGGTGAAATGATGGATATCCCGGCGACGGGCAAGCCCACAACGGTGACCGGGATGTTTCTCAACCGTCTCGCCGCCGGCAAGATCCTAGAGGGCTGGGGGAACTTTGATGCGCTGGGGATGCTGCAGCAGCTCGGCGTGATCCCCACACCAGAGCCGGTGCGTGCCTAACGGTACTTCGTGGCGCATGCTGGGAAACTGCCATGCGCCACCCAACTGACCAGCGAGAAGAGGTTCATCATGCCGGCACAGGACAATGCGGCGTTGGCCGGGGAACTGTATGAGCGGTTTAATCGCGGCGTGCTCGACCAGGCGGCGGCCTTGGCGACCGATGATGTCGAGGTCGTCCTGATTCCCTTTGGGCAGACCTTCCATGGGTAATCGTTCACGGGGTGCGGATGGCTTTGTAATGGGATTCATGATCGAAACTCTTTACACTTTTCGAGCAAAAACGGTCCTTTTGGGGCAATATCGCGGAGCGGCCAAAAGTGATTTGGCTTCCCAATGGGATTCACGGTGGTCAATGAATGCGTATGGCGCGGGACCCACACGGGGCCGCTCCAGTCGCCGGCCGGCGAGATCCCGCCCACGGGCAAACCGGTGACAGGCGGGCGCTTCTGTGAAGTGTGGGAGATACAGGGAGGTCAGATCGCCAGGCTGCGGAACTATCAAGACGTCTCGACGTGGCTGCGCCAGCTCGGCTTAGTACCGTAAGCAACGAACCGCAGTGCTGGAGCAGGCCAGGGCCTCAGCCTGCGGCCAAGTAACCCGTATAGGGGTTCCACCTGTAATGGACCCCGGTGCGTACGAGCGGGGCCATACGCACGCAGCATCATTGTGCACACACAGCGCCGCATGTAATTGGTTCGACGACACGGAGGGACAACGACTATGGCAGCTGATTTTCGCATTCGGCCGCTGGCTGACCGTGTGGTGGTCAAGCCGGCGGATCGCGAGGCGCAGACCAAGGGCGGGATCTTCCTGCCCGACACGGCCAGCAAAGAGCGCCCGATGGAGGGCCTCGT
>WNGA01007663.1_pt1 | contig 15613 bp, 12 predicted proteins | sample 5400061 | NCBI WGS metagenome assembly WNGA01 (sample SAMN13153366, study PRJNA577476) | soil metagenome | isolation source: 100 cm soil or saprolite under grassland replicate 2 | place: USA:California | collected 2016-06-15
GCGACTTCACGTTTGTGCTCGACACCGTCGAAGGCTTTATCCGCCTCGCCGAAGCCGAAGGTATCGACGCAAAACCTGTACACATTGGCTCAGGCGTCGAGATTTCCATTAGTGACCTCGCGCAGCGCATCATCCGGCTCATCGGGCGCGACGTGCCGGTGCGATCGGATGACGCGCGCGTGCGGCCCGAACGGAGCGAGGTCGAACGGCTCGTCGCCGATACGTCGCGAGCGCAAGCCGAGATCGGGTGGCGGCCGCGAGTTTCGTTGGACGAAGGGCTCCGCCGCACAATCGACTGGGTGCGACAACAGCATCATCGGCTCCGGCCCGCGGCTTATGGCGTCTGACGTACGGCGCATTCCGTTGAGTGAGCCGGTTCTTCACGGCGACGAATGGAAGTTCGTGAAGGAGTGTCTCGACACCAATTGGGTCTCGTCGGCCGGGCCGTTTGTCACGAGATTCGAACAGGAGGTCGCCGCTCTTGCCGGCGCCCGCCACGCGGTTGCGGTCGCAAGCGGCACCGCGGCGCTGCACATCGCGCTTGTTGTCGCCGGGGTTGGTGCCGATGACGAGGTGCTGATGCCCGCCCTCACGTTCATTGCGCCAGCGAACGCCGTCCGATACACGGGCGCACGGCCGGTGTTCATCGACGTCGAGCCGGACTACTGGCAGATTGACCCGGAAAAAGTCGCGCGGTTCCTGGACCGCGAGTGCGTCGCGCGAAGCGGCGTTCTCCACAATCGCACGACGGGCCGCCGAATGCGCACCTTGCGCTCGGTGACATCGGCTGCTTCAGCTTCAACGGAAACAAGACGATTACCAGCGGCGGCGGCGGCATGATCGTGACGAACGATGCAGCAACGGCGGAGCGCGCGCGCTATCTCACCACGCAAGCCAGAGACGACGCCGTCGAGTACGTGCATCACGCGATTGGTTTCAACTACCGCCTCACGAACATCCAGGCGGCGCTCGGCGTGGCGCAACTGCAGTGGCTCGGGGATCACGTCGAGCGAAAGCGCCGGATCGCCGCGCGCTATCGCGACAGCTTTGGCGACATTCCCGGACTCGAGATGATGCGCGAAGCGCCGTGGGCGTTCAGCTCGTTCTGGCTCTCCACGATGCTCGTCGACTCCACGACGTATCCGATAGACAGCCGTGATCTACTCCGCCGGCTGCGCGATCGTGGAATCGAATCGCGGCCCCTGTGGCAGCCGCTTCACTGGAGTCGCGCGCACGCGGGAGCGCAGTCGTATCACTGCGATGTCGCCGAACGGCTGCATGGGACGGCGCTCAGTCTGCCTTCGTCACCGAATCTGTCGGAGGACGACCAGCGGCGTGTGATTGACGTGGTTGCGCAGTGTGCGAGCTGCAGTGATGTCGCTGGTTAGGAGACTCTGCAGCTACGCGCGCGGCCGTGTGCAGCAAGCAGGTTGGTGGGTGCAGGCAGCGCCGCGTTGCGCAACTGCGTACGCAGCGAATCTTCGCGGACGCGGCCGCTACCGGCAGCTCGACGTGTCGGAGCTCGTGGCGACGCGCACGTCGGACACCGTGTTCATCTTCGGAAGCGGCAGGTCGCTGCTGGATATCACTCACGAGCAATGGCAAGCCATCTCCAGCGCGAACACGATCAGCCTTCGCGAGTTTCCGCGGCAGAGTTTCGTTCGCGCTGACTACCACGTCACAGGCGAAGTCGATGATCTCGACGAGTACGCGCGGAGGCTTCGCGACAATCCGCTCTACGCGAACACCGTGTTCGTCGTGCAGGAGGGCTGGCGCGCGTGGATGGGGAATCGACTCATTGGCAACGGCCTCTTGCAGCCAGGCGCGCGGGTCTTCAGGTACCGCCGCGTGGCGCGCGGGCGCTACGCGCCGCCAAGCCGGCCGTTTTCACGGGGACTCGTACACGGTCACGGCACCATTGTCGGCGTCGTGAATTTCGCGTGGCTGATGGGATGGAAGACGATTGTGCTGGCCGGCGTGGACTTGTACGACAAGGGCTACTTCTGGCTCGGACCGGGCGAGACGCGGACGTATGAGAAACCCGGGGTGACCAGCCGCACTCGTTTCACAGGCGCCGACGGCATCGTGTCGATGCTCGGCCGCTGGCGGGAGCTTTTCACGGTCGACGGCGTTCAGCTCATGGTGCTCAATCCGCGCTCGTTGCTCGCCAATGTGTTGCCAGTCTACGAATTTCCAGCGGAAGGGTGGGGCGTCAGCGCCTCCGCCAATGGACGAAGGGCGGGTCTTTAGACCCGCCAGCCACCGAAGCCATGAAGCTCTGTATCCCGATCCGGTACAAACCCGAAGGCGGTTTGTATTCGTTCATCGCAAACCTCGTCGCGTACCTCGATCGTCACGGCGTCGAGTACACGCAGGCGCTCGACGATGGATACGACGCGCTGCTCGTGAATTCCTGGGTTGTTCCGTATGGCACAGTCGCGCGGCTCAAACGCGAACGTCCATCGCTCACGGTGACGCATCGAATAGACGGCGCCGCTCAGGATTACGGACGTGGTATCGACGCGGACCGCGAGCAGGCGCGCGTCAACATGCTTGCCGATACCACGATCTTTCAGAGTGAGTACTCGCGCTTCGCGACGCGGCAGAAGTACAAAGTGATTGCTCAGGATGGCGTTGTGATCTACAACGCGGTCGATTTGACGCGCTTCTCACCGGCCGGCGCGCGGTTTGACTTCGCCGCGTCCGCCGAGCGGCCGCGCATCGTCAACGTATCGTTCAGCACAAACCCTCGAAAAGGTACCTGGAAGATCGATGCGCTCGCCGCGTCGCATCCTGAGTTCGAATTCGTTCTCTGCGGTCGCTACCAAACTGCCGCAAAGCGGCCCAATATCGCCGCGCTCGGCCACCTCGATCCAGAGACTCTCGCCCGCGTGTTGCGCAGCTGCGATGTGTTCCTCGATCTGACGGAGAACGAAGCGTGTCCGAACGTGGTCCTCGAAGCGATGGCCAGCGGGCTTCCGATTCTTCACAACGGCAGCGGCGCTCTGCCCGAGCTCGTCGGAGACGCAGGGCTGCCGCTCGCGAGTGGCGAGTTCGCCGGATTGGTTCGACGGCTTGCGGCGGAGAAACGGATGTTTGGCGAGAAGGCTCGCCGCCGCGCGACAACGCTTTTCGACCCGGACACTATTTTCCCGCGGTACTTGGAGACCATCCGTGAGACGGTGCGCCATAGGGAGCCCGCTGCACGCCGCACGATTGCGCTTGCACGTCAGGGCTATCCGGTGATGCCGCGACCGCTGGCCACGGCTCGCTCGTGGGCAACGACTGTTTATCGCAGCGCGCCCGATCGCGTGCAGAACATCGTTGACACGATGCGGCCTGGCGCGACGCGCTCGCGTCCGGCTGCCGAGCGCGTTGTCGGGTGGGTGACTTACGATTCGGCGAACAAACGACGGTTCGAGAACCTCGACTCATTCACTCGCATGCGAGTGGGCAATGTCGCGTCATGGATGAACGCGCACGACTCTTCATGTCACCACGAGCTGTATGACTCGCGGCAACGATATGACGTCGTCGTGTTTCAAAAAATGATGGACCGGCGATGTCAGGACGAGGCCGCGCGTGTTCGAAGCTACGGCGGCAAGGTGATCTTCGACGCGAACGTGAACTACTACGAAAGGTGGGGAGACTATATCGTTCCCGGAACCGAGCCGACCGCCGATCAAACGCGCGATGCCATTGCGATGACCGGCTCCGCCGATTGGGTGGTTGCTGATTCGACGTACCTCGAACAGATCGTCCGTCGTTTCACGCCGCACGTGACGTGGATTCCAGACAACGTCGATATGCAGACGTACTCTGGGCTGCGGCAACATCGAGCGACAGGCCCTATTCGAATGGTCTGGAGCGGAATCGGCAAAAAAGCGGCGCATCTCCTGCTCATTCGCGACGTTCTCGCGGACGTACGTGACCTCGCGGAGCTTGTCCTGGTTGTCGATGACCCACCGCCATTTCTCGAGGAGCTCGAACGCGCGATTCGTTGTGAGCTGGTGCGATTCTCGCACCACGCATACGCGCGCACGCTTCGCACCTGCGACATCATCATCTCGCCGAAGCGTCTGGTGAACGCGTATGAAATGGCGCATACCGAATACAAGATCACGCTTGGCATGGCCATCGGTCTGCCCGCCGTCGCAAGCCCGCAGCAATCGTACGTCGAGGCCATCTCGTACGCGGGCGGAGGCATCATCGCCGACTCACTCGATGACTGGAGGCACGCCCTCGAACGGTTGATCAGCAGCCCGGAAACTCGGACCAGTATGGGCGCTGCCGCGAAACGGACGGTCGAGGACCGTTACTCGACACCGGTGGTTGCCGGGCAATATCTCGATCTCCTCACCCGGATCTTCGCTGAATCGAGTACAGAAACGAGCATCAACGAACCTTGGTCGAACCTGCGTGATGGAACGTACGTGAAGGAACCGTCGTGAAGGAACCGTCGGGAAGGAACCGTCGGGAAGCAACCTCGTCGAAGGCACCCATGATTGATGCCGCCACCTCGCTGATAGGTCGCGGCGTCACGGTCGCGGACACCTGCCGCATTGTCGCGTGCGACGTAATGCTCGGCGACGAGGTTGTCATCGAAGACGGCGTCACGATCAGCTGCGATCGATTGCAGGTAGGTGCGCGCACTCGCATTGGCGCAGGAACGCATGTGATTTGTCCTGATGTGCGACTCGGAGAAGCCTGCACGATCGGCCAGAGGCTGCACGCCGAGTTGAACGAGCGCTGGAGTCTCGGCCGCCTTGGCGAGATTGGCCACGATGTGCGGATCACCGGACTTTCGATGGACGCGGGCGACTATCTGTGGCTCACCGATTCGGTGATCGTCGGCGGCGGCGGCGCACGCGGTCCGCACGCCTCGCTGACCATTGGTGCGCGATCGGCCATCATGGATCGTTGTTTCATCAATCTGTCCGAGCCGGTGACGATCGGCAGCGATACGGCGCTCAGCAACGGGGTGACGATCCTCACGCACAGCCTCTGGCAGCCGGCGCTCTTCGGAGGCACGACGATCTTTGCCGCGACACACATCGGCAGCCGCAACATCCTGTACGTCAACGCGATCATCGCTCCGGGTGTGACTACCGGCGATGACGTGACAGTTGCCGCCGGCGCCCTTGTGCTGCAGGACGTTCCAGATGGTGCGACCGCCGTCGGAAATCCCGCCCGCATCGTCCGATCGGCGCGCGCATCACGTCGAGAGCTCAACCCGAAACGGCAAGACGCGATCGTGCGAGATGCGCTGCAGACATATGCCGAGGCGCTGCCGGTCAAGGGAGCGCGAGTCGAAGACGTGTCGAGTCAAAACTCGTTGGTCGTGACGCTCGACGCTGTGCGCCAGGTGATCCGCTATTTCCCGCCAGATGAGCCGTCTGGGGACAGTGCTGACATTACCCTGGGATTCGACGATGCGCCGGGACGAGCCGGACGATGTCATTTCAATCTGAGCGCGTGCACGATGACGGGCGAGCCATCGACGCTGTCTGAAGATCTGCGCGACCATCTCCGCCGCCGCACCATCCGGATTTTCACCGATCGACCGTTCCGGCCGCTTCCTCCCGCCAATCTCGCTCGTCTGCGCGAGCGGCTACGGCGGCAACCATGATCGATTTTTCTTACGACAGCTATCGCGCGCTGCTCCAACACATTCAGGCGTGCGGCCACGCTATCGGCCCGCTTCGCGACGTTCCGGCAGCCGGCGGCTACGTGATCCTCCGCCACGACATCGATTATTCAGTCGCAAAAGCTCTCGAGATGGCCGAGGTTGAGCATGCGCTCGGCGTCCGTGCAACAGTGTTTCTCATGTTCTCGTCGCCGTACTACAACGTGCTCGATCGTGACACTCTACAGATGGCGCGGCGGCTCGCGGAGCTTGGCCACGAAATTGGACTGCATTTCGATACCGATGCAATTGCCGGCACGACCGCGGAAGACATGGCGGCATCGATCGCGCATCAGGCGCGCTTCCTCGCTGAGACGACTGGTACTCCGGTGACGTCAGTCGCGCAGCACAATCCGTCCGTCACGTCCACGCGCGTGCGGGTGCCGGGATATGTCGATGCCTACGACGCTGAGTACTGTCAACAGATGGCGTACTTGAGCGACAGCCGGCGTATTTTTCGTGTGCCCGACGTGTACCGGTTTTTCGAGGAACACGAGCGGTGTCAACTGTTGATCCATCCGTTGTGGTGGAACAGGGAAAGCCGCACGCGGCGTGAGTCCTTTGCGGCAGTTCGGGCGGAGATCCTGTCGCGTGTCGATTCCCGGCTTGCCGAGATCACCCAGTCGATGGAGGCGGACGAGCGCAGGATGCGAACCGGATGAAAGTCGCGTTACTCGAGCTGCTGCGCTGTCCCGAGTGCCTGGGGACGTTGAGTGTGGACGCGTGGAGATGTCGTGGCGGGGCTTCCGGCTACGCTGAAGCTTCGGCGGACCGCCGTAGCCTCGGCGGCGGTTGGTCAGCCGCGCCCGGAGCGGAGGAAATTGAAGACGGGCAGCTCCAGTGCGAAGGCTGCCGGCGGACGTTTCCAATCATCAACAGCATTCCGCGTCTCTTGCCTGACGTGCTCGCGGCGCAGACCCTCGCCTATCACCGTGGGTTCTTTGAACGGTATTCGACACAGACGGCGGCGTTTCGCGCGCGCGCGGGAGGCACGAACGGCGATGCGAGCGACTGGTGGGCTGCGGAGCAGCGCACCATCCGGAGTTACAGCTACCAGTGGCGAAAATTCAAACAGATGTTTCCGCACTGGGAGGAAGTGTTTCGCGAGTCGATTGCTCCCGTGCAGCCGGAGTTCTTCGCGGGCAAGATCGGGCTGGACGGCGGCTGTGGATTTGGCCGCTCGCTCGTGTACGCCGCGTCGTACGGAGCCACCGTTGTTGGATTGGACTTGAGCGAGGCGATTGAAGCGGCGCGCGAGAACACCCGGAACCTCTCCGGCGTTCATCTCGTCCAGGGCGACATTTTTCATCCGCCGATCGCTCGACGGTCACTTGATTTCGTCTACAGCATTGGCGTGCTGCATCATCTGCCGGATCCAAAAGGTGGTTTCGTGTCGCTCTCTCGGCTTCTGAAACCGGGTGCACCGATCGTCATCTGGGTGTATCTCCGAAAGCGAGGACGACAGATCAAGGCGTTTGCCGCGATGCGTGCGGTCTCGACGCGGCTGCCACTCAGAACACTCAACGTGGTGTGTCTCGCCCTCGCGGTGGCGCAATTCACGATGTTCATCGGGCCGCGCCGGCTGCTCGAGTCGATCGGCGCACGCGCGCTCGCTCGACGCGTGCCGTTTTCGCTCTATGCGAAGTATCCGTTCAGGGCGCTGCACACCGACTGGTTCGATGGGCTCTCGGTGCCGCTCGTCAACTATTACAAGCCCCACGAAATCGCCGAGTGGTATCGCGCCGCCGGACTCGCGCACGTTCGCATCGGCTCCGAGGCTGAGTGGAACGGCCGCGCGATCGGGTATGCGCCTGTGGTCGAGCAGCCCGTGGCAGCGCGCGTGTGAGCGGTCCGCGTGTCCTGATGGTCACCGGGGCCTATCCTCCCGAGACGAGCGGTGCCGCGCTGCAATGCCGTCAGCTGATCGCGTCGTTGCGGCGCGACGCGGAGTTCGCCGTTCTGACGACCACCACGGATCCTCGTCTTGCCGCGCACGACCGCGTGGATGATACCGATGTCTGGCGCGTGTATCTGGATCCGACGAGCGCCTCGTCCAAGGCGGCGGCCAGCGTTCGAATGGGCGCCGCGTTTCTGCAATGGCGAGAACGGTTCGACCTGGTGCACCTGCATGGGTTTTCGCAGAAATCGATGCTTCTCATCGCGCTCGCGCGCATCTTTGGCAAGCGCATTCTCATCAAATTGACGTCGGTGGGGCATGACGATGCCGTGTCGATGCGGCAGGAGGGCGCGATCGCGTTTCGGTTCTATGCGTCGGCGGACCGGTTCATCGGGGTGAGCCCGCACTTCGAACGATTGCACAACCTGGCGGGTGTGGCGCCGTCCGGGTTCCGGCTCGTTCCAAACGGTGTCGATCTCGTGCGGTTCAGAGATGCGCCGCCTCCGGAACGGCGCGCCGCGCGCCTTTCACTCGGCCTGCCTATTGACGATCCTGTAGTGTTGTTCGTTGGGTTCTTCTCACATGAGAAGCGGCCCGACCTCCTCTATCGCGCGTGGGCAACTCTCGCTGAACGCGGCATCCGTTCAACGCTGGTCCTCGTGGGAGCCAGCCGATCGACGTACTACGAAATCGACGCCGCGATGATCGACGGCATTCGGCGTGATGTCGAAGCGCGGGGACTGCAGTCGCAGGTGGTGTTCGTGGAACGGACAACCGAAATCGAACGCTACTACCGCGCCGCGGACATCTTTGCGCTGCCGACGCTGCGTGAAGGTTTGCCGAACGCGCTGCTCGAGGCCATGGCGAGCGGCATCCCTTCGGTGATTACACGCCTTGAAGGCGTGACCGACTGGATCGTCGAAGATGGCGTCAACGGCTTGCTCATGCCGCCAAACGACGAGCGCGCGCTCGAGGAAGCACTCGCACGGTTGATCGGCAGCAGGGAATTGCGCGCCCGGCTTGGCCGGGCGGCGCGTTCGCGCGCAGAGCACTTCAGCGCCGAACGCACGGCGGAGCGCACGCTGTCGGTCTATCACGAGCTGATTTCCGGCTGATGAACCACGACAGCCTGCTTTCCGGATTCTGAATTTCACTTTATGTGTGGCATCGCCGGCATCGTGGACTTCAACGGCCGCTACATCGACGAAGCACTCGTCCGCTCGATGTGTGCCGCCATCTGCCATAGAGGGCCGGATGAAGAAGGGTTCGTGTCGCTGCCGCGCACGGCCGAGACGCGCGGGGCACGCGCGGTGCTCGGCAATCGTCGATTGAGCATCATCGACGTCGCTCATGGACACCAGCCGCTGTCCAATGAGGACGGCTCGGTCTGGACCGTGTTCAACGGCGAGCTCTACAACTTCGAGGAGCTGCGAGCGCGGCTGATCGCGTCGGGACATCGACTTGCCACCAAGTCAGATACGGAAGTCATCGTTCATCTCTACGAAGAGAAGGGCCCGCGCTTCGTCGAGGATCTCGAAGGAATGTTTGCTCTGGCGCTCTGGGATGGGCGACAGCAGCGACTCGTCCTCGCGCGCGATCGATTCGGCAAGAAGCCGCTGCTCTACGCCGAATCCGGCGGGCGCCTGTGGTTCGGTTCCGAGTTTCAAGCGCTGCTCGTCGACGGCGCCATCGACCGCTCGATCGATGCGGAGGCGCTCGACGAGTACCTCGCCTTCATGGCCGTGCCGGCGCCGCTCACCATTTACCAGCAGATTCGCAAGCTGCCGCCGGCTCACGTGCTGATCCGTGACCGAAACGGCACGCGCGTTGAGCGGTACTGGTCTTTGAAGTTCACACCGAAGCTCCGCATGCACGAAGCGGACGCAATCAGCGAGCTCAAGCGACTGCTGACCGAGGCGATACGCAAACGGCTGATCAGCGAAGTGCCGCTTGGCGCGTTTCTCAGCGGAGGTGTGGATTCGAGCGCCGTGGTCGCGCTCATGGCGGGCCTTTCGAGCGCGCCCGTCAAAACGTTCTCGATCGGGTTCGATGAGGAAGGCTTCAACGAGCTGCCGCACGCCCGCCGCGTCGCGGCGCAGTACGGCTGCGAGCACCACGAATTCGAGGTGAAGCCGCGCGCGGTCGACGTGTTGCCGACGCTCGTCCGCCATTACGGCGAGCCGTACGCCGATTCGTCAGCCATTCCAAGCTTCTATCTGTCGAAATTGACGCGGCAGCACGTCACCGTCGCCTTGAACGGCGATGGCGGTGATGAGATGTTTGCGGGATACGGCTGGCACTACGCCAGCCGGATTGCCGAACGCTGGCAGCGGCTGCCCGCCGGTGTTCGCAGCGTTCTTGAACGTGCCACGCGCAGCGCGATGCCTGCTTCGTCGAACCGCCGATCGACGCTCGCGCGCGTCGCACGTTTCGTCGCGGGCGCCAGCCGCCCGCGTGCGGCGCGCTACCGCGCCTGGCTTTCCGCGTTCACCCCGGACCTCCGCGCGGAGTTGTACGGCGCGCCGTCCCGATGTCCGAGCAGCGATCGTTTGGACGCGATCTTCGCGGAGCACGCCGACCTCGACGCGGTAGACGTCATGCTCGCCGCGGACGTCGAGTGGTACCTGCCCTCCGATTTACTCGTGAAGATGGATATTGCGACGATGGCGAATTCACTCGAAGCGCGTTCGCCATTTCTGGATCGTCATCTGGCCGAATTCGCCGCCAGGCTTCCGAGCAACTGGAAGTTGCGCGGCACGACATCGAAATACCTGCTGAAGAAGATGGTTGCGGATCTCGTTCCCGCGGAAAACCTGCATCGCAGGAAGCAGGGATTCGCCGTGCCGCTGGGCGCATGGCTTCGCGGAGAGCTGCGCGAGATGCTCGCCGATCACGTGCTTGGCGCCCGCTTCGCCCAACGCGGCTTGTTTCGGCAGAATGTCGTTCGGCGTCTCTTTGACGATCACCAGGCCGGCCGCGGCGATTACGCGCATCACCTGTGGGTGTTGTTGATGCTCGAGCTCTGGTTTCGCACGTATATCGACGCGGCACCGCTGACTGCGAGTGCGACAGCGGCCGCGCATCTGGCGGACGTCGGCCACTGACATGGTGCGCGAACGCGACATCATCCTTGTCTCGTCCATCGACTGGGACACGCACTGGCAGATTCACCACCAGATTGCATCGTCTCTCGTGTCAGCCGGCAATCGCGTCCTGTTCGTCGAAAACACCGGCGTGCGCGCACCGGGCTTCCGCGACTTGTCGCGGATGCGCCAACGCGCGGTGAACTGGTGGCACGGCACGAAGGGCTTTCGCGAGGTCAGTCCCCGATTGTTCGTCTACTCGCCGCTGTTCGTGCCGTTTCCCTATTCAGCGGCGGCGCGATGGTTCAACCGCATCGTGCTGTTTCGCCCGCTGAAGCGATGGATTGCCGCGACCGGCTTCTACCGGCCGATCGTGTGGACGTTTCTGCCGACGCCGCTTGCGCGCGATCTCATCCGCGAGCTCGATGCGGGTCTGATCGTCTACTACTGTGCCGACGACTTCGCGGCGACATCCCCCGGTGCGCGGCCAATCGCGCGCAGCGAAGAGGAGCTCTTTCGATCGGCCGACCTCGTGTTCGTCACGTCCGAACGGCTGCGAACAAAAGCCGAGCGATGGTCCAATCAGGTGCATACGTTTCCGGCCGGCGTGGACTTCACGAAATTCGAGACCGTGCGCCACTCGCCGGATGGGTTGCCCGCCGATGTGGCCCGCTTGCAGCGACCCGTCGCGGGATACGTCGGGGCGCTCCATCAATGGATCGATCAGCGCCTGATGCTCGACGTCGTCGATCGTCTGCCGGACGTCACGTTTGCGTTCGTCGGTCCGAAACAGGTGGACATGTCGCGCCTCGAGTCGCGGCCGAATGTTGCGCTGCTTGGCGAACGGCCGCACGACGAGGTGCCGCGCTACGTCAAATCGTTCGACGTCGCCCTTGTGCCGTACGCGCGCAGCGACTTTACCGATAGTGTGTACCCGGTCAAATTGAACGAATACCTCGCGATGGGCGTGCCGGTCGTGGCGACGAACCTGCCGGAGATTCGCCGGTTCAACGACGCGCACGGCGGAGTGCTCGCCGTGGCCGACGACGCGGAGAGCTTCGCGACATGCATTCGAGATGCGTTGCGCGAGGCGCCCTCGCAGAGAGCGGATGCGAGGGTTGCCGCCGCAAAAGCCAACAGCTGGACGCATCGACTCGAAGAGATGTCGGCTCTCATCGACCAGGCGCTGCAACGCCGGCGTGACGCCGAGCGTGGTTGGGAACAACGCTTGCGCCGGCTGTATAGCGCGGCGCGACGTCGAGTCGCCGAGACCGTGACGTTTCTGGCGCTGACCTATTTCGCCTTGTTCCACACGCCGCTCGTCTGGTGGATGGCAGAACCACTGCGCGTGACCGCGCCGCCGCGTGCGGCGGATGCCATCGTCGTCTTCGCGGGTGGCGTCGGTGAGTCTGGCGAAGCAGGCGGCGGATACCAGGAGCGCGTCAAACAGGCGGTGGACTTGTATCACGCGGGATTTGCGAAGCGGATGATTTTCTCGTCGGGATATGTCTTCACGTTCGAAGAAGCGGAGATCATGAGGTCGCTGGCCGTCGACAACGGCGTGCCGGCAGAAGCCATCGTGCTCGAAAAAAACGCGGGAAGCACGTACGAGAACGTACGTTTCGTGCACGAGATCCTGGCACGCAATCGATGGGACGACATTCTGCTCGTCAGCTCTCCGTATCACATGCGCCGGGCGCTCATGACGTGGCGGCGCGTTGGACCCGAGATTACGGTTGTCCCCACGCCCGTGCAGCAAAGTCAGTTCTATACGCACGGCAACGGCGCCAACGTGGATCAAATGCGCGGCATCCTCCAGGAGTACATCGCTATTGTCTGGTATTGGGCCAAGGGATGGGTTTGACCCGCGAGCCGGAATGGAGTTCGGTATAAACTTGGCGCCGCCAGTGCCCAAGCGAATTGCAATCGTTCAGTCCAGCTACATTCCGTGGAAAGGCTACTTCGATCTGATCGCGTCGGTCGACGAGTTCGTGCTGTATGACGATGCACAGTACACGCGGCGCGACTGGCGTAATCGGAACCGAATCAAAACGCCACATGGCATTCTGTGGCTGACGATTCCCGTCAATGTGAAAGGCCGCTATTACCAGCGCGTTCGCGACACGATGGTGAGCGAACCAGGCTGGGCTGAAAAACACTGGCGCAGCATTCGTGCAAGCTACTCACGCGCGCCGTATTTTCGGACGTACGCAACGGCCCTCGAGGAGCTATTCCTCGGCACCACCGAGCAGCGGTTGAGCGATGTCAATTACCGGTTCCTGTCGCGTCTGTGCGGCCTGCTGGGCCTGCGGACGCGTCTGACGTGGTCAATGGATTACCCGCACGACGGCGACGCCACGGAAAGACTCGTGGCGATGTGCAAAGCTGCCGGCGCGACAACGTACCTGTCTGGCCCCTCGGCTCGCTCCTACATCGAGGCGGAGCGATTTACGGAGGCGGGCATCGCGCTGGAGTACACCGATTACACCGGTTATCCCGAATACTCACAGCTCTATCCGCCATTCGAGCACACGGTGAGTGTGATTGATCTGCTCGTCCACACCGGTCCCGAAGCAATGCGATTCATGATGCGGACGCCGCAGGTCGCGCAGATTCCGGGCGAGCTCGGCGATCGCCGCGTGATGTCGAGCTGACACACACGGTGCAATCGCCCAACCCAACGGTGAACGACGAGCTCTTGACGCGTGTCGCGTCTTACTACGGCGCCAAGCTCGCGCAGCATGGCCCAACGCCGGCGGGCGTCGATTGGTCTTCCGCCGACTCGCAGGAGCTCCGCTTCCGCGAGCTCGCGAGAATCTGCGATCGACCGCGCTTCAGCATCATTGATTACGGGTGCGGCTACGGCGCATTCGCGGCGCATCTACGCCAATTAGGTTTGCTCAGCGAGTACACCGGCTACGACGTCGTTCGCGAAATGATCGCCGCGGCGACGACGCTCAATGGCGGCTATTGCTGCCGCTTCACCGATCGCCGCGACGAGCTGCAGCCGGCAGACTTCACCGTCGCGAGCGGCATCTTCAATGTCAAACAGGAAACGCCGGCGGACGAATGGCGGGAGTACATCCTTCGCACGCTGGACGACATGGCGACTCTGTCGATGCGCGGCTTCGCGTTCAACGCGCTGACGTCCTACTCGCATCCCGAAAAGCAGCGCGCGTATCTCTACTACGCCGACCCGCTCGCGCTGTTCGATCACTGCAAGCGTCGCTTCTCACGCTTCGTCACGCTCGTCCACGATTATCCGCTCTGGGAATTCACCATTCTCGTTCGGCTCTAGAGACACGGAGACATCAGGCGCATGGCTGATCTCGTCATCTTCGGCGCAGGCGATATCGCCCGCCTCGCGCATCGCTACTTCACTCGCGATAGCGCGCATCAGGTGGTTGCCTTCACCGTCGATCGAGCGTTTCTGACCGGCGACACCTTCCTCGATCTGCCGTTGATATCGTCGGATCAGCTTGTCGAGAGGTACCCACCCGACCGGTACCAGTTATTCGTCGCGTTGAGCTACGCAAGAATGAATTCCGTTCGCGCCGAGCGGTACCTGGCCGCCAAGGGACAGGGGTATCGCTTGGCAAGCTACGTCAGCTCGCGCTGCACGTGGCTCACCGACGAGCCGGTGGGAGAGAACTGCTTCATCCTCGAGGACAACACCGTTCAGCCGTTCGTCAAGATTGGCAACAACGTGACGCTCTGGAGCGGCAACCACATCGGCCACGATTCGGTCATCGGCGATCACTGTTTCATCACATCGCATGTCGTTGTCTCGGGACGAGTGATGGTCGGCGAGCGGTGCTTCATCGGGGTCAATGCAACCCTGCGGAATGCGATCACGATTGCTCCGCAGACGCTCATCGCGGCGGGCGCGATCGTCATGAAAGACACTGAAGAGAAGAGCGTCTACCTGCCCGAGCGCGCGAAGCGGTTTTCCAAATCGAGCGATGAGATCCAGCTGTAGCAGCCGCTCTCGCGCCGTGTTTGTCATCGCGCCGCGAGCTTCGACTCGTTCACAACGGAGCGACCGCGTACGTTGGAACGCGCGGCAAACCCTCGGAGCAGCCCGCGAGGTACGGCCGAAAAATGCGCCGCAAGCCGCTCTGGCAGATCCGATGGATACACCCGGATCTCTCAACCCAATACGAGACAACATGGCGAGTAATCATGCTGATGGCAACCGCCATGGCTGGAGGCGCATTTTACCGGGATGCGACGCGGGTTTGGCCGCGCGTTCCACGTACGCGAGGCGAAGTTGAAGATTGTACCGTGATGCGCTGGCTCAAACGTGCCCGCTTGCTGGATGGCGGCCCAACGCCGTGGTCTGTGTCGCACGCCGCCATGCCCGTTGCCGATCGCACCGCCGATGGACTCCTGCGTGTGTACTTCAGCGCGCGCGATGCCAGGGGGCGTTCGCGCATCGGCTACGCCGACTTTGCGCCTCCGGCATGGACCCGTCCAGTGCGATTGGCCGAACGGCCGTCGCTCGATCTCGGTGAGCTCGGCGCGTTCGACGACAGCGGCGTTACGGCGTCGTGGGTGCTGACGCTCGGCTCGCAAAAGCTTCACTACTACACAGGGTGGTCGCTCGGTGTCACCGTTCCGTTTCATCTCGCCGCCGGGTTGGCTGTCAGCACAGACGGTGGAGAGACCTTCGAGAGAGTGTCGCGAGCGCCGCTCCTTGACCGCTCGTCAGCAGATCCCTTGATGACTGCGTCGCCCTGCGTGCTCGCCGACAACGGCCGTTTCCGCATGTGGTACGTGTCAGCCGTTCGTTGGACCGAGACATCAGGTGGCCCGCGTCACTACTATCACATCCGCTACGCCGAATCGCCGGACGGTGTGTCGTGGCAACGCGACGGCCGCGTCTGCATCGATTTCCGCGACCCCGCCGAGTATGCAATCTCGCGCCCCTGCGTCGTCAAAGACGGG
>WNGA01007168.1_pt2 | contig 15608 bp, 16 predicted proteins | sample 5400061 | NCBI WGS metagenome assembly WNGA01 (sample SAMN13153366, study PRJNA577476) | soil metagenome | isolation source: 100 cm soil or saprolite under grassland replicate 2 | place: USA:California | collected 2016-06-15
GATTTGAAGCCACTCGGCCGCATCCGGACGATTCGCGCCTTTGACGATCGGTACACCGCGCCGCACCACGGCTTCGCCGACGCAGCCGACTACTATCATCGCGCCAGCGCGATGCGTGTGATCGATCGAATCCGCATTCCCGCGTTGATCATCACCGCCGGCGACGACCCGTTCGTGCCGGTCGAACCGTTCAAGGATCCACGGATCGTGCGCAACCCCCACATCACCACGATCGTGACCACATACGGCGGTCACTGTGGGTTTGTCGCCGAAGCCAACGGGTACGACGGCTATTGGGCGGAGAGACGGATTCTCGAATTCCTCGAATCCCTCCCTCCGCACTAGGAGCCCTCGCGTTGCGCGGGCGGGACCCTGCCGCGTAGCGGTCCTTCCGCGCTAGCGGTCCTTCCGCGCTAGCGGTCCCTCCGCGGTAGCGGTCCCTCCGCGCTAGCGGTCCCTCCGCGCTAGCGGTCCCTCCGCGCTAGCGGTCCCTCCGCGCTAGCGGTCGCGCCGCGGCGCGGTCCTATTCGATCGCGAAGCAGTACAACAGCCCCGCGCCGCCGGTCGCTACCAGGTTCTGCTGACTGCAGCCTTTGCTCGCATGCGCTGAATTCCACGAGGTGTTGCCGCCGCCCATGCGATCCACGTGACCGAGCTGCGCGCTGTCTCCCGTGTTGCTGGTCCAGTTGCGGCATGTGCGATCGCCGCCGGCAGGAAACGCCGTTCCGTCCAACTGCGAGCCCGTGAGGATGTCATGCTGGTTCGGGTTGTCGCCCAAGCCGTTCACGGGCTGCCCCTTTTCGGTGAGCGCCGTCGCTTTCGTGAGATTGTTCCCTCGCCGGGCTTGTTCGAGCGTATCGCCGTGAAGATCGCCGACGTCCTGCGCGATGCGGGCGCCTTTCGCGTTGAACCACGGCCCCTTGCCGATTCGATCGCGCGCGTTGACCGCGCCCTCGCCCTGCGTGCTGAGGTATGCGTGCCATGTCTTGGTGCCGGCGCCTGCCGCGGCGGCAAGCGACTGGCAATGCTTGTCGGCTCCTGCGAGGCCACCCAGATTTGCCCCGTCGCCCGCGCCCGTGCTCGTCACGAAAAAGCTCATCGGCTGCGGCGTTGGCTGCTGCGCTCGGGCGAGCGCCTCGATTAACATCAGGCAGCCGCCGACAAAGAGAATCGCGACCGCGGTAATCCCGTACGAACCCATGTTTCTCCCCATCATGTTCATCCCTTTCTCGAAAGCTCGTCGAGCATCAGGCGTCCAAAGTCCGGGCCTTTACCTTCCTCTTCGTGCTTGAAGTACACGAACACGTCCGTGCACGTCTTCGCCAACTCCCCGACCGTGTCGGCCCACCGGGCGATGTCCTGCTCCTGATAGCCTTCGTCGCGTAAGCGGAAATACGCATACGTGGCCGTGGTCATTACAGGGGTCGAGCGCGTTTCGCTGTCTGCCACGCACAGCGCCAGATTCCTGGCCGACAACCGCGCGTACACGTCGTCGTCGAGCCACGAATCGTGACGGAACTCGAACGCGGCACAAAGACGCGGCGGCAGCACGTCGAGGAAGGCGTCGAACACCGCGAGATCCTTTTTGAAGTTTGGAGGCAATTGAAAGAGGAGCGCGCCCAGCCGTGGTCCGAGCTCCGACGCCACCTCGCAAAACCCGCGCACGAGATCGCTCACGTCTCTCAATCGCCGATCGTGGGTAATCCGGCGTGGCGCTTTCAACGTGAAGCGGAAATGGTCGGGAACCTGCGCCGCCCAATTGGTCACGAGCTTCGCATTGGGCATGCGATAGAACGTGTAATTGATTTCAACGGTGTTGAAACGTTCTGCGTAGTACGGCAGCATTCGCGCCGCGGGCAGATCCGGCGGATAGAAGCTGCCTTTCCACTCCGGGTAGTTGTAACCGGACGTGCCAACAAGGATCACGTCGCGAAGTTACCAGTTACCAGTTCCCAGTTCAAAGTTGAGTTTTCTGTTGCCAACTGATAACTGAACTTTGAACTGTGAACTGGCAACTGGAAAACTGTTCAGCGAAGTCCCCTACCAGCGGGGCTCCCGTCGCCCGCCGCCGCCGCCGTATCCACCGCGGCCGCCGCCACCACCGCCGCCGCCGAAGTCGCCGGCCGGTTTGGGACGCGCCTCGTTGACGACCAACGCTCGCCCATCCATTTGATACTGGTGAAATTCGGCGATGGCTTTCTGAGCGTCTTCGTCTGATGCCATTTCTACGAATGCGAACCCACGCGCGCGACCGGTCGCCTGATCTCGCATCACACGCACGCTCTCGACTGCTCCGGCGCGGCTGAAAAGCTCCGTCAATTCTTCATCGGTTGCTTTGTACGGCAGGTTGCCTACATAGAGTCTGCGGCCCATCGAGCGTTCCTCCGCTGGCGAACGGCACGCCGCTGCGTGCCCTCGCGAGGTCACACGCGCACTACTTCTCCAAGGACGTCGTGTACGCGCGCGGCACACAACGCCGAGAAAGCGCTCGCAACCTGGGCCTGCGGGAATTCACACGGGGGCACCCCAACGCGACTCTCACGTCGAGGACCCCGCCCTCTCGAGACACGCATCTGCGGGGCTTCCACTGGCGGCTAGCGGCCGAGTATAGCATCGAGCCTCTTCCCGGAGATCACGATGAAAAGCGGGGGCTGCAGCCTCGCGACGGCCCCAGGCACAAGCTCCGGCCCGGTCCGTCCCAGGTAAATTTGGCGATCGAGCGGGCATGGTACAGTCGAGCTGATGCGGTTCGTACGCCTCGCGGCAATCATCATGGCAGGGCTACTACCAATCGTCCTGCTTTCTGCAGCGTGCGCCAAACGCGGCGCCGGCGCGCGTACGTTTGAACTGCATGGTCAGGTGCTCGCCGTCCGGGACACCCAGGCGGTGATTAAACACGACGAGATCAAGGGCTTCATGCCTGCGATGACAATGCCTTACAGGGTGCGCGATCGCGAGTTGCTTCGCGGCACAACGGCAGGCGATCTCATCACGGCGACGCTGGTGGTCAGCGACAACGACGCATGGCTCACGCGCATCGAGAAAACCGGTTCGGCGCCCATCACCACTCCCGTGCCCGAACCGTCTGCGACAGCCGGCGTCTCGCTGCTGCAGTCTGGCGATCCGGTACCTGACACTCAGCTCACCAATGAGCAGGGCGAACCAATCGCACTCACCTCATGGAGAGGATCGGCGGTCGCGATTACCTTCATCTACACGCGGTGTCCGCTGCCTCAATTCTGTCCGCTTCTGGATCGCCGATTTGCCGCTGTGCAGCGCATCGTGGCGGCCGATCCGGCACTGCACGGTCGCGTGCATCTCCTGTCGGTGAGTTTCGATCCCGATGCGGATACACCGGCGGTGCTGCGCGCGCACGCCGCAAAGCTCGGCGCCGATCCCGCTGTGTGGCGCTTTGCGACAGCGCCCCGAGACGTCGTCGATCGTTTTGCCGCGCGCTTTGCCGTCAACGTGATTCGCGAAGCGGATCGAACGATCACGCACAACCTCCGGACAGCCGTCATCGCACCCTCAGGACGCGTTTTCGCCATCTACGACGGCACCGAGTGGACGCCGCAGCAAATAGCGGAGGATCTGGGGCGCTCGCTCGCCGCGCGATGATCCCACCGCGCGAGGCCTTCACACCACGCGAATGGCGGCTGCTGCAGCGGCTGAACACGCCGCGCAAAGTGCAACGCTGGCTGAACGCGCTGCCCTATAACACCGAAAAAGGCGGTGGCACGCAGCGTAGCTTCCGCAGCGTCGTCCGCGCCGGCCGCGCGCACTGTATGGAAGCGGCACTCTTTGCCGCCGTTGTTCTGGAGCAGCACGGCTATCCGCCGATCGTCATGAGCATCGAGTCGAAGGACTGGCTCGATCACGTGATCTTCATCTACCAGCGTAACGGCCGCTGGGGCTCCGTAGCGCGATCGCGAGATCCCGGGCTGCATGGACGAAAGGCGACGTTTCGTTCACCCCGTGCGCTCGCGATGAGCTACATCGAAGCGTATGTCGACTACACGGGACGGGTGCGTGGCTACGGGGTCTGCAATCTCGACACAGCGCTGCCGAATTACGACTGGCGATTCAGCACCAAGAATGTCTGGAAGGTGGAGAACCTGCTGATCGACTGGCCGCACAAGAAAATCAAGACGTCAAGCCGCAGATATCGCGCGCTCCTGAAGTATTACAAACACTTTCGCGCGACGCACGACGGCAAAAAGCCGTGGCGGCATTATCGTGGACGCGAGAAGTGGACGACACTGCCGAAGGAGTTCCTATAACGGTTTCGTAATCGTGACCGAGCCCTGAGAATAGTTCGTTTTAGCGAGTGGCCGAGTTATCATGTCGCCAATCCAAGGGAGGCAGTGTCATGAAGCGTCGCATGCTCGCCGGTCGAAAGCTGATCACGCTCATCCTTCTCGTGACGTTCTTTATCGGCTCTGTCAGACCAGCGCTTGCGGTGCCTCAGATCAAACTGGCCAATTGGAGCGGGACGATTGCCTTCGCGGTCGGCCGGTCTGTGCCGTTCGAGCTCGCAGGCACCGCCTCACACCTCGGACGATTCAGCGCCCATGGCGAAGTGGAGTTCCTGCCCATTGAAGGAGACGACTTGCTGGTCGGCGCTGGGCCGGTCGTATTCCACGCGGCTAACGGCGATCAGCTGGTCGGGGTCGCTACCTGGGATGTGGGCGCCCAGAGTGACGGCTATCGTGGCGCTCGCCTCCATTTCTCCTGGCGTGACGCCGTGACGTTCAGCGATGGCACGACCCTCACCAGCACGGGCCGGTTCGCGACGTCTCGTCCAACGGGCCTTGTCGTGATCGCCATCATTGGAGTTCTTATCGCCCTGCTGTTGCCTGCGGTACAGTCGTAGCTGGATGAGGCCGAGGCTCGTCTGACGCGGCGTATTCAAATCAGCTTGTCGCCTTCTTCCATTGGCCTTCAAAGGTGGGCGTCCACTTGCTGCCGTCCGGTGAGCTGTCACATTTCACCGTGAAGCTCGTTGCCGGCATCGCCATCGTCAGGGCGCAACGCGATTGAAAGCTCTTGCCGCCCATGCTGCTCGTGCCCGCAAACGTCCAGACGTTGCCGTTGAGAGTAACGGTCCCTGCGAAGCTGGCGCCACTGCTGTCGAACGACGTATCGGTATAGGTCTTCTTGGTGGCGTCGTATCCGACAACCTCGACGCCTTTCAGCGCGCCCATCGGCCCCTTCTCGTCGTAGTGTCGAACGAGAAAGAACCCGCCGAGCAGCTCGTTGTGATCGGTACCGGTGACCTTTCCGCCTGGTCCGAACGGACTCGGTTTGGCTTCCCCTGAGTAGTTCCAGTTCCCGGCGAACGCCGCCAGCTTCTGGTGCTCCGGCAACGGCTTCGGCGCGGGCGCCTGGGCGAACGTTGCGGCTGCCAACACACAGACCAGGGCGACGACGGAGACACTTACTCGTTTCATAGGTCACCTCGATTCCCACCAGCAAAAGCTTCCGTACTACAAAGCGTCAAGATCTTGTTTCTTGAGAAGAATCGTCTCGGTCATAGCTGGCGTCAAGAGCGTTGCCACGCAAACACGAAAGGTCACGAAAACACGAAAATCTTATTGTCCGTTTCGTGCTTTTGTGGATTTCGTGGTTCGTGGTGATGCTTTGGTTGCGGCACTTGCCGCGCTGTGCTTCCGAGTTTCCGTGGCTGTCTTTATCCGTGTTTCCGTGGCGGCCTTTCCCCGTCTACGGCCGCCCGAGATATCGGTCGTACCAATCCAAAATCTCGCGAATCACTTCGCTGCGTCGATCGGCGATGATGCCGTGGCCGCCGGGCATCAGCATGTAACGCTTCCGATCCGGCGCGGTGCCGAGCAATCGGAAGAGCGGTTTCTGTGACGCTTCGGCCTCGAAGATGAAGTCCGCATCGCCGTTGACCATCAGAATCGGCAGCGAGACGCGGGGCGCGAAATTCAGCGGATCCACTTCCGGCGTCGTAGCGGCGGGCGACAGGCCGCCACTCATCAAGACTGCGGCACCCAGCCGCGAATCGACGGCCAGTACCACAGAGCCCATCCGCCCGCCCCAACTGAATCCGAAATAGCCCACGCCGTCGCGGTTCAAATCCGTTCGGCTTTCGACATAATCGAGCGCGCGTCGTGCGTCGTTGACCTGCCGCGTGACCCAGTCGCGATAGGCGCGCGACGTGTCGGGCCACGACGACCCGCGGCCGTCGAATCGCTCATAGGTGCCAGCGTACACAGGAGCCATAACAGCCCTGCCACTGCGCAGCAGAAAATCAAAGATGGCAAGGTCGGCGCCGTCACTCGACCCGGGCCGTAGGGCGTTCGATCCGGGCCAGTAAACGACCGTTTGGTATGGCGGCTTGCCGGACTTCGGCAGATAGAGCTGCGCGATGACACGCTCGCCGCCGTAAGCGGCGGAAAAAGACACGCGCTCGCGACGCCAGGCTTCGGCGCGTTCGTCCACGTCTTCTACGCGCGCGGCGAGCGGCGCCGCATCATACGACAAGAAATCCTTGTAAACGCTGAAGACCTCGGCAGAGACAGGCTTTTCCGCGTCGTAGTTGCGTACTTTCCGCTCGATGGGGCGCGTGGTCGCCGCGGGCGCGCTCTCGGGCTTCAGGTACTTGGCACAGCGAAAACCGTGCTCCGCGGCTCGATCGAGCGGCGGTCGCGCGTCCGCGTAGAGAAACATGTAGTCCGGTTCGTTCCACGATCCGCCAAGGATGTAGCGGCGCCCGGGCGGCATCTCGTTCAGGCACCATTCCTTGACGTTGCCCGCGACGTCATACAGGCCGAACGGACTGACGGCGCGACTGGTCTTCACGGCGATCGGGCCCTTGCCGCCGTAATTGCTGAGAGGCGCGATCTGCGCCGCCAGCGGCGGGGTCGCGGCGTGGACCCAGTGATAGATGGTCGGCAGACTCTTGTGTTTGAAGGCGGCGTAGGCTGACGCTTCGTACCAACTGACGCCGCCGACGGGCTCGTCGTCCTTTCCTTGCGGATATGTACCGACCTCCCAGATCGACGGTCCCGGACGGCCGGTCTGATCGCGAAAGAGAAGCATGGCCTCGTCCCATGGCATCACGCGGCCGTCTTTGATGACTGGTTCGTTCCAGTACTCTCGTTTCTGGTACCCGCCGGCATCAACGAACTCCTTGAATTCGCGGTTGGTCACTTCGTGATCGTCGATGAGGTACTCCGCGGCCGCGATCGTGTCGTTGTAGTTGTAACCGAGCAGGGTGAGCGCCAACCTCGATGGCGGGACCGCCACCATTCCGGGCGGATTGCTGCCGGTTGGGACCAGCTGTACGCCGGCGCGGATTTTCGCGAGTGCGAACGGACCCTGCGTCGGCTCGATGAATTCGGCACTGTCGTACCCCGCCTTCTCGAATTTCCACCGGCCGACGACATGCGGCACGCGCGCCGCGGCGATGGGCGTGACCCCGAGCACTTGCCAGTCGTGACGGAGCGCGGCGTCGCGAAACATCACACGGGCGCCGTCGGGTGTCGAGTTGATCGGCAGTGTCACCGCGATCTGCGGCAACGCCGCGGCGATCGCAGGATCCTGCTCCGCGGCGCGTCCGGCGCGCTCGGTCGCGATCAACGCCCCCATGTACTCGTCCTGTGCAATGAGTCGCTGTATCTCCGCGATCGCGGTGCCCTTCGCGCGATCCGCCGTGCGTGCGCGCGCCACGGACCAGGCGGCAACGCCGAGCGCGACGAGCAACAGCAGCACGAGTGGAATGACGACAGCCTTTCGCGCAACGACTCGCGTGCTCGTCACCGCGACGGGCACCGCAGCAGTCGCCGCGTGCGGCATCAGTTCGCGAAGTTGCTTCAGAAACTCGCCCGCCGACCGATAGCGCGCCGCCGGATCCTTCACGAGCGCGCCTGAGACCGCGTCGTCGACGGCGGGAGGGACGTCGGGTCGCACGTCGCGGACTCGTTTCGGCTTCTCGGCCAGAATGGCGTTCATCAACGCGATTTCATGATCGCCGCGGAATGGCAGGCGCCCCGTGAGCATTTCAAACAGCACGACACCCAGGGCCCAGACGTCCGAGCGCTCGTCAGCGCCGCGGCCCTCGATTTGCTCGGGCGCCATGTACGCGACAGTGCCGACGGTGGTGCCCGTGCGCGTCACGAATGTGCCGTCGGCGAGCTTGGCAATCCCGAAGTCAACGAGCTTCGCCTCGCCGCGCCTGGTGATGATGATGTTGGCCGGTTTGACGTCGCGGTGAACGATTCCGGCCTCGTGGGCTGCGGTCAGTGCGCTGGCAATCTGCGCAGCAATCTCGATCGCCTCGGCGAGCGGCAGCGGACCGCGGGCGATCCGCTCTTTCAGCGTGTCGCCCTCGTAGTACGCCATCGCGAGAAACACGCGGCCGTCGGTCGTCTCGTCGATTTCGTGGATGACGCAGATGTTGGGATGATCGAGCGCCGAGGCGGCCTGCGCTTCCTGCATGAGCCGCTGCTTGGCTTCCTCGTCGCGCGTCAATTCAAGGGGCAGAAACTTCAGCGCAACGGCGCGCTTCAACCGCAGATCGTCGGCCTTGTAGACGACACCCATGCCGCCGGCGCCGAGCTGCTCGACGATCCGGTAGTGCGAGAGCGTCTGACCAATCATCGGAAGGTGCGCAGTGGTTTGACGCGACGCCTACGTCGCGATCATGACTTTTCGCGGGTGCTGCGAGTTGTCCTCCAGAAATGTCTTCTTCACTTCGAGCTCTTCGGCGGTCGGTTGCACGCGGCCGGTGACGTCCGTCACACGCGAGACGAGCGTGTGCTCGCCGGGCGTGGCGCCGTTCCACGTGTAGTTGAACAGCTTCCACGAATACTTCGACTTCGCCGTCGCCGGATCCATCGTTGCGGGCTGCCACGGCCCGTCGTCGATCTTCACCTCAACGGCTTTGATCGGCGTGCCGTCGTTGAGCACGACGCCGGAGACCTTGTAGGTGTTGCCGCTCTTCGTGACGCGCGCGATGAACGACTTCAACTGCATGTGCGTGACGGCCGTTTCCTTCCACTTCATCTCGCCGTCGATCATCTCGCCCCTCAGCGTTCGGTACCAGCGCGCCTGGTACTTGCCGAGATAATCGTCTTCCTGCACGTGGATGTTCGCCAGCCACTTGACGTTGGCCACGCCGTACCAGCCGGGTACGAGGAGCCGCAGCGGGAATCCCTGATGGCGCGTCAGCGGCTCGCCGTTCAGCGCGTAGGCGAGGATCGGATCGGCTGACATCGCCTTCTCGCGCTTCAGGCTGCGGCCGAACTGCTGATCCACCTTGAACTTCTGCGTCCGAAACTCGACCTCCTCCTCGCCGTGATCCGCGCCGAAGAACACGAACTCGCGCGCCTCGGGCTTCACGCCGGCCTGATCGAGCACGGTCTTGAGCGGCACGCCCGTCCAGCGGCCGTTCGACGACAGGCCTTGTAAGGGACGCCGGTTGCCGGAACATTCGAAACCGAAAATGAGCTCCGCGCCACCCATCTTGCGAAGCGCGTCGAGCGAGAGCGATTGGGGGCGTTCGACGAGTCCCGTCACTTTCAATCGGAAGGCCGCGGGATCCACTTCGGGATGACCGTAATGCTGCGTCGTGAAGAATTGATCCTTCGGCGTGAACGGCCCGGTGATCGTGCGCACGTCGAGAAGCCGCCGATCCGGCGCAGGTGTGAAATTCGTGTTCTCGGGGACGTCCGTGAACGGCACCAACGTCTCACCCTGGGCGAAAACCGGCAACATCCACTCGGGTATGTTCAACGCGGTTACGCCAGCGAGCGCGAGGCTGCCGCGGAGGATTTCACGCCGGGTCGTGTGTCTGCTCATACTTCAATCCTTGTGCGAGACGCTTTCAATTGCGAGAGGTTAGCGTACTTCCGTCGCGTCCGTGCGTGAGCACGGCGCCCGTTCCGAGCCTGCCGACGGCGAGAAGACCGCCGCGTAACCGCGTTGACATCTGATGCGTGATGCGTGATGATGCAGGGATGCGAACGACGGTCGACATCGACGACGACGTGCTTCAGGCTGCGAAGGAATTGGCGCAGATGAGAGGGCTCACCGCGGGCAAAGTGCTCTCCGAGCTCGCCCGCAAGGGACTCGCACCCGCGCAGAGCGCGCGCGTCCGTAACGGCGTGCCCGTGTTGCCGCGAAGGGCCGGGGGCCGCAAGACGACCATGAAGCGTGTCAACGAGCTGCGGGACGAGGAGTGAGCCTCCGCGCGCTGCTCGACATCAACGTTCTGGTGGCGCTGTTCGATCCCGATCACGTGCACCACGATGCGGCACACGGCTGGTTCGAGGATCATCGCGCGTCCGGATGGGCAACCTGCCCCGTCACGGAGAATGGCCTCGTGCGCGTGGTGTGCCAGGCTGCCGCGGGCGAGTCGTTCGCCCGCCCCATGCAGCTCGTGGAGCGCTTGCGCGCATTCCGCGCGAGCGGGGATCATGAGTTCTGGCCCGACGCTGTCTCTCTGACCGACAAAACGCTCTTCAACCCCTCGCTGATCCGTGGACATCGTCAGCTTACGGACATCTATCTTCTTGGATTGGCGTTCAAGATGGGCGGCTGCCTCGTCACTTTCGATAGCTCGATTCCACGCGAGAGCGTGCGCGGCATACGCCGTGAGACGCTTCAGGTCATTTCGCAGTCGTCATAACTGCGAATACACGCTTTCGCTTGCGCGCCCCCGCAAATCCCTTCCTTGTAAATCTCGCCCTCGCAAAGACTTATCTGAACGTTCTCGTCGCAGCGCGATTTGAACCACCACCCTATCCGATCAAGATCACTTCTTTGATGGTCACGGGGAACACCGCGAAGAGGTCCCCAGCTCTCGCCGCGTGCAAAGGCTTCGTCCGCTTGCTTTGCGCGTGAGCGCGTATCTCATTCGAACATGTGCACGATCGCGTTTGAGCGTGCTGTTGTGTGTCGCGATGCGTGCCAGGAAGGCGTCTAATGAGTTCTGCCGAGGAAATTTCAAGAATCTAGAGGCCGTAGCCTTTGCGACGATACTCAATTCCACATACGCACGGTTTGGGCGAGACGAGGGCTCACATCCGATGCGAGCTTGGGTACCAGGTCCTTGGCGGACACTTCGTCCGACCAGCCACTCAGCGTCCCATGCTCGCGGAAATAGTCGCTCGCGCGCTGGCGGTGCGTGGCCTCGGCCTTGCCGAACGTCCACAGGCGCTTCAGCACCCCCTCTCCTTCGGCATCGAACATCTCGCGCGCCATCGCATGAAAACGCACTTGATACCAGCCATAATTTGGCTCACTCATTGGCGCCTTCGGATTCCCTGCCGGATAGTGGCGGTCGAAGTCATCGAGGTTCGTATATCCATTCAGACGCATCATGAGGTTGAAGGCGGTGATTCGCATCTGCGCCTCCGGGAGCGCTGTCAAGCTTGGGAGGTCGTTCGGCCGCGTTTTGGCGATGAAGGCGTGGAGCGCAAGATTCGCGTAAATTTCCCGCATCCAGTGTGTTGGGAACGCCACGCCACCTTGCTCTTCGAACGCGTGCGCCAGTTCGTGCACCGCGAGCAAGTCGAAGAATCGTCTCAACCGGAGATTCCCGTTCTCGTCTGCATACGTCTTCTTTAGCCGCGGGTACGCGCTGAACGGTGACGCGACGCGAGCGATTCGCCCGAATGACTGCCATAAAGGATTGTCATCCGTCGCGACGCGCAACCGTCTCTCCACCGGTTGATACGAAGGCATTCCATAGCCTCGCCTCCAATCGGCCGGCGCGAGATAGGTCGCGGTGAACGTGGGAGACGCATTTGTGAAAAGGTCGGCAAAGTACGCGTAGGCGGCCCTCGTGAGGTCAGCAAGCCGTACCGCCTGCTCACGTGCCGTTGCGCTGTAGCGGACCTCGAATGGGTAACCCTCGAGCGTTGGCAGGCGCTTCATGAGTTCATTGGCCTCCGCTCTCCTGGCCTCCTCGGATAGCCGCGGCGCCGCGGGCGTTCGGCGCCTGACACTAACGATCACGGCGGCGCCAACCAGCAGAATCACCATCGCGACGAGGATCCATTTCATGCAGTCGGCCGCATCAGATGACACTGCGCCAGGTTTGTCTATGACTGCTCTCAGTCGGAATCGCGATTCGAATCGAGCGATAAACGACGGAACACTGCATCACGTAACAACTGCAGCGGCACTAGCCTCCGACAATGGATCATGGCCTTCCCACGAACCGATAGACCGGTACGGATAGAAGCCGGCGCTCGAGAAGCCCTCTTCAGAAAGGCCGGGAGTCGTTCGCTCCATGCGTTCAACGGCTTTGGAGTGAGCGCCGTCGCGGTACGCGAATGCGAGGGCGCGGTCGAGGGAGGTCCAAATCGTGAACGTCATCGGCTGGGCGTATGGGCGATCGACTAGGGGAATTGCGAGCTTGAGCGCGTCGCGGTCCGGTACATGAGCGAGGATGCCGGGCGCGGCCGTTAACCACATTGTGAGCGTGCCACGAATCGAAAGATCTAGTCGCGTGATAAAAGCGGCTGGTGTCTTAGGGAGCCCGCGTCGTTCAGTGCCCTCAAGAGCGCGGATCGCCGACCATATCCCGCGCGTCCGCGTTGGTTTCAACCAGAGGTGCAAGGCTTCTCGAGCGGCGTCCGACCAACCCCGAGCAACCAGCGATCTCTCCATAAACCGGGCTAGCGCGTCCTCACTCTCCCATATAGCGAAGAATGCCCAACGCCAAAAGTCAGGCTTGAGCTTCTGATAAAGGGCCCACCGGGACGGATTCGTTCGAAAGTTGTGGAAGTCTCCGCCGACGTTGAGCGGCCGCCAGAACCGAACGCCGGCCACGCTTCGTTCAAGACGTTTCGGCGGAGCTAGCGTGGGATGACGGTAGTGCACAAGGTGAAACGAAGCGATGGTCATCGGCGAGTTGTTTTCCATGAGATTCTCCGAGATTTTTCCAAGGCGGGGCCTTTACGGCTCTTTAAGCTGACGTTGTAGGCACTCGGCTGCATCAAACAGATCCTGTTGGCATGAGGTCCTTTTTCAGGTCCTCGAGAGCCCTTCCTTCGCCAACCAGTTGCCACCTGGCCGTGAACCTTGATGAACGACGCGCACCGTTCGCATAACCCATCGTCGGTTCCAAACGCGTCCTCACACCAACAGTTAGGCAGCCGTCCGCTGCATTGCGGAAGCCGGCTTGTTAGGCAACGTCGGATCAACGCGCACAACCACCCACGCACCAAGCGCGAGCGCGATCATCTGACCGAGCAGCCCCACGAAAACATCAATGCGGTCTGGAAGTGGGGGCGGACCCATGATCACCGCCCACGCCACTCCCACCGCGAGTGCCATCGTGTAGCTGCCTCCCACGTCGGCCGCCAGCAGGGCCAGTAGCCAGAGGAAAGGCGCGGTCACATACGCGGATGGCGCCACTGGACTTCGCAGCGAAGCGAGACTCAAGAGCCCGATCCAGAGCATGACTTGCGACCGGCGGTCGAGTGTTCCGGCCCGTCCGCCTCTCCACGCGAGCCACAGAACCAACGCCGTGTACGCCCACGTCAACCCCTGGGCGGTCGCCGACCCGACACCCGCGACGCCCAAGAGGCGAAGCTTCGCGACGATCCCGTAGATCGAGAAGTTCCTCGAAAGGATGAACACTGGAACATCCACCCGCTCGATGAACGAGAACGCCTCGACAGTCACGATGCGCGGCAGCTGATACGACAGAAATGCCACGAAGGGATCGCTTCCCAGGGCCAGGACCCCGAGCAGCACGAACACGACGCCAAAGACGAGCGTCCAGCCAATCTCACGCCACCTCCGTCCCGCGGCGAGCGGGACCAACAACACACCTGGAAAGACTTTCGAGAGGATGGCGAACGAGAGCAACGCTCCGCCGAGAGCGAGCCGGCGCTCTCGAAAGGCGATCATTCCTGCAATGGCCAGCATGACCGCCATCGCATGGAATTGACCGAACTGGAAATTCAACATCGTGGGAATCGAGGCGAGAATCGCTGGCAGTAACAAGCCCACGACGAGTCCCTCTCTGCCGCCGATCCACCACGCCAACAGCAATCCGCCTGCAATCAGGCACAGGGATTGGATGACGAACCACCCCGTTCGAATGTGCTCGAATGAGTTCGTGATTGCGAGCGCGGCTCGCGGGAGCAGGAGAAAGGGCGGGGGATACTCGTAGGGATCCGACACCCACAGTCCGAGCCCGCGACAGGCGAACTGACGCCCCGAGGTTCCGTGTAGAGCGGCGCGGTGAAGGCCGGGTACCACCGTTCATCGTAGACATTCGTTTTGCCGCGGCGGCAGAGGTCCGCTGCGTGGACGTACGCCGCCATGCACTGGTGATTGGCTGCGATTGGATCCGGCACCGTCGAACCCCACAGACGCGAGGAATCCACCATGAACGCCGACAGCCGGCCCATTTGAACGAGGGCAAGCAACGTCAGAACAACCCAGGCCACCGACAGCACGGGGCGCCGCCGTGTCGCTCCACGCAGCGTCTCGGGCATCTGCGCGGCGAACCACGGGAGCGGCATGAAGCACAGGATGGCCATCGCTCCAGCTGCCCATCCACTCACTTGTGCGACGACCGGCGTAAGGATGGCCGCCGTGGCGGCCGAGATGCCGAATGCGGCGGCCCACTGTTCGCGGCTCGTGTGAAATTGCTGATGACGTATTTCCTCCATAACGGCCCTCACAACCGAACGCGACGGTGAACGATGGTTTGGTCACCAGAGTGAATCGGTACGACATCCGGCGGCCGCGCGAGTATTGATGCTTTGATCGCGCGTGGCAGACCGAGCGAACGGGCGATGACATCGAATTCCAAGGGCGACCTGTCGGCACGCTCAACGTCAACACGAATCCTTCGAGCGGCGGATCAACGTAGCCGACCGTCCACTGCGGTGGTCGGGTTCGGTAGCGTGTGGTGTCGATCGCGCGACCGTCCACAGCGGCCGAGAGTACGTGAGTGTCGACCGCGCGAAGGCGGATCGAATACGTATCAGCGGCGGGCCGGATGCGGAGCTCGAGCCGGCGTGTTCCGCTATGGCTCGAGTCGGCCACGACCTCGACGTCCGGTGCGCCGACTGCTACATGCGGAGCGGCCGCAGCCAGGGTCCGTGACTCGCCGGCAATCGCACGCGTGAGCCATTCCGGTGGTGCGTCGGGGTGTGAAGGCGTGCGAGGCACCACGATGCGCGCGGACGATCCGAGGAGGCTTGCGCTCCATGAACCGGGTCGAGCGAACTCCGGCGGCGTCACGAACCACGCGCGCGACGTCTCGACGTCGAACGCATATCCGAGCATCGACGGCTCCGGGTGGGCCGCACTCGGACGCGCGATCGCCGCGCCGGCGCCAACGAGCACCAGCGCTCCAACGAGCGCAATCGCTGGCATGACCCATCGTCGCGTCGCACCCAACGTTTCGAGATGGGGTGCAAGAAGCCACGCCGACATCGGTACAAAGAGCCCGACGATGATGGCGCCGGGATCACTCAACCCGAGAATGACCACGGCGACGCTATAGACTGCCGGCACAATCAGCGAGGCCGCAATGAGCGTGGCTGTCCAATTAGCGAGAGACCTGACACGAGCCGTCTGGGTGACCAATGCAGCAAGAGCGGCACCGGCCG
>WNGA01007171.1_pt1 | contig 15604 bp, 11 predicted proteins | sample 5400061 | NCBI WGS metagenome assembly WNGA01 (sample SAMN13153366, study PRJNA577476) | soil metagenome | isolation source: 100 cm soil or saprolite under grassland replicate 2 | place: USA:California | collected 2016-06-15
AGGTAGCCTTCCTTGTCGGCATCGAGGATGGCAACGAGCGAGACCTCGGGCAGATCCAGCCCTTCGCGCAGGAGGTTGATGCCGACGAGCACATCGAATTCGCCTTTGCGCAGAGCGCGAAGGATTTCAACCCGTTCGATGGCGTCAATCTCGCTGTGCAAGTAGCGGACGTTGATGCCGATGTCGCGCAGATAATCGGTCAATTCCTCCGCCGTGCGCTTGGTCAGCGTGGTCACCAGCACGCGCTCCTTCTTCTCGACGCGCTTGCGGGCTTCGTCGATGAGATCATCGATCTGGCCTTTGAGCGGCTTGACGGTGATGGCCGGATCGACCAGCCCGGTCGGGCGCACGACGAGTTCGGCCACGCGGCCTTGCGACCAGCCGACCTCCTGCGCGCCCGGCGTCGCGCTCACATAAATGGTCTGGCCTTGCATCGACTGAAACTCCGCGAAGCCCAACGGCCGGTTGTCCAGCGCGCTGGGCAACCGGAACCCGTGCTCGACGAGCACGGTCTTGCGCGACATGTCGCCGGCGTACATCCCGCCAATTTGCGGCACCGACGCGTGCGACTCGTCGATGATGAGCAGGTAATCCTTGGGCAGGAAGTCCAGCAACACCCAGGGCCGCGAGCCCGGAGCGCGCCCCGCGATGTGGCGCGAATAATTCTCGATGCCCGAGCAAAAACCCATTTCCTCCATCATTTCCAGGTCGTATTCGGTGCGCATCTTGAGCCGCTGGGCCTCGAGCAGCTTGCCCACCTTTTCCAGTTCGGCGATGCGCTGGCCAAGTTCCTCGCGGATACTGAGGATGGCCCGCTTCATTTTGTCGGCGGGCGTCACGAACTGCTTGCCGGGAAATACCGTCACCGCCTCCAGCGCCTCCAGCTTGTGGCCCGTCAGAGGGTCGAAGCGCGTGATCCGCTCGATCACGTCGCCAAAAAACTCGATGCGCAACGCGTCCTCGCGGTACGCGGGGCACATCTCCACCGTGTCGCCACGCACGCGGAAATTGCCGCGGGCGAACTCGATGTCGTTGCGGTTGTACTGCAGGTGGACCAGCCGTTCGAGAAACTGCTCGCGCGTCAGCTCCTGGTTCACCGCCAGCGGGATGGTCATCTCCTTGTAGTCCTCGGTGCTCACGATGCCGTAGATGCACGAGACGCTGGCGACAACGATGGTGTCGCGCCGCGTGAACAGCGAGTTCATCGTCGAGAGGCGCATCCGCTCGATGGCTTCGTTGATGGACGAGTCCTTCTCGATGTAAGTGTCGGTGCGCGGGATGTAGGCCTCCGGCTGGTAGTAATCGAAATAGCTGACGAAATACTCGACGGCGCTTCGCGGGAAGAAGTCCTTGAACTCGGCGTAGAGTTGCGCGGCCAGCGTCTTGTTGTGCGAGATGACGAGCGTGGGGCGGTTCAGCTTCGCGATGACGTTGGCCACCGTGAAAGTCTTGCCCGAGCCGGTGACGCCGAGCAGCGTCTGGTGCCTCGCGCCCGAGAGCAGGCTCTCGGTGAGTTGGGCAATGGCCGCGGGCTGGTCCCCCGCCGGCCCGAATGGCGCGACAAGCTCGAACATCGGAGCGCAACGTACGGAGTGGCAGAGTGGGTGTCAACGTGGCCAATGGAGAGAACAAGGGGCAAAGATCAAAGCTCAAAATAAACTCCAAGTCCTAAACTCGAAGCTTCAAACTTCGGGGCCCAAGCCCGCGGGTTGGCGATCCGCCGGATTTCGGCCTCTGCTTCGCCTGGCACCGACCGACCTTCGGACTTGGCGCTTGGGATTGCTATGAGATTTGGAGCTTGTTTTGAGCTTTGAGCTTGGAGCTTTGAACTTTGATCCGAATACTTCCCGCCGCATGAAACAGGGCCTCGTGCTCGACAACGTCGTGCTGCTCGGCCGCACGCTCGACGAATACGCCCGCTACTTCGCGCTCGATCTGGACGCGCTGCGCGGCCGGCGCATTCTCGATGTCGCCGCCGGCGTCAGTTCGTTCTGCGCCGAGGCGCACGAGCGGGGGCTGGATGTGACGGCCTTCGACCTCATCTACGATTGGCTGCCCGACGACATCGCCGCGCGCTGCGGGCCTGACCTCGATCACGTGATCCGCGCCATCGATGGCCTGAAGACGTACAAGTGGGATTTTTACCAGAACCCAACTCGCCTCCGCACGCTGCGCGAGCGCGCTTATCGGACTTTTCTGTCCGACTTCGCCAACCACCGCGGCACGCGCTATCAGAGCGGACGCCTCCCACACCTGCCCTTTGCCGATAAGCTATTTGATCTTACTCTCGTCTCTTATCTCCTGTTCGCTTACGAGGACCAACTCGACTACGAATTCCACAAGGAGTCCCTCCTCGAACTCATGCGCGTGACGCGCGGCGAGGCGCGCCTGTATCCCATCGTCACGTTCGAGGCGAAGCGGTGCGTCCATGTCGACCGCCTCAGAGCCGACCCCGCACTGGGCCACTTGAGGTTCGAGGAGGTGCAGACAGATTTCGAGTTTCTCGTCGGCTCGAACTGGTTTCTCCGCGTGACGCGGGCGGGCTAATTACACGAGCTACAAAGTTGCAACGTTACGAAGTGACGTGAGGAGCAGGCTCTCCCGCACACGCCATATCACGCCATCTCTCTGCACGAGCTTGGGGAAACGACGGTCCGTAGCCGCCGACGTGAGGAGGCGGAGCACGTGGACGCACGGCCCATCCGCCTCCTCACGTCGGCGGCTACGATCGTTGGTGAGAAACGCGTGCAAGCCTTGCAACCTTGTAACTTTGCAATACTAGCATCCCCGCCCAAAGAGAAGCCTTGTCCAGCCGCGAACGGATTGAAATCATCCGCCGCATCCGCATGAAATCATGTTCCCTCGCTTTGCTGGCCCTTGCCCTGCCCGGCCTTGCGCAAGCCGAAAACTGGCCGGTCTGGCGCGGGCCACGGCTCGACGGCACCAGCCTGGAAAAGACCATTCCCATCCACTGGACGGGCGCGAGCAACGTCGCTTGGAGAACTTCAATTCCCGGTTTTGGCCACGCCTCGCCGATTGTTTGGGGTGACCGCGTTTTCACCGTCGCCGTCGTCTCGAACGAGCAGGCGCGCGTACTCCTTTGTCTCGACCGCAAATCGGGCGAACTGCTCTGGCAGCGGACGGTGCTTGTCGCGCCGCTCGAAAAAAAGCACTCCCTCAACAGCCACGCCTCCAGCACTCCCGCCACCGACGGCGAACTCATTTACACGGCCTTCCTCGACAATCGCGAAATGCTCGTGGCCGCGTTCGACTTCGCCGGCAAACAACGCTGGCTTGTGCGGCCCGGGCCGTTTGCCAGCATGCACGGGTTTTGCAGCTCGCCAATCCTGCACGGTGACCTTGTCATCGTGAACGGCGACCACGACGGCGACTCCTATCTCGTCGCGCTCCGCAGGTCCGATGGCTCGACTGCCTGGAAGACCCCGCGCGAGAACAAGACCCGCAGCTACTGCGTTCCGCTTCTGCGCGAACTCGCCGGACGCACCCAAATGATTCTCTCCGGCGACAAATGTATCGCCAGCTACGACCCGCGCACCGGCCGGCGCCACTGGGTCATCGACGGACCGACCGAGCAATTCGTCGCCTCCGTCGTTTACAACGACCGCGCCGGCCTGCTCTTCGCCACCGGCGGTTACCCGGACCATCACATCCTGGTCATCCATCCCGATGGGTCCGGCAACATCACGGGGTCCGACAAGATCGCCTGGCGCACGACCAAAGGCGTCTCGTACGTCCCTTCGCCGATTGCCGAAGGCGACTACTTCCTCGTCGTCTCCGACGCGGGCATCGCGCATTGCTTTGAGGCGAAGACCGGCGAAATCGCCTGGACCGAACGCCTCGGCGAGCACCATGCCTCGCTGGTCTCCGCGAACGGACTCGTTTACTTCCTCAACGACCAAGGCGTCACCCATGTCGTCCGGCCGGGCCCGAAGTTCGACCTCGTCGCCAGGAACGAACTCGGCGAGCGCACCTTCGCCTCGCCGGCGATCAGCCAGGGACGGATTCTCATTCGGACCGATAAGAACCTGTTCTGCATCGGCCAGTAGGAGTGCCTTGCAGTCTGTCCCTTGGAGTTTGAACTTGCTTCAGCTCTCCTCCTCCCGAGGAGCACAGGGACTCCGGGGGGGCCTACTCCCGGAGGGAGTTTTGAGAATAGCCCACCCTTTCAAGGGTGGGATTGTCGAAGAGTGGATTCGAGTCCCGAAGGGACGGCTGAATCACTCCAAAAAATTCCGTTCGTCGTACTCGATCCTGCGAACCGATGCGTGACATTCAATGAATTCATCCGTCCCTTCAGGACGGATCCAACCGCGAATCTGAACCCGGCAGTTAACTGCCGGGCTATTGTCAAATCTCCCTCCGGGAGAAAGGAAATGCTGGCTTTGAGTATCCAACCCGACAGGGCCAGCCTCACAGCCTGTCTTGCCAGGCAGTCGACCGACTCTCACTGGAACAGCAACGGCAAGAATTCGCCCAGATAGCGGCGCCAGACCGGCCAGCTATGGTTGCCCGCCGTTTCCTTGAACTCGTGCGGAATATCTTTCGCTTTCAACGCAGCGGAGAGCTTGCGCGCGTTTTCGATGAGAAAATCGTCCTTGCCGCAGGCGATCCAGAGCAGCTTCAAGCGATTCTTCGGGTCGGCGAACGCTTCCGCGACAGCCTGCTCTCCATTGGGCAGAAACGAACTCATGCCGCCCACCCACGCAAAGAGCTCGCGGTGTTTCAGCCCGATCGACAGCGACTGCCCGCCGCCCATCGACAAGCCGATGATGGCGCGACTGTCCCGATTGGCTTTGACGCGATAGGTCGATTCGATCAGCGGCATCACGTCCCTTAGCAAGTCGTCGGCGAAGGCTTCCACGTTCCGTGAAATCATGTTCGTGCTGACGCGAGTCGGATTTCCGCTCAAGGCGTGCCCATCGGTCATGACGATGATCATCGGCCGGATCTTTTGCTGCGCGAGCAGGTTGTCCGCGATGAAATGCGCGCGGCCGGTCGCCGTCCAGGTCGCGTCGTTGTCGCCCGCGCCGTGAAACAGGTAGAGCACGGGCAGCTTCCGGGAATTCTTTTCATAACCGGGCGGCGTGTACACGTGCACGCTCCGCCTCACACCCAGCGATTTCGAAAAATACGCGTGCTCGTGGACCGTGCCGTGAGGAACCGGCTGAAATTCCCAAAGCTGTGGCGGGTCGCCGGGCACTTCCAACACGCTTGTGCGCGTCGCCCGCATCGGCTTTACCCACGGGTTGGCCGGATCCACCATCGAGAGATTGTCCACCGTGAAGCTGTAGCCGTAGATGTCCGGTTCGAGCGGCCCCAGCGTGGCGCTCCAAACGCCGTTGGTGTCCCGGGTCAGTTCGGTCGCGCCGTCGGGCCACTCGCCGGAGACCTTGACTCCTCGAGCGTCCGGCGCCCGGAGCCGGAAGGTCACCGTGCGGTCTGGGCGCACCTCCGGCGAAACGAGCGCGGCGGCCTCGCGGCGCGAAGGTGCATTCGTGCGGGCGGGGGCCGGAGCGGAACTTTGCGCGTGAAGCTGCGTGAATAGAGAAGTGGCGGCGAACAGTGCGAAGGCGGTCTTCATAGGCAGAGGGCCCATTGCACCGAGAATCCTGCCGGGTTCCAATCGAAAAATTGCCGAATCCGGTAGCGCAGGCGTCCGCGCCTGCGAGTTCTCGCACCGTCCCGGTGCGGGAACCAGAGTCGAGCGGCACTCGACCCGAGGAATCGGGCAGCGGGACGCTTGCGAAGTCCGAGCGCGACATCCTGTGCAAGGACCAGGAGCTAAATGGGTACGTCGACCACCTGGCGTCGGCATGCGGCAGTCTCGGCCTTACAAGCCGGGGGATTGTTTGGTTGTGCGGTTCCCTGGGCCTCCGCTGCGCGTCAGCCCAGGCTTTAACAGGACGGGCTTTCAGCCCTTAATCTGTCAGGGCCGAAGGCCCGCAATGTGATAGCCTGGGCTGAAGCGAGTCCGACGAGCGGAGGCCAAGGTCAACCGTCCACACGAACCTCTCCAGCCCTGTAAGGGCGAAACACCTTTCAGCCCGCCGCGGGGTCCCGGGGCTGGGCTGAGGGGTGGGCCATCATGAGGACCGCCTAATGGTTGAGATGCACCCCGGATGCAACCCCGGCGCGTCCTTCGTTTCGCCAAATCCAGCTCCCCGCTTTTTCATTTTCCCTCCGCCGGCCGGCCTTTACCCTTGCTTCATGTCACGCGATTACGTGCTGCATCGGTTCCGCGGCCAGGTGGATCTCCGAATCGACTACGCGGCGGAGTTGAACGAGCAGCAGCACGCCGCGGTCACCGCCGAGCCGGGACCGGCGCTGGTCATCGCGGGCGCCGGCTCGGGCAAGACGCGCACACTCACTTACCGCGTCGCCTACCTGATCGAACAAGGCGTGCCCGCCGACCGCATCCTGCTCGTGACCTTCACGAACAAGGCTGCCCGCGAAATGATGCGCCGCGTGGGCGAATTGCTCAGCAACGACACGGGCTCGCTCTGGGGCGGCACATTCCACTCGATCGGCGCGCGCATCCTCCGCCGCCACGCCGAGGCGCTCGGCTACCGGCCGGACTACACCATCCTGGATCGCGAGGATTCCAGCGACCTGATGAAAACGTGCCTCGCGGAGGCCGAGATCGACGTGAAAGCCACGCGCTTCCCCAAGGCCGACGTGCTGGCCGACATCGGCTCGATGGCCGTCAACACCTGCCGTTCTGTCGCCGAGGTGCTCGGCCAGGAATACAGTTACTTCGCGAATCTGACGCCGCAAATCGAGGACGTCCTCCGGCGTTTCGACGCCCGCAAGCGCGCCGCCAACGTGATGGACTTCGACGATCTCCTCCTCCTCTGGCTCCGGCTGCTCCGCGAGAACGACGAGGCCCGCGAACTCTACCAGCGCCGGTTCCAGTTCCTGCTGGTCGACGAATACCAGGACACCAACAAGCTCCAGAGCGAACTCATCGACCTGCTGGGCGAGCGCCACAAAAACGTCATGGTCGTTGGCGACGATTCGCAAAGCATCTACTCGTGGCGCGGAGCGAATTTCAAAAACATCCTCGAATTCCCCAAACGCTATCCCGGCGCGAAGATATACAAGATTGAGACGAATTATCGCAGCACGCCCGAAATCCTCGCGCTGGCCAACGCCGCCATCGCGCCGAACATCCATCAGTTCGCCAAGGAGCTCGCGCCCGCGCGCAAATCCGGTCCCAGGCCCACGCTCGTCCCGTGCGGCGACGGGGCGGAGCAGGCCGCGTTCGTCGCCCAGCGCGTGCTCGAACTGCGCGACGAGGGCGCGGACCTCAACCGTATGGCCGTGCTCTATCGCTCGCACTTCCACGCGCTCGAACTGCAATTGGAACTGACCCGCCGCAACATCCCCTTCAGCATCACCAGCGGCATCCGCTTCTTCGAGCAGGCGCACATCAAGGACGTCGCCGCTTGGCTCAAGCTGGTCACGAACCCAACCGACGAACTCGCCTTCAAGCGCCTGGTTCGCCTGCTCCCCGGCATCGGCGGCAAGGGCGCGGAAAAACTTTGGAACCGGTTCCGTTCGGAAATTCGGGCTTCGGGTTTCGATTCGAGCATCGTAGACGCGGCCTGGAATCCCGAACCCGAAACTCGGAACCCGGAACCCAGAACGTTTTCCCTCGCCGCCGCGTTGCAGAAGTGCGCCGCGCTCGCGCCCAAAAAAGCCGCCGCCGCCTGGGCCAATTTCGCCATCACCATGTCCCAGCTCGAAGCCGAGCCGGTTCGCGGCTGCGCCTCGGGGATGATCCAGCACGTCATCGAAGCCGGCTACGAGGATTACCTTCAGGAGAATTACGCCAACTACCGTTCCCGGCTCGAAGACCTCGAACAGCTCGCCACCTTCGCGCTCCAGTTCAAGACCGTCGAAGAATTCCTGACACAGCTCTCGCTCCTCACGAACGTCGAGGCCGACGACGCCCCGTCCGCCGGCAGCGACACCGAACAGATTCGCCTCTCGACCGTGCACCAGGCCAAGGGCCTCGAGTTCGACGTGGTGTTCGTGATTATGCTTTGCGATGGATTGTTCCCGAGCGCCCGCTCCATCGAGACCGTAGACGGCGAGGAAGAGGAGCGCCGGCTGTTCTACGTGGCCATCACGCGGGCGCGCAACGAGCTTTACCTGAGCTACCCGCTCCTCCGGATGACTCGCGGCCAGGGCGGCGACATGATGCAACAGCCCTCGCGCTTCCTGAAGGATTTCCCCGCCGCCCTCGTGGACGAGTGGAGCCTCAAGTCGGGCAATTCGTACCAGTAATCGAAGTCATGAGCCTCGAAAGAGCAGAGACAACGGTCTCAATGACGACCTCGTCCGTCGGCCGGGACTTGGTGGCGCGTCGTTATCCCGCCCTTGCAGGGCGGCGAGAACTGGGGCCACCTTTTTTTGGGGGGCCTTCAGACCAAGCTTTCACATGTCGGACTTTCAGCTGACCGGTCTGTCAGGGCCGAAGGCCCGCAATGTGATAGCCTGGGCTGAAGCGAGTCCGACGAGCGGAGGCCCAGGTGACGTGTCTACAAAATGTCTGGAGGCCTGAAAGGCCGGCACAAATTCGCATCCCTTCATATCCCGCCCTTACAGGGCGAAGAGATTTGAAGGTACGTCTACCTGGGGCTTCGCGCTCTGCGCTCCACCCCAGGCTATTACATCGCGGGCCTTCAGCCCGCCGGAGTGCGAAGCTCATTTGCTTTCGCCAGCGGATCGCAGGACGCGGGCGCGGAGGACGGGGGTTATCTTAAAGCCGGCTTTGGCTTCCAAGTCATCCAGCGTCGGGGCAATGCGGGGGAGAAGGCCTTTGGTCTTGGCCTGGCTGAGTATGCCCAGCACACCGATGGCCCGCAGCCCCAACTGGAGGGCGACTTCGTGGACGCGCCGTTTTTCCACGAGCACGGCGCCTGCGTGCAACTCGACGGCCAGGGCCAGCGCGGCGGCGGCGGCGGGATCGAGTCCGCGGGCGCAACGAACGAGGTTGGGGAAGATGGAAGCTGGCTGTTGGCGAACCCAGCGCGGAAGGGTGAGACCCTGAAAGCGCGGCGTCTCGCCGACGAGCCGGTCGAAATCGGAAGCCACTTCGGGCGGGATGACCGCTTCGCGGAAGAGGCTGGTCAGCAGCTTGACCTGCCCGATGCTGCAGAGGTTCAACAGCACCGGAGTGTGAGCGACAACGATCCCCGCCGATTTATCAATCGCCATGCCGGGAATTTAGCCGCCGCGCCATCTACTTCAACATTTCCTTCACCTTCGCCCCATCGTGCGTCGGTGGCTGACAGGCGGTGCCAGTGCAGAGATAGACGGTGGGCTTGCCATCCTTGGGCGGGAGCGTTTTGGCAAACGGCTCGACGGGACCGGTCGTGGCGAGCACCACTTTGTTCGGCTGGTAAACGGAGTGCGCGGCGCGGAGAAGTGCGCGGCCTTCGGGAGTATTCACGTCGCCGGCGATCACCACGCGCTTCGGCTCTTCCAGCGCGAAGTCGAGCGCCAGGAGCATGTAGGGGACGGCCTGGGGCATTTGCTGGAGGCGTTGGGAGAACAGGCGCAGGCTCTTGTCGGCGGCGTCGCGGTAGTCTTTGCGCTCGGTGAGGGCGGCGAGCTTGAGCAGGGCGAGGACCGCCACGGAGTTCGCGGAAGGTTCGGCGCCGTCGTAATCCTCTTTCACGCGCAGGATAAGGTCCGCGCTGCCGGCGGGGCTTTGCCAGAAGCCGCCCTCCTCCTTGTCGTAAAATCTGGCCAGCATGGTGTCCGCGAGGTCGATGGCGAATTGCAGGTGCTCCGCCTCGAGCGTGACCTGGTAAAGCTCCAGCACGCCCGCGAGCAGACAGGCGTAGGCTTCGACGAGTTGGACCTGGTCGCGCGCGCCGTCGCGCCAGCGATGATAAAGTGTCCGGGCGCTCGCGTCCCAGAGTTTGCCGCGCAGGAAGGCCAGGTTCTTCAGCGCGGCGTCGCGATAGGAATCGTCGCCCAGCACGGCGCTGGCGCGGGCCAGCGAGCCGAGCATCAGCCCGTTCCAGGAGGCGAGAATTTTGTCGTCGAGATGCGGGCGCACGCGCAGGGCGCGCGCGGCAAAGAGCTTGTCCTTGGCGGAACGGAGCAGCGGTTCCTCGGCGGCGGTGAGGTTGGTGTCGACGAGAGAAAGGACGTTCTGGTCGGGTAGCGGGTTGGGGTCGCTATGGTCCACGAAGTTGCCGGGCCGCGTCACGCCATAGACGCGGACGGCGACTTTGCGTTCCTCGGGCGTGAGCAGCTTCGTCATCTCGTCGAGCGTCCAGCAGTAGAACTTCCCCTCCTTGCCCTCGCTGTCGGCGTCCTCTGCCGAATAGAAACCGCCCTCGGGATGGCGCAGGTCGCGCAGCGCATAGCGGAGGATGTCGCGGGCGACGTCGGCATAGCCGTGTTCGCCGCTCACCAGGAAGCAATCCAGGTAAAGCCCGAGCAACTGCGCGTTGTCGTAAAGCATCTTCTCGAAGTGCGGCACGAGCCATTTTTCATCGACGGAATAGCGGGAGAAACCGCCGCCGATCTGATCGTAGATTCCGCCCGCGGCCATCCGCTCGCAGGTGTGAAGGACCATCTGGATGGGCTCGTTGTCGCGGGTGCGGACACCGTGGCGCAAGAGGAAGGAGGGATGGCTCGGGGAAGGAAACTTGGGCGCCCGGCCCCAACCGCCGTGACGGGCGTCATAGCCCTCCTTCAACTCCGTGCCGGCGTTTCGCAACACGGCACTCGTGAGGATTTCCTGGCTCGGGACTTGCCGGCCGGTCAACTCCACGAGCTTGCCGTGCATCTGAGTCGAGGAGTTGAGGAGTTGCTCGCGTTTGGTGGTCCACGCGGATTGAACCTGCCGGAGCACGTCGAGGAAACTGGGCCTGCCGTGCCTGGGTTCCGGCGGCCAATACGTGCCGCCGTAGAAGGGTTTCAGGTCCGACGTGAGGAACACGTTCAGCGGCCAGCCACCCGAGCCGGCCATCGCTTGCACGAACGTCATGTAAATCTTGTCCACGTCGGGGCGCTCCTCGCGGTCGACCTTGATGCTCACGAAATGGTCGTTGAGAAACTTCGCCGTTTCGTCGCTCTCGAAGCTCTCGCGTTCCATGACGTGGCACCAGTGGCAGGTCGAGTAGCCGATGCTCAGAAAGATCGGTTTGTCCTCGCGCCGGGCCTTTGCGAACGCCTCGTCGCCCCACGCAAACCAGTCCACAGGATTGTGCGCGTGCTGGAGGAGGTACGGGGACTTCTCAAGCGCCAGACGATTGGTGTGGGCGGGCGGCGCGCCGGATTTCTTTTCGGACACAACAGTGTGCGGTTGAGGTTTGGCCGGCTCGTTGCGGCACCCCGCCAGCGACAGCAGGGCGACGGCAATGAGCACGGCGGGCTTCATCAATCGGGAGCGATGCTAACTTGAGCAGGCACGGGTCGCGAGAATAAAGCGGCGGATTGAAGAGACGCCGACCCGATGCACGCAGGAGGGATTCCCCTGCAACATCGGTTATCAGATGCGCGCGAGGAATTGCGCCAAGACGTCGAACGTGGAGCTGCTCCAAGGCACGTAACCTTTCTCGGCGGCGAGACCCAACCGCAAATCATAATCAGATTGCGCGGACATCCAGGCGCGAAACTTCGCCTTTGTGTGATACTCCTTGCGATCTGTCTTTTCCGCCAGACAGCCGAAGTAATTGTGGAGGCAGTCAAAGCCCGGCACGCTGTTCAACGCGAGGAGGCACAGATCTTCCAACATCCCTTTTCCGTCCGGACCGGCCACGATGTATCCAGCGATCTTCGGCCTGTCGCCGGCGAAAGAACCGCGCTCGGGCAGCGTGACTCCGATGTGTTCCTGCACACCATTGGAGACTCGCTGCCATGCCCCTGCTGGATTCCCGTTTGCGTCCAACAAAATGGCCAGGCTCTCGAGCTGTTGCTGCGCATACTCAGGCCGCTTTGGGAGTTCCCGGAGCACATTTATCAAATTGTTCCTTCCGTTGTACGGCTCAACCGTCAATCCGGGGATTTCGCGCGCCCCGCAAAGCTCCTGGAGCACCGCCACTTCGTCGTTCCTCTCGCACAGAACCAGCTTCATCGCATTTCCCAATTGAGGTCTCTGGCGGTGGAGAGGGTTTTGTCATCCATGATGGTGGCTTTGATGCTGTCGCCCACCCGATCGAGTCGAATAACGTTGAGATCGTAGGGTGTGGACTTCCGCGCCGCCGCATCGGCTGCGACGATGCACTCCCAACTGTGGGTCGTGGCGAAGATTTGGATGTCCAGTTCCTTCAAGGCATTGAAAAGGCCTTCGAAGACCTGTGGCATAACACTGTAGTGCAGACCGTTTTCGATTTCGTCGATAAGGAGGACGTTCACTTCGGACGCGATCACTTCCGAGTAGATGTTCAAGAGGCGATAGAAACCCTGGCCCATCAGTGTAACCGGGATCATCTCCTTGAGCGCCAGATCAACGAAGATGATTGGTCCTTGCCTCTCGTCGCTTTGAAGCGGCTCGATGGCTTCGACCCGTGAGTCGAGCGTTTTGAGTAGCGATTCTACCTTCTTTTTCCCTCGTTTCTGGACGACGCGATTGTAGTCGAGGGCATCCTTCTTTGCATCTGTGGGTTTGTTGGTGAAAATCTTTGCTCTGGGTCTTTCCTGTCGGAAATCACCGAAGCTATAGCACTGGAGGGGACCAAGCATCCCCAGACTGTTATCGATGTTAAGCCGGACGGCCTGGTCGGGGGTGAGGGCATTCGAAAATAGCCCCACGGCGAACGGGGCGCCTTTGTCGTGTGATGCCTTGATTTTGGCGTATTCCTCGTTGCTCTTGTTGTAGATAAGCCATTTCCAGAAATGCTCGTTCCAGTCAACGTTACTACCAATCCGGAATTCATTCGCGAGGCCGCCTGCGCTCGCAATTTTGGGCTGGGCGAGCAGAATCCGAAGCGCTTCCAGCACCGACGTCTTACCAGTGTCATTCTTTCCCGTGATCAGATTGAGCCGCTTCAGCGGCGCAATCTTAACATCGCGGAATCCGCGAAAGCTTTTGAGTTCCAGACTCGTTAGCACGGGCTGGTTATCCGCCGTTCCCGCAGAACTCTCAAGCCCTCTCTCTCACTGCTGGGAAATTCATCCTCACGCGAATCGATCCTCCGCCCACGGGTCTGCCGTGTTCGAGTAGCCGCGCACTTCCCAGAAGCCGAGAATGTCGCGGTCGAGGAATTGGATGTCGCGGACGAACTTCGCGCCTTTCCACGCGTAACGCTTGGGGATGATCACACGGGCGGGGCCACCGTGCTCCTTCGGCAGCGGCCGGCCGTTCCAAGAGTGGGCGACGAGCACGTCGTCGTCCATGCAAACCTCCAGCGGGTTGTTGGTCGAGTAACCGTCGTAGCTCTTGAAGAAGACGTGCGCGGCCGCGGGCCTGGGCTTCACCAACTCGGCCAGCGTGAAGAACGCGACGCCGGTGAACGGCATGTCGAACTGGCTCCAGGTGGTGACGCAATGAAAGTCGCCCACGTCGGTGAATTGCGGCAGTTCCATGAACTGCTGCCAGTTCAGCGTGACGGGGTTTTCGACGAGGCCGTGAATCTTGAGCTCCCACTTGTCGAGCGGCACGTCGGGCCGGATGCCGAGGTCGAGCACGGGAAAGTTGTGCCCCTGCCGCTGGCCGGGCGGGAGGCGGTTCTCGGAGCGGACGGCGGGTTTCTCCTTCCCGGCCATCTTGCGCGCCCAACGCTCTTTGGCGGCGATGTAGGAGTCTTTCATGGTGGAGAGTTGATCGCGTCGTAGCAAACTGGCCCGCGGTCGGCCCACCGTTCGAGTTCCGTGCTCGACCACTCAAACCAGTCGGAATCCTTGGTGAGAATGTCCGCGATGACGCTGGTATCGACCAGGATCATTGGTCGGCCCGAGTCAGCCGTAGCCAATCGTCGGAGCGGCCGTTGACCTTGCCGCCGCGCAAGAGGGTGGATACGACCTGTTTGCCCCGGGACAACTTGCCCGCCTTAACGACGAGCACTCCATTAGGCTGGTCAATGAACGCCACTTCGCAGGGGGGCCTCAACCCATGTTTCTTGCGCATGGCCGGCGGGATGGTCACCTGCCCTTTGCTCGTCATTTTCATGGTGGGACTGTTACTCGGAAGTGGGTTGTCCGTCAATGAAGGGCCGAAGTAAGGCGATGATTGAACGTATCGCTTCGGAGCGCCAGCGCAGAGAAAGAATCCGTTCGCCCTCGCGGCCCAAGGCATGGCAGTCTACCGCCATGCTTCTCGGTGCCGTTTTGTTCTCCGGCCAAAAATGGCTCCTGCCCGCGACAGGGTTTGTCGCTGTGGCCGTGGCGTTGCTGTGGTGGAGCTATCGGCGGGCGCCGGCCTCGCCGGGGCTGCGGGTGGCGTGCGTGGGGTTGAAGCTGCTCGGGCTTCTGGCGCTGGCGGCATGCCTGCTGGAGCCGCTCTGGTCGGGCCAGCGCGCCAAGCCGGGCGCCAACTTTTTCGTCGTGCTGGCGGACAACAGCCAGGGGATGAAAATCAGCGATGCCGGCGCGACTCAATCGCGCGGCGAGACGTTGCGCTCGATGCTCGGCGGGCAAAAAGGAGCGTGGCTCGCGACGCTTGAGGAGAATTTCCAGTTGCGCCGTTACCTGTTCGACGCCCGGCTGCAATCGACGCGCGACTTCGCGGAACTATCCTTCGACGGCCGGGCGACTTCGCTGGCGACGGCGCTCAAGACGATTCGGGATCGCTACCAGGGCCAGCCGCTGGCGGGAATTTTGTTGCTCTCGGATGGCAACGCCACCGACGTCGCCGAAGGGACGACGGACCTGACCGGGATGGCCCCGGTTTACCCGGTCGTTATCGGGACGGACGATCCCGTGAAGGACCTCGCCATCGAAAAGATTGCCGCCAGCCAGACGGCGTTCGAGGATGCTCCGGTGACGATTCAGGGAGAAGTTTCCGGTGCTGGCATCGATGGCGGGTCGGTTGTCGCGGAGCTGCTCGATATCACCGCCGTCGCAGCCTCCTCGAGCGGCCGGACGTCGACGAACCTGCCATCGGGGAAGTCGGTCGGTCGGCAGACGCTGAAGGCGCCGCGTGATGGCGGGAAGGAGGCCTTTCGTTTTCTGGTCCGGCCCGACAAACCGGGAATCACGTTTTACCAACTGCGCGTCTCGGCGCCCGATGGCGGCAGCGAGGCGACGCTGGCGAACAATTCACGCACGGTCGTGGTGGACCGCGGGCGCGGGCCATATCGGATTCTCTACGTCTCCGGCCGGCCCAACTGGGAGTTCAAGTTTCTCAACCGCGCGCTGGTGGAAGACGACCAGATTCAGCTCGTGGGACTGATTCGCATCGCTCGGCGCGAGCCCAAGTTCGACTTCCGCGGGCGGCAGGGCGAATCGAGCAACCCGCTGTTCCGCGGTTTTGGCAACCAGTCGAAGGAGGAGATCGAACGCTACGACCAGCCGGTGCTGGTGCGGCTGAACACGCGGGACGAACTCGAATTGCGCGGCGGCTTCCCCAAACTGCCCGAGGACCTCTACGGCTACCACGCCGTCATCCTGGACGACCTGG
>WNGA01016076.1_pt1 | contig 15604 bp, 16 predicted proteins | sample 5400061 | NCBI WGS metagenome assembly WNGA01 (sample SAMN13153366, study PRJNA577476) | soil metagenome | isolation source: 100 cm soil or saprolite under grassland replicate 2 | place: USA:California | collected 2016-06-15
CGCAGCGCGGCGTTGCGCCGCCGACGTGACCGGCGCGAGACGGCCCGCTGGCAGGTCTTGCAGTAGCCAGACGGGCCGCCGGTGGGGGTGGTATAGAAGTCGGACAACTGCTTGCTGGCGCCGCAGGACGGACACCGCTTGTGGGTCCGTGCCTGGGCAGACGCGGCAGGGTTAGGCTGGTCCTGCATCTGACGGGTTCCTTTCATGAGGGGTTCTCGGCTCGGATGCAGGCCCGGGGCGGTCGCACGCCCCGGGCCGCCTCATCGCGGTGGGCCGGTCGGAAGCTACGGAGGGACACCAGCTGGGTGCTCCCTGTCAGCGCAGGTTCGGTGGCCAAGGACGAACTCAGCGGCCTTTGCGAGCAAGACCGGATCGGTGACGTGATCAGGTAGCCCCTGAGCGCGTCGTGAGCGGATGACCAGATCGCGGGCAACCGCAGCAAGGTCGTCCGGCCACTGCTCAGAACGGTGGAGGCGTCGGGCTCGCGCCGCCTCCTCAGCCGTGTCACGACGTCGACGTTGGACCGCAGAGCGAGGCGTCGATGGCGCGGAGGATGAAGAGGCCCGGGAGTCAGACATGCAAGCTCCACAACGTGGAAGTGACGGCGCCATTGTAAAGCGCTATGTCCAGAGAGAGAAGTACTAGGGGCAACCTGGTCAATGCTGCGCATGGTGCCCCGAGCTGGTAGGCCATACTTCTGGTGACTGCACAGCGAGCGAGGGGGCAGCCAGCTTGCCGACTGCGGCACAGAAGACCGAGTTCCGGCGTGCACTCAAGCAGGCACGCATCAGGCAGCGCCTCTCCCAACGTGCGCTCGGCCAAGCCGCAGGGGTCAGCAAGACCGCAGTGTCCCAATGGGAACTCGGCCGATCCGTACCGGTTCCAGCGAAGGTCCCTAACGTCGAGCGTGCCCTTGAGCTGGAACCAGGCGCCTTGTCCCGCCTGTTGGGCTACCTGCCGATTGCCACCGCCGATGACGAGAACAGCCAGGATGTCGTCGCGGCTCTCCGAGGTGACAAGCGTCTCGACGAGGAAGCCCGGAAGCTCATGATCGGCCTGTACCGAAGGCTCGTTCGCCCCAGGCCCCCCGCACCATCCCCGTGATCGTCCCCGCATCGCGTGCTCCCTCGACCTGCACGCCGACGCTTGCTACCCAGGGCGGCGCGCAGTGACTGTCGAGGTCGAGTAGACTCTCTACGCTTTTGCGTCGAAAGCGGGTAGCGCAGGATATGGGAGGATACGGAGCGTATCCTCCCCACTGCGGGAGACAGTGCGATGGCAGGCGACGAACGCCCAGCATGGGCTTGTTTGCTGCACCTAGAGCGGACACTACGGGGCTGGTCACAGGCCCGACTTGCCGCTGAGCTGGAGAGACATGCCGCCAAGGCCAAGCGAACCCTGCCAGACCGCGGAAACCTAATCCGCATGATCAGGAGCTGGGAAGCGGGCAAGCATCGGCCCGACCCCTTCCACTGCTGGCTTCTCGCTCAAGCGTTCGAGACAACCGAAGACCGGCTGTTCGATGGCGAAGCAGCCGCGCTAAGGTTGCTGGAGATGAACCGACGCGAAGCAATCAAGAAGGGCGTAGCGGCGCTGGGACTCGGCGGCCTCGCCCTCAGCTCATTCATCCGTGATACCGCCGTCGAGTCGAGCGAGCTGGCGCTTGAGGCGGAGGAACTCTCCCTCGATCCCCCCACGCTCGAGCGGCTGCGGCTACAGGTAGTGCAGTTCGGGTTGGACTACCTTCACACGCCGCCCAAGCACCTCTACCTCGACGTTTTCGCGGCCCGTCGCGAGGTCAAGGATCTCCTGCGCTATAAGCCGAACCAAGCAGAGCGCACCGAACTGTTCGCCCTCATCGGGTGGTTGTCGGGATTGCTAGGGCACCTCGCGATGGACCTTGGATACCACTCGGCAGCGCAGACGCACTGTGAAGGCGGATTGCGAGTTGCACAGGTGATCGGCCACCACGATGCCATCGCCTGGATTCGCGGCACCCAGGCGATGATGGCGACCTACACGGATCGGGCCGACGAGGGTGTGCGATACGCGCAGATGGGCCAGGGGTTCGCCCGAGCAGGTTCGACTGCGAGCGTCCGGCTCGCAGCGCAGGAGATGCGCGCGTGTGCGCGGCTCGGGGACAGGAGGGGTGCCGAGGATGCGATGCAGCGTGCCCAGGAGGCGATGGCCGCACTGACGGAGGAGCCGACCCGCAGCATCTTCTCGTTCGACCGGCCGTACCTACCGTTCTACGCGGGCACCTCGTATGTCTGGCTGGAAGATGCGGGGAATGCCCAGAACTGGTCACAGGAAGCGATCAGGCTTTGCGATGCGGAACCAGCTGACTGGCCGGTTGCCAGGGCTCTGGCCCGGATCGACCTGGCGACGTCATTTGCCTGGCAACGCGAGATCGAGGAGGCATGCCGGATAGGCGCGGAGGCAGCTGAGATCGCATCCAAGCGGCGAGTGAACCTGGTGGCGCGCCGCTCAAGTGATTTGCGGAGGGCACTCGCGCCGCATCAAGCGCGGCCCGTCGTCCAGAGCTTCCGCGAGCAGCTCGCCACCCTGTAGTCGCCTCGGCAGAGAGAGGAACCCAAGCGACGTGGACTTGAAGTTGGCTGGCAAGGTTGCGGTCGTCACCGGAGGGACTCGCGGGATCGGGCGAGCTATCGCCGCGCGGCTCGCCGAGGAGGGCTGCTCCGTAGCGATCTGCGGTCGATCCGCCGCTGATCTCGACAAGGCAGTTGCTGAACTCCAAGCCGATGGCGCGCACGTGTTCGGTGCGAGCATCGATGTAGCCGAGTCCGGAGAAGTCGAGTCGTTCATTGATCAGGCCGCTGCTGCCCTCGGCGCGGTGGACCTCCTCGTTCCGAACGTCGGCGGCATGTCCGGAGGCGGATTGCTAGAGTCTACGGCCGACGATTGGGAGCGCACGTTTCGCCTGAACGTAGTTCACGCTGCCCGGGCGATCCGGGCGAGCGTGCCGCACATGAACCGGCGAGGCGGCGGGGCCGCGGTGATCATTGCTTCGATCTCTGGTTGGAAGCCGCAGCCCGGAGCGCAATACGGGGCCGCGAAGGCGGCCGAGATCTACTTGGCTGGCGCCCTTGCCCGTGAACTTGGCCCGAACATCCGGGTAAACACGGTCAGCCCTGGATCGATCTTGTTCCCGGGTGGGGGATGGGAGCGGTTCGCTGCTCGGGAGCCCGATTTGTTCCGCGCCTTCGAGGAGCGAGACTTTCCCGCCGGTCGGCTCGGGACCCCGGAGGAGGTCGCAGATGTCGTCGCGTTCCTCCTCTCGGAGCGGGCCCGCTGGATCAACGGAGCGAACATCCAGGTCGATGGCGCACAAGGCAGACCGAGCGCGAGGGGTTTCTGATCGGTCTCAACCGCGCCAGACGAGTTCAACACGCTCGGGGTTGAAGGGGAGCCGGCCCGGTCGGCCGCGATGCACGCGAACGGCTTCCAGGGAGATCTTCACGAACGCGCGGCGCCATTCGACGTTCTGACGGTCCCAGGCTGCCCGAGCAGCAGCCGCATCGAGCGGCAGGTCAGTCAGCAGCGTAGTTCGCGAGCGACGCGCGAGCTGCTCCCGGGCCTTGGCGATACGCTCTTCCAGCGCGCGCTTGGCGACGATGAAGCCGGCTCGGTCGATGATCCGGTCGACGTAGTGGTCGACGTGCAGCCGCTCCAGCGCTTCCTCGTCCGCATGGAGCACTGCTGCCAGCGCTGCGTCATGGTCATCGGTCTGGAGACGGTGGAGAGCAGCGCTGAAGGCAGGGGTATCCAGCGCGGTGAAGATCGCCTCGGCGACGAACATCTCCAGTGGTTCGGCACCGACCGTGATCCCGCCGCAGCCGGGTCGGCCGGGGGCTTTGGCGCAGATGTAGCGGGGCTTGCCGGCCTTGTTGGGGCGGGCCATCAACGGGGCATCGCACAGGCCGCAACGGGCAATCCCGCCGGTCAGTAGGTAGCGCCTTGGCGGACCGAGCGCTCGGCCGTACACCGTGGTCAACGCGAGTGTCAGCTGCTCGAAAGTGCCATGGTCGAGGATGGGTGGCCAGTTGCCCTCACCGACGATCACACCATGATGGCGGCGAAAGCCGGCAAGGTGCGGACTCCGCAGGAGCCGTGTGACTGAGGAGGTACGCCACGAGTTCCCAGCTGGGGAGTGAACGCCCTGATTGTTCCAGTCCCTCGCGATGGTGTTGACCGACTCGCCAGCGAGTACGCGCCTGGCCGCGTCGCGGATCAGCGTGGCCTCGGCTGGCTCATGAGCGCGCCAGTCCGAGGTGAAGCCGAACGCGCGGCGACCGCCCATGTGTGGACGGCCTGCCTTGGCGAGTTCGGCGGCCTTGGACTTCTGCCGGAGGGAGATCGTCGCGGACTCAAGGCGGGCAAAGGCGACGAGGATGCGCACGATTACCAAGCCCAGCTCGCTTGAGGTGTCGACTGGCTCGTGAACGCTGGCAAGGATTGCCCCGCGGCGTTCACAGACCGCCCAGAAGCGTTCGAACTCGGCTGGATGGCGCACGAGCCGGTCGAGCTTCCAGACCAGCACGCCGTCCACCTCGCCCGCCTCCAGATAGGCAAGCAGCCGCTCGTAGGCCGGCCGATTCACCCGCCGGTAGGCGGTCAGGTCAGTGTCTTCATAGACACCGGCAACTGGCCACCCCTTGGCCTCGGCAAGCGCACGGCAATCGGCGACCTGCCGGGCCGTCGCAGTCTGGGTGCCGTCGCGGTCCTGGCTGAGTCGCGCGTAGATGGCAAGGTGCTGCACCATGACGCTACGACGCTAAGGAGAATGGTGACTTATGTCAATGTTCGGCTGCACCAAGGAGGCCTGCCAGTTCAACGACAACCTGGCCGCCTTCCAGGCCGCCGGGGTCCCGGTGATCGGCGTCTCGCCCGACGACGCCCAGAGCCACCAGCGCTTCCGCAACAAGTACGGGCTGCGCTTCCCGCTGCTGACCGACGCCGACCACGAGGTCATGGACGCCTGGGGCGCCTGGGGCGAGAAGGTCCGCTACGGCCGGACCACCATCGGCGTGCTGCGCTCCACCTTCCTGCTCGACGAGCAGGGCAGGGTCGAGCGCGCCTGGCGCAACGTCAAGGCTGACGGCCACGCCGCCGAGGTCCTCGCCGAGCTCGAGCGCTGACCCGGCTCAGCGGGGCGGGTCGCTGAGGGGCCGGCGGCCCGCGAACCCCGCGTCGGGCCAGTGCCAGAAGGCCACCTCTGGCTCGCCGAGCACCCAGCAGAGCAGGTACTCGCGGCCGTCGGCCAGCCTGGCAGGGAAGTCGACCAGGCCGGCGTCCACGTCCCGCAGGACGATGCCCTGGTCGGTCAGCTCCTCGACCGCCGCCCGCAGCCCCCTCCCGGCCTGGGCCGCCGGGGCGTGCCCGTTGCCCTCGACCCGCTCGGCGGCCCCCTCGCGCTCCTGCCGCGCCGCCGCCACCAGCTCGCGGATCCGCTCCAGGACCTCCCGCACCCGCGGCAGGGCCGCGTTGGCGGCCTCGACCGTCCAGGCTCGGGTCGGCTCAGCCATCCGCTCGCCCTCCAGGTCGTCGGCCCGTTCGTCCATCGGGGTTAAGCGTAGCTCGCCCGCCCCGACCCTGAAGTTGCCGCGACATTGCCGGTTCGTTGCCTGGAGCGCCGTGGGAACCTGCTGGCGTCTGCGCCGCATGGGTGGCCGCCGTCGAGAGGGAGGTCGGGCATGGGACGAGTCGCTCGCGTCGGGGCTCTCGTGGTGGTGATCGTGGCGGCATTGCAGGCCGGTGCGTGGCCGGCCGGCGCCATGGTGGTCGGCCCGCCCGGGCTGCGGGCCGACTTCGACGGCGACGGCTTCGACGACCTCGCCGTCGGCGTGCCGCTGGAGGACCTGGCCGGGGTCGTCGACGCCGGCGTCGTCAACGTCCTGTACGGGTCCGCGGACGGGTTGACCGGCAACGGGAGCCAGCAGCTCGCGCAGGCGCTACCGGAGCCCGGCGACCAGCTCGGGTGGGCGGCCGCCGCGGGGGACTTCAACGGCGACGGCTTCGCGGACCTGGCGGTGGGCGCGCCCGGCGAGGATGTCGGCTCGACGGTGGATGCCGGCGCCGTGGAGGTCTACTTCGGCTCGCCCGCCGGCCTACCGGCAGCAAGCGACCAGCTCCTGCGGCAGGGCGCCGCGGGCGTGATCGGCGCGGCCGAGGCCGGGGACCAGTTCGGGCTGACGCTCGCCAGCGGCCTGTTCGACAGCGGCGCCGTCGCCGACCTGGCGGTCGGCACGCCGTTCGAGAACGTGGGCGCCGACGCCGACGCCGGTGTGGTCAACGTCGTCTACGGCGCGCCCGGTGGGCTGCTGGAGGGCCGCAACCAGCAGTTCCTCCAGGCCAACCCGGAGCCCGGCGACCTGTACGGGGTGGCTGTCGCCACCGGCCACCTGGGTTCGGCGTGCAACGACCCGGCCTTCGACCTGGCGGTCGGCGCCTCCGGTGAGGACGTGGGCGCCGCGCGGGACGCCGGGGCGGTCAACATCATCCTGGCGCTGGACGACGGGACAGGCCTGCCGCCCTCCGCCACCGGCCAGCCCTTCGTCCAGGGCAGCGGCGGGGTGCCGGGCGCCGCCGAGACCGGGGACGCCTTCGGTGCCGCCCTGGCCTCCGGGGAGCTGGGGAACTGCGTGCAGATCGGCCTGGCGGTCGGCGCGCCCGCCGAGGACGTCGGCACCGCGGTGGACGCCGGCGCGGTCACCCTGCTGCTGACGCCGGGCGGGCACGAGCTGTGGACCCAAGGGGTCGCCGGCGGCTCGGTGGAGTCGGGAGACCTGTTCGGATGGTCGCTGACCATGGCGGACATCGAGAACAACAACGCCGACAACGTGCTGATCGGCTCGCCCGGCGAGGACGTGGGCGCCACCAGGGACGCCGGTGTGGTGACCCCGTTGTGCGGGTTCGACGGGTTCGTCTTCTCCTGTGGGCCGGAGGGGACGATCTCCCAGACCAACCCGGAGCGGGACGACGCCGCCGGGGTCGCGCTCGCCGCCGGCGACTTCAACAACGACGACATCCCCGACCTGGCGGTCGGCGCGCCCGGCGAGACCGTCGGCACCGCCGCCGACGCGGGCGCCGTGGAGGTGTACGCCGGGGTGAACACGGAGCCGATCCCCGACAGCGGCCGCCTGCTGTTCCAGAACGCCCCGGGAGTGCCTGGCACGTCGGAGGCCGGTGACATCTTCGCGGTCGGCCTGGCCGCCTCGTTCGCGGCGCACGTGTTCTGACCGGCCCGGCAGCGTAGGCTGCCGAGCATGGAGGGGCTGCTGGAGGTCGGACGGGGCCGGGTCGGCCCAGACGCGATCGACTACAACGGCCACATGAACGTGGTGCACTACCGGGCGGCGTTCGACGCCGGCACCGATGGGCTGTTCGCCCACCTTGGCCTCGGTCCCGACGACTACAACGCCCGCACCGGCGCCACCCTCATGGTGGTCGAGGAGCACACCCGCTACCACGCCGAGCTGGCCGAAGGCGAGCGCTACCGGGTCCTGGCGCGGATGGTCGGCCATTCCGCCAAGAAGCTCCACTACCTGCTGCTGATGGAGAACCTCGACCGGGGCGGGCTGGCCGCCAGCCACGAGGAGCTCTCCCTCCACGTCGACCTGGGCCGGCGCAAGGCGAGCCCGCTGCCGGCATGGGTGCGGGCGGCGGTCGAGGCGCTGGAGGCCGCCCAGGCCCACCTGCCGCCCCCACCCGACCTCGGCCGGGTCATCGCGCCCTGAGGTCAGCTTGTCGGGCAGAACAGGTCCACGCCGTTGCCGTCGGGGTCGTGGAGGAGCGCGTACCGCATCCCCCAGAAGGCGTCCCACGGCTCCTTGTGGCCCTCGTACCCGGCCGCGACGAGCTCGCCGTAGAGCTTGTCCACCTCCGCTGGCGAGTCGCAGGCGAACGCCAGGCTCATCCGCGGGCTCCCGGTGGCCGGCGTCCACGAGGGGTCGAAGCTGCGGATGGTCTCGACGGTGTCGAACGCGAGCTTCAGGCCGCCGGGCAGCCCCACCTCCACGTGCGCCTCGCCGTCGGCCCCGGCCGGGACGTCGAGCCCGAGCCGCCGGTAGAACGCCAGCGAACGGGCCATGTCCTCGACCACGACGCCGATGACCCCCAGGGTTGCCGCCATCTCGCTTCCTCCCTGCCGATTCGGGTGACCAGGGCCTCGACCCTACGGCCACCACCCGGCCCGCGTCTTGTAGGAATCGGACCTGGGCCGGTCAGTCGGCTCGGCGCAGGGTGGCGGCCAGGTGGTGCTGGAGGGGTTGGCCGACGGCGGCCATCGCCAGCGAGTAGGCGAGGGTGTCGCCATCCAGCTCGAACCGGCGCCGCAGCGCGGTGACCTCCTTGGCCGTGCTGGTCCTCGCCACCGCGGTGCTGCCGAGCTCGATGCGGCCGTCGTCCATGCGGCCCTCCAGGACCTCCACGATGCCGGTGGGGTGGGCGAGCACCACCTCGACCACGCCGCCGGGCTTGGCCCGCCAGTAGCCGCTCTCGGCGTGCAGCGGCCGGCCGTCGTCCAGGCTCCAGGTCCGCTGGGTGTAGGCGAGGAACGGCTTGCCCACATGCCAGAAGCGGACCTCCTCGCCGTACCCGAAGGAGGCGATGGTCGGGTACTCCCCGGCTCCCTCGCCGCGCCAGGTGCCGAGCAGCCCGGCGAGCGGGGCGACGTCCGGGTGCAGCGGCGGGGTCGTGGAGGCCATGCCTCGCCGTCAGACCGGGGGCGTCCGGCCGGCGCTCGGGCGCGGGCAGGTGAGGGTCCGCATGGTCCCCGGCACGGCCTGGACCCGGCTCACGATCAGCCTGCCGAGCTCGTCGAGGCTGCGCGCCCGGACCTTGGCGACGATGTCGAACGGCCCGGCGGTCACCTCTGCCAGCTCGACCCCATCGATAGCGGACACGGCGGCCGCAACCTCGCCGGCTCTGCCCACCTCCGTCTGGATCAGCACCCATGCCGTGAGCATGCACGCACCGCCTCGTCGGATGTCGGGGTGGCCGGCGCTGTGCCCCGGTCACCGGATGGCGCCCTCGTCGCAGTCACCGTGCCATCTGACCACGACCGACGCCCGAGGTGAAATGGGCAGTTCCGGGAGCGGCCTCAGCAGTGGACGCCGTCGGTGCGCAGGGCGACGATCGGGTCCTCCGGCGGCGTGGCCGAGCTCATCGACGGCGCCCGCGAGGAGTCCAGGCGCCCGAAGTTCTGGGTCGCCCAGGCCCGCCCGCCGTCGCAGATCACGCCCGGCGGAGCGCATCCAGCCGAAGTGGAGCTGGTAGCCCATGCTCGGGTAGCCCTCGACCCAGGCGATGTTCTCCCCGAGCGCGGAGAACCTGCCGATCCCCGGCAGGCCGCCGGCCGCGCCCAGGTCGCGGTGGCTGAAGTCGCCGGTGCGGGCCATCCGCGCCGACCACTCGGCCGCCATCCGCGCCAGGTCGTTGTCCCAGTCCAGCTCGGCGAGGTTCCGGGCGCGCCGCTCGGCGTTGAGCCGCTCGAACAGGTCCCTGGCGAGCCGCTCGGCGGTGGACACCGAACCTGACGGGGGAGTGGCGGTCGTCGGCGCGGCGGTCGCCCTCGGCTTGGGCCCGGTGGTGGTCGTCGCCTTGGTGGTGGTGGGGTTGGTGGTCGCGGGCCGCCGCGGCCTGGTGGTCGGGGTGGCCCCGCTGCCAGGCGCCTTGGCGACCTGGCGTAGCGCGTCGCGCGCCGGCGCGGCGGCCGCGGCGCCGGCCGGCTGCTGGCCGGGCTTGGCGCCCGCGGGGATCAGCGCCCAGGCGAGCAGCAGCGGGAAGGCGATGAGGAAGGCCGTGCGTAGATTTGTGAGCCAGGGCCTCCCTGGGCGCGCGTGCCGGGGGCGCGTCCTGGCGCGGCTCCTGGGCTCCTGGTCGTGCAAGCTGACAGCCTCTCGGGGGTGAGGGCCAGATCGTCACCGCAGCGCACGCAGAACAAGCGCAAGGCTGGCTCACGCGGCTTAAGTGCCGTTGGCCCATGGGGGGAATTGGGGGGATGGCCGACGACCCGCCTACCCTTCCAAACCCGTCAGTTGCTGTCAAGCCGGCCGGGCCCTGGGGCTGCCGATCGCCCCGGGCCCGGCCGGCCGCCCCCCGGCTCAGTCAGCCATCCGGCGCCGCCCCGCCGGGGTGGGGGCGGCGGCGCCGGACCAGTAGCGCCGACACCCCGCCGAAGATGAGCAGCCCGACCACCAGCGGGACCACCGGCAGACCATCGTCGCCTGCCGCCTCGGGGACGGGCACCGGCTTGGCCGCCGGGTGGCCGTCGTGCGGGTCGGGCATCCGCTGGAACAGCGGCACCGCCGCCGAGTGGTGCTCGCCATGCGTGGCCGGGGCGGGTGAGGCGGCGGCCGCGGCCGGGCCAGCGGCCAGGCCGCCGACGAGGGCGACCAGGAGCGCCGCCGACCTCCGTCGCCGGCTCCTGGAGCAGGGGCGCTGCTGGCTGCTCAACGGTGTCTCCTGTGCGGTGCCGGACCGGTCAGTGGGAGAACCGCGAGCCGGCCATCACGGTTCCCCCGTGCCGGCCGGCTGTCGGTAGCATGGCGGCTGTGGATGCCTCCTGGCCGCTGGCCGTCCTGCTCATGCCTTGTGCGCCGGCTGGGACCGGCTGATGGCGGAGGGGTCCGGGGAACCCCGAGGGGGTGCCCCGGTGGGTCGGTCGGAGGGGTCCGGGGAACCCCGAGGGGGTGCCCCGGTGGGTCGGGAGGGGTCCGGCCGAGGCCTGCCGGAGGCGGTGGACCCGCCCGAAGTTGCGGCGGCGGGCGGGCTGCTGGCGCCGTCGCACCGCGGGCTGACCGTCGGCCTGGTGCTGACGATCACCCTGGTCGCCTTCGAGGCGCTGGCGGTCATCACCATCCTGCCGGCGATCAAGGACGACCTGGACGGCACGGTCCCCCCGTTCCTGGCCGGCATCGCGCTGTTCGCCGTGGGGCTGGTGGTCGGCGGCCTTGCCCCGACCATGCTGGTGCTGGTGCTGGGCCGCGGGCTGCAGGGGCTGGGCGCCGGCGCGGTCCCGGCGGTCGCCTACGCGGTCATCGGCCGTAGCTTCCCCGAGGCGCTGCGGCCGCGGGTGTTCGCCGTGCTGTCCACCGCCTGGGTCCTCCCCGGCCTGGTCGGCCCGGCCGCGTCCGCGCTGGTGGCGGAGCGGTTCGGCTGGCGCTGGGTGTTCCTCGGGCTGCTGCCGCTGGTGGTCGGCTCCGCCGCGATGGCGCTGCCGTCGCTGCGCCGCATCGGCCCGCCGGCGCGGCCGGTCTCGCCGGCCGGCCGCCTCGGCAAGGCCGTCGCCGTCGCCGCCGGTGCCGGGCTGGTGCTCGCCGGCCTGTCCAGCCGCTCCCCGCTGGCCGGGGCGGCCCTGGTCGCCGCCGGGCTGCTCGTCGGCCTGCTCCCGCTGCGCCGCCTGCTCCCGCCCGGGACGCTGGCCGCCCGGCCGGGACTGCCGGTCGCGGTGCTCTCCAGGGGCCTGCTCACCTTCGCGTTCTTCGGCGCCGACACCTACGTGCCGCTGGCGATCACCGCGGTGCGGCACCAGAGCACGGCGGTGGCCAGCGTCGCGGTGACCGCCGCCACCCTGTCGTGGACGGCGGCCGCCTGGGTGCAGGAGCGCAAGGCGTCCACGTGGCCGGGCCGCCGGCTCATCCGGGCCGGCTTCCTGATCGTCGCCGCCGGCATCGCCCTGGAGCTGGCCGCCCTGTTCGCCGGCGTGCCGGTGGCGGTCGGGGTGGCCGGCTGGGCGGTCGGCGGCTTCGGCATCGGGCTCGCCTACTCGCCGGTGTCGCTGATCGTCCTCGGGGAGGCGCCGAGCGGCCAGGAGGGGGTGGCGAGCGCCTCGCTGCAGCTCACCGACACCCTGGGGGTCGCGCTCGGAGCCGGGCTGGGCGGCGTGCTGGTCGCGGTCGGAGCGGCCGCCGGCTGGCACGAGCGGACCGGCATCGCCGGCGCCTTCGCCCTCACCGCCATGGTCGCCGTCGCCGCCGCCGTCCTCGCCCGCCGAGTGCCCAGCCGCACCCTCCCTGCACCTTCGGCAGCGGCCGGCGGAGGCTGACTGGGTGCATGCTTGGCGCCTGCCGCCAGCCCCGACCCGACGAGGTGAGCGCCGTGCCCGACCGCTACCTGATGGCGATGACGACCACCGAGGCCCGCGAGGACGCCGACCGGCTCGCCAGGAGCCTGGTCGAGGACCGCCTGGCCGCCTGCGTGCAGGTGCTCGGCCCGATCGCCAGCACCTACCGGTGGAAGGGCCAGGTGGAGACCGCCGAGGAGTGGCTCTGCCTGATCAAGACCACCGGCAGCCGCTTCGACGCCCTCGCCGCCCACGTCGACGCCAACCACGGCTACGACACCCCGGAGCTGACCGCCGTGCCGATCAGCGACGGCAGCCCCGGCTACCTCGCCTGGGTGTCGGGCGAGACCGGCGGCGCCTGACCGCCGACCCGCCAGCGCAGCGGCGAGGCGGCGGTCCGTTCGAGCCGGCCTCGCCCCTCCAGGTGGACCAGGTGGGCGGCCGTCTCGCCGAGGGCGGCCCGGCGCATGAACCCGTGGATCTCCTCCCACGGCCGGCTCCAGGACGTCCGGGTGGCGACGTCCCAGATCGTCTCGGCGCCGGACGCCACCGCCGCCTCGACGGCGTCCAGGCGTTGCTCGTGGTGGGCGAGCAGCTCGTCGATCCGCCCGGCCAGGCCGTCGAAGCGCCACTGGTGGCCGGGGAGGGCGAGCCCGTCGCCCCAGCGGCGCAGCCGTTCCAGGGATGCGAGGTAGGCGGCGAGCGGGTCGGGGCCGGCCTGCGGGTGCCTGGCGATGTTGGGGCTGATGGTGGGCAGCACGTGGTCGCCGGTGAGCACCACCCCGGTCCGCTCCTCGACGAAGCAGAGGTGACCCGGCGTGTGGCCCGGGGTGTGCACGGCCCGCAACCGCCAGCCGGGCAGGTCGGGCCGGTCGCCGTCGGCGAGCGGGACGTCGGGGCGGGCCACCACCACGAAGCGGCGGAGCTGCATGCTCGCGTCCCGCAGCTCCGCCAGGTCCCCGGCGGGCGCGCCGGTCTGCGCCAGCCAGCCGGAGATCCGCTCCAGCAGCTCGTCGACGTCCTCGTAGCGGTCGGGGATGAGCGCCGCGTCGGCCGGATGGAGGCCGACCCACGCCCCCGACACCTCCCGCACCCGGCCCGCCAGGCCGTAGTGGTCGGGGTGGAGGTGGGTCACCAGCACGCCGCGGACGTCCTCCAGCTTGGCGCCGAACGACCCCAGGCCCTCCTCCAGGGCGGCCAGCGCTTCGGCGGCGTTCCAGCCGGGGTCGACCAGCACCACCCCGTCGGGGACCTCGAAGGCGTAGGCGAGCACATACGGCAGCGGGCTGCCCGGGATCGGCACGGGGACGCTCCACAGGCCCGGCATCACCTGCTCCACCGGGGGAAGGGCCCGATCTACCGGGGCATCCCCTTGGGGTTCCCCGGACCCCTCCGGCGGCCGGCTGGTCTGCATGGGCGACCAGCATCCTGTAGCGTGCCAGCGCTGGCAAGGTTCCGCGGGAGGCGGCATGGCGGGGGAGTGCGAGCTCGGCGTCACCGGCCTGGCGACGATGGGCCAGAACCTGGCCCGAAACGCGGCCAGGCAAGGCTTCCCGGTGGCGGTCCACAACCGCACCGCCACCCGCACCCGCGACCTGCTCGAGCGTCACGGCCACGAGGGCGAGCTCCACGGCGCGTTCTCGGTCGAGGAGCTGGCCGCCGCCCTCGCGCGCCCGCGCCGCATCCTGGTCATGGTCAAGGCCGGCCCGCCCGTCGACGCCGTCCTCGACGAGCTCGCCGCGCACCTGGACCCGGGCGACCTGCTGATCGACGGTGGCAACTCGTTCTTCGAGGACACCAGGCGGCGCGAGCGGGCGCTGGCCGAGCGGGGCGTCCGGTTCCTCGGCACCGGCGTGTCCGGCGGCGAGGAGGGCGCCCTGCACGGCCCCAGCATCATGCCAGGGGGCAGCCCTGCGGCGTACGACCTGGTCGAGCACCTGCTGACCACCATCGCCGCCCAGGTCGACGGCGTCCCCTGCTGCCGGCTGATCGGCCCCGACGGCGCCGGGCACTACGTCAAGATGGTCCACAACGGCATCGAGTACGCCGACATGCAGCTCATCGCCGAGGCCTACGACCTGCTCGGCCAGGGCCTCGGGCTCGGCGCCGCCGAGCTGGCCGAGGTGTTCGAGCGCTGGAACCAGGGCGACCTCGACTCGTTCCTGATCGAGACCACCGCCAAGGTGCTGCGGCAGGTCGACGCCGCCACCGGCCGGCCGCTGGTCGACCTCATCCTCGACCAGGCCGAGCAGAAGGGGACCGGCCGCTGGACCGTCCAGTCCGCCCTGGAGCTCGGGGTGCCGATCACCGGCATCACCGAGGCGGTGTTCGGGCGGGTGCTCTCCTCCCAGCGGGAGCAGCGCGAGGCCGCCGCCAAGGCGCTCGCCGGCCCGTCGGGACGCGCCGCCGCCGCGACCGCCGAGCGGATGGTCGACGACGTCCGCGACGCGCTCTACGCCTCCAAGGTGGTCGCCTACGCCCAGGGCTTCGAGCAGATCGCCGCCGCCGCCGACGCCTACGGCTGGGAGGTGGACCTCGGCGGGCTGGCCACCATCTGGCGGGGCGGCTGCATCATCCGCGCCCGCTTCCTGGACCGCATCCGGGAGGCCTACGAGGGCGACCCGGACCTGCGCAGCCTGCTGCTCGCCGACTACTTCCGCGACGCCGTCGCCGACGCGCAGGACGCCTGGCGACGGGTGGTCGCCACCGCGGTCGAGCTGGGCGTGCCGACTCCGGCGTTCGCCTCCTCGCTGGCCTACTACGACGGCTTCCGTCGCGAGCGCGGCCCCGCCAACCTCCTCCAGGGCCTGCGCGACTTCTTCGGCGCCCACACCTACCGCCGGCTGGACCGCCCAGGCAGCTTCCACACCCGCTGGTCCCAGGACGGCGAAGAGGTCGAGGTCTGACGGCCGCGCCTGGCGCCCGTTCCGATTGACGATCGCGACCTGGTCGAGGCCGTTTCGCGCTGGCTGCGATGCTCGGCCGTCGTCAGGTCGTGACCAGCCCAGGCCAAGCTCGTGCCCTAGGCCGACACAGGGTCGTGCTGCTTCGGGGGAGGCGCCATGCGACCAGCCAGGATCATCGCCGCCGTCATGTTCGCGGCCGTCGTCGCCGTCACCGGCTGCAGCGCCCACTCCACCGCCGCCGGCCCATCGCCGGTGTCCCAACGACCCGAAACCGCCCCGCCCCCTGACACCGCGCCCACCACGCCGCCCGCGACCACCAGCCCGTCGGGCGACCGGCCAGCGACCGGTCGCTGCGACGCCTCGGCGCTGCGGGGATCGGTGCTGGGCACCGAGGGCGCCGCAGGCACGATCTGGTTCACCGTCCAGTTGCGCAACGCCTCGGGTAGGGCCTGTTCGGTCAAAGGCGTCCCCGAGGTGCGGCTGCTCGGCGCCCAGGGATGGCCCGTGACGGCTCCCTCCCGCCCCGACGGGCCAGGCGGATCCCTGGTGCTGCTCCGGCCGGGCCAGGCCGCGCGCTTTGCATTCGCCGAACCCAACGCGTGTGACAACACCG
>WNGA01009480.1_pt1 | contig 15602 bp, 19 predicted proteins | sample 5400061 | NCBI WGS metagenome assembly WNGA01 (sample SAMN13153366, study PRJNA577476) | soil metagenome | isolation source: 100 cm soil or saprolite under grassland replicate 2 | place: USA:California | collected 2016-06-15
CAGGATGCGTTCGTCGACGGCCACCACCTGGGCGTTCTGGGTGAGATGGATCCAGGTGACGCGGCGCCGCGCCTTCGTGGCTTCGACGATGTCGGGCCACAGCGGGCGTACGTCGACCAGGGAGAGCCCGCCCGCGGGCGCGGCGGCCGGCTCGGCGGAGGCGGGAGTCGGAGCAGGCGGCTCGGGCCGCGTCTGGGCGACCGGCTCGGGCGTGCTCGCTGCGGGCGCCGGCACCGGCCGCTCGGGCGCCGGCTGGTTCGCGGGAGGAGGGGCCGAAGTCGCGGCGGGAGTCGACGCGGCGGGCTCGGCGTACGGCGCCGCGGGCGCAGGCGCGCCGCCGGCGACCTGGATGCGGCGTTCGAGTCGATCCAGCCGCGCGAGTACGCCGTCGCTCGTGTCGTCGGCGCCGGGCAGCAGCACCCTCGCGCAGATCAGCTCGAGCAGCAGCCGGGGTGCGGTCGCGCCCCGCATCTCGGTGAGCCCGGAGGCCACCAGGTCGGCCGCCCGGCTCAGCTCGATGCCGCCGAACCGCGCTGCTTGCGCGACCAGCCGTTCGCCGGCGTCCTCCGAGACGTCGATCAGGCCGGTCGCCGGCGCGTCGGGTACGGCGGCCACGATCACCAGGTCGCGCAGCCGGCGCAGGAGGTCCTCGGTGAACCGGCGCGGGTCCTGACCGGTCTCGATCACCTTGTCGACGACCCCGAACACCGCCGCCCCGTCGCCCGCGGCGAACGCGTCGACGACCTCGTCGAGCAGCGACTCCGGCGTGTAGCCGAGCAGCCCGGTGGCCAGCGCGTAGGTCACCCCGTCGGCGCCGGCACCGCCGAGCAGCTGGTCGAGCACGGAGAGCGCGTCGCGGGCCGACCCACCGCCCGCGCGTACGACGAGTGGCAGCGCCGCCGGCTCGATCGCGACGCCCTCCTTGTCGCACAGCTCGTTGAGGTACGACGACAGCAGCCGCGGCGGGATCAGCCGGAACGGGTAGTGATGCGTGCGCGACCGGATCGTCGGCAGCACCTTCTCCGGCTCCGTGGTGGCGAACACGAACCGCAGGTGCGGCGGCGGCTCCTCGACCAGCTTGAGCAGGGCGTTGAAGCCCTGCGTGGTCACCATGTGGGCCTCGTCGATGATGTAGATCTTGTAGCGGCTCTTGACCGGCGCGAAGAACGCCTTCTCGCGCAGGTCGCGGGCGTCGTCCACACCACCGTGCGACGCCGCGTCGATCTCGATCACGTCGATCGAGCCCGGGCCGCCGCGGGCCAGGTCGCGGCACGAGTCGCACTCGCCGCACGGGTCGGCCACCGGCGCCTGCTCGCAGTTGAGGGCGCGCGCGAGGATCCGGGCGCTGGTCGTCTTGCCGCATCCGCGCGGCCCGGAGAAGAGATAGGCGTGGTTGACCCGGTTGTTGGCGAGCGCAACCCGCAGCGGCTCCGTGACGTGGTCCTGACCGATGACCTCGGCGAACGTCTCGGGCCGGTAGCGGCGATAGAGCGCCAGCGGTGCCTCTTGGGAGGGTGCTTCCACGTGCTGAACCCTAACCACCCGTTCCGACAGTGGACACCCAACGCCTCACAGGGTCCGCCAGTGCGTGACGACGCGCCCGTCGTCGCCGATGAAATGCACGGCGAAACTTGGCCCGAGCTCGTGGGTCAGCGGCGGGTACGGCTCGGCGTCCAGGGTCACCGTCGAGGCCACGCCGCCCCCGATGAGCAGCGGCAGGCCGGCGTACGACGTCGTACCGGCGGTGTGCGCGTGTCCCACGAGTACGGCGACCACATCGGCGTGCCGGCCCAGCACCGCCTCGAGCTGGTCCGGGTTGTCGAGCCGGATCGGGTCCATAAGGCCGATGTGGATGTCGACCGGCGGGTGGTGGAAGCAGACGAACGCGCGTTCGCCCGGGGCTCGGCCGCTGAGCTGCTCATCGAGCCAGTCGAGCGTTGTCTGGGTGAGGTGCCCGTGGTCCTGGCGGACGCCGTCGACCGCGTCGACAAGGGAGTCGAGCATCAGGAAGAGGTGGCCGTCGACACGATGCGCCTCGTTGACGGGTACGTCGCCGGGCAGGCCACGCATCGCGGCGTACTCCAGGCGGACGTCGTGGTTGCCCGGGCACCACAGGACCGGCTGCCGCAGCCTTCCGAGTACGTCGCGTGCCTCGGCGTACTCCTCGGGCCGGCCGTGGTCCGCGACGTCGCCTGTCACCAGCACCGCGTCGACCGGCGGGTCGAGCCTGAGCAGGTGGTCGACGACGCGGGTGGCCCGCTCGACCGCGCTCGGATGGCCGCCGAAATGGGTGTCGCTGAGATGGGCGATGACGAGCATGGGGCCATCGTGACACCCCTGGGGACGCAAAGGCCCCCCACGTACCCGACAGAGCTCGCTTACCCTTGCTGCCTTCCGGCCCTGGGGGAGTTCGGCAAGATGCCGCCACATGGGGGGTTGGCGACGAGTGTAGGCGAGGCCCGTCGCCCACTCCAAAGCGGAGTCGATTTCACCGCGCGCTCACCCGCCGGGTACTCTCCTCGGCGGAGGATTCGCCTAGTGGCCTATGGCGCTCGCTTGGAAAGCGGGTTGGGTTAACAGCCCTCAGGGGTTCGAATCCCCTATCCTCCGCCACTCGATGCAGGACTGACCTGCGAGAACGCCGACCCACGGTCCGATTTGGACCGGGTCGGCGTTTCTGCTTCTCCGGGCTCCAAGAACGGCACCATGAGCTCCCGTTCCCGCCCCGACTGAGGGGCGAGGAGATCAACGGGGTCGACATGGGGATGGTTGACGCCGACATCGCCGGTTGCGTGCAGGTCTGGCTGGGCTCCTCTTCAAATCTCGACCCCGGGCGGATCGCGGTGCTTCGCACTTGCCGAGACGACGTCGAGCGAGTCTTACCGACACTCACCGAGCCAGATGAGGTCGAGTTCTACTCCGTTCTCCTCGACGTCGCGAACGCAGTCATTCGAGCCCAGAAGGGCTGGTCCTGAGCATTGCCTTTAGCGCCTGGATCCTGGATGCAGGAATGTCCGGACGTTTCGCTCACACCTGGAGCTGACCGACGGGGGCGACGTCGTGGTAGGCGGGCCCATTGCAGAACCACACACTGCTGCAGCACCCAAGCGGCCGGCCGTGTTCGGTACAAGTTGGCCACTCGATGTCCCACAGTCGAAGGACTTCGCCAACCTCTTCGGTCAGCATCTCGCAGGCATCGTCGTCGAGCGTGCTCTCCCTGAACTCGGGTGCCCAGGCTTCAACCGGCCAGTCGGCGACGGCCACCTCCTGATCCAGGGCCACCCGCTCCTCGCGTTCCTGAGTGCGCACGACCAGGACGTAGTCGTCCTCTACACGGCAGGACCATTCCTGCGGCACCCTCCGGTTCAGGTCATCTGATAGCCAGTCGGCCACGCGGCGAAGGCGGTCGAGCTCGCGGAGCATGAGAACCACCATCGCATCGAACCGGGTTAAGGGTCAGCGCTTTTGCACCCGTCGCGGCACGACGGGGCGGACGAGAATGAGCGCGTACGGTCGGCTGCATGGATCGGGACCCCCTGCAGGACCTGCCGAACGAATCCCGGCGAGAGATCGTGGCCGATGTGCAGGCCGTGCTCGAAGTCGATCAGGCGACTGCCGAGGACATCGTCCGGTCGACCGAACCCTTCTGGGACGCGATGGAACGCGCTGGTGGGCTCGTCGACTCCTGGGGTGGTGGTGAGTTCTGCAGCCTTCTGCCCCGCGTGCTGGCCTTCATGCGAGCTGAGCCCTAGGGCCGACTCCGAGCGCCCCGCAACACGGATGAGCGCAAATGCGGAGTACGCCGGGACGCCGGTCGGTACGTTCGGTGCGTGGCTACTTGGGACGCCGAGGCCGAGACAACACACCCGCTTGACTTCCGCTTGGTGCACAACACGTTCGTAACCATGTTCTGGCGGTCCTCGCTTCTCGACGAGACCGTCGGATGGCTACGGGCGCACGCCTACGACTTGGTGGAGTTCAACGCGGCCTCGTGGGCGTCGGCAAGCGACATGTACGACGACGTCGCTTTGGGGCTCAACTTCCCCGACTACTTCGGGCGGAACCTGGACGCGCTGAACGACTGCATGAGAGACGTGGCGTCGGGTGACTACGGCTGGCACGCCGACGCCACCGGCTTGGTGATCGTGCTGAGGGCCTTCGACAGCTTCGCGACCATAGATCGCACGACCGCTCAGATCATGCTCGACATCTTCGCGGACCAAGCCCGGTGCGCCATCCTCATCGGCCACCGGATCATTTGCCTGGTGCAGTCGAACGACCCTCAGTTGACCTTCGATCCAGTGGGCGCGATGCCGGTGATGTGGAACGACGCCGAGTGGCTCAACTCCAAGCGCGGCCTCTGAACCAGAATGTAACGCTCATCGGCACGATCGCGCCGCTCGCGGCTCCGGACGGCGGCGGACCAGCGAACGCCTTCCTCTGATTAGCCTCCGAGTTTCCCCGTAGCCTGACCGCGTGGAGAAGGACGCGGCGTGGGCTCGGCGGACGCAGCGAGAGCTGCGCGCGTTGCTGAACGAGTGGGATCCGATCGGTGTCTTTGATCCCGAGGACGAGGACGACCGTTCGGGACCCATCGACGAATACGACTGCATCCGAGATCCCCTGATCTCACATCTGCTTCGTGGGGACAGCCGATACGAGGTCGCCGGGTTCCTCCGAGACGAGCTGAAGGGCCACTTCGGTCTGGAACCTTGGCTGGTGACCACCAATCTGATTGATCGGATCTTCGATTGGTGGGGGTCAATCAAGTAGCGGGAGCGTCGGATGTTGGGTGCGCACCGGCACGGATACCGTCAGACTGCCCCCGTGGACTGGCGTATGAAGAGCTTCGAGTCCGAAGCCCGAGCGGCCTTCGCGTTCCTTACCGATCTGGGTTACACCGTTGCCGCCGATCCAACTCCTGACAGTGGGCGACGTCCGGCCAACGTCGTCGTGCGGTTTCGAGGCCACGAGGTGACGGTCGAGACGGTTCTGTCGCTTGGTTTCGCGGGTGAGGACGGGATTCACACAACGGTGTTGACGACCAGCGGTTCCACCGACTTCGGACCGACGGTTGCGCACAAGGGACACGAGATGAGCAAGGCGCTACGTGACCAGGCACGCCAGGTGGCCGACTCGCTGGGCATCCGCTGAGCGCGGCAAGGCATCGCGGATCAGCGAGCGCTATCCGCGGCAGGCGTGCGATTTCTCTCGCGCGCGCAGTGCGGCCATGACCGGACGGTCAGTGGCTGAGTTCATGCTGTTTGGCCCAAGCCACGGCTCCAAGGCGATCTTCTGCCCGGGGCGAGTCCGAGAGGCAAGAAGGGCATCGGGCGTACCAGCCGCCGTCTTCTTCCCAGGCGTGGAATTCGCCATCCTTGACCCAGTCAGGCGACCAGTCGACCTCGAAGGCGTAAAGCACAGATGACGTGACCATCTGCATGACGTTCTCGATGCTGGCGTCCGATAACCCGAGGTTCAAGGCACCGTTGGCGATTCGCAGCTCCGTTCGGACGCTGTCCTCCAGAAGGGCGACCACGCGGGCCTCACGTTCCGTCTGCGGCATCTACTCATTCTCTAGGAGCGCCCGCTCATCGGCTATGACGGCGCTGTCCTGCGATGCTCAGGCGTTGGAGTCGGACTGGCGCTCATCGCCGAAGAGCAGACTCCCCACTCGGCTCGCGACCTGTCGACGGATGGGATCCGTGACGTGCTGATACCGAGCAGCCATGGACGTGCTCGACCAGCCCATGATGGACATCACGGTCCGCTCGGGAACGCCCAGGACGAGTAGGACGGTGGCGGCAGTGTGGCGTGCGTCATGCAGGCGGGCATGGCGGACTCCGGCGCTTTGTAGCAGGGTTCGCCACTCGTGGTAGTCGCTGTTCGGTGCGATCGGCCGGCCGAGGAGGGTCGTGAACACCCACCCGCCCTCCTGCCACAGGGACCCGGCGCGGATCCGTTCCTCCAACTGCTGCCGTCGATGATCCTTCAGCAGCGCCGCGAGCTCGTCGGGCAATCCGACTACTCGCTTGCCGGCCGCCGACTTGGTTGCGCCGACGATGCCGTTGGTCTGCCGTCGTTGCGGGCAGTAGCCGGCCGTCTTGCCGCAGTCGCCGTCGCAGCCGTGCTCGTACACCGGTCGCAGGCGCGTAGCGCGCACCCAAAGCGACTTGGACTCCAGGTCGATGTCCTCCCACCGCAGAGCCAACGCCTCGCCCTGGCGTAGCCCGAGTGCGAGGGCGATGGCCCAACGCGCGCCGTTGCGACGTTCGCGTGCGGCCGCGAGCAGCCGCTGCACCTCCTCGATGGCGAACGGCTCGACCGGGTCTGCCTCGATGCGTGGAGGCCGGACGAGCTGGGCGGGATTGCGGCCCAGGTGCGCGCGACGCTCAGCCTCGCCCAGCGCTGTCCGGAGGGTGCGGTGGACCTGGTGGACGGTGGCCGGCTTTGCGCCCGCCTCGGCCATCCGGCGATGAACCGCCTCGATCTGCTCGGGCTCAAGGCGATCCAGCCGCAGGCTGCCGATCACGGGGAGCAGATGCTTGGTGATCGCCGTTCGGTACGCCTGGTAGCTGGAGTCGCGGATGTTGGGCCGAGCGATCTCCTCCAACCAGTGCAGGAGCCACTTCTCGACCGTCCACGCGCGACCGGGCTTCGGCACGCGAGCCTCGTCGCGGAGCTTCTCCAAGGCCCTCACCTTGGCGACGACGGTCCCCTTCGACTTGCTCATCACGTGGCGGCGGTCGAGCCTGCCGTCGTCCTTGCGGCCGACGGTGACCCGTCCATGCCAGTGGCCGTCCTTGCCGAGGTAGATGCTCGACTGCCGGTTGCCTGCGCGGCCCATGCTCAAGCTCCAGGATCAGGTTCGTGATGGCGCAGTCGGTCGACGTACTCCTCGATGCATGGGGCCGGGATGCGTCGGAGCCCGCCGATCTGGACCGACTCGACCTCGCCCGTCATGACCAGGCGGTACATCGAGGTCCGGCCGATGCCGAGCCGCAGAGCCGCCTCCTCGACCCGGAGCAACAGGATGGGGACGAAGTGCTCGTCGTCGTTCTTAACCGTGTTCATGGGCAACTCCTCGTGGCGGTCACGTCCGGTCGGCCGGTGACCGCCGCCTGTCGTGCTGGGCCGTGCCTGGCCACCCGAGTTCGGACCTGTCTTCCACTTCAACCGCGCACGAGGCCTCGAGTGGACAATGTGTGAGCGAGGCAATTGGTGAATGTGAGCCAAAGTGAGGCGGCCGGCGAGCTTCCACATCCCGAGCCTCGTGGCGAACGACTCGCTGCGTCGAACCGAGAGCGCCTTCCTGTGGACAGGGCCTGAAAGCGGACCGACAAGGACGTGATTCCTACCGGCGAGGCGTCACGGCAACGATCAAGTTGGTCAGCGATCGAACCGTCGAGTCCCACTTCGGATCGTGGAGCTGACCTCCGCGAGCCAACTCGGCGAGGTGGTCGAGCACCCGCCGGCAGGCGACCGGTGAAGCCATAACCCGTTCAGCGCACTCGTTGACGCCGTGGGCATCCTGTTCAACGACCTTCTCGACGATCTTCACGGCGATGGCACCGTTGGCGGCCGCGCGTCGTTCCTCGTACGCAGCGCGCTTGCAGCGGTCGGAGCACCAAGTCGCGGGACGGCCAGTAGGCCGCGGCTGGGGCATAGGCCCGCCACACCGGGGGCAGGCGAGCTCGTCCATTGCCGCAACCTAGCGTTTCGTACGGACGAAACCGCTTCAGGCGAGTGCAAAGGGTGTGTGTCGTCGGGGCCTGGTCAGCACCGTGAGCCTGTCCATTCGGGCGCTGTTGCGCGGTTGAAGGGGCATGGACAAGCTTCAAGACGGCAGGACGCTCTCGCGTCAAGGCAATCGGATTGCTGCGCGGTACCGCGAGGAGCGCCGCCGCATCGACCGGCTGGTCCGCGAGGCCGAGCACGGTTCCCAAGAAGCTGCGGAGAAACGCGCCCGCATCCGCGGCGCGACTCGGTCTGGCAAGAGCGCCGTCAAGCCGCGCGAACAAGCCGAGAGGCGACTGGTGGACGCGTTGAGGAGACTCGTCGCAGACGGGCTCAGTGTCCGCGAGAGCGCCGAAAGGGTCGGCGTGACCTACCACGAGGCTCGTAGCGTCCTCCGAGCAGCGGAAGGGGCCGATGCGTCGCGGGACCAGGGCGTCGGCGGTCAGGTCTAGCCTGAAGCCATCGAGGAACTGCGTGCGGACGTCCGTCGTGGGATGCGGGACGAAGCGCTCTGACGCACTAGCGTTTGGCGAGGGACCGAGGAGGTGATTGCGGTGATCGACTACTACTCGAAGCCGATCCTGACCGCGCGGGAGACAGCGCGCTATCTCGGAATGCCCGAAAGCACACTTGACGTGTGGCTCCTCGACCGCGGGAAGTCGCCACTGGTCCATGCCGTGCAGCCAGAGCGCCGGGGCTGGCCGCGAGTGCCGTTCGTGGGCGTGATCGAGGCCTACGTCCTTCGAGCGCTTCGCGACCTCCAGTTGCCGATGGATGAAATTCGCAAGGCTGCCGAGCTCGTGCGCGAGGAGTTCAACGATCCGTACGCGCTGGCACATCGGCGGATCGTCACCGACGGGGTGGCGCTCTTCGTGAGGATGGCCGACGAGTCCTATGTGCACGCTCGGGATCGTCAGATCGCCATCGCGGATGTCCTGGAGGACCACCTCAAGCGCATCGACTGGGACTCCGATGGCAACGCCAGGCGACTCCATCTGCGGGACTTCCCAGCAGCTGCAGACGTGATTATCGACCCGCGATTCGGGTGGGGTGCGCCCGTGCTGGGCCAGTCGAAGGTCAAGGTCGAAGACCTCGTGACTCTCTGGCGAAACGGAGAGCGGCTTGCGACGATCGCCGACGAGTACGGCCTGACCGTCGACGTCGTCGAGGATGTCCTCCGCCGAGCGGCCTGAGTTCTTCCTGGACCGCAGTCTCGGAAGGATCACGGCCTCCAGACTGCGGGCCGCCGGCTACGTCGTACATCTCATCGCCGATCACTACCCCGACGACGCAAGCGATGTCCCCGATGAGGAATGGATAGCCGAGGGCTGCTCGCGCGGCTGGGTACTGCTCACCAAGGACAAGCGGATCCGCTACCGAGCCGAGGAACTGGAGGCCCTTCAAGAGGGCCACTTGTTCTGTTTGGTCAGCGGCAATTTGGACATCGATGCCATGACCCAGGCCTTCATGGACGCCCTGCCGAAGATCGAACGCGCAGCCCGGGACGAGCCGGTCGGGTTCTGGCACGTCTATCGCGACGGCAAGATCAAGCGGATGTGGCCGTGAGGCCGGCCGCCCCTCCTAGTCTCAGTCCTAGTCTCAGTTGTTCTCGTCCGCACCCGTCCGGAGCTGGCCGTCGACGCCGGTTCCACGCTCAGCGAAAGTCGGCGAACATTCCGGAACCCCCGATCCCAGAGTTGGAAAGCGGGTTGGGTTAACAGCCCTCAGGGGTTCGAGTCCCCTATCCTCCGCCACCGATGCAGGCCTCACCTGCGAGAACGCCGACCGTGGTCCGAACCGGACCGGGTCGGCGTTCGTCGTCTTCAGTTGGAGTACGTCGAGGAGCGAATACGCAACCGCCGTGGCGGTCTCGGCTAGCGTTCGTCGTCTCCGCGGCTTGCAGTCTCACTTCTCGCGCAAGCGTTCTGAGCGCCAGGCCGAGCTCGGTGAGCTTGCCCGCGATGCCGCCAAGGCGGGCCTGTACGAGAACGATGCCGGCTACGACCAGTCCGTCAAGATCGCCCGCACGCGCAAGGGGAGTGAACCTCCCAAGAAGCTCTCTGTGCGCAATTATGGACTCGAAAGAAGAACATCGATAGATGTGTTGTTTTCGAGTTCATAACGTGTCCATACTTGCTCGTGGCCACTCCGCACGTCTACACCGCAGACGTCTTCGCGACACTCATCGAGCGCGAGACAGACGATGTCGAACTGAAGACTGGCCTGGGTTCGAAGCCCCTACAAGAGGCGCTCGTCGCGATGAGCAACACCATGGGCGGGACGATCTTCGTCGGGGTCACGGATGATCGTCACGTCGTCGGCAAGGTGCGGGATCAAGGCACTGACGACACCATCCATCAAGCAGCCCTGGCCGCGAGGAACGTGGGTCGTTACACGATCTCGAGCGCGCTCGTGGACGGGACATCGATCGTGGTCATCGACATCGAGCCCCGGTCGGACGAGGTCGCGCAGACCAGCGATGGACGGGTGCTCCGCCGCAAGGGCGGGAGGAACGTCGCGGTCTTCGGGAACGACCTGTGGGATCTCGTCTCGTCCCGCGCCCTGCGGCGATACGAGCAGTCCGACAGCGGTTTGGACACCAGCAAGGTCGATGCGAGCCACTCCGAGCGTCTCGCTGCTGCGTACCACTGGCCGGACGAATCCACCCTGGCAGATCGATGGGCCGAGCGACGGCTGCTTCACGCGAGCGGACGCCTCACGATCGCGGGGGCCCTGGTTCTCACCGACCCGACCAAGACGCTCGGGGCGGCCAAGTTCCTGGTCGACATTCGGTCGTACGAGCGCGAGGAGACCACCTCCTACGTCCGTCGGGAGGCGATCGGGGGTCCGGTCCAAGACCAGGCCGAACGTGCCACCGACTGGGTCCTTCGTGACATCGGCACGGAGCTGATCGTCACCGGAGCCCACCGCCACGACGTACCCCGGCTCCCCCGCCGCGTCGTCCGCGAAGCCGTCGCCAACGCGGTGGCGCACCGGGACTACTCCCAGGACCGAACGCCGATCGTCATCGAGATCCGCCCGTCGTTCGTACGCGTGACGAGTCCCGGCCGGCTGCCCCCGCCAGTCTCCGTGGCCACCCTGAGAGAGGCGCAGTCACCGCGGAACCACACCGTGATCGACGTCCTGAGGCGGTTCGGGCTGGCGGAGGACAGCGGCCAGGGCATCGACGTGATCCAGGACGGCATGCGGTACGAGCTCCTCGATGAACCCGAGTTCGAGGAGACCGCCGACTCATTCTTGGTGACGCTGAAGCTGGGCGGACTCGTCTCCTCCAATGAACGCGCCTGGCTCGCAGAGTTCGAACGACAGGGCGTTCTCCAGGCCAGCGAGAGGCCGCTTCTGCTTGCCGCCCTGCGCGGGGACCAACTCACCAACTCGCGCGCGAGGGAGGTGTTGGGTGCCGACAGCGTCGAGGCGCGTGCAAGCCTCCAACGCCTTCGCGACGCAGGGCTGCTCGTCCAGCATGGGACGCGCGGCCGCGCCCACTACACGCTCGGAGCGATCGGCCCCGATCGAAGCATCGAAGAGATCGTCCTCGACGCAGCGCGGGAGTCCCCGATTACCAACGAGAAGGTCAGAGAGCTGACCGGGCTTGATCGGGTCGCCGCCAGACAGCTTCTCAGGCGGCTGCGTGACGAGGAGCGGCTGATCCAAATCGGACAGCGCCGAGCCACGAGATACCAACTACCTCCGGGCCGAGGGCGCTGACCGCTCCGCGTCGTACTCTCACTCCGACTCTTGGTGGTCGCACGCCCGATGTGCGCTTCGCTCTCGGGACGGGTGACTAATCGTCTTCCGCCTCGAACATCGCCCGCCTTTCCCGCGCGGTGCTCATCGCGGTGAGGAACTTCGCGTCGTACTCGGGGTCATCCGTGGAGATCTCCGCGATGACATGCTCGTCTTGTACGACGGTCGCGTCCGGCGAGACCTTCTGCAGCACCACCCGCGTCCCACTCTCGACGTCGTAGTGCGCGACCCGCCACCGCCCGGAGGCCGCCACCGGGCGGCGCGTCGGCCCACTCGGGCGCTCCAACAGGCGGAGCGTCGCGTAGACGACGATCAAGACCAGGAACACGAGCACCGCGGCGTCCAACACGGCCATGTCTTCATTGTGTGCCTGAGCGAAAAACGGCGGGCGGAACATCCGCGCTCAACGCCGGGTTGGCCCAATATGGCACTCACCGGAGAGTACGAGCCGAGTCCCGAGAAGTGGGTTCGAGACCAGGTCGAGACCTACGAGTCCTCCGGTGGCACCCGGGGGAACACGCTGCGCGACACCGGGCTGCCGGTCGTGATCGTGACGTCGATCGGCGCGAAGAGCGGCAAGATCCGCAAGGCACCGCTGATGCGGGTCGAGTACGGCGGCCGGTACGCGCTCGTCGCCTCGCAGGGCGGCGCGCCGAAGCACCCGACCTGGTACTTCAACCTCCTGAAACACCCGCACATCGAGCTGCAGGACGGGCCGGTCCCACGGGACATGACCGTGCGGCTGCTTGACGGCGACGAGAAGGCCGAGTGGTGGGAGCGAGCCGTCGAGGCATTCCCCAACTACGCGGTCTATCAGACGAGGACCGACCGCGAGATCCCGGTCTTCCTCGCCGAGCCGGCCTGAGCTGCGCTTCCCGCCGTCAGCCCGTTGACGTCTGACTGAGCACCTCTACGTCGGGGTGGACTCCAGGATCTCGCGTACGGCGGTCCGGGCGGTGCTGGGGTCCGCCGCGGTGAGAGCGGCCTCGGCCGCGCGCCGGCAGTCGTCGAGGGTGACGGCGCTGAGCTGGGCGCCGACGGCCTTGACCGCTGCGGCCGCCATGCTCAGGCTGGTGACCCCGAGACCGACCAGGACCATGGCGAGCTGCGGGTCGGCAGCCGCCTCGCCGCACACACCCACCGGCTTCCCGGCTCTCAGCCCCGCCTCGGCCACCATCCGGATCAGCGCGAGCACGGCGGGCTGCCACGCATCGGTGAGGTGGGCGAGATCGGTGGCCATCCGGTCCGCGGCCATCGTGTACTGGGTGAGGTCATTGGTGCCGATGGAGACGAAGTCGACGACCGCGAGGATCCGGTCCGCGTGCAGGGCGGCGCCGGGGATCTCGATCATCACGCCCGGGACGAGTCCATGGGCTCGCACCTGGTCGGCGAAGGCGGCGGCCTCGGCAACCGTGGCGACCATCGGGGCCATCACCCAGGGCCTGGTGCCGGTGCGTTCGGCGGCACGGGCAACGGCGTCGAGCTGGCGTGTCAGCAGCCCCGGGTTGTCGAAGGACAGTCGCAGGCCTCGTACGCCGAGGGCCGGGTTCTCCTCCGCGTCGTGGGTCGCGTAGGCGATCGGCTTGTCCGAACCCGCATCCAGCGTGCGTACGACGACCGGCCGCTCAGCCCCGAAGGCGTCCAGCACCTCGGCGTACACGGCCGCCTGCTCCTCGGGACTCGGCTCGACACTGGTGTTCAGGAAGCACAGCTCGGTCCGGAACAGGCCCGATCCCTCGACGGGGCCGGTTGCCGCGGCACGCGCGGTGCCACCGTCACCGACGTTCGCGAGCAGCTTGACGCGGGTGCCGTCGGCGGTCGCCGCGGGGCCCTGCCAGGTGTCGATCGCGGCCCGCCGCGCGGAGTCCTCGGCAACGCGGCGGCGCGACGACTCCGGCTCTGGGTTGACCTCGATGACACCCGTCGTACCGTCGAGCAGGACCGGCGTACCGCCGTCGATGTCGAGCAGCCCGGAAACGCCGACGACGCAGGAGATCCCCAGCTGACGGGCGATGATCGCGGTGTGGCTCGTCGGCCCGCCCTTCTCGGTGGCCAGCCCCACGATCAACGTCGCGTCCAGGCCCGCGGTGTCGGCAGGCGCGAGGTCCTCGGCGACCAGTACCGAGGGCTCCGAGGGCGTCGGTACGCCGGGCTCGGGTACGCCGACGATCCGCGCGACCAGACGCTTCTCGACATCGAGCAGGTCGGTGACGCGCTCCGCCATCAGGCCTCCGAGCTGGGTGAAGATGCCCACGAACTGCTCGACCGCACCCCGCAGCGACAGCAGAAGCGGATCGCCGCCCCGGATGTTGGTCGCCACCGCCGCTCGTAGACCGGTGTCACGAGCCAGACCCGCGGTCGCGCGCAGCACCTCCTGCGCAGCGCCCTGGGAGGCGGCCGCCTTCTTCTCGAGTCCCGCGCACACGGCCGCGGCCGCCGCATCGAAGAGCGCGAGGGCGTCCTCCGGACTGTCGGGACCCACGAAGGACTCGACCGCCTGGGCGGGTACGCCGGTTCGGGCGACGACGACGGGAGCGAAGGCGACACCGGGCACGACGGGGGTGCCGGTGAGGGTCGAGGTGAGGGACGTCACATCCAACGATAACCACGTGGAGACGTTGACAGTCAACACATTCGGGCGTAAAACAACGGATACACAGATTCTTGGACGAGCGACGAACGGGTGGACGACGGCATGATCCTCACGCTGACCGCCAACCCCAGCGTCGATCGATCCGTGCTCCTGGACACGCCACTGGTCCGCCACGCCGTACTTCGGGCGACCGGCGAGCTGGAACAGGCGGGGGGCAAGGGCGTCAACATCTCGCGGGCAGCGGTCGCCGCGGGAGTCCGGACCCTCGCCGTACTGCCGGCCGAGCGCGACTCGGACTTCGTACGCGAGCTCACGGCTGCCGGCATCCCCTCCTGCCCGGAGCGGCCCGCCGGACCCATCCGGGTCAACCTCACCATCACCGAGCCGGACGGCACCACGACGAAGATCAACTCGCCGGGGGCGGCCGTCGACGCCGGCTCGATGGCACTGCTGGCGGCAGCGGTCACCAGCAGAGCCGACGACGTCGACTGGATCGTGCTCGCCGGCTCGCTGCCGCCCGGAGCTCCGGACAGCTGGTACGCCGAGCTCGCCACCGGGTTGAAGGGACGCAGGGCGCGGGTCGCCGTGGACACGTCCGGCGCACCCCTGCTCGCCCTGGGTCACGCCCTGGCGGATGCGGCGCCCGACCTGCTCAAGCCCAACGGCGAAGAGCTCGGCCAGCTGACCGGTACGCCGGTGCACGACCTCGACCAGGCCGCCGCGGCCGCACGCCTGCTCGTCGACAAGGGCGCCGGCGCGGTCCTCGCCACGATGGGTGAAGCCGGCGCCGTACTCGTCGATCCAACGGGTGCCTGGCACGCCGCCGCACCGCGGATCTCGGTGGTCAGCACGGTGGGCGCCGGGGACTCGAGCCTATTCGGCTACCTGCGCGGCGACCTGCGCGGCGAAGCACCGGCCGAACGACTCCGCCTGGCGGTCGCCTACGGCAGCGCCGCCGCACAGCTCGCCGGCACCGGGATCCCCGGACCGGACGAGGTCCACCCCGAGTACGTCGAGGTACGACGTCTCGACTAGCCGAAGGAGCACCACATGCACTCCATCACCGTCAACGTCGGGTCGGCCGTCGGCCTGCATGCGCGCCCGGCCGCGATCATCTCCGAGGCCGCGGGCACGCTCGACTCCTCAGTGCTGATCGGTATTCCGGGCGGCAACGCCGTCGACGCGAGCTCCTCGCTGCTGATCATGACCCTCGGCGCAGGCAAGGGTGCCGCGGTCGAGGTGTCCGGCGACGACCAGGCGGCCGTGGAGAAGATCGCCGGCCTGGTCGCCCAGGACCTGGATGCCTGATCTTCACCACCATGTGGGATTTCCTGCGAGCATGTGGAAGTTCCTCCCGGGTAACGATTGACACCACACAAAACCAACACATATAAAAGGAATCACAGATCGTGTGACCGACACCACACGCCCGCACCAGATCGGAGTCACGTGATGGCGATGCCAAACGCCTTGGCGAACAAGAATCTCGAGGGCACGAGCGCTC
>WNGA01009647.1_pt1 | contig 15596 bp, 13 predicted proteins | sample 5400061 | NCBI WGS metagenome assembly WNGA01 (sample SAMN13153366, study PRJNA577476) | soil metagenome | isolation source: 100 cm soil or saprolite under grassland replicate 2 | place: USA:California | collected 2016-06-15
CGAGCTCCGGGTCATCGGGGCGACGACGCTCGACGAGTACCGCAAGCACGTGGAGAAGGACCCCGCGCTGGAGCGGCGGTTCCAGCCGGTGTTCGTGGACGAGCCGTCCGTCGAGGACACCATCGCCATCCTGCGGGGGTTGAAGGAGCGCTACGAGGTGCACCACGGCGTGCGGATCCAGGACTCCGCGCTGGTGGCGGCCGCGCTGCTGTCGCACCGCTACGTGAGCGGACGGTTCCTTCCGGACAAGGCCATCGACCTCATCGACGAGGCCGCGTCGCGCCTGCGCATCGAGATCGACTCGATGCCCCTCGAGATCGACGAGGTGGAGCGGCGCATCAAGCAGCTCGAGATCGAGCGCGCCGCCCTGCGCAAGGAGACCGACGAGGCCTCGAAGGAGCGCCTGGAGAAGCTCGAGCGCGAGCTGGCCGACCTCCAGGAACGCAGCGGCGCGATGAAGGCGCACTGGCAGCGCGAGAAGGAGCACATCGACCACATCAGGTCCCTGAAGTCCGAGATCGAGGCCGCGCGCGGCGAGGCCGACCGGGCGGAGCGCGACGGCGACCTCGAACGGGCCGCCGAGCTGCGGTACGGACGCATCGTCGAGCTCCAACGGCAGGTCGACGCCGAGAACGACGCCCTGGCGGAGCTCCAGTCCGAGCAGAAGATGCTGAAGGAGGAGGTCGACGAGGAGGACGTTGCCGAGGTCGTCTCCAAGTGGACCGGCATCCCGGTCTCGCGCCTCATGGAGGGCGAGGTGGCGAAGCTCGTGCGCATGGAGGACGCCCTGCACGAGCGGGTGGTCGACCAGCACGAGGCGGTAGCGGCGGTCTCGAACGCGATCCGGCGGTCCCGCGCGGGGCTGTCGGACCCCAACAAGCCCATCGGCTCGTTCCTGTTCCTCGGGCCCACCGGCGTCGGCAAGACCGAGCTGGCCCGGGCGCTGGCCGAGTTCCTGTTCGACGACGAGCGAGCCATCGTCCGCATCGACATGAGCGAGTACCAGGAGCGCCACACCGTATCGCGGCTGATCGGCGCGCCGCCCGGCTACGTCGGCTACGAGGAGGGCGGCCAGCTCACCGAAACGGTACGGCGGCGCCCATACTCGGTGGTGCTGCTGGACGAGATCGAGAAGGCGCACCAGGACGCGTTCAACGTGCTGCTCCAGCTGCTGGACGACGGCCGGCTCACCGACGGGCAGGGCCGGACGGTGGACTTCCGCAACACCGTCGTGATCATGACCTCGAACCTGGGGTCGTTCGTCTACGCCGATCCGACGACGGGCGCGGAGGAGCGCCGGGAGAAGGTCCTGGCCGAGGTCCGGGCAACGTTCCGGCCGGAGTTCCTGAACCGGGTCGACGAGATCATCGTGTTCTCCCCGCTGGGACGGGACGAGATCGCGCAGATCGTGGACATCCAGCTCCGGCTGCTCCAGGAACGGCTGGCGGCGCGGAAGCTCGACGTCACGCTGACGGGGGCGGCCCGGGACTACCTGGCGGACCAAGGGTTTGACCCCACGTATGGCGCGAGGCCGCTGAAGCGGCTCATCCAGCGCGAGGTCCAGGACGCACTGGCCATGAAGCTGCTGTCCGGCGAGATCCGCGACGGCGACGCCGTCACGATCGACCGCGGCGACGAAGGTCTGGCGTTCCTGGTCCAGGAGCCTGTGCCGGCGGCATGACCCGCCTGACCGGCTTGACGGGGCGGGGAACCCAGACCTGATCAGCCGAAGACGGCTTGGAAGCGCATGCCCTCGGCGTCCGGCCCGATCGGAACCAGGAAGATCTCGATCACGCCGAGCCGGTCGTTCTCGAGCTGGTAGATCCGCTGGGGAACCACCAGGTCCGGCGGCCCCCGGAAGACGACGGAGAACGGCTCCGCCCGTCCGGGCGTCGAGGACGGCGCCTCCGGGCCGGGGAACGGCGTCACCTCGACCAGCTGCACGGCGACCCGGTCACCGGATTCCAACGACAGGAGGAACGTCTCGCCGAGCCGTTCGGTGAACTGCTCGTGCGTCAGCGACTCGAGCGGAGGACGCCGCTCGTCCGCCTCCGTCACGGGCAGAGGCACTCGTTGAGGTATCCGGAGGCCAGCTGGGTGTCGAGGGGCCTGAGCTCGGAGGGGAAGGCCGGCACGGCCGGGACCGTCGCGAGGACGAGGTTCGTCAGGCTCCCGCCGGACGCTCCGACCTCCCGGATGTAGAGCGGACTCTGCACGACGTTCGTTGCGGGGTCGAGCGAGAGGACGCCCCTCGGCCCTTCCACCCGGGCTCCCGCCAGCGCGTTCGCGAGGCGGCGGAGTCCTCCCATCTCCTGGGCCCGGCGGGCCCCGGCCGCGAGGAGCAGCGCGGTGTCGTACCCGAGGACGGCGAAGACATCGGCGCTTCGGCCCGTCCGCTCCCGGTACGACTCCCGGAAGCGCGCGTTCGCGGGCGTGTCCAGGTTGCCCGCCCAGGAGAACGACGTCCTGATCCCGTTGGCGACGGGACCGAGCCGTGGCAGCACGTAGTCCTCCGTCAGGAGGCCGCCCCCCAACAGCGGCGCCCGCCCCCCCATGCCCCGGGCCGAGTACCCGCGGACCAGGTCCACCGCGGCGTCGCCCGTGTGGAGGGCGTAGACGAAGTCGGGGTCGGTCCGGCGGACCGTCCGGAACAGGGTTGCCAGCCCGCGCTTGCGTGGCTCGGTGTGCGTGACGACCGTCCCTGCGACCGTTCCGCCCGCGGCCTCGAATGCCCGGCGGAAGGCGTAGACGGCTCCGGGCGGGAGGCGAGGCCACGTGGGCGCCGATGTTGACGACCATGAGGGGGACCTGCCGCTCCTCGAAAAGGTCGGCGATGCGACGGGCCACCGGAGCGGTCACCCAGCCCACCACGACGTCCACCTTCTCGTCGTGCAGGAGCCGCTGCGCCGCCTCCCGGGCCCCCCCGTAGCCGCGGAACACGGTCTGCGTGACGATCCGGGCGGGGGTGGCTGCCAGCCCCGCGCCCGCCACCCCGGACCCCAGGAATCCCAGCCGCAGGCCCTCGAGCAGGTGATCGGCCATCGGCTCGTACCGGCTCCCGGTGGGCACCATCACGCCGACGTGGAGGCGCCGGCCGCCGAAGATGACCCGCCCCACCCCGTTCGTGCCGGGAAGGGCCAGGGCGGCACCGGCGCCGAGCCCGGTCAGTTGGAGGAAACGGCGGCGGTCCAATTTCCTGGGCGGCATCTCCTCATCCCTCCCGGTCGTTGTGGGCGGTCGCGTCCGCGCGGCGCCCCGACCACTCCATCAGGTGGTAGACCCCGCGATCGGCCACCCGGACGAAGCCCAGGCGGGCGTACAGCTCGAGGGCGGGGTTGAACATCTCCACGTGGATGCTGACCTTGCTGTCGGAGCCGGCGGCCTCGTCCATGACCCGGCGGAGCAGGAAGCTCCCGACGCCCTGCCTCCGGTGCTCCGGCAGCAGGGCGATGTCCATGATCCGGACCTCCTCGGCCCACCGGTCGACGTACAGGCGGCCGGCGGGAAGGCCGTCCACGAGGACGACGTCGAACGAGGCGTCCGGGTAGTGCCGGCGGTAGTGAGTGTCCTGTGCCTCGAACTGCTGGCGCAGGAACGTCTCCTTCTGCGCGTCGTCCCACTCGACCACGGCCAGCTCATCGGCCCTCGTGGTGGCGTAGAGCCGGTACAGGAACTCCCGGTCCGACTGGGCGACCGGCCTGAGCGCGACCCGCCCGCCCACGTCGGGCCGCGACGCGACGGGCGCCGCCGCCTCGACGTTCGCCCGGTCGAGGGCTTCCATGGCCCGCGTGACTCCCATCTCTCCTCGCTAGCTCCGTTGGGGGAACACGCCCTGGAGGGCGATGCAGAAGTTGAAGGTGACATACGGCATCATGTTGTTGTGGGGCAGGTCCCCCCCCACGACTCCGAGCGCCTCGGGGGCGAACGGGGTGGTGTTCGCGTTCGCGGCGGTCTGGTAGGCGAATCCCCCCTGCGACGGCGCCAGCACCACGCCCGGCAGGGGGAGGAACACTTCAGCGGGATCGGCGGTGTGGGCCCCCACGGAGTGGGAGTGGGACGGCGTCTCGGATTCCAGAAGGGTGACCGTCTCCTGCCCGCCGGACTGGCCGAGGTCGTAGAGGGACAGCCCCGGGCCCTGGCCGGACTGCACGACCGTGCGGCCCTGGATGTCCGGGAGCGCGAAGTTGCTCGATCCATTGCCCCCGTACGTGGTCCCCAGCAGCGAGAACAGGGCGGTGTTCTGCGACAGCGGCAGGAGCTGGCCGTCGCAGAGCGCCCACCCGGTGGGAGCGAAGCTGAAGGGGAAGATCCTGATTTCGGCGACGAAGGGATCGGCCATCGTTCTCTCCTACGTGGGGCTCGGGAACGTCCCGAACAGGGAAATGATGAAGTTGATACAGAGGTAGGGCTGGAGGTTGGTGTGAGGTTGGCTTCCCCCCACCGGAGCGATGGAGGCGGCCGCCAGGCTCCCGTCGGTGACGTCCTGGATGTACATCTTCCCGACCGAGGACTGGGCCAGCACGTTGCCGCCCGGGCCGGTCTCCGTGGCGATGGAGGTCGTGGCCAGAAGGGGATGGGAGTGCGCCGGCACCTGCTGGACGGTCAGCGTCACCTCTTCCACCCCTCCGGCCTCAGCGAGGATGAAGCCGTTCCCCTGGTGGACGGGGACTCGGCTCCGCAGGTCGGGCACGGCGAACGTGGTCTGCCCGTCCCCTCCGTAGGTCGTCCCGATGAGGGTGAACAGGGTGCCGTTCTCCGATATCGGGAGGAGCTGTCCGTCGCAGAACTTCCACCCCGCCGGGGCGAAGTTCCCGGCGAACATCCGGATCTCACCGACGAATGGCGCCATCCTCTCTCCTTCAGTTGCGACTGGGGAAGATCCCCTGCAGGGCGATACAGAAGCTGAGCGTCAAGAACGGCTGCGCGTTCAGATGGGCCTGGCCGCCCCCCACCGATGTGACGGAGAGTGGCGAGATCGCGGTCAGGTTCCCGTCCGGGTCGTGGTAGATCTTGGCCTGCGTGTCGGCCAGGAGCGCGTTCGTGGGGTCCTGCGTGTTGGGGTTGGGACTCTCCCGGTCCGATCGCGTTGACCCCGTGAGGACGTGCGTGCCCACGGGCATCTCGGCCTGCGACAGGGTGTGAGCCTGTTCCCCTGCCCGCTCACCGAGCGTGTGGCCACTCCCGGCGTGGATGGGAGTCCTGGCCCGGAGGTCGGGCAGGGCGAAGTTGGTCGATCCGTTGCCCCCGTACGTCGTCCCCAGCAGCGAGAACAGAGCCTGGTTCTGGTTGATGGGCAAGAGCTGGCCGTTGCAGAACGCCCACCCCTTGGGGGCGAAGTTGAAGGACATGATCCGGATCTCGCTCAGGAACGGTTCGCTCATGCGCTCCTCCGCTCGCTCCTCACGGCGCCAGGCACCCCCCGCCGCCCGAGAACCCGGCCGACGAACCGTGCGACGCGGTGGCCGTGGTCCCAATGTTGTTGACCTCGATGAACGCCGCGACGAGGGCGTCGACCGTCGCGGCGTCCGGGTAGCCGGGAAGCCGGAACACGGTCCCCGAGAACCGGTTCCGAACCCGGATCCCCTCGGCGGTCCCGCTCGTCGCGTCGTTGCCGGTGAGGTCGGCGCACACCGCGGTGGTGTCGCCGCCGAGGGCGCCCGACTGGACGAAGATGGCCCGGTCGAACGACGAGGGTCCGCTCAAGTGAACCGTGTTCCCGGTCACGGTGGCGTCGAGGTTGGCGCTCCCGGTCGTGGCCTCGAGGTCGATGCCCCGGTTGTTCACGGTGTTCACGGTGTTGTTGGTGACGCCCACCCTGATGCTTCCCGCTCCCGTGGCGTTCACGGCGATGCCCGGGCCGGCCGACGGGTGCGTGTTCGTCACCTGGTTCCCGGAGATCGTCCCGGACAGGCTCGCCCCCGCCGTCGACCCACCGCCCAGGAACACGTTGATGGCGGTGGAGCCGCCATCGGTCCCCATCGTCGTCGTGTTGTCGCCGACGTCGAAGGTCAGGTCGGCAGCGCCGTTCACGTCGAGGTCGACGTGGACGAAGTTCGTGACGAACGTCGAGTTGGTGACGGACAGGTCGAGGGCGGCCGAGCCGCTGGCCAGGGCCTGGATCCCTCGGGACTGGTTCCTGGTGAACGAGCTGTTCGAGACCGCGGCGGTGACCTGGGCGGTCCCGTCGGCCTCCAGGGTCAGCCCCGCGTTCCCGCTGGCGCTGTTGGTGTCATGGACGTCGAGCCCCGACATCGTGAGGGACAGCGATCCACTCGTGTTGACGATCCGGACGTTGTCCTCGATGGACCCGGACACCTCGGTGTTCTCGATGGTCGATGCGCCCAGCAGGTTGTCGAAGCGGATCCCCGCCTCGTGGTCGGCGGCGCTGTCACCGGAGCCGAGCACCTTGTCCTGGCCGATGGTCACGTCGCTGACATTGCTTCCGTAGATCCCGTTGCCGGCTGCTCCGCTTACGGTGATCCGGCGAACCTCGACGCCGCTCGCAACCGTGAGGCCGTCTCCGCCCGCGTTCGTGATGACCGGGTTCGTCCCGCCGGCCGGCACCAGCTCGGCGCTGCCCACCGTGAGCCCGGCCGGCTGCCCCACCAGGAGCTGGTCCGTCTCCAGGACGAGCCCGCCGCCGTAGCTCCCGGACCCCGAGTACACGAAGACGATGTCGCCGGGGGCGTCCGGATCGCTCCCGCTGCTCAAGGGGGCGAGGCTGTCGTAGGGACTCCGTGATCGGCCGTCTCCGCCGCTCGCGGCGCTGTTGTCGACGTACCAGATCATTGGCCCGGACACGGTCACAGTGACGGTGGCCGACGCGGTGCCGCCGGCCCCGTCCTGGACGGTGTAGCCGAACGTGTCGTCGCCCGTGAATCCTGCGAGCGGCAGGTAGGTGAAGGTCCCGTCGGCGTTCATGTCGACCGTGCCGCCGTTCGCGGTGGAGCTCGTCCCGGCCACCGCCGTGAGCGACGGACCGTCCGGATCGGACGCCCCGTCGAGGACGGTCCCGGACACCGAGACGACCGGTTCCCCGGTCACGGTGGCGCCGACCGCGAAGAGCGTGTTCCCGAGGGCACCCGTGTAGGAGACGTCCGTCGCCGTGGGTGGCGTGTTGGACCCTTGGATGGTGACCGTGACGGTGGCCGAGTTGGAATCGTGGACGCCGTCGGAGGCCTTGTAGGTGAACGTGTCGGTGGCCGTCTGGCCGTTCCCCAGGCCGGCGAACTGGCCGTTCGGATCGTAGGTGACGTCGGCGCCGCCGTTCGTGATGGTCACCAGGCCGAGCGTCCCCGATGTGTTGACCGATGCGACGTGGATGGGGTCGTTCTCCGGGTCCGAGTCGTTCGCCAGGACGTCGATGACGACCGCGCTGTTCTTGTTCGTGGACGCCGTGTCGTCCGCCGCCGACGGCGCCAGGTTGACCGACTGGTACCCGTCGAACTCGGTGGACGGAGAAGTCCGCGTGGAACTCGCCCCGATCTGGACGACCACGGTGAACGACGAGCCTTGCGTGGAGGTGATGCGCGCGCCCGTCCAGTTCGCCAGGACCACGCTCGACGCGCTGTTCGCGGCGATCGAGCCCGAGCCGAACGTGCCGGAACTCTGGAGGAAGGTGCCACCGAGCGACGACTGGGCCGCCACGGGGGTGAGGGCCACAGTGGCGTGGTTCTTCCCGCAGACGACGATGGTGCGCGTGCTCCCGGCCGTGGCCGCCTTGTTCGACGGGGGACATGCGCTGCCGGGGGTGGAGGGACCGCCTGCCACGACGGCGTCGAGGACCTCGAACGTATAGGCGGTGACGGTCAGCGCTCCGGCTCCGGACGGTGCGGCCGCCAGGACGTCCGCGCTGTCGAACTTGCTGGTGCGGCTCACCGAGACGCTCCACGTCCCGCTCCGGTTGTCGGTGCCGGGAGCAGTCGCCGCCCTGACCTGGAACGCGGACGACGTCTCACCGGGCTGGATGTCGTCGCCGGTGCCGTTGTCGCTCCGGTATCTGCACATCGTGTCGGCACGTTGCGCGATCCATCCGGTGGGGGCCGATGGGCATCCCACGACCGTCCACTGGCTGTTGGGACGGCGGATCTCGACCGCCCCGATGCTGTTGGTCGGGCCGGTGTTTTCGATGGTGAACGTGAGCACGGTTCCCGCCGTGTCCCCCAGGTACTGGGCCGTCGGGCTCACCGACGCGGTGGCGCCGAAGGGAGCCGCCGGCACGGAGGCGACGAGCGCGGTGCCCACGATGACGATCGCGGCGCCCACGACGAAGATCAGCCGATAGCGAAGCCCTCCGCTCATCCCCCTCGTCCCCCGTTCATGTCGCGCACGCGGCGCCTCCACCGAACCCCGCCGAGAAGCCGGTGGTGGAGCTCGCCGAGGCGCTGTTGTTGTTCGTGGACAGGAAGCTGTTGACCGCGGCCGTGTCGAGGGCGCCACCCGAGTAGCCGGGGAGCCGGAACTGGGTGTCGGCCCACCGATTCCGCACCCGGATGTCCTTGCCCGTGACGGTGTTCCCGTTGATGTCGGCGCACACGACGTTGGCGTCGCTCGTGTTCGGGCTCCCGGTGCCCCCGCACGACACCTTGTTACAGAGGACCCCGGACACCACCAGGATGTTGTGGTCGACCGCAGCGGTCGAGTCCAGGTCGAGCGTGTTGTTGGTGATGGTGACGTCCATGTGGCCCGTGCTGGTCTGGGTACCGCCCGCCGTCGCGTTGATGTCGCCGTTGCTCGGCCAGTCGATGGTGTTGCCGTCGATGGTGCCCCGGAAGTTCCCGTTCCCGGTGGGGCTGATGACGATGGCCGCCCCCGCGACCGTCGAGCCGGTCCCCATCGAGAAGTCGTTGTTCTTGATGCTGCCGGTCATCAGCCCCGTGCTCGTGCCGCCCGTGAACAGGTTCAGGGCCTGCGAGGAGGAGTAGCTGTTGTCCGACTGGAAGGTGTTGCCCTCCGCCACCCCCGTGCCGCCCACCGTGTACGTGAAGCTCGTCGAGGAGTTCAGGTCCAGGTCCAGACTCACGAAGTTCGTGTCAAACGTCGTCCCTTTCACCGTGAACGTCATGGTGGCGCTGTCGTTGGTGACGGCCTGGATGCCTCGGGGGCCGTCGTGGGAGAACGTGCTGTTCGTCACGGCGACGATCATGGTCGCGGTGCCGTCCGCCTCGAGCAGCATGCCGTCCTGGCCGGTCGTGAGGGGGTTGTTGTCGTGGACGGTGTCGCTCGTGATGTTCAGGGTGAGCGAGCCCGTTGAGTTCACGACGCGGATGTTGTCCTCCAGGGCGCCCGAGATGTCGGTGTTCGAGATGGTCGCGGTCCCGGTGAGGGCCGTGAAGATGACCGCCCCCTCGTCGGACACCGCGTTGTCGCCGTTGGCACCGTCGACCACGCTCTGATCGAGCGTGAACCCCGAGACCGTCGCCCCCCGGACGGCGAAGTTGTCGTTGTCGTTCAGGTGCACGCGCGTGAGCGAGACCGTGCCGGTGTTCGTCAGCGAGACGCCGGTGCCGGACGAGGCCCCGTCCACGCCCACCGTGTTCTGGATGTGCCCGCCCGTGCACGTGGGTGTGGCCACGGTGCACGTCCCGCCGTTGCCCGTCACCGTGAGGGGACCCGTCCCCGTGCTCGAGAGCAGGATGCCGTTGGCGGCGCCGTTCGACGAGATGGACTGGAAGGTCAGTCCGTTCGCGGAGATGGTCGTGCTCGTGACCTTCAACGCGGTGCCGGTCGTGGTGGTGAGCACGTTGGTGGCTCCGGTGACCTCCACGGTCCCCCCGCCCGTTGCCGTGAAGGCGTCGCTCGTCCCCGTCGAGAGGTTCACCGACCCGCTGGTGAACTTGATCGTGGTCCCGCCGTTGTTGTTCAGGAAGATCCCGGTTCCACCGCTGTCGCTGATGGCCGCCGGGAACGTGACCGTGCCCCCGGTCCGGTTGACGATCGACACCGACCTCCCGGACGAGTTCGTGATGGACGCCCCGAGGCTGATGGTCCCGTTGCCGCCCGAGAGGTCGAAGGCGTTGCCCGTCGTGCTCGTGATCGAGGTGCTCGACCCGATCGTGGCAGTGTTCACGTTGGTCCCCGTGATGCCGGCGCCGGACGTGCTCGTCACGTTGACCCGCTCGATGTCGACGCCCTCGGCCAGGGTGATCCCGGCGCCCGCGGCATTGGCGATGACCGGGTTCGACCCGCCTGCGGCGACCAGGTTGTTTCCGTTCACGGTGAGGCCGTTGGGCTGGCCCAGGAGCATCTGGCCGGCCTCGAGGGCGATCCCGCCGGTGTAGTTCCCGCTTCCCTGGTACAGGAACAGGATGTCGTCGGTCCCGTCGGGGTCGCCGAGGCCGCCCGCGCCGTTCAACGGCGACAACACGTTGAAGGGCGAGATGGACCGGCCGTCCCCGTTCGTCCCCAGCGAGTTGTCCACGTACCACACGACCGTGCCCACGTCGATGGAGACGTTCCCGTCGGCCGTCGCGGGGGGCTGCCCGTTGTCCGTCACGGTGTAGGTGAAGGTGTCCGTTCCGGAGAACCCCGCGTCCGGCACGTACACGAACGTCCCGTCCGAGTTCATGGTGGTGATGGTGCCGTGGGGAGGATCGGAGTTCGCGGTCACGACGAACGTGTCGCCGTCCTGGTCGCTATCGTTGGAGATCAGGTCGCCCGAAACCGTCACCACCGGACCGGTGGTCACCACCCCCACGGCGAATTTCGTGTTCCCGACGGCGGCGTTGGCCCCGTCGAAGGTGTCGTCCCCCGTGGTGGGCGGGTTGTTCAGGATCTCGCAGGCCGCCGTGATCTCGGCGTGGAGGCACGTGTCGGTGCCCCCGTCACCGTTCAGGGTGTCGGACCCGGCCTTGCCGTCCATGTAGTCGTCGCCCTGCAGCCCCTTGAAGTTGTTGTCCCCGCCGTCGCCGATGATGGTGTCGTCCTGGTTCGATCCGGCCTCCGCCTCGATGGAGGTCAACGTCTCCGTACCGCCCGCGCCGGTCACCGAGCCGGTGGCGACGTCGATGGTCACGCCGCCCCCCGTGATGTCGGAGTACCGCACCCAGTCGAACCCGCCTCCACCGTCGATAGTGACGTCGTTGCCGAGGCCGGGAAGGAGCGTGTCGCCGCCGCCGTTCCCCGACAGCGTGTCCGCCCCCGCCCTCCCGACCAGGCGGTTCGGCCCGTCGTCCCCCGTCAGCGTGTCGGCCATGCTGGTGCCGGTGGCGTCCTCGATCGAGGTGAGGGTGTCGGTGCCCCCACCTCCGGTGGCCTGCCCCGTCCCCAGGTCCACCGTCACGCCCGACCCCGAGATATCGGCGTAGCTCACCATGTCGTCGCCGTTCCCCCCGTCGACGATCGGGTCGTCGCCGGGTCCGGGCAGGATGGTGTCGGGACCGTCGCCGCCGTGGATCTCGTCGGCGCCGTCCAGCGCGCAGATGACGTCGTGCTGGGGGGTTCCGGTGATGACGTCGTCCCCGGTCGTCCCCAGGATGGTGCATCCCATCGCGTTGGGGACCACCGACGTCTTCTCGCTCGCGTCGTTGTTGCTGGTGTCGGGGTCGAACTGGGTGGCGGTGACGTTGGCCGTGTCCGTGAGCGTCCCCGTGCGGTGCGGCGTCACGTCGACGTCGACGGTGGCCTGGGTGCCGCCGGGGATGGTCCCGAGGTCGCACTTGACCTTGTTCACTTGCTGGGTGCAGCTGCCCTGCGACGGGGTGATGGAATCCACGACCAGGCTGGTGGCCAGAGTCGCCTTGAGCTTGGTCAGGGTCGCGTCGGAGCCCGAGTTGTTCGTCACGGTGAACTGAAGGGTCAGCGGCGCCCCGACCTGGACGGGATCAGCCGAGTCGCCGATCGAGACCGACAGGTCCACGCTCCCCACGGCGCTGGCCGGACGGGCCAGGAGTGCCAGGGCCGCCACGGCCAGCACCGCGATTGCCAACCCGAGCAACAGGGGCCGGGCCGCCGGTGTCGAGCGCCCCACGGCCTCGCCGTCGTTCGAGAATGCCTGTCGAGTGCGTCGTGCGGCCACCTGCGATCCCCCTCCCGCCGACGCCGGGTGATGCCCTGCCCGGTCCGGTACGGTCAACCTGTGGTAATGCGCGCCAAACGCAACTGTGTGCGGCCCCGGAAGACGCGCTTCCCCGTTCCTGGAGGGGCGACACTACCGGCCCGCACGGAGCCGGGTCAATACGTGAAAACCTCACAAGTTTGGGCGCGAGGGAGGGGGAGGTTCTTCGATCGAGCATCATTCAGCCAGGCAGGGCCACGGGTCGATATCCCTGGGCGTGGGATTCCTTCTGTGGATCGTGCTCGCCGTGGGCACGGCCGAGCTTGCCGTGGTCCGGTCTCGAGGCCGCGGTCGGCGCGCGGCGGCGCTGCGACGGCTGGCCGAGGCGTTGGGTCTCGGTTACGCGGCCACCGACGTGTTCGACGAGCGGTGGGAACCGTTCCGCTTGTTCGCCATGGGTCGGGCCAGAGGCATCGAGAACGTCCTCTTCGGGAGGTTCGAGGGGGCGGACGTCAGGGCGTTCGACTACTGGTACCGGGAGGGGGCGGACCGTGAGACCCGAGCGTCGATCGCGTTCGACACTCCCGTCGGCCTCGCCGCCTGGATCGGCTTGACGCGACGGTTCTCCTGCGCGGTGGGGGGCCTTCCCGCGTCGTGTCCGAAGCTGGTGGCCGAGCCGAAGCGGTTCCGGGACCGCCTCGTGGAGCTCGTCGCCCCCGACGTGCCGCTTGAGTCCGAGCGGTTCGCCAGGCGGTTCCGCGTCCGCTGTGAGGATCCACGGTTCGCCGTGGCGTTCCTCGATCCGCGGATGATGGATGCGCTGCTCGAGCTGCCGAGGCGCACCGCGCTCGCTCTGTCTGAGAACCGCCTGCTCCTCGTGTCAAGAGAGCTGCCGCCGACGTCGGTCCTGAAGCTGCTGCACGTGGCGGCAGGGCTGGTGCGGGCCGCCCCCGCGGTCGTCGAGTCCTCTACCCGTTGCGACCGGGGTTCCGGCCCGAGGACGAGCCGGCGGGCCCGACGATCCGCTCAGCCGTCGACCGTCTCCTCCTCGGGCGCGCCGAGCACCTCGTCGACGCCGACTCCGAACCCCGGGAGCAGCGGTGACGTCAGCCGTTCGCCGCGGCCGAGCAGCGCCGGCGTGACGTAGCGCCCCTCTTCGAGTCGGTACACCTCGATCCGGTCGGCATCGAGGTCGACGTACCAGTACTCGGGGACGCCGAACCGTTCGTAGAGCTCGCGCTTCCGGACGAGCTCGAGCCGACGCGTCGACGGCGAGGACACCTCCACGACGACGTCCGGTGCAGAGCGGATGAACTTCCTCTCCACCCGCTCGGCGTGGTCCCCGCGGACGAACAGCACGTCGGGCTCGACCACGTTCGTGTGGGAGAAGTAGACGTCGGTGGGCGCCGGGAAGACCTCCCCGCGGTCTTCTCGGGCGTACAGTCCGAACCCCACGATCAAGAACGCCACCGCGCGCTGGTGCCGCGTCGACGGTGCGGCGGTCACGATGAGCTCCCCGTCGATGAGCTCCCGTCGCAGGTTGTCCTCCGGGAACTTCTGGAGGTCGTCGTACGTGAGGCCGGTCGTTGCAGGCTGGGTGGCCATCTCTCACCTCCCACGGCGAGGACGCTACCGCGAGGCTACGACAAGTCAGGCTCCGGCGGGCCAATGCTCGATGGCGACCTCGTCCATGGGGAAGTCGCGCGGGTTGCCGGTTGCCAGGCGAGCTCCCAGGCCGGCGGCGGCCGAGGCGACCAGGCAGTCGGCCTGTGACAACGTCGTCCCTCGCTCCGAGAATTCCCGGCGCCACCGGCCTGCCAGCTCACCCTGGCGGCGGCCGAGCGGGGCGATCCTGAGCCCGATCAGCAGCCGTGCCACGGCATTCTCCTCGCCCGCCCGCAGGCCACGCACGACCTCCTCGACGTTGACAGCGCAGGTGTAGGGGACATCGCCCGCCCTTCGGAGATCACGGAGGCGGTTGGCGGCCTCGCGTCCGCGGAGCGCGTCGATGAGGACCGTCGTATCGAGGAGGACCGCGCCCACGATCAACCGACGCGCCGGGCGTCGCCCCTGCGTTCGGCGTGGACCCACCCGGCGGGGTCATCGTCCCAGTCGTGTCCCTCGTCGGAGATGGACCCGAGCGCCGCCTCGATCTCGTCCCATCTGCGCGCGTCCTCCAGCGCGCGGCGCACGGTCTCCGCGATGAAGGCACTCCTCCGTCGCCGGCCGACTCGGCGATCCAGCTCGGAGACCAGCTCCTCGTCGAGGCTAATGTGCACTCGCATGGCCATACCATAGCACACACATTATGGGGGACCTTCGGGTTGACACGCGGGTTCTTTGCGCCGACTTGACGAGTCCCTTACGTCCGGGCCCGAGGCTTCTTGCGCAATGGTCATGAAGGCAGGCTCGCCACCCCTGATCGGCGCGATCGGCGCCCTCTGTCTACTGGCGCTGCTCGCGACCGGGTGCAGCGCGGCTTCGGCTTCCGCCCCGCCCCGCTCCTCAGATGACTCCTCGCGGGTGATCGAGGGTCGGCTCCGGTCCGGGGGTTTGGTGCGCTCGTATCGCCTGTTCGTCCCGGCGCACCTGAAGCAGCCAGCGCCGGTCGTGGTGGTGCTCCACGGCGGGCTCCAGACGCCCGGCGGCGTCGCTGACATGACCGGCTTCGATCGAGAGGCCGAGCGGCAAGGCTTCCTGGCGGTGTACCCGGCAGGGGTGGGACGGACGTTCGACGCCGGCGTGTGCTGCGGCCCGGCGAAGCGGCTGGGCGTGGACGACGTCGGGTTCGTCCGCGACCTCCTGGGCCATCTCGCGACACGCTACGACATGGACCCGTCGCGGGTGTACGCGACCGGCATCTCCAACGGGGGCCTGCTGGCCTACCGGCTGGCGTGTGAGCTCCCGGACGTGTTCGCCGCGGTGGCGCCCGTGGCGGCGACGCTGGTCGGCCAGTGCGACCCGTCGAGCCCGGTCTCGATCCTGCACATCCACGGGCTGAGGGACCGCAACATCCCGTTCGGGGGCGGCTTCGGCCCGAGCGGCCTCCAGAAGGTCGACTGGCCGCCGGTGCTGGCCGGTGTCGACCGGTGGCGGCGGATCGATCGATGCGAGAGGAACCCGGTGGTCGATCGAGACGGCCCGGTCATGCACCGAACCTGGACCGGGTGCGGAAGTGCGGCCGGCGTCGAGCTGTACACGCTGGCCGACGGCGGCCATTCCTGGCCCGGCGGGAAGCCGGTGCCCCAGAGCTTCGGCCCCACAAGCCGATCCCTCGATGCGACCGGCGTCATCTGGAGGTTCTTCCAGACCCACCCCAAGCGCACCTGGAGGCCTCGTCTCTCTCCACCCGGCGTTTCGTCGACTCTGTGCTACGCTGCGTTTCGCATCGTTGTAATCATGTAAGCAGACTCACGGGAGGAGGCGAGGTTCTTGGGTGAGGCCGAGGAGAAGCTCCAGGGGTGGTTCGCCGGGCGGATCCCGGACGGCTGGTTCGAGGGCACGCCGGAGGTGTCCGTCGACCGCGAGGAGATCCTCGTGGTGGGGAAGCTCGCGGACGTGGACGCGGGCGAGGGGGCCACGGAAGCGACCACCGCAGCCG
>WNGA01010840.1_pt1 | contig 15596 bp, 15 predicted proteins | sample 5400061 | NCBI WGS metagenome assembly WNGA01 (sample SAMN13153366, study PRJNA577476) | soil metagenome | isolation source: 100 cm soil or saprolite under grassland replicate 2 | place: USA:California | collected 2016-06-15
CGTCCTCCTGGATGGCGGTGGCGACGATCTGCTCGGGCGTCTGGTGGAGCCCGGTGTAGATCACCTCGAAGCCCGCGTCGCGGAGGGCGCGGGCCACGATCTTCGCGCCGCGGTCATGTCCGTCCAGACCGGGCTTGGCAACCAGTACGCGGATCTTGCGAGAGGTCACGGCCATATTGCCTACGCGAGGGCCGCCCGGAGGCGTTCCCCCGTTTTCATGATGGCCTCGCGGTCGCCCGGCACCGGCGTCCAGTCGAAGCCCTTGCCGTCGTTGGCCCAGCGCGGAATCAGGTGCAGGTGGAAGTGCGGCACCGACTGGAAGGCGGCGGCGCCGTTGGCCTGCAGCAGGTTCAGGCCATCCGGCTTGAGCGCCTCCCGGATCGCCAGCGCGACCCGCCTGGCCGTCGCCGCCGCCGCCTCGAGGTCCTCCACGTCGGCCTCGAAGAGCGTCGGCACGTGGCGCTTCGTCACCACGAGGCAGTGGCCGGGGTTCAATGGATTGATGTCCATGAAGGTGAGCGTGCGCTCGTCTTCGTCGATCCTCATCGAGGGGATCTGGCCGTCCCGGATCTTGCAGAACACGCAGTCGCTCATCGCCCCGACTCCCTCAGACCTCGACGGTCCAGCCGTCGGGATCCGGCGCCCGGCCGTACTGGATCGCCACGATGGCGTCGTAGAGACGCTGGGTGAGGGCGCCGATCCTGCCGCCGTTGATGATCATCCGCTCGCCCTTGTAGGCGAGCTCGCCGACGGGCGAGATGACGGCGGCGGTTCCGGTGCCCCAGACCTCCTCGAGCGCGCCGCGCTTGTGGGCCTGTACCACCTCGTCGATGGAGACCTGCCGCTCGCTGACCGGCAAGCCCCACCTGCGCATCAGGGCGAGGGCCGAGTCCCGTGTCACGCCGGGCAGGATGGTCCCCGCCAGCGGCGGCGTGATGATCTCGTCGCCGATCTTCACCATGATGTTCATGGTGCCGACCTCGTCGATGTACTTCCTGTGCACGCCGTCGAGCCAGAGGACCTGCGTGAAGCCGGCGTGCTTGGCCTCCTCGCCGGCGTACAGGCTCGCCGCGTAGTTGCCGGCGGTCTTGGCGCCGCCCATGCCCCCCTCCACCGCGCGCACGTAGTTGTCGACGGCGAGGATCTTGACCGGGGCCATGCCCTCGGGGTAGTAGGCGCCGACGGGCGACAGGATGATGAAGTAGACGTAGAACTTCGCCGGCCGCACGCCAAGAAACGGCTCGCTGGCGATGATGGTGGGGCGGATGTAGAGCGAGGTCCCGATGGTCTTCGGCACCCACTCGCGCTCGAGCCCCACCAGGGTGACGATCGACTGCAGCGCCAGGCCCTGATCGAGCGGCGGGATGCACAGGCGCTTCGCGGAGTTCGTCATGCGCTCGACGTGCTTCTGGGGGCGGAACAGGCGCACCTTGCCGTCCACGCCCCGGAAGGCCTTGAGCCCGTCGAAGATGGACTGCGCGTAGTGGAGCACCGCCGCCGCCGGGTCCAGCGCGAGGGGGCCGTACGGCTCGACCCGTGGGTCGTACCACCCCTTCTCCTCCTGGAAGTCGGCCAGGAACATGTGGTCGGTGAAGATCTGCCCGAACCCCAGCTCCGCGTCCTTCGGCTTGGGCTTGAGCGTCGTCGCCTTCGTCACCCGGATCGCCTCAGACATCGTTCGTGTCCCCCTTGACCCGTTCAAAAAATGATCGGCTCGCGGTACTGGCCGAAGACCTGGCGGTACACGTCGGAGATCTCTCCCAGCGAGACGTAGTCCTTCACCGCGTCCACCAGCACCGGCATGACGTTCTGGCCGTTGCGGCAGGCATCCGCCAGCTGCTTGAGCCGCTTCTCCACCCGCGCCGTGTCGCGCGCGGCCTTGACCCCCTTGACGCGCTCGATTTGCTCGCGCTCGACCGCCTCGTCGATGCGCAGGTACTCGACCGGCGTCTCCTCCGGCATCGCGTACTTGTTGACGCCGACCACGGTCCGTTCCCCGCGGTCGTCCATGAGCTGGTAGTGGTAGGCGGCGTCGGCGATCTCCCGCTGCGGGTAGCCCTGGTCGATCGCCCGGATGATGCCGCCCAGCTCGTCGATCTTGCGGATGTACGCCATGGCCCGCGTTTCCATCTGATCGGTGAGCGTCTCCAGGAAGTAGGCCCCGCCGAGCGGGTCGATGGTCAGCGGCGCCCCCGTCTCCTCGGCGATGATCTGCTGGGTCCGGAGGGCGACGGTCACCGCCTCCTCCGTCGGCAGGGCCAGCACCTCGTCATAGGAGTTGGTGTGGAGGGACTGGGCGCCGCCGAGGACGGCCGCCAGCGCCTGGATGGCCACGCGCGCGATGTTGTTGAGCGGCTGCTGCGCGGTGGCCGACACCCCGGCCGTCTGCGTGTGCGTGCGAAGCCGCATGGACTCGGGCTTGCGGGCGCCGAAGCGATCGCGCATCACGGTCGCCCAGATGCGCCGGGCGGCGCGGAGCTTGGCGATCTCCTCGAAGAAGTCGTTGTGGATGTCGAAGAAGAAGGACAGGCGCGGCGCGAAGCTGTCCACGTCCAGGCCCCGCCTGATGCAGGCGTCCACGTAGCCGAAACCGTCGGCGAGGGTGAACGCCAGCTCCTGGACGGCGGTGGAGCCGGCCTCGCGGATGTGATAGCCGGAGATGGACACCGGGTTGAAGCGGGGGACGTGCTTCGCGCAGAACTCGATGGTGTCCACCACGACGCGCACGGCCGACTCCGGCGGCGAGATCCACTCCTTCTGGGCGATGAACTCCTTGAGCATGTCGTTCTGCATGGTGCCGCCGACCTTGTCCCACGCCACGCCCTGCTTGTCGGCCAGCGCGAGGTACATGGCGAGCGCCACCGACGCCGTGCAGTTGATCGTCATCGAGGTCGTGACCTGGTCCAGCGGGATCTCGCGGAACAGCGTCTCGAAGTCGGCCAGCGTGGAGATCGACACGCCCTCCCGGCCGACCTCGCCGCGGGCGCGCGGGTGATCGGCGTCGTAGCCCATCAGCGCCGGCATGTCGAAGGCGGTGGAGAGCCCGGTCTGGCCCTGCTCGAGCAGGTACCGGAACCGCGCGTTGGTGTCCTCCGGCCGCCCGAAGCCGGCGAACATGCGCATGGTCCAGAGCCTGCCCCGGTACATCGAGGGGTACGGCCCGCGCGTGTACGGGAACTCGCCGGGGTAGCCGAGCTTGTCCTCGTACGTCCAGCCCGCCAGATCCTCCGGCGTGTAGAGCGGGTGGATCGGGATCCCGGACAGCGACTCGAAGGGAGCCTCCCGCTCCGGAGCCTTCTCCACGAACGGCCCGTAGGTCTCTCGGCGCCACCGCTCCTTGCCCGTGGCCATCGTCTTCTCCTCACGCCTCCGGCGCGGCCAGCAGGTGGCGCGCGATGACGAGCTTCTGGATCTGCGAGGTGCCCTCGTAGATCTGCGTGATCTTGGCGTCGCGGAAGTGCCGTTCCACCCCGTACTCCTTGATGAAGCCGTAGCCGCCGTGGACCTGGATGGCGTCGGTGGTGATCTTCATCGCCGCCTCCGCCGCGAAGAGCTTGGCCATGGAGGCCTCGGCGCTGAAGGGCCTGCCCGCGTCCTTGAGCCACGCGGCGCGCCAGGTGAGCATGCGAGCCGCCTCGAGAGCCACCGCCATGTCGGCGAGCATCCACTGCACCATCTGGTGCTGGCCGATGGGCACGTCGAAGCTCTTGCGCTCGCGCGCGTAGGCCACCGACGCCTCGTAGGCCGCCGTCGCGATGCCGAGCGCCTGGGCGGCGATCCCGATGCGCCCGGCGTCGAGCGTCGCCAGGGCGATCGTGAACCCCTGCCCTTCCTCGCCGAGCCGGTGGTGACGGGGCACGCGGCAGTTCTCGAAGAGCAACTCGGCCGTGTCCGAGGCGCGGATGCCGAGCTTGTCCTCGGTCTTCACCACGATGAAGCCCCGGGTGCCCCGCTCGACCAGGAAGGCGCTGATCCCGCGGTGCGCCTTGGCGCGGTCCGTCTGGGCGAACACCAGAGCGGCCTGAGCCTCGCGGCCGTTGGTGACGAAGATCTTGCGCCCGTTGAGGATGTAGTCCTCGCCGTCGCGAGCGGCCAGGGTGTTCTGGTTGCTCGCGTCCGACCCCGCTTCCGGCTCCGTCAGCGAGAAGCAGCCGAGCCGCTGGCCCGACGCGAACGGGGTGAGGAACCGCTTCTTCTGCTCCTCGGTGCCGTACGTGTGGACGGGATCGCAGTAGAGCGAGTTGTTCACCGACATGATGACGGCGTGGGAGGCGCAGGCCTTGGCGACCTCCTCGAGGGCGACCGCGTAGGCGACGGTGTCGCCGCCGCTGCCGCCGTAGGCCTCGGGGATGGCGATCCCCATGAGCCCCAGCTCCCCCATCCGGCGGACGGTGTCGTGGGGGAAGCGGGCCTCGTGGTCGATGGCGGCAGCGACGGGACGCACCTCCTTGTCGGCGAACTCCCGCGCCATCGCCTGGATCATCCGCTGCTCGTCACTCAGCTCTAGGTTCATGGAGGCTACTTCTCGAACAGCTTCTTGAACTCGGCGGTCAGGAGCGGCGCCACCTCGAAGAGGTCCCCCACGATCCCGTAGTCGGCGATCTTGAAGATCGGCGCCTCGGGGTCCTTGTTCACCGCGCAGATCACCTTGGAGGTCCGCATCCCCGCCAGGTGCTGGATGGCGCCCGAGATGCCGAAACCCATGTAGAGCTTGGGCGAGATGGTGCGTCCGGTCTGCCCGATCTGGAAGCGATGAGGACGCCAGCCGGCGTCCACCGCCGCCCGCGACGCGCCGACCGCCGCCCCGATCACCTTGGCCAGCGCCTCGAGGATCACGAAGTTCTCCGGGCCCTTGAGACCCCGGCCGCCGGACACGACGATCTCGGCCTCGGCCAGCTCGGGAAGCCCGGTCGCGGCCTCCTCTCTACGCTCGACCAGCTTCATGCCCTCGGCCGGGATCGACACCGCGGGCCGCTCGACCTGGGCGGCGGCGTCCGCTCGAGGCTCGGCCGGCCGGAACACGTTGGGCCGGAGCGTGACCAGCCAGGGCGCCTTGCTCCAGGTCACCCTGGAGAGGAGCTTGCCCGCGTACACGGGGCGCGTCGCCACGAGCTTGCCGTCCTCGAGCGCGAGCGCCGTCGAGTCCGCCGAAAGCCCGGCGCCCAGTCGCGCCGCCAGGCGCGCCATCATCTCGCGCTGGCGGGTGGTCACGGGAGCGAGGATCGCCTGGGGCGACTCCTTGGCCGCCAGCTCGGCCACCACCGGCGTCCAGACTTCGCCCCGGTACGCGCCGAAGGCCTCGTTCTCGAGGAGCCAGATGCGCTTCGCGCCGAGCTCCCCGAGGAGCTTCACGCCCTCGGGGGCGGCCTTGTCCGTGAGCCAGACGGCCTCGGCCTGCGCGCCCATCTGACCGGCCAGCCGCGACGCCTCGCCCACCACCTCGGCCATCACCTTCTTCGGGCTGCCTAGCCGGTCGTCTTCGACGATGCACCAGAATGCGCCTGGCATGGGTGTCGCTCTCCTGGTCCGTCAGATCGCTTTGGCGTCTTCGCGCAGGGCCCGGACCAGCTCCTTGACCGCCTCGGCGGGCTCGCCTGGAATGATCCGCCCCGGAGGCCGCGGAGGCAACGCCTCGAGCTTCATCACCGAAAGGCCGGCGGCGTCCTGGGAGAGTCCCAGATCGGCCGCCTTCACGTCCTTGATCTCCTTCTTCTTCGCCCCCATGATGCCCTTGAGTGTCGGATACCGGGGCTCGTTCAGACCCTTCTGAGCCGAGACCACGGCCGGCAACGGCAGATCGAAGACCTCGAGTCCACCTTCCACCTGTCGCCCGACCCGGACCGTCTTGCCCGCCTCGTCGACCGCCTCCTCCATGATCCACGAGGCGCACGGCCAGCCCAGCAGCTCGGCGACCTGGGCGCCCACCGAGCCCATGTCGTCGTCGATCGCCTGGCGGCCGAACAGTGCCAGCGCCGGCGCCTCCTGCTTGATGACCGCGGCGAGCGCGCGCGCGGTGGTCAGGCTGTCGGCAGCCTCCGGCGCCGGGTCGAGCAGATGGATCGCGCGGTCGGCGCCCATCGCCAGACAGGAGCGTAGGGTCTCCTTGACGCGGTCCGGTCCGAGCGAGACGGCGACGACCTCGCCCTGGCCCCGCTTTTCCTTGATCCGCAGCGCTTCCTCCACCGCGTACTCGTCATACGGCGACACGATCCACGTGACGCCGGCGGTGTCGATGGTCCGTGGATCGCTCCCCACCTTCACCTGGGTCGCGGTGTCCGGAACCTGCTTGACCATCACCAGGATCTTCATGAACTGGACTCCTTGATCTTCGATCCGTTGTAGTGCAGCTGGCGCGTGATCCGGAAGCGGTCGCCGGGGATGAAGACGCGGTCGTACACGACGGGCGCGCCGTCCGGTCCGATGGAAACCCGGTCGGAGCGGAAGGCGGGAATGCCGGGGCGGCAGCCCAGCTCCCGGGCCGCGGCGGCCTCGAGATGCACCGCCGACACGGTCTCGCGGGCGGCGGTGATCTCGATCCCGAGCTTGAACGAGAGCGCCTGCCGGAGCGGCGTCACCGCCAGGTCCGCCTTCGCCACCTCCTCGCCGATGGCGGCGGGCAGATAGGAGAGCTGCAAGCTCATCGGATGCCCATCCACCAGGCGCAGCCGCTCCAGGGTGAAGACGCGAGCCCTCCTCCCCAACCCGAGCTCGCGCGAGACCCAGCGGTCGGCGACGGCGAAGCGACTGCCGAGGAACCGAGTGGCGACGCGCTCGCCCTTGGCCGAGAGGTCGCCGGCGAACGTGCGCAGGTGGAGGATGTCGTAATCGACGATCGGCGAGGAGACGAAGGTGCCCAAGCCGTGCCGCCTGGTGATGAGCCCGTCGCGCTCCAGTACTTCCAGCGCCTGGCGCAGGGTCATGAGGGTGACCCCGAACTCGCGGGCCAGGCTTCTCTGGTTATCGAGTCGCTGGCCGGCCGCCGGGCGGCCTTCCGTGATGCGCTCGCGAAGACTGTGAGCGATCTGATGATACCGGGGTATCCGGTTCTTCATGCGCCCTTTCCGCCCTGCCCTGTTCCGGTGTTCTAGAACTCTATCGGCCCTGAGCTGCGCGCCTGAAAGCCGTGGAGCGGGGACTTGCTGCAGGCGCGGCGGGAGACTACAACGCCACAAACTCATTCTACCCGGCCTCGGAAGGCAGGGTCAACACCGATTCCGGGCCGCGCCTCACTCTTGCCGAGCGAGACCGGCTCCGATCCGCTTACGCCGGCCCGTCCGCCGCGAGGCGGTGGGACAGCTCGACGAGCGCGGACAGCTTGCGGGCGGCCCCGCCCGAATCTACCGAGTGGGCCGCGAGCGTTGCTCCGTCCTTGAGGTCGCGTGCCCGGCCGCCCACGACCAGCGCGGCCGCCGCGTTCACGAGCACGATGTCGCGGCGGGGGCCGGGCTCGCCGGCAAGAACCTGGCGGATGATCTGTGCGTTCTCCTCGCGGTCTCCCCCCTGGAGGTCCCGGATGCTGGCGCGCGGCACCCCGAAGTCCTCGGGGCGCACCCGCGAGGTGCGGACCACGCCTTCGTGGACCTCGCAGATGTGGCTCTCCCCCGTGGTGGAGATCTCGTCCAGCCCGTCGGCGCCGTGGACCACGAAGGCGCGGATGGTGCCGAGCTCGGCAAGCACTCGCGCCAGCGGCTCGCAGAGCGAGTCCGAGTACACCCCGATCACCTGGGCATTGGCGCCGGCGGGGTTGGTGAGGGGACCCAGCATGTTGAACACGGTGCGGACGCCCATCTCGCGCCGCGCCGCCATGACGTACTTCATGGCGGTGTGCAGGAGCGGCGCGTACAGGAAGCCGATGCCCACCTCGTTCACGCAGCGGGCGACCTGTTGCGGCGGCAGCTCGATGCTGATGCCGAGCGTCTCGACCACGTCGGCCGAGCCGCAGAGCGAGGAAACGGAGCGGTTGCCGTGCTTGGCCACCCTGAGCCCGGCGCCCGCCACCACGAACGCGGTGGCGGTGGACACGTTGAAGGTGCCCGATGCGTCGCCGCCGGTCCCACAGGTGTCGATGAGCATCTCGCGGTCGGTCCCCGTCTGGGCGACCACGTCGGCGCCGTGGGCGCGCACCTTGACGGCCTTCTGGCGCATCACCTGGGCGAAGCCGATCAGCTCCTCGACCGTCTCGCCCTTCATGCGGAGCGCGGTCAGAAAGGCGGCGATCTGCGCGTTGGTGGCGCCCCCGGACATGATGGCCTCCATGGCCGCCGCCGCCTCGATGCGCGTCAGGTCCCGGCGGTCGACCAGCGCACGGGCCGCCTCGGTGATGATCGGACTGGTCATGACTCCCTCCCTCGCATCCAACCTCCCGGACATCTATTCTGATTCGCCCAACGGGATTTTCCCAGCATTTTCCAACGGCGGGAGTGTCCCGGGCGGCCAGCGCGTTGCCCCCCGAGGCTCGTCGGCCATACCCGCCGCGCCTTCCGTCAGACACCTCGGAGCCGCCCTCGGACCGGCCGCGGTTCGAGCGCTGGCTTTGCCGGCGCAATCGAGACTGGGGAGGGCCCGGTAGGGGGCCGTCGAGGCCTCCTCGCGCTACAACCCGAGGTAGGCCTGCTTGACATGCCTGCTCGCGAGGAGGTCCGTCGCCGGACCGTCGAGGGCGATCCGCCCGTTCTCGAGGACGTAGGCGCGATGGGCGAGCTGGAGCGACCGCAGGACGTTCTGCTCGACGAGCAGGATGGTCGTGCCCCGGGCGTTGATCCGCCTCAAGTTCTCGAAGATGGACTTGACCATCACCGGGGCCAGCCCCAGGCTGGGCTCGTCCAGCATCAAGAGCCTGGGGCAGGCCATCAACCCACGCCCGATGGCGCACATCTGCTGCTCTCCGCCGGAAAGGGTGCCGGCGATCTGCTGCCGTCGCTCGCCGAGCCGGGGGAACAGCTCGAACACCCGCCCGAGGGTTTCCTTCTTGCGGGCACGGGACGGCGCCGAGCGGCAGCCCAGCTCGAGATTCTCGAGCACCGTCATGGACGGGAAGAGCTGGCGTCCCTCCGGCACGTGCGCGATGCCCCGGGCCACGATCTGCGCCGCGGAGAGCCCATCGACACGCTCACCGCCGAACTGGATGGCCCCGCGCCGTAGCGGGAGGAGCCCGGAGATCGCCCGCAACGTGGTGGTCTTGCCCGCCCCGTTCGAGCCGATGAGCGCCACGGTCTCGCCCTGCCGCACCTCCAGCGAGACCTCGCCCACGGCGGTGACATCGCCGTAGCCGACCTCGATCGCCTCAAGCCTGAGGAGCGCCGGCATACTCGTCGCCCAGATAGGCCTCGATCACCTTCGGGTCGTTGGCGACCACCGCGGGCGGGCCGTCGGCGATCTTCTCCCCGAACGAGAGCACCACGATCCGATGGGAGAGTGACATCACCGCGCGCATGTTGTGCTCGATGAGCAGGATGGAGATCCCGGCCCCCCCGGGCCCATTGACGCGCTTGATCAGCTCGACCATGGCGGTCGCCTCGGTCGGATTGAGCCCGGCCATCACCTCGTCCAGCAGGAGCAGGACGGGCTCGGTCGCCAGCGCGCGCGCCAGCTCGAGCCGCTTCCGCTCCGCCAGAGTCAGTCCCGCCGCCGGCAGGTCGGCCTTCGCGGCGAGGCCCACCTGAGCGATGACCGCGCGCGCCCGCTCCACCGCCTCCGCGACGGCGGGGTGGCGCGCGAGGGCGCCCACCTTGACATTGCCGAGGACCGAGAGGTGCGGGAACGGCCGCACGATCTGGAAGGTCCGCGTCAGCCCCGCCCGGCAGATGGCGTGGGGTTTCCAGCCCACGATGCTGCGCCCCTCGAAGCGCACGTCGCCGGCATCCGGCGCGAGGAATCCGGAGATCAGGTTGAACGCGGTCGTCTTCCCCGCTCCGTTGGGGCCGATCAGCCCGAGCACCTCGCCTCGCTCCATGGCGAGGGACAGGTCCCTCACCGCCTGGAGCCCGCCGAATCGCTTCGAGAGGCCCACGACCTCGAGCAGCCTCATCCCGAAGCCCTGCTGCGCCGCGCAAAGCGCGCCAGGTACGGGTAGGCTCCTTGCGGGAGGAACAGCACGACGGCGACCAGGAGGGCGCCATAGGCGATCAGGTGGGCGCCGGACCAGCCGGCGGCGGCGAAGTAGGTGCGCGACAGCTCGGCCAGCGGCGACAGGATGAACGAGCCCAGGATGGGCCCGAGCAGGGTGCCGGCGCCGCCCACGATGGGCCGGATGATGATCTCCACCGACAGTGGGATGCCGAAGAGCGAATTGGGCTGGAGCGAGAAGTAGTAGAAGGCGTGGAAGGCGCCGCCGAGCCCGGTGAGGAAGGCGGAGAGCACGCTGGCGTAGAGCTTGCACCGGAAGGTGTCGATCCCGAGGGCCTCGGCCGCCTCCTCGTCCTCGCGGATGGCGATCAGGTAGGCGCCGAGGCGCGAGCGCTCGACCGTCCAGACCACCGCGGTGGCCGAGAGCATGAGCCCGAGCGCGATGTAGTAGTACGCCCGCGGGTTCTGGAACTGGAACTGCCGCGGATCGCCGGTGAAGGTGATGTAGAGCCCCACCGCGCCCCCGATCGCGTCGGTGTTGAGGGCGACGATCCGGCAGATCTCGGCGAAGGCCACCGTGAGCAGCACGAAGTAGAAGCCGCGCAGCCGGAAGCGAAACCCCAGAAAGCCGGTCACGGCGCCCAGCGCGGCGGCGGCGGCGGCGCCGGCGAACATCCCGATCCAGGGCGTGACGCCCCAGGAGAGCGACAGCACCGCCGTGACATAGGCGCCGATCCCCACGAAGGCAGCGTGTCCCACCGAGAGCTGGCCGGCGTAGCCGCCCAGGATATTCCAGGCCTGGCCCAGGTAGGCGTAGAAGAAGATCAGCGTGGCGAGCGTGACCGCGTACGATCCGCTGAAGGGCGGAAGCAGCAGGAGTGCCGCCAGGCACAGGATCGCCAGCCAGCGCATCACGCGATCCGCCGGCCAAACAGCCCGGCCGGGCGGAACAGCAGGATCACGATCAGGAGCGAGAAGGACACCAGCTCCTTGAGCGAGGGCGACAGGAACACGGCGCCGAGCGACTCCGCGGTGGCGACGAGGAGCCCGCCGAGGAAGGCGCCGGGCAGGCTGCCCATGCCGCCGATGATGACGATGTTGAACGAGGTCACGCTGGCCGACAGCCCCACCGACGGCTGGAAGGGATAGAACGGGGCCAGGAGCGCGCCGGCCGCCCCCACGCAGGCCGCGCCGATGCCGAAGGCCACGCCGTAGACGCGCCGTACGTCGGTCCCGATGATCGCCGCGCCGTACGGGTTGTCCGCCGCCGCCCGCATGCTCCGGCCGAGATCGGTCTTGAAGAGGAAGAGCGAGAGGAGCCCGGTCAGGACCACGGCGAGGGCGAAGGTCACCAGGCGCGCCACGTCCAGGAAGAAGGGGCCGACCCAGAGGGTGGACTGCGAGAGGATCGACCTGACTCGCCTCGGATCGGGCCCGAAGGTCACGAGGGCCGCGTTCTCGAGCACGAGCGCCACGCCCAGCATGAGGAGGATCTGCATCTCGTGCGGGGCGTCGATGATCCGGTTCACGAGCCCGCGCTGGACGGCGAACCCGAGGACGAACAGCGCGGCGGCGCACAGGACGAAGGACAGGTAGGGATCGAGGCCGAGCCGCATCGAGAAGAGGAAGGCCAGGTACATCCCCCAGACCATCATGTCGCCATGGGCGAAGTTCACGACCCGCATGACCCCGAAGATCAAGGTCAGGCCCACCGCCATGAGGCTGTACACGCCCCCGAACAGCAGCCCGTTCAGCAGGCCTTGACCGATCAGCACGGGATCCATCGCTCGGCCTTGCGCGAAGCTAGTGGGCAATCGGAGAAACGCTCTGGCTAGAGCGATGAGAAGGGTCCAGCTGCAAGGCGGCGCCCGAGGGCCGCACGCGAGGCGTACTCCCTGTACGTTCCACTCGGAGGGGGGCTTCGCCCCCCTTCCGAAGCACCGCGTTGATCGTGTCGACGAGGCTCTCCCGCTCGGACCGGCGGGTGAGGAAGGCGGGCAGGATGGTACGGACGGCGATCGCGTAGGTGACCAGGCTGACGCCCTCGGCCGCGTCCACCTGCCAGTAGCCGGAGTTCTCCCGGAAGAGGGTGTTGGAATGACCTTCCGCGAGCCGCCATTCGATCCGGCCGCGCGCGCGGTCCGGATACTTGTCCATGTCGAAGCGGAAGGAGAAGGGCCCGATCCCCACCACGTATCGGATGAGCGCGTGCCCCTCGCGGGCTTCGAGCACCTCCACGCCGACGACGCGCGGGTAGAGCCTCGAGTGGCCAGGGTAATCGACGAGGACGCGCCACACCGCCTCCGGCGACGCGCGCACGACGGCCATGGCCGTTCCGCCCCGGGCGAACTTGCTCGCGCCAGGCGGCAGTGCATCGAGCAGGATCACCTCGCCCGCGTCGAGGCGGCGCTGCTGATCAGCGGAGAGGCCGAGCGGTGGCGCCGCCATCGCAACCGTGACGAGCCCGCACTCGACCACGAGCCATGAGAGGACGTGGCGCATCGACCGCAATCCGGCGGGCAACCGTCGGCGGCTCACGGGAAGGCCGGGGGCCCGATCTCCGTCCTCATCGGCCGGCGCTCTGGGATCTCGGCACGTTCCGGAGGCACGGCTGACGCCGCGAGGGCGGAAGGCGGGGTCAGCGACCTCTGGGTCGGCTCATCGTCGCTCCGGTGCGCGGGCCCCGGTCGCCTCCAGAACCGCTTGGCGCCACTCCCGCTTGATCGGGAGGATGGGCGGCATCGGCACCATGTCGGGCGCCTCGGTCGGCTCGGCGATCGCCTCCTTGCGATCGGTCGCCGAACCCTTCTTCATGAACAGATTGTAGATCGACCACTGGAGCCGATTTCGCCCTCCGCGGATCGGGAAGCGACGGACCATGGACGATGGCGCGTAAAACGTCTCGTAGGCCAAGTTCTGACCCAGCCGCAGGTCGTCGCCCGACATCCGGGCCGGTCGATAGACCACGTTTGCCTGATCGTACTTTGCCCAATCGAAGGAGACGATGCGATCGGCCTTCTTCATCTCGTACCACGTCAGCGTGCCCGGATATGGCGTAAGGACCGAGTAGGCGCAGGCATCGTAGTCCGCGTCGATATTGAACCGTGCCGTCTCCTGAAACACCGAGCGGTCGTCACCGTCGAAGCCGAACATGAAGAGGCCGAAGACCATGATCCCGTACGAGTGGACCTTCTCGACGAGAGCCGCGAAGGTCTCGGGCCGGTTCACGTGCTTGTGCACGCTCTTCAGCGTCTCGCGCGAGATCGACTCGAAGCCGATGCTCAGCAAGGTGCAGCCGCTGTCGGCGGCGAGCTGGAGCATTCGGTCGTCCTGCGCGAGCTTCGAGGTGACGCCCGCCTGCCAGTGGATCCCGCGACCCTTGAGCGCGCGCATGACCTCCTTGGGACGCTCCGGTGTGCCAAAGAAGTCGGCATCGTTGATCGAGATCATGCGCGACCCGCAGCTCTCGACCTCGCGGATCACCTCCTCGACCGGACGGTAGCGGAACTTCAGCCCGTTCATCAGCGGTTCGGCGCAGAAGGTGCAGCCTTGGTGGCAGCCGCGCGAGGTCTGCACGAAGGTGCGGTTCACGTAGCGGTTCTTCTTGAGAAGGTCATACCGCGGCATCGGCAAGCCTTCCATGGGGTGCAGCCGGTCCGACTTGTAGATGCCGCCCATCTCGCCCCGCGCGAGATCGTCCAGGAGCTTGTCGAGCACGAGCTCCGCCTCGCCGATCACCACCGCGTCGCAATGCGTGAGCGCTTCCTGCGGCATGAAGCTCGGGTGGACGCCGCCCATCACGACCGGCACGCCGCGCCTCCGGAAGGCGTCGGCGATCTCGTATCCGCGGTTCGCGTAACAGGTCATCGCGGAGATGCCGACGAGGTCCGCCCTCAGGTCGAAGTCGATCGACTCGATGTTCTCGTCGGTCAGGACCACGTCGTAACGGTCGCGCGGAATGGCGCCGGCCACGGCCAGCAAGCCGGCGAGCGGCGAGTAGAGCGCCCGATTCAGGTACAGTGGGCGCGTGGTCAGCGAATCGGTCTTTGGATTGACGAGATGGATGACGCGGTGTCGCATGCCAGGGGCTCCTCTCCGTGTCGACCACGGCGAGATCCGCGGGGCAAAGCTCATGGTGCAGTTCCGGGACTGGAGCCGGACGGGTCGGGCGACGTCAGGCGCCGGATCCGATCCTCCGCTTCAGTGATCGGCGAGCCGCCATGCATCATGGCCCTGGCGAACTCGAGCATTGGATAGCCGTTCCGGGCCTCGTCCTGGAAGCGCTGGGCGAAGCCGCCGCTCTGGATGTTCTGGAGGATCTTGCGGAAGCTCTCCGCCATGGCCTCGCGGTCCATCTCGAGCGAGCGGGTGATGCCGCCGAACACGGCCGTCGGCCCGTGGTCTTCGGAGGCGCGAAGGAACCCCGTCTCGCGGAACGATTGGAAGACCGCCTCCATCTCGCCGGACATGTACATCTCCAGCACCAGCGCCTCGGCCGGCACGCCCGCATCGCGCGCGACCTCGAAGGCCATCATGATGGCCATGCCGAGCACGGCGCCGACCGTCTGCTCGACGAAGAGATCGAGGGTGGCTTCCGCCTTGGCGGTCATCTGCACGGCGCCCGCGCGCAGCACGCCCAGGCCCTCGGCGAGCCCCAGCATCCGCTGCTGGGCCCGCCCGCTGTGGTCGGTCTCCACGCCCACGCAGGCCCAGAAGCCGCGGCCCTCCAGATAACGCGACCGCGCCGAATTCCCCGCCATGCGGGGTGCCATCAGCAGCACGTCGATCGCCGCCGGCGGGTGGATGAGGTCGAAGGCCAGGCTGTAGCCCGAGCCGAAGGCGATCGCGCTGCCGGGTCGGAGCGCGGGAGCGATCTCGGAATCGAAAAGGGTCGGGATGACCTCGTCGGGCAGCACCACGTACACGACGTCATCGACGGCGGCCGCGGCGATCGACACCACCTCGAAGCCGTCCGTCCGGGCCTGCGCGGCGTATTCGTCTTCGCGGTTACCGATCCGGACCTTGACGCCGGAATCGCGCAGATTCAGGGCGGCCGTGCGGCCGAGATGCCCATACCCGAGGACGGCCACGGATTCGCCGGCGAGAGCGCCCCGCACCGCGTCCGCCGCGCGATAAACTCTGACCTGCGTCTCTCCCGGCTTCGTCATGGGGTGGTCGACCCTGCATCGCCAGCGTTCGCTTCGGCTCCCTTGGGTTCGACGCCAGGGCATTGTAGCATTACCCCCACGTCTCGCAAGACTTGGATGCTCCACCATCCCCAAAATCGGGGGGGGACCTCGGACTCCGAGTCCGGACCGCCGGCGTGGCGCTCGTACCCGGCCACGGAGGGACCGATGCGGAAGCAACGACATTCTGGCCGTTCGGGGGCCCCCACTCTCCGGGCATGCCTTGACGCCACACTTCCGCGCTCCCGCAGTTCTCGCGGTGCCACAATAGAGCCCTGATGAGAGGCGTTCAGGATCCCCTCAACGTTGGCGGTCGAGGGCGCGCGCCGCGTCGCCCGGGTGCTC
>WNGA01010258.1_pt1 | contig 15595 bp, 16 predicted proteins | sample 5400061 | NCBI WGS metagenome assembly WNGA01 (sample SAMN13153366, study PRJNA577476) | soil metagenome | isolation source: 100 cm soil or saprolite under grassland replicate 2 | place: USA:California | collected 2016-06-15
TCATTTCAGCGATTGTGATGCGGAGGCAGTTGCTCACCGCAGAGGCACAGAGATCACAGGGATTTGTTTCTTGATTTCTCTCTGCTCTCAGTGCCTCTGTGGTGATTTCTTCGCATTGAAATTGCAGTCGGGCCGAGCCGTGAGGAAGCTGACAGTGGTTCTCATTTTGCTGGCGGTGCTTTCGCCATGCGATTTGGGAGCAGCGAAAAAGCGCGTGCGGCGCCCGCGCCGGAAAGCGGCGCCCGCGGCGCCGCTGGAAGTGGCTGTCGGAAACACGCTCGAGCAGCGGCTGGCGTCGCTGGTGAACAGCAACACGGCTCGCAACTCGGAGACCAGCATCGCCATCGTGGAAGTCGATTCCGGTCGCGTGATTGCCGAACGGGCGATGCATCAGCCGCTCGCTCCGGCATCCAATATGAAACTGTTCACCACCGCAGCTGCGGTCGATCTGCTCCATCCCGATTTTGCGCTCACGACGACGGTGTACGTGCGCGGCGCTGTCGCCCCGAACGGAACTCTCAATGGAGACGTGAAAATTGTCGGCCATGGCGATCCAACCATCGGCGGCCGCTTTCACGACGACCGCGCCACGGCAGTGGTCGACGAATGGGCCGACGACCTGAAACGCGCAGGGATCAAGACGGTCGAAGGGAATCTCGTCTTCGAGTATGGCTACATGGACATGGAGTACATCCATCCCACGTGGCCGGCGGACCAATTGGTGAACTGGTACGAGGCGCCGATCTCCGCGTTTTCCATGCAGGAGGGATGCGTTGAAGTTCGCGTGCTGCCGTCGCGACCTGGAAAACCGTGTGTGGTGCAGCTCGATCCGCAGACGAACTACATCAACCTGCAGAGCTCGTGCGTGACGGGACGCGGGCTGCCCTTCATCACCCGCATTCGCGAGTCGAATACCATCGTCGTGCGCGGCGGCGTGCCGGCGCGCTCCGGACCGACCGAGGTGTTTGTGACGGTCGAGAATCCGATTCATTATTTCGCTGCCGTGACGAGCGAGACCTTCGCGCGCGACGGCATCGCCGTGCACGGCCAGGTGATCCTCACGCCGCGCGATGCTCGTGTCGACTGGCGTGCCGTCGCCCAGCATTCGACGCCGCTGAACGTCATCGTGTACGTCATCAACAAGAAAAGTCAGAACCACTACGCCGAGCAGTTGGTGAAGATCATCGGCGCGGAGAAAAAACACGCCGGAACGTGGGAAGCGGGAACGAGCATCGTAGCCGAGTGGCTCACCGGAAAACTGGGAGTGCCGGCCAGTGAATATCACCAGGCGGACGGATCGGGAATGTCACGCGACAATCGCGCCTCGGCGAATGCATTCATTCAGCTGCTTCGCTACATGTGGAAAACGCCGTATCGCGAGGATTTCGTAAGCTCGCTGCCGTATGCGGGCGATCCCGATTCGAAATTCGGCAAACGCCTCCGCACGGCGCCGTACGCCCGGCAGGTGTTTGCCAAGACCGGCTATATCGTCGGCGTCGTCGGCCTGTCGGGATATGTCCACGGTGGCAGCGGAAAAATATACGCATTCTCATTCATATTTAATCGCTACCACGTGGGCGTGTACGCGGTTTACCGGCTGCAGGACGAGATGCTGAAAGAGTTGATCAAGAATGGCTAGCTTGTAGGGCCGCCGCCCCCGGCGGCCGCCATGGCGCTACTTTCAGGGCCGCCGCCCCCGGCGGCCGCCGTGGCGCTACGCGGAAGTGGGCATCCGCGACTGACTGGTTGGTCCGACCTGGAGCGTGTAGACGCCGGCAGATTTTCGCATCGTCGCCACCGCCTGAAATCCGGGGAAATTCATGATGTCGCCCATGAGCTCGGCGTTCTCACGACCGATCAGCAGGCGCACCGCGTTATCGGCCGAATCCGCTTCGATGGTGTGGAACAACAGGGAGCCGGGAAGGTTCGCCACGGGCTTTCCGGAACTATCCGTGAGATGACGCTGCTCGATGGTGAACCGCATTTCGACTGCCCGAAACTTGGGCATGCAATTAAGGTGCAATGCTGCCTGTTCTATACTGATTCAAAGGCTTGGCCATGAGCGACGAACGTGTACTCAGCGAAGTTCCCGTCATTGGGCGCGCCGATCTGCGTGAGGTCGAGAAGCCCGAAGGAATTCCCTCGGAGCGTTTTGCCGAATCGATTTCCGTCGGCTTGACGTTCGACGATGTCCTGCTCCGTCCGGCGAAATCGGATCTCCATCCGAACTTCGTCGACACGTCGACCCGACTGACCCGCGACATCAGCCTCAACATCCCCATCATTTCGGCGGCGATGGATACGGTGACCGAGGCGAGACTGGCCATCGCCATGGCGCAGCAGGGCGGCCTCGGCGTCATCCATAAGAACATGTCGATCGAGCAGCAGGCGGAAGAGGTGGACAAAGTGAAGCGCTCCGAGGCGGGCATGATCGTCGATCCGGTCACCATGCGCCCGTGGCAGTCCATCGCCGAAGCGCTGCAGGTGATGGAGAAGTACAAGATCTCCGGCGTGCCGGTGACCGACGCGAACGGCAAGCTGGTCGGCATTCTCACGAACCGCGATCTGCGCTTCGAGACGCGCTTCGACCTGCCGATCGCCGAGCGGATGACGAAGGAGGACCTGATCACCGTCCCAGTCGGCACCACGCTCGAGCAGGCGCGCGAAGTCCTGCATCACCACCGCATCGAAAAACTCCTCGTCGTCGACTCGAACGGCGATCTCAAAGGTTTGATCACTGTCAAAGACATCCAGAAGGCGCGGCAGTATCCGCAGGCGGCGAAAGATCCGCTGGGACGGCTGCGCGTCGGCGCCGCGATTGGCATCGGCAGAGAAGGGCTCGATCGCGCGCGTGCGCTGATCGACGCCAAAGTCGATGTCGTGGTGATCGACTCCGCCCACGCGCACTCCGCAGGCGTGATGGATGTCATCAAGCAGTTCAAGAAACTCTTCCCCGATACGCCGCTCATCGCCGGAAACGTGGCCACCTTCGAAGGGACGCGCGACCTCATCGACCTCGGCGTCGCTGCGGTGAAGGTCGGCATCGGGCCGGGATCGATCTGCACCACGCGCGTGGTTGCAGGCGCTGGCGTTCCGCAGATCAGCGCAGTCCTGGAATGCGCGCGCGCCGCGGAGAAGTACGACATTCCGATCATCAGCGACGGCGGAATCAAGTTCTCCGGCGACATCACGAAAGCGCTCGCCGCGGGCGCGCACACGGTGATGATCGGATCGCTCTTCGCCGGCACCGACGAAGCGCCGGGCGAGACGATCCTCTACCAGGGCCGCACGTTCAAGGCTCCGGCATGGGGCTGACCGGCGCGCGAAACATCGAAGACCTGCGAACGAAAACGCAGTTTGTGCGCATCACCGCGGCTGGGCTGCGCGAGTCGCACGCGCACGACGTGGTGATCACGAAAGAAGCGCCGAACTACAGGATCGAGCCGACCGACTAAAATGCCGGGTTATGCGCCCGGTCTTCCTCTCAGTCTTCTTCTTCGCTTCCGTTTCGTTCGCTGCAGTCCGCTTCGATCCTCCGAATCCGACATCGCGAACTCCCGTCACCGCTCACGTCGTCGGTACGTACTCGGCGTGTTCCGTCGCCGCACAGCGCCACGGCTCGATCATTTCCATCGATCTCGCCAACTGCGACGTTCCTAGCGGAGGTCCGATCGTCGATGTTCCTGTCGATCTCGGGACGGTGCCAGCCGGCGTTTACGACGTGATCGTGGGCGCATTTCTCGTCGGACTCGACAGAGCAACGCTCGTCGTGCGGGATGCGAATCCGCCGTTCCAACTCTCGCCGAATGTCGCCCTCGTTCCAACGGAAGTCGCATTGATTGGACATGACATTCCGACCGACGGTTTGGTGAGATTCGGCGACATTATCGCAACTGTAATCAGCGCCAAGCCCGACAAGATCGTCGTCCGCGCACCGCAACACGATCCCGGCATTGTTGATGTCACAATCGAACGCGGCGGGAAGTTGCTGAAATCGACTGCAGTGTTCTATTACGTTCCGAATTACAAAAATCCTGATCCCGCCTTTTACGAGCCTGTGCTTCTGCCCGTCTCGCAATCGACGGTGGGCGCTTTCGGCGCGCTGTGGGCGACTCAAATCTACATGCGCAACGAGAATGATTTTCCACTCGTGCTTTGGCCCATCTACACGTTCAACCTCGGATGTTTCTTCGAATGTGCGACGTTCCCCGAGGCGCATAGCACGAGAACAACGGGCGTGAGCACGTCCGGAGGCATTCTTCAATTCGTGCCGCGCCAGGCGGCCGCAAAAATCCATTTCGGGATCTTGGTGAAAGATCTCAGACACCAGGCAGAGGCTCTCGGGACGGAGATTCCCACGGCACACGAGAAGGATTTTTTCGATCACCCGCTTCAACTGCTTAATGTTCCGACGAATCCGCAGTTCCGCATCGCGCTTCGGGTGTACGACCTTGGTACTCCGAGAGCTATTCATTTCATCGTTGAACCGCTCATGAGTGACGAAGTTCTGGTCTCCTCGTTTGTCTACCCTACGTTCCACGATCCGTCATTCGCCCAAATCTCCGACCTTGTCGCAACTTTTCCTGACCTCGCGGGGAAAGGTCCGGTGCGAATCACGGTCGAACCGCCGGTATCGGGTGCGCCGAGCCTGTGGGCGTTCATCACCGTGACCAACAATCAAACGCAGCACGTAACGACGATTTCGCCGCAATGAAAATCCTCACGCTGATTTTCGCTCTGACAACCTCTCCACTCGCAGCGGCCTGGTTCGAGGTCTCACCTCCGGCGCCAACTTCCGAAACGCCGATCGCGATCACGTTCACGACCGAGCCGCTGGGCGACTGCGGCCCGACACAAGGCGATGTGTCCATCGTCGGGGCGTCGGTTCACGTTCGTCTCTTCCGTCCCGACAATGCTCCTGCTTGTCCACCGACAATTGATCCACGAAGGATGCGCGTTGATGTTGGAACGCTGCCGGCTGGCGAGTACACGTTGGCGGCCGAGTACCAGAACATCGAATGGCGCGGAAAGTTCGTGGTACGAAATCCCGCCGTGGCGCTCGCCGTCACGTCGCGATCGGGAGGCCTGCCGGTCGCGATTCACATTCCGAACGCGATGAGCGTGACATTCGGCAGTGTCTCCGCAAGCCTCTTGAAAACTTCCAGCGGACTCCTGGCCATCGCGCCACCTCACGCTCCCGGTCTGTTCGACATCGACGTCGCCGATGTGAACGGGAACCAAACGACGCTGCGAGGTGCGGTCTACTACTTCGATCCGACGGTGCCGCCGGATCCCACGGTGTTCGAAAAGGTTCTCTTTCCGGTTCTCGATCGGGTCACGGGAGCCGCGGGCACGCAGTGGAACAGTGTGGTCACTGTCGAAAACCTGAGTGGCGATCCAACCGAGACTTTCAATCAGCTCGGCACTCTGCCGAGACTGCGGCTGCCGTTCTCATCGTTCGAGTTTGCCGGTCATGGATTCCCGCACGGAGCCCTGCTTCACATTCCGCGGCAGTCGTCGTCAACGATGGCGTTCAGCTTGCGCATCAGTGAATCGTCGAGCATTGATCCCGGCTTCGAACTGGTGCCAGTGCGCGAATCGCAGTTCTTCCGCGGTCCGCTCACGCTCGCGAATGTGCCGATCGGATCAGCCTATCGGACAAAACTGCGGATCTATGCGCTCGATCCTCTTCCCGACGCGTCTCTGTCGGTCTCGGCGTTGTTGTCGAGTGATCGAGCCTGGGGCACCACTCTGTCGTTGCAGCGCAGCATTTCAGTCGATCAGCCGTCTTACGCTGAGCTCGATCTCGGCAGCATGCCGGAGCTGCGCGAACGCGATCGAGTGACCGTTCAAATCTCTGCCCCAGCAGGAGCGGCGTTCTGGGCGTTCGCCTCGGCGGTCCACAGCACCTCGCAACGCACCGTCATCATTCGACCGCAATGAAAGTCTTCAGCAACAACGCGCAGCTCGAAGTGAGCGATCCCGATTACACGATCTCGCTGCAAGCGATCGATCTGAACGACTTTCCGACCATCGCCGACTTCACGATCGAGCTTCGCGACTCCGACGAGTTTGGGCAGCACGTGCACTTTGTGAGCCCTACGCGCGGCGAGCTGGCCGGTTTTCCGTACTGGGACAATGCCGAACGCGACATGCGTCACTTCGTCGCCGAAGACGTGCCTCTCGGCCGCATCGATGAGCCGGTGGAGGATGCCGACGTCGACTGGCAGATCGTCATTTTCGAGCGCGCCGGATTCGTGTACCTCCTCGAAGGCACCGAGCCGCACACCACGGTTTTTGATGTGTGGTTCCGCGTTCCGCGCGATCGTTACATCGCGGAGTGGGCGCGGGTGATCGACGAGTTCAATCCCATCGAGCCGCTGTAGCGCCGCCATCTTGGCGGCAGGTGAGCCGGCGTTACTGCTTGAACACCGCGCCGTCTTTCATCACGAACCGCACGTCCTTGAGCACATTCACGTCGCGAAGCGGATCGCCATTGACGGCGATGACATCCGCATATGCGCCCGAGGCGATCACGCCGAGGTCGCCGGCCACGTCCAGGAGCTCGGCGGCGCGAGAGGTGGCGGAGCGGATCGCGTCCATTGGCGACATCCCGAACTCCACCATGCGCGCAAACTCCTGCGCGATCGGCTCGTCCCACGAGAAGCCGCCGGCATCAGTACCAAACGCGATCTTCACGCCAGCTTTCATCGCGCGTTGGAATGATGGTCCGTGCACCGCCACGCGTTTGCGATCGCGCTTGCCCGCCGGTGTATCGGGCGGATCGTTGTGATCGTAGTAAACCGAAAGCGTCGGCACGAGCCACGTCCCCTGCCGTGCCATCTGCGCGACCGCGGCATCATCGAGATCGAGTCCGTGCTCGATCGAGTCGCAGCCGCCGTCGAGCGCGCGGTGCAAACCTTCGCCGCCATACGCGTGGCAAGCCACCTTTCGTTTCCATCCGTGCGCCTCGTCCACGATCGCCTTGATCTCTTCGACCGTGAGCGTCGGCTGCGAAACGAGATTGCCCTGTTTGTCGAGCCAGGAACGATGGGTCATGTACACCTTGATCCAGTCGGCTCCGTGATCGAGCTGCTCGCGCGCTGCTTTGCGCGCCTCGACCGGGCCGTCGACGATCTGCACGCCCTTCGGCACTTCGATTTCCGGCGCGTAGCCCTCGAGGTTGTAGCCGCCCGTCGTCGAGATGGCGCGGGTGACCACGAACATGCGCGGACCGGGGATGCGGCCCTCATTGATGGCCATCTTGATCCCGACATCGCCGTACCCGGCGCCTTCCGTCTCGACGTCGCGGATCGCAGTGAAGCCTTGCTCGAGGGCGCGGCGCGCCGACACTGCCGCGCGAGCAGCGCGATAGGCGAGCGGATATTTCAGCAACTGAATGTCGTAGCCGCCGAGGGCTGGGTCTTCGCCTTGAAGGAAGATGTGGGTGTGCGCGTCGATCATTCCAGGGAGCACCGTCATGTTCGACAAGTCGATCACGCGCGCACCGGCAGGCGTTGCGACGTCGCCGCCGACGCTCTCGATCCGATTGCCGCGGATGACGATCGTCTGATTTTTTCGAGGCTGTGCGGAGGTGCCGTCGATCAGTGTGCCTGCTTTGATGACGGTGACCTGCTGTGCAGTGGCGACCTGGGCCAGGAGAAGAAGAAACATAGACATTCGCATGGGGCACAGTTTACAAAAGCGAGGGTTGACAACAAACTCAGAGTACTCTAAATTATAGAGTATACGGAGGAGATCATGAATACAGATCAGCTTCGGAACGATCTAGCTTATGTCCGGCAAACTGTCAGCGGCTCAGAGCAACCCCACTCACCGGCAGCGATTCCCCTATTCTGGGCGGCGATCATTGCGGTCGGCTTTCCGATGGTCGATCTTGCTCCCCACTATGTCGGATGGTTCTGGGGAGTGGCCGGGCCGGCAGGCTTTCTCGTCAGTTGCGCCATCGGATGGTGGAGCGGACGGCAGCGAGGACAGTTGAGTCGAAGCGTGGGGATGAAGTATGTCGCGCATTGGGCAGCACTTCTTGTAACGATTTTTCTCGCTGTCGGACTTGTGAAGACAACACAGATAACGGCGAAGGGATTCGGCGCGCTCATCCTTCTTCTGCTGGCGGTCGTTTATTTTCTCGGTGGCGTGCACCTCGAGCCGCGGCTGCGTTGGGTCAGCCTGGTAGCCGCCGCGGGATACGTGCTCGTGCTGTTTGTTTCGACGTACGTCTGGACGATCGTTGGGGCCGCTCTGGCTCTCACCCTCGTGCTGACTGCGATGGTTGGAGGAGCGGCGAGTGCCGAGGGGGTCTGACGGGTTCGATCGCCTACTGGAACACCGGGTGCGCCTGGCGATCTGCGTGCTGCTGTCGCGCAATGAGGCGATGTCATTCTCCAGGTTCAAAGAACTCTTCGGCGAAACCGACGGCAACCTCGGCGCACAGCTCCGGACTCTCGAGGACGCAGGCTATATCGGAGTACGAAAGGAGTTTCGCGATCGAAAGCCGGTGAGCTGGTACGCTCTAAAGCCGAAAGGGCGTAAAGCGCTGATGATGCACGTTGAGGCGCTGCAGGATCTGATCGGTACGATTGGCGGTGAATGAGCCGGCTGCGCATCGTGCTCGTCGAGCCGCGTGAGGCGGGGAACGTCGGCGCGGTTGCGCGGGTGATGAAGAATTTCGGTTTCGACGATCTCTGGATCGTTGGGGAGCATCCGCCGCTCGAGCCGCTGGCAGGTTGGTGGGCCAGTGGCGCCGATGATGTGATCGCGCGCGCACACTTTGCGTCGGCGCTGCACTACGCGATTGCCGATGCGCAGATGACCGTCGCCACCACTTCAGCGCGCGGCCGCACGACGCCTGTCGATCTGTCGCCGTTCGAGCTCGCGCGAATTCCGTTAGGCGAGGACGACGTCCTCGCGCTGGTGTTCGGCCGCGAAGATCGCGGTCTAACGCGCGATGAAGTCGTCCAATGCCAGCGAACGGCGTCGATTGCCACGAATCCGGACTTCCCGACGATGAACCTTGCGCAGGCGGTGGGAGTATTCTGCTTCGCGCTTTCTTCGATTCAACACCCTCGCGAAAGACAGGACCGCGCCAATGCCGCGCTCCTCGAGCGCCTTCACGAGCGCGCGGAGTCGCTATTGCTGGAAGTTGGATTCCTGCACGAGAACAATCCCGACAGAATTTACGACGACCTCCGCGCAATCGCCGGCCGCGCCGGCCTCGACGAACGCGAGGTCACGATCTTGTTGGGAATCATCCGGCAGATTGAGTGGAAGCTACCTGGAAGGGAGTAGGAATCGGGAGTCGGGAGTAGGATGAAATGTGCGGCAAACTCCTGTTTCCTATCCCCGACTCCCGATTCCCTAAGTCGTTCCATGCGTACGCTCGAGGCAGTCGCTGATCATCTCGATGAACTTCTCGAGATCGAACGGCTTGAGGATCGAATTGCAGATGGTCTCGGCGGGAATCTTGTCCACTCCACGTTTGCCGGCGGCGGTGAAAACGATGATGTGCGGACGGTCCTTCCGGAACTCCCTCGCCACCGTTTCGATGAATTCGTATCCATTCACTTTGGGCATCATCAGGTCGAGGAGGATCAAATCGAAGCGACCGTTCTGTCGCAGCTTTTCCAAGCCGATGAGCCCGTCTTCGGCCAGCTCGACGTCGAATTTCATGCGTTTAAGGACTGCCTGGAGGAGGACGCGGATCGCCAGGTCGTCGTCGATGACCAGGATTTTGCGGCCCGTACCGTCGATCTTGCCAGCCATGGCAACCCTTCCCTCCCGTTGCGAAAGACGTACCGAGCTGAGGCTTTGTACTTATTATGACCGAATCGGCCCCCCGCAGCTTTCCTTTCCGGCCGTGGGTGAAGCGGGCGGGGCTGTCGATGGTCTTGGTCGCGGCTTTGGCCACGGTCGCGATCATCGTCATGCCGCTCCGAGAGTCCTTCGTGTGGCTCTATCTCGCTGTACTTTGGCTCGGCGGCCTTCGGGTGTTTCTCGGCACGTTTCGTCCGATCGTCGAAATCGACGAGGCGCAGATGGTGATCCGCCCTCTGCACCAATTCGTGACTCGGAAGGTTCCGTGGTCGGCGGTGAAGGGCACCGATCAAAGCGGCGACCGCTTGATCATCTACTTCGAGACGCCGCGGGGGATGCGTTTCGTCGCCCTGAACCTGAATCTGGTCAAGGGGCGGCGCGATTTCCTGGCACTCCTGGAGTCGCGGCTCACCCATCACACCGGAATGTGATGGCCGGCACACACGGTTATACAATTGAGACTTAATCTCAATTACATGATCGTCTGCATCTGCCGAGCAAAATCCGACCGCGATGTCCTTGCCGCAATCGAGCAGGGAGCGGAGACGATCCGCGAACTCCAGCAGTGCGGCATCGGCACGGAATGCGGCTCCTGCCACAATTTCCTGCGGATGATGCTCGCCGACCAGCTCTCTCCGGCCACAAACTGGGCCATAATTTCACCCCATGCAGGGCGACAAGAAGATCATCGACATCCTGAATGACGTGTTGACCGCCGAGCTCACGGCAATCAACCAGTACTTCGTTCACGCGGAGATGTGCGACAACTGGGGCTACGAGCATCTGTATGAGCGCGTTCGAAAGCACGCGATCGGCGAGATGAAGCATGCCGAGCAGTTGATTGAACGGGTCTTGTTTCTGGAAGGCCTCCCGAACGTTCAACGCCTCGGCAAGATCAATATCGGCCAGACCGTGCCCGAGCAGTTCAAAGTCGATCTGGCGCTCGAGGTCGACGCGGTCAAACGCCTGAACGACGGAATCGAGACTTGCCGCGAGCTCGACGACAACAACAGCCGGCACCTGCTCGAGGAGATCCTCGAAGACGAGGAAGAGCACGTGAACTGGATCGAAGCGCAGTTGGCTTTGATCGAACAGGTCGGCGTCGGGAACTACCTCGCCCAGCAGATCCACGAGCACGGCGAGTAGCCGCTGCTCAATAATGAATGATCATCGGCAGATCGGGCTGAAGGTTGCGGATGACGCCCTGGACGCCATCGTCGAGCGTTACGTCGAGCAGCCATCGATCACCGATATCGAACTTCACCAGTCGCTTGTCGGCAATGTAGGAGGCGGCGGGCGGGAGGGTATCCGCGCGTGGCGCGATCACGCGCAGCGCAGTTAGGCGGCGTGTGCCGTTCGGGTGCGTGACCGACGCCTCGTCTGTTCGTCGCGCCGCCGATGGACGAGACGAGATCGAGAGCGATATCGCTTTTGGCATTTCCCTCGGCGTCATCATCTCGATGAACGTGCCCTTCTCCATCCAGTCGGCGGAGATCTTCCACGTTGCGAACGGGAACGCGTCGGGCGTGGACGTTGTGCGATCGAAGACGATTCCGATTGGTGAATAGCCGCTCGTCCGCCAAGCGGATTTCAAACGGAACTTTTCCGCGCCGGCTTTCAAGGCGGGAGAGACTGACACCGTCGGGTCGGGATAGATCAGCTCCAGAAAACCGTTGAGGAACTCGATCGTGACCGAGGCCGTTCCCTGGCCATCATGATGATTCACGGTCGGAGCAATCCGGAAGCCCGCCTTCTCCAGGGCAGTGCGCTCCGGTGCGCCGGTACTAACGACGATCCAGGCGTGGCTCAGGCTCAGAGCAGTTGCGAGGAATGCGACAATCACGCGCGCAAGAATGAATCCGAAATCCGAAATTGACAAGCTGCGCGCGGAGCTCGAGCGGCACAATCGCCTGTACTACGACGGCGCGCCGGAGATCAGCGACTACGAGTTCGATCAGAGGATGCGCCGGCTTCAGGAGCTGGAGGCGCAGCATCCGCAATTCGCCGATCCGAACTCACCGACGCAGCGTGTCGGCGGTGTGCCGATCGAAGAATTCAAAACGGTCGTTCACGACCCGCCGATGCTCTCGATCGACAACGCTTACTCACTCGACGAGCTCCGCGAATGGGACGCGCGCGTCAAACGCGGACTGGGCGCCGACTCCCTCGAATACGAAGCGGAGCTGAAGATCGATGGCGTCTCGATCGATCTGCTCTACGAGAAGGGACAACTGATTCGCGGCGCCACCCGCGGCGACGGCGTGCGCGGCGACGACGTCACGCCGAACGTCCGCACCGTGCGCGCGCTTCCGCTGAAAATCGATCCGCGATTCAAGCGCCTCGAAGTGCGCGGAGAGATCTTCATCACCAAGTCCGATTTCGCTCGCCACAACGAACAGCTCGAGGAGGCAGGCGAGGAGCCGCTCGCCAATCCTCGCAATGCCGCAGCGGGCGCGCTTCGGCAGAAAGACCCGAAGCTCGCCGCGCAGCGCCACCTCAGCGCGTACGTGTACCACCTCGTCGCCGCGGACGATCTCCGCGTCGAGTCGCAATGGGCGGCATACGCGCTGCTGGAGAAATTCGGCCTGCCGCTGAATCCGAAACGGAAGCTCGCGCGATCGCTCGACGAAGTGGAATCGTTCATCGAAGAGTGGCACGAGAAGCGGCACGAGCTCCCGTTTGAAATCGACGGCATCGTGGTGAAAGTCAATCGCCGCGGTCTGCAACTCGAGTTAGGCACGACATCGAAAGCGCCGCGCTGGGCCGTCGCGTACAAATATCCGCCGGAGGCCGCGCAGACGATCGTCAGGGCGATCAATCTCTACGTCGGGCGCACCGGCGCGGTCACGCCCGTCGCCGAATTCGACCCCGTGCGCCTCGGCGGCACGAAAGTGGTCAATGCCTCGCTGCACAACTTCGACGAGCTCGCGCGCAAGGACGTGCGCCTCCGCGACACGATCGTCGTCGAAAAAGGCGGCGACATCATTCCCAAAGTCGTCGATGTGCTCACCGACAAACGTCCGAAAGGCACGCGGAAAGTGCAGCCGCCGAAGCATTGCCCGGTGTGCCGGCAGCCGCTGCATCGATTCGAAGAAGAGGTCGCCCTCCGCTGCATCAATCAAGGTTGCCCGGCGATCGTCCTGCAGTCGATCACCCATTTCGGCTCCCGCAAAGCGATGGACATCGAAGGCCTCGGCTGGCAAACCGTGCAGGCGTTGCTTGATGCGAAACTGGTCACCGATTACGCGTCGCTGTACGAGCTCACCGTCGATCAGGTCGCGGAGCTGGAGCGAAAAGGGGAGAAGTCCGCGAAGAAGCTGATCGACAACATCGAACGATCGAAAACCGCCGAGCTGCATCGGTTCATTTACGCGATCGGAATTCGAATGATCGGCGAGCGGGCGGCGAAGCTCCTCGCGGATCATTTCCAGTCGATCGATGCGCTGATGAATGCGAAGACCGAAGAGTTGCTCGAAGTGGCGGAGGTCGGGCCGAAGGTCGCCGAGTCGATCCAGTTCTACTTCTCTGTGCCGGCGAACCGCGAGCGAATCGAGAAAATGAAAGGGCTCGGCGTTCGGCCGCGTTTCGTCGCCATCGCAACCGGGTCAGCGCTTGCGGGGAAGACCGTCGTGGTCACCGGCAGTCTGTCGCGCTTCTCGCGCGACGAGATTCATCGCCTCATCGAACGCGAAGGCGGCAAAGCGGCCGGCTCGGTGTCGGCCAAGACTTCGTATGTCGTGGCCGGTGAGGCGGCGGGGACGAAGCTGGAGAAGGCAAAATCGCTCGGCGTTCCGGTGCTGACCGAGGATGAATTCCTGGCGATGATCGGGAATGTGTAAGGTGGAGGACAGCGGCCCTCCGCTGTCCGGACAGCCGAGGGCCGCTGTCCTCCGCTGGCTCATCGCGGCCGTCGTCCTCATCCAGACGTTTCTCGCGATCCGCTTCTACGGTTTTCTCACCGGCGACGATGTCGAAGTTCTCTCCGAGGCGTATCGACGGGCGCGAGGGTTTCCGTATCACCCGTGGGATGTGCGGAATCTGTTCGTTCCCGATTTTCTGGTGGCACCATTTGTCTGGCTCGGTGGATTGCGTGCGGCGACGATTCCATTCATCGCGCTGACGGCGCTGACGATCTGGCTCGTCTACCGGCTGGCGTTGAAGTGGAGCGGCGATGCGCGCGCCGGTTTGGCAGCGGCGTTCCTCTTCGCGCTGCACTGGATTCCCCTCGGATTCGGCAGCACGGTCTATCCGCGGACGCTCGCGACGGCGTGCATCGTGGCCGCAGCTCTGGTCGTCGGTCGCTATCCGTTCGCTGCCGGCGCGCTCGCGGGACTCGCGTTTGCCGATCGCTTCAGCGAGATCGTTTTTTTGATCCCTTTGCTCATTGTCTCCAGGCACCGCTGGCGAGTCATTGGCGGCGCTGTAGCAATGATTACTATAGCAGTCGGCGTTTACGATTGGTTCACCTGGGGCGTTCCCTTCTCCACCGTCATCAAATTCACCCGCTTGACGCTGGTGGAACCCGATTTCGCATCGCGTGTGAAATACCAGTCTCCGCTGTGGTACTTGCTGAACATCGTGCGCTGGTGCGCGCCGGCGCTCCTGCCGCTACTCTATTTCGCGCGGCGTCAGGCGCGATGGAGCTTCATTGTCGTTCCACTCATCGCGCTCTCGGTCGTGAAACACAAAGAGCTGCGATACCTTCAGGCGGCGATTCCCTTTCTGGCGATCGGCGCCGGAATCGGATTCGCGATTCTCTATCAGCGCAGCCGCAAGTGGGCGCTGTCGCTGCTGATCGTATCGGTGATTTGGGACCTGCATGGGCTCCGCTACTTCGCGCACAAGTCGATGCCTGCGGTGGACGCCGCGCACGTGCTCGCGTCCGATCCGCACGTGAAGACCGTCGCCGCCTCGCAGCTCTGGGCGTATGGCGGTCAGCTCTATTTCCGTACCGACATGGGACTCCGCGAGCTGGGCACGCCGCCGCGCGATCTCGATCGCCTGCTGCCCGGTGCCGATGCGGTATCGATCTACGAGTCCGACCTCGATCATCCTGAGGTCGTCGCGTCATTGCGCGCACATGGCTTCAGGCCGTGGCGCACATTTCGCGACGGCCCGGCGAGGGCAGTGATCATCTGGAGGCGCGCCGTCGAGGCGGCGGCGGAATGATGTCGATCTGCCGAACGAAGATCCTCGAAAGCTGCGGGACGCCTGGGAAGTCGATGGTGCGCTGGTAGGCGATTTCGCCGTCGGAAACAGCGGCGTTGGTCTCATGGAACTCGGTCTTGGAAATCGCAAAGGGATCGCCGACCGGCATTCCATCGGCATTGAACCGCAGGCCCCACACGTCTCCCGTGCTCCAGACGAAGATCGCGGCATCGAACGACGTCGAAAGAAAATTCGCATTTGGATGCGCAATGAAGCTGTGCAGATACGGAATGCCGTTCTCGCTGAGCGTGAGCCATTCGACGCCGCCGGTCGTGATGTCGGCAACGACGAATTGTTTTCCTGTCCATATGGCGGCGAGCTCGAAGCCGGAGAGCAATGGCCCAACGGGTATTGGAGTCGTCGTTGCACCATCGCGAGTGACGAGTGCTGCGGCCACGCCTTGTACGTCATGCCAAACGGCGAGCGACCCGTTTGGACCGGATGCCAGTGTCAAGTCGCTGCTGCATGAACGGCCGCCGAGGATGATTGGAGTTGCGTCGACGAGTTTGCCGTCGCGCGAAACACGAACTATGAACACGCTCAGCATCGCCAA
>WNGA01011863.1_pt1 | contig 15595 bp, 20 predicted proteins | sample 5400061 | NCBI WGS metagenome assembly WNGA01 (sample SAMN13153366, study PRJNA577476) | soil metagenome | isolation source: 100 cm soil or saprolite under grassland replicate 2 | place: USA:California | collected 2016-06-15
GACGTCGCCGACCGTCACCCCGGGGGGCAGGTCCACGTCCGCGCGCCAGCCGGGACCGTCGCGGGTGATCGGCGAGGGGAAGGTGATCGCCCCCCGCGGGTCCTTGGCCAGCGCCTGGTTGATGCCCGCCACCCCCAGCACCGACAGGGCGCGGCTGACCATCTCGCTGGTCAGCCGGGGTGCCTGGGCGATCACCACGGCGGTGTCCAGCAGCCGCGGCCGGTCCGCCGGCGCCCCCAGCACCCCCAGCACCCCCACCAGCACAGCCACGGCCGCCCACCGCGCCCACGAAGGGGCCAGCGCCACCACCGCCAGGGCGACCAGCAGGGCGACCAGCAGGGCGGTGGTGACCAGCGCGCGCCAGCGGACCCGGCGGTCCCGCTGCCGGGACAGGTGCCGGTAGGCCTCCGCGTCCTCGCGGCGCACCACCGCAGCCCGGACCGGCTCACCTTCCAGGTCCAACAGCCACCGCACCAGGCCGCGCAGCACCCGCCCGGCGCCCCGGGGGGCGCGGACCAGCAGCCGGCCGGCGTACTTGGGCGAGCGGGTGGCGTGGTAGGCGCCGTAGTGGCCGGCCAGCCCGGCCGCCCACCGGGTCCTGCCCACCAGCTCTTGGCGGGACCGCGCCCACGGCGGCACGATCGGGCGGCGGGTGGCCTCCCGCAGGGGGCCCCGGGCCGGCCGCTGCGCCGCCGGCGAGTCGACCAGCACCCGCCCCGCGTCCGGCGGCGCGGGGTCGGTGTTGGGCTGGCCGGCGCTGGCCGGCTGGCCGGTGCTTCCGACCTCGTGCTCGTACCGGTCCCAATCGAACCGGTCAGGGTCGCTGGTGCTCATCGGCGGCACTCCCTTCTCCCCTGCTCACCAGGGGTGTTGTGGCCTGGTCTCATCGGCGCGAGCCCTACTCGCGGACACCCCGGGACCGGGTCGGGGCGTTTCGACCTGGCGGCGGCTCACAGCGGCCGGCGCGCGGGGGTCAGCGCAGCCGGTTGCCGATCCAGATGCCCAGCGCGGCGGCCGGCGTCAGCGCCAGCAGCGTCAGGGCGAGGTCGGCCAGGTGGTGAAGGTCCATGCAGCTCACCTCCCCTCCCGATCCGAGGCGGACGTGTCGCGGTCGGCGATCGGCTGGGTTTGGCGGCGGGTCCACGCCGCCGCGTACCGCTCCAGCGCCCGCAGGGCCTGCTCCGGGCTCTGGCCGGCCGCAAGCCGCGGTGCGCGCGCCAACGCATCCGCGTGCGCCGCCACCGTTGCGGCGGGGCTGCGCTGCGTTCCTGCCGTCAGTGCGCGGGTGTGCGTCTCCAACGCGCGGGTCAGCGTGCGGAGCGCGGCGCGCTGGCGGAGCTGCGCGCGGTGGTGGCGGGTGGCCCACACCAGCCACCCGAGCGCGGCCAGCGCGACCGCGGCGCGCAGCCCCACCACGTGGGCAGCCCAGCCAACCGCCAGGACCGTGGCGACCAGCCATGCCAGCCGGGCGCCGCGCAGCCCCGCCAGCCCCAGCAGCCCCAGCAGCACCCGGCCCAGCAGGACCAGGCCGGCGACCACCAGGCGGACGATGCCCCACAGCGCCAGGACCAGCAGCCGGACCAGTAGCCCGGTCATTTCAGGTTGTTCCTGAGCAGGTCGACCAGGGTCTTGATCAGGTCGATGATCGAGCCGGCCAACTGCTGCATGCCGGACTTGCCGACCAGCACCAGCAGGCCAACCAGGATGATCAGGGCCATGATGATCTTCGCCACGGTGATGCCTCCTTCCTAGGACGTGCGCAGCTCCGGCCGCGCGGTCGAGCCGGCCGGCACGGTCGCCGGCCCGGCGGTGGTGGGGGTGGGCTCGTCGCCCACCAGCCGCAGCCCCTCGGCCGGCGGCTGGTGGGCGGGCTCGGGCTCGGCACCATCGGTGAGCGCGGGGCCGGTCTTCGCCGCCTCGGGTGGGGTGGGTTGGCGGCGCAGCTCCTGGACGTAGCGCTCCAGCGTGCGGGCGCTGTGCGGCAGGCCCGCGTGCGGGCGGATCAGCTCCGCCACCCGCAGCGACCGCAACTGCGGCGTGATCTGCCCGTCCGCCAGCAGTTGCGCGTAGGCCGCCGCAACCCGCTCCCGCAGCGCCGCGTTCCCGCCGTTGGCGCGTGCGCGGGCTGCGTTGCCGCGCGTTGCGTTGGCGCGTTGCGTTGTGCGCGGACGCGCGGGCAGCGCTCGGCGCGCATCCGACGCGGCCGGCTGGTCGGCGCGCGTGACCGTCGTCGGGCCAGTCCCGAGGGCGCGCTCCAGCGCCTCGGTGGCCACCAGGTGGCCGCGGTCGGCCAGCCACACCCGCAGCTCGTGCACGCCCGGCCTGCCGCCAAGCGCCCCGACCGCGAACCGGATGCGCTCCGGCTCGTCCAGGCTGGCCAGCAGCCGCCGTTCCCGCACCACGGCGACGGCCAGCTCGGGGCGGGAGATCCCGGCGCGCACCGAGGTCTTCCACGCCGCCAACGTCTCGGTGAAGGCCACCCCGGGCAGCCACCGCAGGCCGAAGTGCGCCCGGGCGGGCCGGTAGTCCCCATCGGCGATCCGCACCCAGCGGCGCACCCGGTGCAGGGTCACGTGCAGCAGCACCGGCCCGGCCACGCTCATCGCCGCGAAGAACACCGCGTCGTCGGGGGCGGGGGTGCGGCGGCCGTGCTGGTAGTTCGCCAGCGCGCTGCCGGTGGCAAACAGCCACACCAGCAGCCCGAACGCGCCGGCGCCTTCGCCGCGCCAGGCGCTGAACAGCACGAACCCCACGCAGACGGCGGCGGCGGCGTCGAGGGCCACGAACACCACCAGCGGCCACGCGCCGCCAAGCCCCAGGCCCTGCGGGCTGGCGGCCCAGGCGACCAGGTCGCCAGAGGACAGCGCGATCGGCGCGACGATCACCGCGGCCAGCGCCAGCGCGATCGCTCCGGCCACCACCCGCCGGCCCCGCGCCACGCGGGCGCCCTGGTCGTGGTCCTGGCCGTCAGGGTCGGTGGTGGGGGTGGGGTTGAGCGTGGTCATAGCAGTTCCCTTCGCGGTGCGAGCTGGTGGGGGTCGGGCAGCATCGGCTGCCGCTGGGCGCGCCCGCCGGCATGGCCCGCTGGCCTACCCGTCTGCACCGCCAAGGCGGCGGCCATGACCGCGGCCGGGTCCAGCGGGGCGCCGGTGCCGCGGCACAGCGGGCAGCGCCGGTAGGCCGATCCCTGGTTCTTCAGGCGCCGCTCCCGGCCGGGGGTGGCGGGGTACTCCACCCAGGCCAGCGCGAACGAAAGCCCCGCGGCCAGCGCGACCTGCACGAGCCGCCCCGGGCCGCTCCAGTCGGGGTTGCGGTGCTGCCGCTCGATGCGGCGGACCAGGTCGCTGGTCCATCCCCAGTAGTGGCCCGCGTACTGCCCACCAGGGCCGTTGCCAACAAGCGGCCGATGCTCGCCCGTGGTGGCGTCGCGGAAGCACAGCAGGTACACCCACCCCAGCGGCCCCGGGTCCGGCTTGGCCCACACCTGGGTGGCCAGCCAGCCGCGCAGCAGCTCCCCCGGGCCCGCCCCGACCGGTGCTGCCGGCGGCGGCATGGCAGGTCCGGCGGCGGTCTGGACGGCGAGCTTGACCGCATGCCGCAGCCGGCCAACCTGCGCGCGGGCGTCGGTCGGCAGCCGCCCGCTGATTCCGTGCTCGTCCAGCAGCAGCAGCAGCCCTGAGGCCAGCTCGACCACCCGGCCCGCTGCACGCCCCTCCGCCAAACGGCCCTCCACCGTCGCGGCTGGGTTGTGGGGCAGCTCCACCGCGGCGGTCACCGCGACCACCCCCCTGGGGGGGCAACGTCGGGCCGCAGGATGCAGACCGCCTCCAGCACCCGTTGGAGGTCGGCGCTGTCCAACGTGGCGCACAGCCGCTTCAGCCCGGCCGGCGCATGGCCGTTGCACAGGTCCTGGGCGGCGGCCACCAGCAGCCACTCACCCCACGACCACAGCCCGGCAGCCTGCTCCAGCCGCAGCCAGTCAACCTCGCCAGAGTCGCCGACGAACCGGCAGGCGCGGTCCCGGATGCAGGGGGCGGCCAGGATGTGCAGCGCGGCCGCGAGCTCGCGGCTAGCCGGCACGATCCGCGCCCCAGCCGGGGCGCTCACCGGTGGTCACCGCCTTCCAGCTTGGCCAGGACGGACCCGGCGATGGCGTTGATGGCAGCCACCAGGACACGCACCGACGCTTTCGCGTCGTGCAGGTTCGGTACGCCCGACCTGGCCGGCGGTCGAGGGCGGGGCAGCGCGCTGGTGGCAAGCGGCCAGCGCAGCTCCAGCCGGGCCAGTGCGGCGTGCCGGTCATCGTCCGGCTCGCACCAGTCCCGCCCCAGGTAGGTCGTCCAGCTCCACCAGGGCGAGCCCAGCCACAGCGGTAGGGAGGTGGCCAGGGTGATCTGGCAGACCAGCCGGCCCGGCTCGGGGTTGTCGCCGTGGCTGACCTTGTGGTCGAGCACGCGGGGGTGCCAGCGCACGTAGCCAGGGCTCATGATCGGCCCGGTCGCCACCCGAAACGCCGCGACGGCGAACTCGCCTGCATCGGGGGTGACCCCGCCATGGGCGTCCTCGTCCTGCCAGGGCTCGAACAGCTCGGTGTGAGTGCGCAGGTAGGCGCCGTAGCGGCTGACCCCATCCGATGCCCGCGAGCGGTCCCAGTCGATGTCGATCCAACAGACCTGGCCGGCAGCGGTGGCGGTCATCCTGCAGCCCTCCCGTCTCGGGCCGTCCCGGTGTCAGTGGGGCGTAGCTGGCCGGTGAGGTAGTAGCGCACCAGCCCAGGGGTCTTGCGACTCGGGTACGGGCCGGTACACCGGTCGACATCCAGCAGCTCCGCGAAGCGGGTGGCGGCCTGCTCCGCAACCTCGGCCGCGCCGATGACGCGGATCTCCAGCAGCTCGCTCATGCGGCCACACCTCCCTCCGCCGTCACGTCGAGAGCGGCGAGCAGCAGCTCGGTGAAGCGGTGTGGGGGCAGGTCGGCGAGCAGGTCTTTGAGGGCGTCGTCGCAGAGCGCGCGGACGTGGGCGGCCAGCGCAGCACAGCGGGCGCCCGAGGCAGGGCAGTGCCACAGCAGCGCCGCCGTCGCCCGGATGCGGGTCGGCCAGCCTCGCCCGTCCACGTCGCAGAGCGGCTCGCCCCGGCAGGTTCTGGCGTGCCACATCACCGGGCTGCCGCCGCGCGGGCCAGCAGTCCGCTCCTGGGTGACCGCGCCGAGGACCGCCCAGGCTGGCACCGGGGCGCGCGCAGCAGGCCGGGCCTCGACCGTCCAGCGGCTTGTCTCCCCGCTGCGCGGCCGGGCCGGGTGGTAACGAACAGGCACGCCCACCTGTGGGGTGGCATAGGCGGCCTCAAGCAGCGTGGTGAACCGCGCCGGGGGCAGCTCGACCAGCAGGTCGTTGAGGCGGTCGTCATCTAGTGCCCGGATATGCACGGCGAGCTGGTGGGCTGCGGCTTTCATGCCTGCGTGCCTCCTTGGCCTGGTCTGACTGGTTGGTGTGACGATCCGACTTCAGCCGGGACGCTTGAACCTTCAGCCGGGACGATTTAGAATTTTTTGGGATGTCCAAAACGTCCCTGGCGGCGCGACGGGGAGCAGGTATGCAGAACGAGCGTCTACGCAGAGCGATGACGGCAGCGCATCTCGACATGCAGGAGGTCAGCGAGGCAACCGGCGTCGACCCCAAGACGGTGCAACGCTGGCTCAAGGGGCGCGTGCCGCACGCGCGGCATCGTTGGACGATCGCCAAGCTGGTCAAGGAAGACGAGCGCTATCTGTGGTCGGGCGTGGACGGCCAACGCATCCCAGGCAGTCCAGCTACGGCCGAGGTGATCGCGGCCTACCCGCACCGCGCCGAAGTGCCGCCGGAACGCTGGTGGAGCCTGCTTGTGGACGCAAAGCGCCAGGTCGACCTACTCGCCTATGCGATGCTGTTCCTGCCGGAGACCCATCCGCGGCTGTTCGACCTCCTGCGCGGCAAGGCCGCTGCCGGCTGCCACATCAGGATCGCCATGGTTGATCCCGCCTCGCCCCAGGTAGCGGAGCGGGACGCCGAGGAAGGGGTAGATGGCGGCCTGGTCGCCCGGGTGCGAACCTCGATCCACTACTTCGCAGAGGGGTTGGCCGACTGCGACGGGATCGAGCTGCGCACCTATGCGGCGCCGCTGTACAACTCGCTGTTCCGCTTCGACGACGAGATGTTCGTGACGCCGCACCTGTACGCCACCACCGGCTACCGAGCCCCTCTGCTGCACCTGCGTCGGCTCGGGGCCGGAGGCGTCTTCGACACCTTCGCCGGCCACTTCGAGGCGTTGTGGGCTACGAGCAAGCCAGCAGAGGCCGCCGCGTGAAGCGCGTCGAGCACTTCAATGACCCCAACGCGCCGCCGGCCAACAGCCTGGTGCCGGCTGCCTCGGCGGTCGTGGTCGACCAGGCCGGTCGCATCCTGCTTCATCGCCGCGACGACAATGAGCTGTGGTCAATCCCGGGCGGCGCGATGGAGGTTGGCGAGCGGATCGCGGACACCGCTGTGCGCGAGGTCAAGGAGGAGACCGGCCTGGACGTGCAGCCGGAGGCGCTGGTCGGCATCTACACCAACCCCCGACATGTGGTCGAGTACGCCGATGGCGAGGTCCGCCAGCAGTTCTCGGTCTGCTTCGCCTGCCGGGTCGTCGGTGGGGAGCTCACCACCAGCGAGGAGTCGTTGGAGGTCGGCTTCTTCACCCCGGTCGAGATCGAGGCCATGCCGATGCACGAGTCGATCCGCCTGCGCATCCGCCACTCCCTGGAGCCCCGGCCCCAGCCGGTCATCGCCTGACTACGGCGCGCCGACCTCGCTCAGCCGCCCCTGGACAAAGGCGATGCACCGCTCGACCTCTGGCCCGGCGCGCCGCAGTGACCTCGTGACGATGTGGTTGGGGCCATACCGGCGTTCCACGTCGGCCAGGCGCTCGGGGAAGGTGACAACCTGCCCGGTCGCGCTGGAGGTCATGTCGCAGTAGGTGAGCGCCATCGACGTGGCGGAGGCCTCGTCGTGGAACTCGGCCAGCTGGGCCGTCAGCCCGCGAAGCTCGGCCTCACTGCGGGCACCCGAGTGGTAGGCGACCAGGCCGGCCAGCTGCTCCTGGCCAACGGCGCGAAGGTGGCGGGCGCCATCCAGCGCGTGCATCCCCGTCTCTGCGAGGGAGGGAGCATAGCCCAGGTCGTGCAGGTAGGCGGCCGCCACCAGCACTTCGCCGTCCGCAGGCTGGAGGATGGGCGAGACACGCTGTGCTTGGCGGACGACACCCTGGACGTGCGCCCATCGGTCACCCAACGGCGACAGCAGCTCCTCGGCGTAGTTGGCCGCCCAACCTGCCAGCGTCGTCATGACGCGACGATACCCGAGGTGACCACCCCCGGTGGTGAGGCCGCCCTGGCGCACGGGCTGGTGCTGGTGGTGGGCGACCAGGCCGGCGTGTTGGCTGCCGCGCGGGAGGCGGCCTGGGCCGGGTCCTGCGGGTCGAGGAGGCGGCCGGCGTGCCACGCCCACCCGCTGGCGGGGGGATTCGTTGCTGCGGCCGCTGCCTGCCCGCCCGTGGAGGTGGGTGAGGCTCAGGTACGGGCACGGGTGGCCGTCACGTGGGCGCTGGTCGATACGTTCCAGTCTGGTGCTGGTACGCGCTCCTAGTGGTTGTCGGTGGAGTTCGCCGAGGTCTGGTCGCCCAGGGGCTTGGTGGTTGGCCAGCCGGCTGAGCTGGGCGGCGTTGTCGGCCCAATCCCCGCTGGCGATTGGTCGCCAGCCGGCTGCAGCGTCGGTGCTGATGCCAAGCAAGGCAGGCCAGGACCGCAGTGGCCACAACCTACTTCATCGCGGCGATGACAAACACCGGGTCTGGTCGCGTCGCCTGCCTTATAAGTAGCGGCAGGACCTAGCCGGAGGTTCTCTGCGCGATCAACGCAGCGATCTGACTGGCGGCGTCCTCGGGGTTGTCGTGCTCCCACACGATCACGACCTCCCAGCCCTCTGCACGCCAGATGCTCTCCGTCTCGGCATCGCGCTGTTGGTTGTGGGCTAGCTTCTCCGCCCACCATTGGTGGTTGGTGCTCGGGGTCGTCCTGTGCAGCGGACACCCGTGCCAGAAGCAACCTCGCACCTCGACTGCGACTCGGGCCCGCGGAAACACGACATCTGCGGTGCGACGGAGTGAGGATACCGGCCGCAGGTGCACGCGATAGCGGAGGCCGCGGCGGTGCAGGGCCCTCCTCAGGACAAGTTCGGGCTTGGTGTTGAAGGAGCGTTGCCGGCTGAACTTGCGGCTGATTGCCTCGGAGGAGGCGGTGGGAGGAGCGAGGGTTCGCCGGTTTCCCGTGGTCATCAAGGTCCCGCCCTCAGTTCAAGTCGCCCTTGCCGGCCTTGCTGTAGGTCGAGGGTCTTTCGTGCCTTGGAGACGCGCTTGTCGTTAACGAGGATAGTTCTGGTTGCTTGGTAGTGCCTGAGCAGCCGTGTGAGTACATGTCCGTGTTGTCTTGTGAATCTTGGCGGAACTGCTTCGCCGATCATGGCGCGGACATGCATCGCGCCCCAACGGTCAAGCGCATCGCCCCACTTGAAGTCGTTCGGGAAGGTCTGCAGGTGCGAGCACTCAAGAATGCTCAGCAGGCGGTGTTGCGACGGATGGATAGTGCGGTGGCTGCCGATACGACCGCTGGCGGTCGTGATGGTGGAGGCAGGTCGGTCAGGTCGCATCCGGGTGTAGCTCGATGTCTGGAAGCCGCTTATGAGCCGCCACGTGCGGTCCTCTTGTTGGACCACGGGCCGCAGCAGTGGCTCGCCGCACTCGGGACAGGTGGCGTCCTTGCCATCGACGGCTACGGGTCCGCACTGCTCGCACTGGTCGTTCTGCCAAGCGCTGGCGCCCGTGTCGGGCGGGATCGCGGCGACCATGCGGTAGCGCCGGTCGTTCCAGACCGGCACAAAGTGCATGGGGTTTCCTGCCAGGTCCCTGGCCGTCGTCTCGTCGCCTGCGTCGAGAGCTGCGGCGCCAAGTTCCGTCAGCGCCTCGCCCAGGGTGCGGTGACCGCGCCCGTCAGGAATTGCCGGGGTCGTCGGTCGCGGGTAGGGCGCCCTACCGTGGACCTGCAGCCACTTGAGACCGGGCTCGCTGCGGCGGATCAGTGTGAGGAACGCTCGCTTGCGGGTCTGCGGGACGCCGTAGTCCGCCAAATCGGTGAGGAGCGGGAAGGCGACGTAGTCGTTCGCAAGGGACTCGATCAGCAGCACGGCGGCGGAGATGCCCTCGTCGGTCTCGGGGTGTCGAACCTGGCGGGTCAGGAATGCCGGCACGTTCTCCACCACGACGACCCGGGGGCGCAACGCCCGCGCCACCTCCGCGATCACGACGACTAGGAGGTTGCGATGGTCGCGGCTACCCGCGTCCGCGTCGTGCTCAAGACCACGCCGGCCACGAGCCGAGCTCACACCCTGGCAAGGGGGACATGCGGCCAATAACGCAGGCTGCTCGGCACCGGCGATCCCATAGTAGGTACGGATGACCTCTCGCCAGGTGTCGCGCAGGTCACCTGGGACGCCGATCGCTCTTGGATGGTTGAGCAGGGCGACATCGAGCCGACGCTTCTCAAGCTCCGCCATGACGTCAAAGCTGAACCCAGCCTGTCGAAAGCCGAAGTCGCCTGCTCCGCAGTTGGAGAAAAGGCTCACGGCGCGGAAACCGGCGGACCGGCTCAAGGGTCCCGCCGGAGATGGCGATCCGGCACGCTGACCAGCCTGTTCGCCACGGTCACCCCTCGCCCCGACGGCCTTGTAGTTACATCTGTGTGATTCTGCTACAGCTTCTCCAGCCTCGTACAGCGTCGATCTAGCTCGCGGAAGCACGTCGCGGCATGAGGCGCCGCATCGTACCCCTCTGTGCCTGGCGGCGGGAACTCCTCGCCTCGCACTCGACGCCTCGGCCGTGACCCTCCATTGGGCACGATTCCGGCCTGTATCGATCGCATACGACGCTCGGCAGCATCAAGACGGCTCGTGGCCCAACGGCGTCTTGGGACCTGGTGAAGCAGGAGTGGAGCTGTGAGAGCTAGCTTGACCCCATGGGCGGATCGATAGGCCTCATGGTGCCTCTTCCGTTCCGCGCTGTAGCTCAACTGCGACAGCGATACTCTCAGCAACTATCTGGGGACTCTGATGCAAGGTGACGGCTTGGTCTCGATCGTGGACACGGAGTAGGTTCCCTGAAAGAGACTGCAAGGCGATCAGCTTCTTCTCGAAGTCGTCAAGTTGGTCACAACCCCAGCGGTCCTCCCTTTCCTGCCAGAGTGCCCGGGATGCGACCATATCCCCGGCGGCCTTACCTTGTTGGAGTCGCCAAATTTCCTCCAGAACCCCACGGAAGTCGAAATTTGCCGTTGGACGTTGTAGCGCCTCGACACGCTTGAGTTTCATGCTGGGTGGTTCAACTTCTTCCAATAGGGGAAGAAGCATTTCCAACGGATAGTGATATGTGAGGGTCGCCTCAAGAAGTTTCACAAGGGCGTCCACCGTAACGATAGTGACACCACCGGCTGCCCTGCACTCTTGAAGAATCATCGGCTCTTCATCTCGCTGACTGTGGAAGCCGATGAACTCTCGCGCCACGATGACTGCTAGCCTTGCACCGACTTGCTGACGATGTGCGACGGCCCCTCCAACCTCGGCGCTATCGTTGCCCACGCGACCCCTAGATCCTTTGGCCTCGACCGTGAATCGATACTGTTCCTTCCCGATCGGAGCCACCACGAGAACGTCCTTGCGGCCGGGCACCCCATCCCGTGCAGCGGCGAATCCCATTTGCTGAAATAGCCTTTCGAGCGCCTTCTCAAATTGCTTGTCGCCGGCATAGGAGGTGCTCCAGACCTCCGTAATGACTTCTTCAGCTGGAACGGTGGCATACTGCAACGCCATGGCGCGAAGCAATCCATCTCGCCAGGCAAGGATGCGATCAATCTGATCGTCTGGTAGCCCTAGGTCATAGAGGAAACCTTCAAACAGTCTCTCCGCCACAGCGAATAGATCAAGGGCCTTTATGACTTCCTGTGCCCTTCTATTCCCCTTTGCCCTTTCGTGGGCTATCTTGAGTAGCGGATGGTCGACGTTTACGACCAAGTCATTATCCTCGCCGTCGAGGACGGAGACTGGTTCAGAAAGGCCTAGAGGGGCTCGCTTAACCCGTCCTCCCCCTTGGGGGTCAAACGGTTTGGCTGGTGATTCACCCTGGCGCAGGCGAAGTGCAGTAAATGGTTCGCGGAAATATTCCCGCGAACTCACGGGGAGAGTATTCAGAGGTCCTTCATTATCGGTTCCCTGTTCGAGTCGACTGAGCTCTTGTCTAGACAGCCGATAGAGCGCGTCCTGGAGGACAGCCAACTCTCGTGTTCTTGGCGTGTCAACTCTCAGGTGCTCACGATCAGCCAGCAAGTCCTGATCCAGTCCATTAGCATGGATAACATACTGACAGCGATAAAAAGTGCCGAACTGAGGATCGTCGACCGACAGAAGAAGCTGCTCGTCGTTCGGATTCAGCAATCTGTCTCTGACCATGACGAAGAATCCGTAGCTCCGAGGTTCTAGCTTCTTCAAGGACTGTTGGAACATGTGGAGCTCGGCCCGAACTGTGCCCAATTTGGGAAGCCAGACGGCAGGCTCACCATCCAGCGTTGGGACGATGTCGAAGTCACCTTCTACTTGCCCTGCTTTTCGAGCTTCCTTCCAGGCTGAGGAAAAGACTTCCTGTAATCTAGGTTCAGAAAAGTCCCATGAAGCCATCGCCTCCCTGCCGAGCTTTGGCTCGACTGGCTTATCGTTGACCCAGACTCGAAAATCCGGCCGCTTGGGCATCCCGTTTCCTACTACCCTGCTCAGAAGGCCTTCGGTAAGGTGGACGCCATCCTTTAGTTGGTCGATAATTGCCAGTGTCCACGTTTCCTTATTCCACAGTTTTCTTTCGGCCTCTGGTTTCTTAACAAATATAGACCGTACATATCTTCGTGCGTCGTCCTCGCTAAGCTCAACTATCGGCGTTCGGTATTTTTCTTGCTCCGTCTCTTCGTCTATGTGGGGGACATCTCTGTAGTCGACCTTCACTAGGAGGAAGTGGTTCTCCTGCCGGCACAGGTGAGTTATTCGATACCCGACAGCGTAGCTAGCTAGCTTCCCAATCCCGAATTTCCCAATCATCGCTCGCGTATTCCGCCCATCGGCTGACGCCGCAATGCGATCTCCTGTCTTCGGGCTCTGCGCAATCCACCAAAGCTTGTGCAATTCGCCAATGTTCATGGAAGTGCCGTCGTCCCATACCAGCACATAGTCCCTAGTAAATTGGCCGGGCACGTACACATAGGCGTTGTAAGCGAACGCATCGAAGCTGTTCGACACCAGCTCCTCCACGGCCTTGTTTGGCGAGCCATAGAGGTGCTCAGAAAAGTGCTGAATAATATTGTAGTCGATTTCCAGGACTACGTCTGCGACGTGCCGGCCGCGCACATCGCTGGTTACCTCGATGCCTTCGGTAGACGAGTCATCGGTGCGCATGAAGCCTCCCTAAGGAGTCGACATCCACTTGCGGCGGCCTGGTATCCCGGTTCTCTTGGGTGACGACAATACACGCTCTGGTTAGGATCCGGACATGGCGGTCCCGCTTCTCAGGCGAGAAGGGCCGGGCGTTGAAGCTCCGCCATCCCGAGATGAGCGGCACGCCCATGCTCGTCCAGTGCAGGCGGCCGTCCGAGAGGTGGCAGACGTAGGGAGCCTCGTTGAGGCTCTGATAGCAGCAGGTTGGAGGCGTGGTCGGGTAGCAATGACACAGGTTTCGACGGCGATCGATACCCTTGAGGCCGACTGACCCCATGCCTAATCCGAAAATCCACGGTGAGCAGGCAGGCGGCAGCACCCGGCGGAGCCGGGTCCAGGCAGTGAGTCGATGTGTGCCGGTCAGGCGACAGGCTGCAGGGTGACCTTGTAGCCCAGCGCCTCCAGTTGGCGGACGTGTCACTGACGCGCTGGAGCGCGAGGGGCTGCTGGAGGGGGGGTCACGGCCCGCCAGGACGGCCTGGTCGACCCGACCGTCGATGATCCCGCCCGGCCGGTGCTGCTGGCCTTGAGCGACAACGGCCCGCAGATGACCTCGAGCTCCCACCCGGAGTTCATGGCCCTGTGCGCGATCCACCAGCATTTCGGCCGGCCCGGCACCCCCAGCAGGGCGCTGGTCGCCCCGGCCGACAGCGCGGCCAGCAACTGCACCAGCGCCAGCAGCCGCAGCAGCCGATCGGTGCTCACCAGTTGGGCGCCCTCGCCGGTGTGGGCCAGCCACAAGCCCGCCGCGGTCGTGTTGGCGGCCCGGCAGGCGCAGGCCGGCCAGCAGCAGCGCGGAGGCGGCGAAGCTGGCCGCGTTGAGCAGCAACGCAGGCGCCACCCACCGTGGCGACCAGGCGCCGGCCAGGGGCCCCAGCGCGATCTGGGAGATGACCGCGCGGCCGACCACAGGCCCGCGTTGGCCGCGACCAGCTCGTCGTCGTCGACGATGCTGGGCAGCACCGAGTTGGCGGCGGGGTTGAAGACCACCGAACCGGCGGCCAGCCCGAACGCCACTGCTTACACCGCTACCAGGTGCTGGTCGACCCGCGGCAAGACGGCAGCCAGCGTCATGCGCCACAGGTCGGCGGCGATCATCACCTGGACCCGTGGTAGCCGGTCGACGAGGGTGCCGGCCAGCGGAGCCAGCAGCAGCACCGGGGTGATCTCGGCGATGACCGCGCCAGTGACGCCCAGGCTAGAGCCGGTCAGGCGGAACACCAGCACGACCAGGCGACGGTGTTGAAGGTGTTGCCCCAGCGGGAGATGGTCTGGGCGGCGAACAGGCACCGGTAGGCCGGTCTGACAAGGAGCGCCCCTAGCCTCCCCCCTAGCCTAGCCCCTGCCGCTTGGCTACGGGCATGGCGCCATCGTGCCCGAACTGGGGCAGCGAAGCCCCGCTCCTGATTACGGGCCGGTCGAAGCGGCAGCTTGCCCTTCAGCCTCCAGGGCATCGCGCTCAGCCTGGGTCGGCGGCTCCGCCTGGCTTCCGTGCCGGACAAAGATGTCGCCTTGGGTGATGTGCGCGACCGTCTGCATGACGCGGTAGGGGATCCTGGCCGGGTCGCGCAGCACCTTGACCACGCCGATCTCGCCCTGCCCCCAGGCGACCCGCTGGTAGCGGATCTCGGGTGCGGGAGCGGCGTAGGCGTTGAGGATCTGTTCCAGCCGGTTCTGGGTGATGGCGGGGTCGACGCTCCGGCTGAACTGTCGGGTCGCGTCGTCGAAGCCGACGACGAAGTACCGCTCCCCGCTCGACTTCGTCGTGGCCAGGGCGAGGATGTCGCGCACGAACTCGGCCTTCTGGGCTTTGGTGGCGAGATCCAGCTGGCGCTTGAACTCGACGTTGGTTGTTTCCCACTCAGGCAGCAGCCCCGCCACCAACTGCTGGAGCTCGGTCTGGGCTTGCTCGGTCGCCCGGACGATCCCGACGTAGGTGAGGTACACCTCAATACGGCCCCCGAAGGCCGCCCTGCGAACCAGGCAGCCCTCCTCCTCCAGCCGAGCGGTGATGTCGTACGCCGGGCCGTTGTCATCGATGCGCCAGCCCAGGGTGTCGAAGACCTTCTGCCACGGCACCCAGTCGACCCGGGCGTAGTCAGCCTGCCGGTCCTCCGACAGGGCGGTGGCTTCCCGCAGGAACGCCAGCTGCTCGTCGTCAAGGTAGATGGCGAAGATCTCGGGCCAGATCGACCGCAAGGACTGAGCGGCCAGCCGCCTGCCCTCCTGTGTCAAGCGCACCCACGGTGATCCGGCACCTCCACGCTCGACCAGCCCAAGCCGGCTCAGGTCCATAACTACATCACCAAGTGCCTCAAACTGGGGTGATTGGGGCGGGATCGGCGAGGACGGATCGGACGGCCAGCCCAGCCGCCTGAGCACCTGGTCCCAGGGCACGCCGATCAGCCGTGCATCGGCGTCTGCGCGGGTCAGCTCCCCGGATGCCTGAAGGACACGGTCGACCCAGTCCACGTACTTCATCGGGTCAGGTTGTGACGTGGTCCCCGCCTCCTTGGCGGCGCCGCGCACGGTCATATGAGAGCGCGGCTGTGGCGGCAGTCTACCCCGCCCGCTTCACGACGAAGGTGTGCCGCCTGCTGACCGGTGTTGACATTCCCCGCCGGAGGGCCGCAGTGGGGCCGCAGCGGGGCCGTGAGCGCCCTTCGGTGATGGCGTACGACCCTGATCTACCGCACGCTATCCTCCCAATGATCAGCGCGGCGCAGTGGATCTCAAGACGTATTGGGAGAACCCGTAACTGTATGCCGATGGAACATTTAACTTCGGCACCTACGGACGCCTGCGACCTGGAAACGGCCGCCGCCCAGCGGTTCTCTGCCGTAGCGGCGGCCACCCGGCAGCGGCCGAGTTCACCTGGTTAGATAAGAGTCCGTTAAGAACCGTAATGAGAATCCGATGAGAACCACCACCTCGCAGTAGGCGAGTTAGTATATTTGGGTACTTGACTGGTTCAGCGTCCTCACCCGATCCTTCTTT
>WNGA01013733.1_pt1 | contig 15593 bp, 18 predicted proteins | sample 5400061 | NCBI WGS metagenome assembly WNGA01 (sample SAMN13153366, study PRJNA577476) | soil metagenome | isolation source: 100 cm soil or saprolite under grassland replicate 2 | place: USA:California | collected 2016-06-15
GAATGCCTTGGGCGACGTGCCGCTGGTCGGCTTTTTCGCCGGTGGCGAGATCGCAAGGCATCACCTCTACGGCTACACTGGGGTATTGACGGTGTTTGCAACACCAGGCTGAGTAGTGGGCGCGCAGTTTCAACGACTAATTAGCGATGTTCGGAAACTCTGCCGACTGCTATGCGGCTGCTCTCAGAATTGCTTCGCCGCACGAGGTCACCGATGACCTGCTCCATCCGGTGCCAATGCGAACCCTCCCAGTAAATTCTGTCGCACTGGTCGCAAATCCAGAAGCGACGATAGAAGGGCGCGCCACCTGGCGGTAGCCGATCGCGGATTACTTCTTTCGCGACCGGCTCGAGCTCCCGGTTGCAGCGCAGGCATCGGCTGAAGGGCTTGATGGCGCGATAAAGATCGAGCCTCGAAACGATTTCTTCCAGTTGCTGTCTCGGCCGAGTTCCCCGCACGTAACAGCCGTGGCTGATCAGCTTGTGCATGAGCAGAGCGCGATCGCGCGTGAGCACGATGCGCTGCTCGTCGGCGGAGATTCGCGCCACTTGCGCGTCCGTGTAACCGTTCTCGTAGAGCGTATCGAATCCCAGCATGCGTAGGTACTTTGCCAGGCCGCCCAACTGCGCATCCGCGATGAATCGCGTGCGCCGCAGCGGTTGGACTCTGACTTTCAGCACCGGCGTGATGTCGAGCGACTCGAACACCGGATACACGCTGATGCGGTCACCCTCCTGCACCACGTAGGAGAAGTCGACCGACTCGCTATTCGCGAGGATCAGCTCGACCTCGGTATGCGGCACGCCGAGCGCCTCGATCGCATGCTTAACCGTTGCCCCACTGGCGCACACGCAAGCGATGTCGCATTTCCTTCTTCGAGGAGGAAGAAAGTCGTTTAGCTCCTCGTAGAACCTGAAATTCGCTACCGCCATTCTTAGAACTGTCTCATGAGCGCTCGAAACCCTCCGGAAGCGGCTCGCGGCGCGCGATCCAAGCAACGCGCGCCTGTCGCGAAGGCAAGGCGACGATATCGCCCACGATTGCGCAGGTGGTATCGTCGGGCAAGCGCGGAGTTCTCAAGCGCAGTTGCCATGGCAGAAATGCATATCGAGTCGATCAACGCCGTGACCCTGGCGGTGCACGACATGAGCCGGGCGGTGCGCTTTTACGCCACGCTGGGTTTCTCCGTACGCTACGGCGGCGAGCACGCCACATTCACGAGCCTACACGCAGGTTCCTGCTATCTCAATCTGATCGCGCGGCCGGCCGATTGCCGCTGGTCATGGTGGGGGCGGGTGATCTTTCACGTATCCGACGTCGACGCATTCCATCGCCGCGCCCTGGAGCACGGGCTGGCACCTACAACCGCGCCTGGGGATGCCCCATGGGGCGAGCGGTATTTCCATATCAGCGATCCGGATGGCCATGAGCTGAGCTTTGCGCGCCCGCTCGAGCGATCCTAGAAGTTACACGCAGCCCGATTTGGACTCTTTCCAGCGGGGCAAGCAATTGAAGTCTAGGTGTTGTTGTTGAAGCGTCGACAACGCTCAATGCGATGGAGGGAAAACGATCCAGCTTCCGCGATGGCGCCGCGAAGTAATCACTTCGGGAATGACTCCACTAGCTCCGTGAGGCGCGCTTTGGCGCCTTCGAGGATCGGCGTGCCGTCGCCGAACAGAAGCACGTCGAATTCCAGGCCAAGAAGCTTGCGCACGCTGCGCCTTAGCTGCGCGGGGTCATCCATCACCTTTTCGCGCAGCAGCCCGCAACGCCCCGGTGGATTGCCGATCACCGCGTCTCCCACGACCAGAAGTTTCCGCTGGGGCCAGTAAAGCGCGACCTCTCCGGGTGATTTTCCTGGTGCCGCCACGATCGTCAAAGGCCCCACGTTCTCGCCCACCCGTAGCTCCCCGTCAATGGCGGCGCCTTGGCCGCGGGCGTGTGCTGCGTCGTCCGGGTGAATGAACGTCTTCGCGCCGGTGCGGCTGCGCACGACATTGGCCGCCCGCGAATGATTGCGATTGGTGAGTAGAATTTTCGCCGCCCCGACCCGCGCGATTTCGGCCAAGCACTCATCGCTCGGCGGCACCGGATCAATGCAAAGATTGCCTCCTTCGTGGCGAACTAGGTAGCCGTTGAAATCGTAGCCGTGTGGCTCGGAAAACCACGTCCAAGTGAAAATATCGGTGAGGATCTCTTGCATCGCGTCTGGTCCTTTCAATGACCAACTCTGCGCGGTCGCCAACGACTCACCGGGTCGCCGCGATTCGCATCAAAACTCTCGGCGGCGTGCGTTTCCATCGCCGAATACTCGGGGCGAATATCGAAGTGCAACCGGCGATGGGCAATGTGCAGCGCGGTTTCCGCATCCGCGGGGCTCGCAGCGCGGGCAAAGATGAAGCCTAGGTAGCTCGACCCGTCAGGAGGCGGGGCAATGATCTGGCCGGGTTCCACCGTTATGACCACCCCGGTGACACCCGGTACCGACTGCGCGGCGGTCCGGCCTTTGAGCGCATCGTAAATTCCGCGTCGCGGAATCGGGATCATCATGACTCCCGCTGCACCACCCTCCCAGGAGTAGATGCCAGTGCTGTGCCCATCGGAGAACGTCGGCTGCACTGCGTAGTTGCCGACGGTTTCGAGGTTCGAGATCTTCACGTCGCGCTTGCCGATCTGCAGCACCTCCTGGCCGGTCCATGACCGCGCACTTCGGCGGACGGCGAATACACGCGCAACAGTTCGTAGCTCAACTCGAAATGGCTGCCGTCCGAGAACACGAGTTCCATCAGCCGCGACTTCTGGTGCAGCTTGATTTCGGTGGGTTGCGGCGTATTGCTGTCCATGCGGCTATTCCGGCGGTGTTCCCGCGATGCCAAGGCCTACTTCTGTAACGGCGGGGTATAGCCGGCGGCAACGTCGGCGCCGCTGCCGAAGAAATATTAATCCATCTGCTGCGCGAGGTAGTCGCGCGCCTTCTTGTCGGCGAGGTTGAGCTGATTCTCGTTCACGAGCATCTTCTGGTGCTCGAGCCACTGCTTCCACGCTTCCTTCGACACGTTCTCGAAGATCCGCTTGCCGAGCTCGCCAGGATAAGGCGGGAAATCGAGCCCCTCGGCCTCGCGCCCGAGCTTGATGCACTTGACCACGCGTGCCATGAGCGAACTCCACAGGACCGCCATCGCAGGCGTGACGACCCGTTCGTCGAGTATAGCAATGCGTCAGGCGAAGCGGATTTTGCCGGTAACCGGATCTGTGCGCGCGTAAAATTCGTTTCAGGCCTCGTCAGGAGGGAACACCTATGAAGATCGTGGCGCACATTCTCAAGTCGAAACCTGAGCAGACCGTCTACACCATCACGCCCGCGGCCTCGGTATTCGACGCCGTCAAGCTGATGGCGGAGAAGAGCATCGGCGCGCTCGTGGTGATGGAGGGCGAGAAGGTCGTCGGCATCATTACCGAACGCGACTACGCGCGGAAAATCGTTCTTATGGCACGGTCGTCAAAGGAAACGCCAGTGCGCGACATCATGACATCCGCGATCATGTACGTGCGCCCGGACCAGACTAGCGAGGAATGCATGGTACTGATGACCGAAAACCGGCTACGCCACCTGCCGGTCATGGACAGCGGCAAGCTGATCGGTCTCGTCTCTATCGGAGACCTGGTGAAAGACGTCATCTCCGAACAGAAATTCATCATCCAACAGCTCGAACACTACATCACCGGGGAGCGGAGTTGAGCACCTTGTGCTCCGCAAATACTCGATCAGGCGAGCGCGGGCGCTAGTGAATATTCGTGATGCAGCCCACCCAGCACCGATTTCGCGAGCACAGCAACGCCCTGTCCCAGTCGATGGCGGGATTCCGCTTTCCGGACCGTCGCCAATATATCCGGCGGATCCGGGACTCCAGGACCTTCACGCGTGTCGGTTACAGGATTGACTTCATCATGAAACAACTTCCCAATCGGCAAACGCCGCAAACATCTCAACCATCGCGATCGCGAACGGCGCGTGTGATCCACGTTTCGGTGCAACCGAAAACGTGGTTTGGCAAGCTCATCGCAGGAATCGTCGGCGTGGCGGTCATGCTGGTAGCGTTCTTCCTCTCCGTTGTTGCGTTCGTCGTCGTCACGGGCATCGTCGTGGCCGCGGTCATCTATTTCCTTTGGGCAACGCGTCGCGTGCGCCGCACAATGCGCAACAGAACCATCGACGGCGAAATACAGACCCGCGACCTGCAATAGCGGTTCGCTGCGATCGGGGCGGGCATCTCGTGGGCTGTCTCGCAAGGAAGCTCGCGCTCAGGTACAGACTACCAAGAAGGCATCGGCACAGTATCGGCGGCACATCGCTGCATTGAAACGCCTACCTGGGGTTCCTTTTGGCCGGGCGGTAAGCCCCGCGGAGGCGCAAACTGCGCTACGCATCGCGCATCTCCGATGCACCTCGATATGCGCCCGAGTATCCGGCGACGGAAGCCCGCGGCGCGAGAGCGTACATGTCACGTCGAAATGAAGCTAAATCCGCAACAACTGGGAAAAATCGCTGCTCTCACTCTGAAGCATTACAACGAGCACGCTGAAGAATTTCGGGAGGGTACGCGCGATCATGACGTCAGCCAGAACATCAAGGCGCTGTTGCAACACATCGAGGGTGATCCGCCGTTCACAATCCTCGATTTTGGTTGCGGGCCGGGACGCGACCTCAAGGTATTTGCCGAACTCGGCCATGTCGCAGTGGGTTTGGAAGGCGCCGCGCGCTTGGTCGATATGGCGCGCGCCAATACTGGCGGCGAAGTATGGCAGCAGGATTTCCTCAAGCTCGATCTGCCGGATAAGCATTTCGATGGCGTATTCGCCAACGCCTCGCTGTTTCACGTACCCAGCCAGGAGTTGCCACGCGTCTTGCTGGAATTGCACGCAACCCTGAAACCGCGTGGGGTGCTGTTCGCCTCGAACCCGCACGGCCATAACGATGAAGGCTGGAACCGCGGACGCTACGGCGCGTATCATGATCTTGAAACGTGGCGCCACTACATGTCGGCCGCCGGCTTCGTCGAGCTTACTCACTATTACCGCCCTGCCGGGCGGCCGCGCGATCAGCAGCCCTGGCTGGCGAGCGCGTGGCGCAGGTTGGCGTCCTGAAGAACACGCCTGATATTAGCCACGATGTAACGGCGCCGCGTTCGTTCACTACAAATCCCAGTACTCAGCTTGAGTGAGCATTTGGCGCGATGCAACAAGTGATTTTGCACAATATCGATTACACTCGCAGCGAATGAAATGGCTACCTATTTGAGCGGCCAACACTCGTCGAAATTTCGATCGGAGGAGACATGCCCAATATTGCAAGCGTCATGCGCGAAGAGATCACACGACTATCCCGACGCGCGTCGCGCAAAGATCTGGACGCGATGAAGAAGGCGTCCGCGCAGCATCGACGGCACATCGCTGCACTGAAGCGCGGTATGGCGCAGCTCGCGCGTCAGTTTTCGCTCTTGGCGCGTAAGGTACCCGCAGCGCCGGTGGCGGCGCCGAACGGATCGGGCGGCAAACAGGTCCGGTTCGTCGCGAAAGGTCTTCGTTCGCACCGCGAGCGCCTGGGCGTTTCGGCCGGTGAATTGGCGAAGCTGATCGGCGTGAGCGCGCAAAGCGTCTATAACTGGGAGCACGCGGTCACGCGCCCGCGCGAAGCGCAGCTCGGCGCGCTCGCCGCACTGCGCAGTTTGGGCAAGAGGGACGTACGCGCGCGTCTGCAGCAACTCGACGGCGCGCAAGCCGCCAAGCGCGCACCTGCCGCTAAGGCATCGCGCGGCCGCAAGCCTTCGAAGCGACCGGCGCGGCGCGGCGGCAGGAAGTAACGGCGGACCTACTTCAACCGGACCGTGTGCCGCTGTCCGGGCTGATCGGACCGTCCATCAGCAGCGCGGGCTTTATCGTCGCAGCCGAGGGCGCTCAATTCGCGATCATCAGCCCGCAGGCCACGGCCGGCCGGTCTTCGCAGCGTGTTGTCAACAGCCTTATCAACCGAAATGGTGCACAACCCTCGGATGCGTTGCGGCTGATGCTTGCTCGCCATCCCGCTGACATCGATCAGGCATCGCCCGACTTCGGTGAGCTCTAGCCTTTGTGGCACGAGTTGTCGCGCTCCTCGCAAACGTTTGCGGCGATCAAGCGCCTCGACGGAGCGGGCAGCCGCAGCCGACGCGAACGCGTAGAGCGGCATTCTATCTTCTTGCAACATTGCGCATTCTGCGCTTGCGGCACACGTACAGGATCGATTCGATCGCAAGCGCCTGTTTCGTTTGGTGGCGCACGCGCAACGACACTGCGACCCGCCTTGGATTCCCAGCGCACGCCAAGGAGCGGCGCTGTATTGGAAGGCGGTCACGTCTTACTGCACGTCCGAATATTCCACCTCCCTGCATTCCCTGGCCGCACTATCGCTCAACTGCCCAATGCCAGGCGATCGATCGGCGACATGACTGCAATGAGCCGCTACGTGGGCGTGCTGCTGACCCTTGTTGCGCTCACGTCGCCGATCGCGCCGGCGTACGCCATCTCGCTCACCGATTTTGCGGGCGTCACGCGGCGCGGCGAGCCCGTGGACTTCCGGGGCAGCGTTGCCAAACCCAACAACGTCAGCGGGATCGCGGTCGTCGGCGACCGGCTCGTCATCGTATCGGACGAAATCAAGAACCCGACGCTCGTACAAGTCCTTCGCAAGGAAGGCGACGCCTATCGCGTTGTCCTCGACGTCGAGCTGCCGGCCGGAGACGACGAGGTCGACCTCGAAGCTGCAACGGCGGACGGCAACGTCGTCTATGTGATCGGCTCGCATGCGGCGACGCGAAAGATCGACAACGGAAGCATCGACGGAGCGCAACGCCGCAAATCGCGCGAGCAGTTCTTCCGCTTCAAGCTCAACGCCGATGGTTCGCACGGTCGCACCGAGGGGCCCAAGTCGGTCATGCCTGCGATCACGGCGCACGCGGTGCTCGCGGGTCGCAAGCAAGGAGAACAGGGTCGATATCGAGGGCCTTGCGGTCAAGGACGGCCGGCTGTACTTCGGCTTCCGCGGTCCGGTTCTACGCGACGGCTGGGTGCCGATCCTCGTCACGGCCTGGGACGACGTCGACGCGGCCGAGGTCCGCTACGTGCAGCTCGACGGCCGCGGCATCCGCGATATCGCCGCGGTCGACGACGGATTCCTGATCCTCGCCGGGCCGGTGGCGATGCCGACCTGTCGTACCGCGTCTACTTCTGGAACGGTCGCGATGAGCTCACCGCGCGAAGCGATGACGCGAGGCCGCAAAGGCTCGCCGAGTTTTCCGAGCTCGAAGGCGGCAAGCCGAGGGACTCGCGGTGCTCGCTACGCGAGGCAGAACGTATGAGCTGCTGCTCGTTCGCGACGGCCTGCCAAGGGCGCCCCGACCCGCTGGAAGCTCTCGCGACCCTGATCACGCCGCCCAAGCGCACGCCGGCGCCGGCGAGGCGGCATCGCGGGCTGTTGCGCGCGCCCGTCGAGCGTCGGCAACGATGGCGCGCGTCGCCCGGGATTCTCCTCCCTACCCTTCCAATCCGGGGACGCATCCCGGCCGCACACTCGCAACCAAACGCTTTAAGGGTTGCGAGTGGCCGCTATGAAGCGCGCTTCATCTCCAATTGCGTCTGCAACGACCGCACGACCCGAAGCGCACCTCCAGCCGCCTGCCGTGTCACGATCAAGCCACGCGCGCAACTGCGACATCGCACCGTTTGCATGTCCAGCACCTCACGCGGCGCAATATGCAACCTTTCCAACGGCTTCGATAACTGTCTCGATCAGCGGATCCAGACATTTCTCATATCCACGCTGCTGTAATCGTGCCTGCAGCGGCGACTGCCCAAGCCGGGGCGAGGTCAAGAACCTCGCCGCCATGGTGCGCCTCGACACCCTGTAAAAAGCTTGCCGCCACCTTGATGGGCTCGCGCGGTGTCATACGCTCCGCGCGTTTCTTGTGGCGGATTTTGCAGTTTCAGTGAGGCAGCGTACCGGCAAGCGGTTGCACGTGCGCACCACGCGGTCTCGCTGAGCTGATTGGACTCGCGCTGGCCAGCCCTTGGAGAATCGGACACTCGGGCCGCTCATCCCCGTGACAGCGCTCCGCGAGCATCTCCAGCGCCTTTTTCATCACTGTGAGTTCCCGAATCTTGGCGTCGAGGTATGCAGTGTGCGCGAGCGCCAACGTCTTCACCCGGCTGCTCGGGCGGCCACGGTTTTGCCAGAGGCTCAGTAGCTCCTGGATCTGCTTGATAGGAAACCCGAGGTCGCGCGCATGTCGGATGAAGCGCAGCGCATGAACTTCGCCTTCCGCGTACATGCGATATCCCGAGTACGTTCGCTTCGCCTTGGGTATCAAGCCGATCGATTCGTAGTGCCGGATCATATTGGCGGAGACTCCGGACATCTCGGCCGCCGCGCCAATATTGAGAGGAAAACTTTCTATCATCCAGTCTCCGAGTTCGCACAGCGATCGTACCTGCACAACCGCTTGGCGTCGCGTTCCGAGTGACGTTGAGCTGTGAACGACCGCAAAGCAGCGCGCGGCGCTGCTCCACGCGATGAGGAAAATGGCAGATCCGGGGCCGCCGGTATGTGACCCCGGTCACGCATGGGTCGAAGGATCCAATACGCTGCAACCCGAGAACGGCGTCGATTCTGTCCGCAGAACGGATTAGCCCGTCTCGCCGCAGACAAACGGTCCAGCTGCCTCATAGCCAAGGAGACAACTGGCGCCGTAGCGTGGGCTCGCTGGCCAAGCCGTTATTCACGTGCACCACCTCGCCGGCGGGTCCTACCACATAGGTGCTGGGAATCGTCGTCACGCCCCAGGCGCGCGCAACGTCGGATTTCTCGCTCACATCGACGACCATGAGTTGCAGCTTGCCCGCGCCAATGTGAAGGGTAAGTCTATCAAGGATCGGTTTCTGGCTGGCCCGGCAGACACCGCAGGATGGAGAATGGAAGTACACGAGCGAAGGCATCCCCGACCGTGGTGGCAACAAGAGCGCACTGGCACGACCGGCCTTGCGTCGCTGCCACCATTTGAGTGCGACGACGCCGAGCACCAGCATCAGCACGATTGCGACCGCATGGATGCTGCGCTCCACCATCGCTTCTATGCTTACCGCCCTCCGCTTTTGGGTGGGCGCGCACCGGGAACCGTCGTACCGGTGATTGGCGCATGTCGAAAGAACCGGCCGCCGCCGAAGCGGTTGATGACGTAGTAGATGAAGCAACCGGCACACCAGCCGAAGAAGCCGATGCCGCCCAGTATCACCAATGCCCAGACGAGCGACCAGCCGATGATTGTGTGGCCCGTTGCCACGAGATAAGTGGCAACCGCCAACACGACGAAACCGAACGCTGTGGCAAAGCGGTGTGCCTCCGGATTGTCAGCCCGGATATCGGGTTTGACGATCCCGAGAGGTTTCAGCAACGAGCGGTAGAGCAGAACGTAGGGCCCCAGATCGTAACGGAGCGCGGTGAGCAGGAAAAACACGCACTGCGCGGCCACGAGCCGCCAATCATCGGCGATGTACGCCGCGATCAGCAGCAGCGGCCCCAACGCCTGCTGAGTTCGGATTTCGCTCTGGTCGAGCCACCGGGTCTCGGGCCCGGCGTTCGCGTGGACGGGTTGGCCAGGCATCGCACTATCGATTGGTGGAAGGATTGCCAATCGTCGTTGGATGTAACGAACGCACGAGGCAATCATTGGGCTTCGGACACGCGCCCGACGATACAGCTCACAAACGATTTCGCTTTGGCGGCCGCCGACTCCAATCCCGAGACAGCACCGCTTTCGGGGTAGCCCAGTTCAAGCAATCTCTTCGTTACTGCTGCACGTGCTGATTCATCGCCCTCGAGAAGGATTTCTCCCCGCTCGACGTCGACGCCAACTGCCGTGATGCCCGCAATGGCCGCGAGCGCCTTCTTGATCGAATTGGCGCATCCGCCGCACTTGATGTTCTCGACTGTGACCGTCCATGACATGGTGGTAGCTCCGAAATGATGAGCAGATCATCGCTCGAAAAATGAATGGTTCGTCGACACTGTTGCCTTACAAACCGCAATCTAGAGTTTCCCTCCATGGGAAGGTCAAGCCGCTTTTTCGCTGTGCTGATTGTCCATGGGCTTGTGCTCTGACGCAGGACGCTGCGTCGTCCGGCCAGTCAGCCATACGTAGAACATCGGCAGGTAGAACAGTGACAACACCGTGCCGATCAACAGCCCGCCGATGGCAGCGTCGGCCAACGGTGACAGGCGCTCCAGCCCGACCGCAAGCGGATCGCAGCCAGCGCCGCAGTGAGCGCGTCGTCCGCTTGATGACGCGTCGCTCTCCGTCGAGGGCAGGTGTCTGCGTTTCACAGTGCCCCGATCGTGAAGCTTCCGACCATGTCAAGGTCAAACGGACAACTTTGATCTGGAGCAAGGAGTCGGCGCACAACCACCGAAAGGCGGACATCCCGGCATCGCGCCACGCGTCACGGCGCGAATGCGCGTCACAGGGACGCGAACCGATCCCTTCCGGCCCCGAATCCGAAGCGTCGGCCGGTTACACTGGATCCCGGTTGACCGGTTGACGGGCCCGCCCACAAATCGATCATCGCGCGCGTCGTTGTCCCAGACTTGGGCGGGCGTGGAAATAACAGATCAGCAGCCTTCCTAAGCAACACACTCCGCGACCCGTCACAAATGCGAAGCCCCGCGATGAATTCGCAGGGCTTCACAAGTTGCCGCTTGTCGCGGCCTCATTTCGTCACGTCACCGTGGCGCATGCCGGCCTGTGGTTACCGGCTTCAGAGCGGCGCTGTCGGTAGCTTCATCGATAGGTCTGCCCTCCATTCACGAGTTCACGACTCGCGTGACGACCTTTGTCGTCAGCTCCGGGTCCCCGGCTCGGGATAATCCTCAAGACAATCGCGTTGAGGGTGGTCGCCGCAGGTTCGCCTCAGGTGCACCCGCAAGACGGGGCGCGCACAACAGCGAAACACCAAGGCGGCAACCGGATCATCAGCCTTTAGTTCGAGAATCCATCCCGAGCCGAATCGCCAAAGCGCTTTCAGTCGACGCCTTTTGCAGGTCCCTGTCAAGGCGTAACGGGTATCGTATTGGTGTGTCGGCGACCAATTGCAGTCCCAACTGACTCAGGTCAATAGCGCCCGCTTCCGTCCGTAATCGAACGCCTCGCCGCGCACCACGCAAGGTTGCAAGTCGCCGTGATCAAGCCATGCGGCGATGGCGCGGACCGAGATGCAATCGCGCTCGCGACATCCGCGGCGCGCACGTTCGCGACATGTCACGCTCGAAGCTTGCCGTCGATCGTCAATTGGCGAGACCGCGCTTCGCGCCAACGGATCAGAAGGCGGACCCGATTGCACGCTCGGACAGCGATTAGACTTGCGCTGCATCAATAAGCCGCGGCGGGCGCAGCAATACGCTTCGGGACGGACTCCGCTACAAGGCGACGGCGCGGATGGAGCTTCTCGATACCGCTAACGGCGATCACGTGCTCGACTTCGCGTACGAGTATCTCGCCCGACGTGCGCTGCCGCCGACAGACGAGGAAGTGCGCAACGTCACGATCGTGCTGGCACAATGCGCGGGCCGCGTCGTCCCGCGCGAAACCGCCGAATCGCTTGTTGCCGGTCGGTAGTGCGAGCCGCACGAAGGCCGACGGACGCACCGGCCGAATCCTGACCTTCTTCGCTGTGCTGCCGGCGAGCATTGCCGCGCTCCCGCGGCGCCGTCGACGCGTTCGTCGGCAGCCGGCCATCCAAAAGATCGCGTCGCCATCTATCCGGGTCACTCATCCTCGCCCGGGAGTAGGCGTGACGCCACGCGAACCGACTGCGAGGCGCCCAATGGCGTCACCCGGGTGACGTAATCCATCACCCGCGGCCAAGGCGGCGGAGGCAGCTCGGCGCGGGAAAACAGCGCACATCAACTACCGTGAGTGCGGGCACAGCGGCGCGTTGGTACAGTGCCTGCTTGTCTCCCGACGCTTCGGCGAGCGTCTTCGAAAGCCGCTCGCGTCGGGGAAGGAAGGCATCATGGACGGCGCCGGCGGCTTCAACTTCAAGCTCGTCTTGTTGACGCTGCCATGGGTGGTCGTGCGCTTCTTCGGCAGGATCGTACGGCGCTTCTTCGTCGCCCTAGGCGTGCTCGCGGCGCTCGCTATCCTCGGATACGTCCAGTTCGAATCGATTGTCGAGACGATCGATTCCCATTATGCCGACGCGATCGACGCCTACCTGGCTATCGACCGCAACGCGATCGCGCGGCTGCACGACCGCGCCTACTTTGCGCAGCAATCGATGCTCGTGACCGAGGACCTGAAGACGGTCGCCTGCATCTCCTCGCCCGAGCACCGCATCCTGATCAACGACGTGGCGGACATCCCGCCGCTCTTCGTGAGCGCAATCCTCGCCTCCGAAGACAAGAATTTCTTCACGCACGAGGGTATCGACAAGGGGGCGATCGTGCGGGCGCTTGCCAAGCGCGTGCTCCAGGAGAGCCGCTCGGGTGCGTCGACGCTCACGATGCAGATCGCCAAGCACCTTCGCGGCGGCACCGGCCGTGCATCGACCGAGCTGGAAAAGATCGGCGACATCGTCATGGCGCTGCGGATCGAGCACGAGTTGTCGCGGCAGGATCTGCTGCTTACGTACGTCAACATGCCGTATTTCGGCCGCGGCCAATACGGCATCGAGGCGGCGAGCCGGGCGTACTTCGGCAAGCCGGCGAAGGATTTGGCGCTTCCCGAGGTCGCGTTCATCGTGGCGCTGATCAACAGGCCGGCGCTGCCGGACCGCTCGTTCGCGACCGACCCGCTGCTGCGCACGCGCGAACAGATTCGCGATGCGAACTGGGCCGAAGCGGCGCGCGGCACGACGCGCGTGCTCGAACTGATGCTCGATCAGGGCGCGATCGACGATGTCGAGTACGCACGGGCGACAAGCCTCGTCGAAAAGTCGCTCCGCAAGGACATCGTGCCGCCCGGCATGGGCTGCGGTACGCACGACCACTTCCTCGAGCGGGTGCGCATCCTCTACAAGGACCGCTTTCCGATCAACAAGGGCGGCCTCACGATTGCGATCACGCGCGACGACGCGCTGCAGGACGTCCTCGCCAAGGCCGTCGAGCTGACGCTCCGCACCTATGTCGCCCGTCACCCGGACGACGCGGACAACGGGGAGCTTCGCGCCGGAGCGTTCGCGGTCGATTTCACCGGCGATGTTCTTGCCGAGGTGGGCAACGTCAACTTCAGGCAATGGAAGTACGACGTCATCGCGACCGGCTGGCGCCAGCCCGGGTCGACGTTCAAGATCTTCACCTACGGGGCGCTGGTCGAGCGACTGACGAACGAGGTCCTCGCCGGCGACGCGCAGCCGCAGAGCGTCGAGGAGATCGCGGCGCAGGTGCTCGAGCGCTGCACGGTGCTCGACGCACCGGTGCTCGTTCCTCTGGGCCGCGGACGCGGCGTGAAGAAGATCGAGAACTTCCACTCGCGCTCGGAGCCGGAGTACCGCGGCGACATCCCTTGCCGGATCGCGCTGGGTGAGTCGCGCAACACGGCGGCCATGCGCGCCGGAGCGCATGCCGGAATCAAGAACGTCATCGATCTCACGTATCGCCTAGGCATGCCGCGCGACCCGAAGCATCCGCTGCAGCCTTATCCGACGACGGCGATCGGCGCGTCCGAAGTGAATCCGCTGTCGATGGCGTCGACGGCTGCGTTCCTGAACGGCGGCTTTCGCGTGACGCCGCGATTTGCGAACGACGTCTGTCGCGACGCCCAGTCGCTGCTCTACACCGATGCCGAGGGACACGCGAGGGACTGCGACATCAAGGGCGAAAACCATCCCGCACAAGAGCGGCTCGTCCACCCGGCCGTATCCACGGCGATGACCGAGCTCCTGAAGAGTCCGCTCGACATCGGCCCGACCGGCACGGCGGCTTCGGTGAGGGGCGGCGTGATTCCGGGAATGGACCCGTTGAGCGACGCGATCTGGAAGCTGAAGCCCGACGAGAGGAAAAAGCGGACGCTCGCGTTTCCGCTCGATAAGGCGGGCGAGATCGCGGGCAAAACCGGCACGGCGACCAACGCGGACGGGAAGACTTCCGACGTGTGGTTGTTGTTGTTCGTTCCCGGCCCGCCCGGTCATCCGGACAAAGGCATCGTGCTCGGCTTCTGGATGGGCAAGGACTCGAAGGATCATCCGCTCGGCCATCGCGGCTCGACCGGCGGCCCCGGGTTCGCCGAGTCGGGCGCCCGCAACTGGGTGCATTCGGCGGCCACGGTGCTCGCGTTTCTGCAGAAGGAGCGCGGACTGCTGCGGCCCGGATACACGTTTGAGCCGCTCATGCGCGATGCAGCGCTCAGGAGCTTCGAGGCGAAGGAGCCGAGGCCATCGCCGCGCGAGCTCGGCGCCGTGATCCAAACGTCAGGTCCGACGACCCACACCGGCGCTTCCGCAAACTGATGCGTTGCGTCCTTCGCCCGTTCCGCCTCGTCGTCGAGCTGGGACCGCTACACGCGCCGACTCGCAACCGAACGCTCTAACAGTTGCGAGTGCGCGCTATGACTGTTCACGAAAGCAGCCATTCGCGAACTTCGGTAATCGGCCAACTCCGGCCAGTCGCGCCCCAAGAAACCCACACCGGGAATGACCGGAGTCAAGCCGGGAGCAGACACAACTCGTCGTCGCGACCGCCGTGAAGAAATCCACAATGCAGCCGCTCAGCGATTGTTGACCCCAACCACATGAAAAGCTGATCGAATGGCCGCAGGTTAAGGAATCGAAGTGTCGCTATCGACCGAGGCCGTGTGGAAACGTCAAATCTGCCTTGTCAGCACGCTCGAGAGCGTTTGAGATAGCCACTTCCGCGCTATGCGCGACTGTTGGGCTGACTGATCTGATCGAGGTCGTTTTGAAAGTTGCTTTGCGGATGCGCTTGGCAGCGCGTCTTCCGCCGTTTATTTTGCCGGGAGACGGGGCCTTATGTCCTCATTGCTTGCATCAGCGGTCTGATGCCCACGATCTGCATGACGCGTTTGAGGTTGTAGGCCAGCACATGGAGGCTCATTTCGGTGCTGACGCGAGGCAGCCGCTTGGTCAGGAAATGCGTCGCGCCCATCCAGGCTTTGAGCGGCTTTGAGCGTGCCGAAGGGATGTTCGACGGTTTGCCGGCGTAGCTTCATCGCGTCGGGCTGGCGGTCGAGGCGCTCCTGCATCGCCTCGAGGACCGCTTCGTGTTCCCAGCGGGTGATGCGCCGATAGTCGCTCGGCGTGCATTGCGCCTTGCGCGGACACCTGGGGCACGCTGAGGACCAGTACTTGTTCAAGGTCATGCCGTGCTCGATGGTGGTAAAGCGCTTGATCGCCCGTTGCCCGGCCGGGCAGCGGTACTCATCGTCTTCGGCGATGTAAACAAAGTCGCGCTTGTCGAAGCGACCGTCGGCCTTGCTGTTTGAGGTCAGCGGCTTGGGCACCAGTGGTGTCATGCCGGCTTGGTCGCAATCCAGAATCTCTTCGCCTTTGAAGTA